>Ga0247771_1000659_pt1 | contig 10664 bp, 9 predicted proteins | sample UWRJL197509C6_FD_179948 | JGI IMG/M metagenome (GOLD analysis project Ga0247771, IMG submission 179948) | Plant litter microbial communities from Arlington Agricultural Research Station in Wisconsin, United States - UWRJ-L197-509C-6 | ecosystem: Environmental > Terrestrial > Plant litter >...
GCTATGTGCGCGGCGGCACGGTCTTGGCGCAGCCGTCGGACGCGGGCATGATCCGCATCGACGAGGAGACCAACCGCGGCATCGCGCTGGCCACCGACTGCAACGGCCGCTTCACCAAGCTCGACCCGTACGCGGGCGCGCAGCTCGCGCTGGCCGAGGCCTACCGGAACGTGTCGGTCAGCGGTGCGACGCCCATCGCGGTGTCGGACTGCCTGAACTTCGGCTCGCCCGAGGACCCGGCCGTGATGTGGCAGTTCGAGCGGGCCATCCAGGGCATCATCGACGGCTGCCGCGAGCTGGGCATCCCGGTGACCGGCGGCAACGTCAGCTTCTACAACCAGACCGGCAGCACGGCGATCCTGCCGACGCCGGTCATCGGCGTGCTGGGCGTGATCGACGACGTGCGTCGCCGCATCCCGACCGGTGTCGGCGCCGAGGCGGGCGAGACCCTGCTGCTGCTGGGCGACACCCGTGACGAGTTCGGCGGCTCCGAGTGGGCGCACGTCGTGCACGGCCACCTGGGCGGCGTGCCGCCGAAGGTCGACCTGGCCCGTGAACGCCTGCTCGGCGAGGTGCTGCTGGCCGGGTCGCGCGACGGCATGGTGTCCGCCGCGCACGACCTGTCCGACGGCGGCCTGGCGCAGGCGCTGGTCGAGGCCTGCCTCATCGGCGAGACCGGCGCGCGGGTGTTCCTGGACGGCGAGCAGGACGCGTTCACGCAGCTGTTCAGCGAGTCCGCGGGCCGCGTGCTCGTGGCCGTGCCGCGCAGCGAGGAGCTGCGGTTCACCGACATGTGCACCGCGCGCCAGCTCCCGTGGCGCAAGGTCGGTGTCGTCGACCCGGAGTCCGAGTCCCTGGAGATCCAGGACCTCGGCCAGCTCCCGCTCGCCGAGCTCCGCGCCGCCTGGGAAGGCACCCTTCCCGCGCTGTTCGACTAGCACCGGTGGTGGGGAGGCCTTCGGAAAGGCCTCCCCACCGTCAGGTCAGCCGTTCGCCAGTGCGACCAGGCGCTCGTACGCGCCGTTGAACTGGTCCTGGTCGATCGGCGACGACGAGTACTGCCAGAACGTGTACGCCCCCCAGTTGTACGGGAGCGCGCCGGGCGCCGAGGCGTACCTGGCCACCCACAACGGGTTCGTGGCGCTGAAGCTGCTGCCGACGCACTGGTTCCACCAGCTCGCGGACGTGTAGATCACCGGGTACACGCCGGTGCGCGAGTGGTAGGTGTCGCTGAACGCCCGCACCCACGTGGTCATCGCGGCCTTCGTCAGGCCGTAGCACGTTGCGCCGTAAGGGTTGTACTCCATGTCCAGCGCCGCGGGCAGCGTGCGGCCGTCGCGCGACCAGCCGCCGCCGTGGGCCAGCAGGTACGTGGCCTGCGCCGCGCCGGTCGACCGGTCCGGCAGCGCGAAGTGGTACGCGCCGCGGATCATGCCGACGGCGTAGGACCCGTTGTACTGCTGGGCGAAGTTCGGGTTCAGGACGCTGGTGCCCTCGGTCGCCTTCACGTAGGCGAACTTCTTGCCCTGGGCCCAGTACGCGGCCCAGTCGACGTTGCCCTGGTAGCGGCTGACGTCGATGCCCGGCACGGTCGCGAGCACGGCCGGGTCTGATTTGGGCTTGGCGCGCGGGGCGCCCGCCTCGTGCTTGCGGATCTGCGAGCCCATCGCGTGGTCCTGCTGGGGTTCCGCTCCGGCAGGGGAGGGAGCGGTCACCAGCAGGCCTGTGCACACGGCGAGGACGAGCGCTAAGTGCTTCATGGTCGGACCTCTCGAGTCGGTGCAGGGGGGACGACTCGATCCGAGAGTGTGCAGCACTTCTCAACACGATGGCCAGGCTTCTGGTGAATCACCCACGGGAGGATCAGTCCGCGACCAGCGCCAGCAGTCGGTCCTGGGGATCGCGCTCCGCCGGTGGTGACGGCCGGTCCCACAACGGGTACACGCCCCACGGGCGTGGCAGCGCGCCCGGCGTCGCGGAAAACCGGTCCACCCGCAACGGGTTCGGTGTGCCGAAGTCCGCGCCCGCGCACTGGCTCCACCACACCGCCGACGTGTAGACCACCGGGTAACGCCCGGTCCACTCCTTGTAGGTGTCGCCGAAGTCGAGCACCCACTCCGCCAGCGCCGCCCTGGACAGCCCGTAGTCGGCCTTGCCGTACGGGTTGAACTCCAGGTTCAGCGCGCCCGGCAGCGTCATCCCGTCAGCGCGCCACACCCCGCCCTGGTCGACGAAGAACTCCGCCTGCTCGGCGCCGCTCGACCGGTCCGGCAGGGCGAAGTGGTACGCCCCGCGGATCAGGCCGACGTCGAACGAGTCGGCGTACTGCGCGGCGAAACCGGGGTTGACCCGCTCGGTGCCCTCGGTCGCCAGCACGTACGCGAAGCGCTTGCCCTGCTGCCAGTGCGCGGTCCAGTCGGCCTCGCCCACGACCTGGGCGCTCGCGTCGACGCCGGACACCGCGTGGTCCGCCTGCCTCATCAGCCCAGCGCAACGGTGACGAGCTGTTCGGCGTTGCCGTTGAACAGGTTCTGGTCGCCGGGGAACAGCCCGGCCGCGTCCCACTGCCAGATGGTCTGGTAGTCCCAGCCGATCGGCAGCGCGCCCAGCGCCTCGGCGTAGTGCGCGACCCACAGCGGGTTGGTCCGGCCGAAGTGGACGCTGCCGCCGACGCACCTGTTCCACCAGCTCGTCGACGTGTAGATCGTCGGGTAGCGCTGGGTGCGGGCGACCACGCGGTTGCTGAAGTCCAGCACCCACCTGGTCATCGCGGCCTGGTCGAGGCCGTAGCAGGTGTCGCCGTACGGGTTGTACTCCATGTCCATCGCGCCCGGCAGGGTCTTGCCGTCCGGCGACCAGCCGCCGCCGTTGTCGACGAAGAAGTCCGCCTGCTCGACGCCGCCGGAGCGGTCCGGGAGCGCGAAGTGGTACGCGCCCCGGACCATCCCGACGTCGTAGGAGCCGTTGTACTGCTGGGCGAAGTTCGGGTTCCTGTACCCCGTGCCCTCGGTGGCCTTGACGTAGGCGAAGCGGGCGCCGTCCGCCCACGACCTCGGCCAGTCGACGTCACCCTGGTGGCTGCTCACGTCCATGCCCGGCACTTCGCTGAACTGGGCGAGCGACCTGTCCCGCGGCGGGAGCGACTTCGCCGTCCTGGACGTCCCCTCGTGCTTCGCGATCTGCGAGCCCGCGTAGTGCTCGGCGGACCCCTCCGGCAGCGGTGCTGCGGTCGTGCTCGACACAGGCGTGGCGACGAGCGCGCTCGTCGCGATCGTGATGACGCCGAGCCGGGTGGTCCAGGTGCGGAATCGGGATCGGTCGGCCACAGGACGCCCCCATTCGGTCGTAGATCATGGGCTGTACGGCCTAGATCCTCCGTCGAAAGGGGGCGAACCGCACCCGGTGATCACCCGACCGGACCAGTCGAAGGGCACGTTCGGGGACGGTCTCCGGCTAGTCCAGGCGTGCGAGCTCGTCGGCGGTCAACTCCACGTGGGTGGCCTCGGCGGAGCTGCGGATGCTCTCCGGCCGCGATGCGCCGGGGATGGGGATGACGACCGGCGCCTTGGCCAGCATCCAGGCCAGACACACCTGCTGCGGGCTCGCGCCGTGCGCTTCGGCGATCTCCGCGAACGCCGTGCCGCGCTCGGCGAGGGCGCCCGCCTTGCCGATGCCGCCCAGCGGGCTCCACGGCAGGAACGCGATGCCCATCTCGGCGCACAGCTCCAGCTCGGGTTCACTCGACCGGTACGACGGGGAGAACTGGTTCTGCACCGCCGCGAGCCTGCCGCCGAGGACCTCGTTCGCCTGGCGGATCTCGTCCGGGTTGAAGTTCGAGATGCCCGCCTGCTTGATCTTGCCCGCGTCCAGCAGTTCGCCGATCGTGCCGAACGAGTCGGCCAGCGGGACCGTCGGGTCCGGCCGGTGGAACTGGTAGAGGTCGATCGCCTCGACGCCGAGCCGCTTGAGGGACGCGTCGCACGCCGACCGCAGGTAGTCGGGGCTGCCGTTCAGGCCCCAGCCGCCGCCCGCGACCCTGGTGTGGCCGCCCTTGGTGGCCACGAACACGCCGTCGGCCGCCGAGCCGAGCCCGCGCAGGGCCTCGGCGATCAGCTCCTCGTTGTGGCCGAAGTCCTGGTCGTCGAACGAGTAGGCGTCGGCGGTGTCGATCAGCGTCACGCCCGCCTCGACCGCCGCGCGGACCGTGGCCAGCGCTCGTTCGCGGTCGGGGCGGCCCTCGATCGACAGGGGCATGCCGCCCAGTCCGATCGCGCTGACCTCGACGTCGCCGATCCGGCGGGTGCGCATCAGGGGTACCTCCTGGGAGAAGTGGGTGGTCCAAGTCTGCGCCGGACGCATTAAGCTGTCCAACAGAACAGGTGTATGACATTCAGCAGTCTGGGTGATTAATCATGGAACTTCGCCAGCTGGAGTACTTCGTGGCGGTGGCTGAGGAGTGCCACTTCACCAGGGCCGCCAAACGCGTGCACGTCGCCCAATCGGGTCTGTCGGCGTCCATCCGGTCGCTGGAGACCGAGCTGGGAGCGCCCCTGTTCGTCCGCAGCACCCGCCAGGTCGAGCTGACCGACGCGGGCCGCGCCCTGCTGGTCGAGGCCCGCCGCGCGCTCGGCTCCGTGGACGCCGCCCGTCACGCGGTGGCCGCCGTCCAGGGCCTGCTGCGCGGCACGCTGTCCGTGGGCAGCCTCCAGTGCCTGCACGTCGTGCACCTGCCCGCGGTGCTGGCGAAGTTCCACGCCACCCACCCCGGCGTGGAGATCCGGCTCCGGCAGGGCGGCACCGCCGACCTGGTCGACGAGGTGCGCGCGGGCCGGGTCGACGTGGCGTTCGTGACCCGCTCGCCGGACCAGGACGTGCGGATGTCCACGCTGGCCACCGAGCCGCTGGTGCTGGCGTGCGCGCCCGGTCACCCGCTGGCGGACCGCCGCTCGGTCGCGCTCGGCGAACTCGCGGGCGAGTCGTTCGTGGACTTCAACACCGGGTGGGGCACGAGGGACGTCGTCGACCGCACGCTCGCCGCGGCCGGGGTGGACCGGCGGGTCGGCGTGGAGGTCAACGACGTCCACTCACTGCTGGACTTCGTCGGGTTCGGACTCGGCGTCGCGCTCGTGCCGCAGTCGTTCTCGCTCAAGACGGAGCTGGTCCGGTTCGTCGGACTGGACGGCGGACCGGTCGCGGAGACGGTCGTCGTGACCGGGTCGACCGTCAGCGCCGCCGCCAGGGCGCTGCTGGACCTCGTACGCCCCGGCTAGCTTCCAGCCCTCGGGCGGCGCGATCCGCATGCCCGTGCCGGGCTTGACGGTCAGCACGCCCGTCGCCGGCTTGGGCAGGTCGGTGCTGAGGTGCAGGAACGTGCTCACCTCCGCGCCGCGCACGTCGAACTCGCCCGCGAACGTGGTGTCCTGCAACGAGAGCCCGCCGTCGAACCGCGCGTCGGCCGCCGACACGCGACCGTGGAACACGGCCCCGGACAGCAGCGTCGGCTTGGACGCGTCCAGCTCGTTGACCATGGTGATGCCGTAGAAGTTCGCCCGCCGCGCGGTCAGCCGCCCGATCCGGCGGCCGGACAGCCGGAAGTACTCGAGGTTCGCCCCGGTAAGGTCGAGGTGGTACCGCGTCGCGTCCTGGTCCATGCCGAACGGCAGCAGGTCGGTGATCAGCCGCTGGGCCGTGCGCCGCACCTCGCGCTCCCGGTCGCTGGTCGCCAGGTCCTCGTCCGACCGCTTCCTCGGCAGCTTGTCGGGGTCGCCGGAGTACAGGCTGTCGTAGCCGGGGTGGTCGAACGGCCTGCGCAGGTACGCGCACAGCACGTCCAGCACGGTCTGCTTGTACCGCGGCGCCGACCCCGTGAGCCCGGCGAGCGCGTGCAGCGCGCCCACCCCCACCCGCACCTGGTCGGCCTCGTGGCCGAGCATCTCCACCGACCGCGCGAACCGCTCGTCGGCGACCTTGTCGCTCTCCAGCTCGTGCCGCGCCTCCTCGGTGCGGCGCCTGCGGTCGTTGAGCCACAACGCGTACAGCGCCACGACCGCGCCGCCCGACAGGCCGCCGGTCTTGAGCGCCTCGGCCTTGGACAGCTTCGGCTCCACCAGCAGCAGCACGACCACCGTCGCGACCGTGACCAGGACCGCCGCCAGCACGCTCGCCAGCAGCATCAACCGTCCGCGCATCACGCCAGGTCCTCGAAGGTCCAGTCGGCGGGCAGGAAGTCGTCCGGCTCCTTGCGGACCCGCAGCCCGGTGAGGTCCGGCGGGCTGGAGAACACCGCGTCCCGCAGCGTGATCCCGCCGTCGTACTTGCCCTCGGCGAACTTCGAGGCGCCCTCGAACCGGACCTCCCGGAAGTCGACCCGGCCGTGGGACGTGAAGCAGCTGAACCACGCCTTCGCGTGGAACACCGCGTGGTGGCCGTGCAGCCTGCCGTCGTTCACGGCGTCGGTGAAGAAGGCGTCGCCGTGGAAGACCGCGTGGTGGAACGAGTTCGACTGGTGGAACTCGGCGCCGCGCGCGGTGAACAGGCCGACCTGCCTGCCCGCGATGTCGAAGTACTCCAGGGACGCGTTGGTCAGGTTCAGGTCGTAGGACTTGGCGTCCTCCTCGCCCGCGAGCGGGAGCAGGTCGCCGATCAGCCGCTGCGCGGTCAGCCGGACCTCCATCTCGTGCCTGTCGTCGGTGTCGCGGTCGAACGGCCGCCGGAGGTAGGAGCAGAGGATGTCCAGCACGGTCTGCCGGTACTCCTCCCGCGACTTCGCCAGGCCCGCGAGCGCGTGCAGCGCCCCTACCCGCACCTGGTCGGTCTCGTGACCGAGCAGTTCGACGGCGCGGGCGAACCGCTCGTCGGCGACCCTGGAGCGGTCGTGCTCGGCGCGGTCGTTGTCCAGCTTCTGCCTGGCCTCCTCGGTGCGCCGCCTGCGGTCGTTGAGCCACAGCGCGTACAGCGCGATCACCGAGCCGCCCGCGAGACCGCCGGTCTTGATCGCCTCGCCCTTGGCCGTGGTGCTGTCCACCACGAACAGCCACCCGCCGACCAGCAGGAACGCGCCCATCGCGCCCACGATCGTCGGTGCCAGCATGTTCCGGTTCCCGCGCAGCCTGACCAGCAGCAGCACTGCCGCGGCGGCGATGACGACCGCTCCCGCGATCCAGATGTACCTCACGGGACGCATTCTGCTGCGTGAGCGTGGCCACTGTCCCCGGAACCGGTCGTGCGGACGGTGTGCCAACTCACCGTCGTGGACCATGATGGGGGAGTAGCGGGGAGGAATCGCGTGGCGGAACGGCCGAAGTGGGTGCCGGGTGACATCGACCTGGAGCGCCCCAGCGTGGCGCGCGTCTACGACTACTGGCTCGGGGGCGCGCACAACTTCGCGGCGGACCGGGCCGTGGCCAACCAGACGCTGGAGGCCATGCCCGAGCTGCGCGGGGTGATCCTGACCAACCGGGCGCTGCTGCGCCGGATGGTGCGCCACCTGCTCGACCTGGGCGTCCGCCAGTTCCTCGACCTCGGCTCCGGCATCCCGACCGCGGGCAACGTGCACGAGATCGCGCACGCCGTGGACCCGGCGGCGAAGGTCGTCTACGTGGACATCGACGCGGTCGCCGTCGCGCACGGCAGGTCGATCCTCGCGGACGTGCCGAACGCGATCGCCTTGCAGGCCGACGTCCGCGACCCGAAATCCGTGCTGGAAGCCGCAGAAGTGCGGTCCGTGCTGGACTTCGACCGCCCGGTCGCGGTGCTGATGATCGCCCTGCTGCACTTCGTGCCGGACTCCGACGACCCGCGCGGGATCGTCGCCGACTACCTCGACGCGCTCGTCCCCGGCAGCTACCTCGGGATCACCCACTACGGGTCCGAGGAGGAGAGCGAGGAGGGCGAGGGCGCCGTCGAGGCCCGCAGGCGGTACAGCAAGCAGGTCACGCCCATGATCCACCGCACCCGGACCGAGTTCGCGTCCCTGTTCGGCGACCTGGAGTTCACCGAGCCCGGCGTGGTCCGCCTGCCCTACTGGCGACCCGAGTCGCCGGACGACGTCGACGAGGCCGCGGCCCGGTTCCCCGGCTTCGCCGCGCTGGGACGGAAGCGGTAGTGGTCGACTCCGATGGGCTACCGGCCGTATCCTCTGCGTTTGTGGTGGCAGGCCGACGAACATGACGGAACGGGTTGACCAGCGGGTGCCCAGCAGCCGATCGGAACTGGACCCGGCCATGGTGGCCGGGGCCGAGGCTTTCGCGCGCACGTGGGCCACGGCCGTCATCGGCAGCAGCTACGTGCCGATGACCAGGGCCGAAGTGGCCGAACACCTCCAGTCGCTGACCGAGGTGCTCGTCCAGGCCCTCCTCGCGAACCCCTTCCGCACCGCCCCCGGCTACGAGATCGGCTCCCGGCTCGTGGAGGCCCACTTCACCGGCACCGACACCCTCGGCCGCACGGTGCAGCTGCTCGGCGAGGACCTGCTGGTCGAGCTGGGCATCGGCGTCGACAGCCGGATGGCGTCCCGACTGGCGGCCCTCCAGGGCGCGCTGGCCGCCGGGTACGCGCGGGCGCTGCGCGAACGGACGCTGGCCGAGCAGGAGGCGATCCGCGCCGCCGTGCTGGACGCCCGCGACCAGGCCGAGACGGCGCTGCGCGCGAGCGAGGCCCGGTTCCGCGCGATGTTCACCGAGGCCGCCATCGGCATCGGCATCGCGGACATAGAGGGCCGCATACTGGACGTCAACCAGGCGTTGCAGGACATGCTCGGCTTCACCGTCGAGGAGATGCGCCAGTACAACATCCGCGACCTCATGCACCCCGAGGACAGCGGCAACGTCTGGCGGCTCTACGACCAGCTCATCGCGGGCGACTGCGACCACTACCGGGCCGAGAAGCGCTTCCACCGCGCCGACGGGGAGCAGGTGTGGACGCACCTGACGCTGTCGCTGGTGCGCGACGACCACGGCGAGCCGCAGTACCAGGTCGCGATGATCGAGGACGTCACCGACCGCCACCTGCTCCAGAACCGCCTGCGCTACCAGGCGCTGCACGACCCGTTGACCGGCCTGCCCAACCGCGCGCTGTTCCTGGAGCGGCTCGGCCGGGTGTTCGCGGCCGCGGTCGGCGTGGACAGCAGGCGCGCGGGCCTGTGCTACCTGGACCTGGACGGGTTCAAGGTCATCAACGACAGCCTCGGCCACGACATCGGCGACCAGCTCCTGGTCGAGGTCGGCCGACGGCTGGACCACTCGGTGTCCGGCGACGGCAAGCTCGTCGCGCGCATGGGCGGCGACGAGTTCGTGATCCTGGTCGAGGGCTCGGCCAGCACCCAGGACATCGTCAACGTCGCGGACCGCGTGCTGCACGAGCTGGAGGCCCCGATCAAGATCGGCGGCCACGAGCTGACCGTGTCCGCGAGCATCGGCATCGTCGAACGCCCGCTGGAGGGCACGACGGCCGCCGACCTGATGCGCGACGCGGACATCACGCTGTACTGGGCGAAAGCGGACGGGAAGTCCCGCTGGGCGCTCTACAACCCCGAGCGCAACGCCCGCGAGGTAGCCCGCTTCACGCTGTCGGCGACCATGCCGGCGGCGTTGGAGCGCGACGAGTTCTACGTGGACTACCAGCCGCTGGTGCGGCTCGCGGACAGCCGCGTGACCGGTGTCGAGGCCCTGGTCCGGTGGCAGCACCCGGAGTTCGGCAGGCTGGCGCCCGACCGGTTCATCGAACTGGCCGAGGAGACCGGCCTGATCGTGCCGCTCGGCCGGTGGGTGCTGCGCAAGGCGTGCGAGGAAGCCCGGCGGTGGCTGCTGGAGTTCGGCGACAACGCGCCGTTCGTGAGCGTGAACCTGGCCGTGCGGCAGTCGCGGGACCCGGAGCTGGTGCGGGACGTGAAGCGGATCCTGGACGAGTGCGCCCTCCCGCCCCACCACCTCCAGCTGGAGCTGACCGAGAGCGCGATCATGGGGACGGCGGACGAGCCCCTGGAGGCGTTGCGCGCGCTGTCGGACATGGGCGTGCGGATCGCCATCGACGACTTCGGCACCGGCTACTCCAACCTCGCGTACCTGAAGCACCTGCCGGTGCACGAACTCAAGATCGCGGGGTCGTTCATGGAAGGGCTGCGCGCGGCGGACGAGGAAGACGCCGTGGACGCCCAAATCGTGTCGACCCTCGTGCAACTCGCCCACGCGCTGGGACTGGGAGTCACCGCCGAAGGCGTGGAAACCCCGTCCCAGGCCAAGCGACTGCACCGAATCGGGTGCGACACCGGTCAGGGCTGGTTCTTCGCCCGACCGGGTCGCCCCGAGGACATCGACCACCTGCTGCGCGGTGGGTTGTAGGTCGACTGGGTGTTGGGGGGCGGGGTGTTGGGCGGCTGTCGAGTTCGGTGGGGCTGGTTGGGCGGCTGTCAGTTCGAGCTGGTCACCCTGTGAGCCCTAGTGCCAGGCTGGTCGCCCTGTGAGCCCCGGTTCCAGCCTGGTCACCCTGTGAGCCCCGGTTCCAGCTCAGTCAGCAGGCGACGTCAGTTCCAGCGTGCTGTGGCCGATTTGACATGGGGACCCCTCATTTCGGCCTTTGTCGGGCTCAAAAGGCGGTCCCAAGAGAGTCCCGCCCGACTGCAATTTTAAGGCCGAAATCCCCATGTCAAATCGGCCACGTTCCGTGGC
>Ga0247771_1000660_pt1 | contig 10664 bp, 9 predicted proteins | sample UWRJL197509C6_FD_179948 | JGI IMG/M metagenome (GOLD analysis project Ga0247771, IMG submission 179948) | Plant litter microbial communities from Arlington Agricultural Research Station in Wisconsin, United States - UWRJ-L197-509C-6 | ecosystem: Environmental > Terrestrial > Plant litter >...
CAGTACAGCAAACGCGGCCTACACCTCGTGGAGAAGCATTACTGGGGAGACTGCAACCCGACCGTCAGGTACTGTGACTGGGGTACCATGAGAGTGCACCTCGTTACCTTCCACGCCACCGACAACACTTGTCTCGATGCGTTGTGTGAGACCTTCAAAGGACCGAAAAGCCGGGCGGACCGCGCCGTCAAGAAACCGGAGAGCGCACAGATAGAGGCACCGTATCAGCACCCCACAAAGACCGGATCACCGATGGTTACAGAGATTTACCACATTCTCTTGAGGTGCCAAGTGCACCTATGCGGCCCGGTTGAGCAGTTCCGGCTTAAATCTTTGCAGGACGGTGGACTGGACACAAGGAGCTGGATAACGTGTCACAGGTCCGCTCTGAGCAGAAAACGCATAGCGCGGTACATGACACTCCTCGATAGGGTGTTTCATACGTCTCAGTGGCATGATATTCCTGGGGTCGTCAATGCTGCTTTTCAGATCGCTTCCGTGGAAGAAAGGTGTCTCATCGACGAAGAGGACTACATCGACATCGACTCCGGCAGCCGTTCCCCGCACGACCGGTGGCCCATCAGGAATACTTCACTTGTGAAGGTCTGGACCTGTGCCGACGGGACACGGAATGCGAGCGACGAATGTGGCGCGGCCGCGTTCGTTTCGTGTTGTGAAATCTGTCCCGCAGAACCGGCTCACTTGTTTCTTCGCGAAGAAACAGCACGAAAACACCTGAAGTCAACACATCCGGGCTCGGAAGCCACTCTCCGAGCAGCGGAGGTATGTCTACGGAAGTACGTGCAATACCACTGGCTGGCGTCAAGCAACAACCTTTCGCGGATCAACTTCTGGCTACTCGAGAGCTTCATCAGGTCAAATTCCTTTCGAACACTCTTTGTGGCGATGCCCGAAGAGACTATCACGCAGGCAATACCAGGACAGGTCATAAAATTGGAAGCTGGGTGCATCGGCGATGCAGAGAAACTGTGTCTTGAGGCATGGGGGTTGTCTGGTCCGTCACAGGAGGAGCAGGAAAGGGGCTTACAGGAAGCAGCTAGAGAGGTGGAAGAGCTGAGAGAACTAGAGGAGAGTATAGAGGAGACGTCTGAAACGTAGTCTGCGGAGGAAAGCTGGACTGCACAAATGTAGCGGATGGCCTACTTAGGAATCACTCCTGAGAGGTTCCAGGCAAGATGTACGCACGCCCGCCCCCACGGAAGATTAAGTTAGCTTTGGCGATTTCCAGGCTTGAAGTCCGCCGCCCCAGGTTTTTTCCCGCCGCCTATTCTGTGTACCTACGAGCCTGCCTCCGTACCTCAGGTACTTCGGTGCCTTGGGAGGAAGCAGGGATGAGCCCCCCTTTTTGCTTCGCCGCAGACCTGCGCCTCATGGGATCACATTGCTGCACAGCCACACACTACAGACCGCTCAAAGTTCTGGCGCGAAAACCTCAGAGGTTCGAACTCATTCCCGTTGTCAATCTATTCCTGCTTCCCAGCCGACTCTCACTTATTACCAAGTTAGATACACGACCCTTACCGAAACCGAAAGACATGAGATCGACTTCTCGGGGAGAGACAAAAGGAGGGACCGGCTTGAGCCGGCTCTTCTGTTGCGTAAGGTCGAGAAAGTCGCCGAAGTCTGAGGTGGAGGAATCGGCACATCGGCCAGACGGGCAAGATGCCGGTGACGCTCAAGGGGGTAGCCGACCGCCGCAGAGCGACGAGATGGTCATTCCGGTCAAGAGGCAGCCCACTACGGGCCTGAGGAAGCCGGGGCACACGGCGGCTGCGCCGGACTGCCACGAGCATGATGGGTTCGACTTCAAGGAGGCTCAACCCAACGATTATTTGTACTTTGGCCAGCCCGGCGAGGCTTCTCAAGGCGGCGGCACCCATACGACCGCCGCGGCTCATGGCAAGCACACTGGTGCAGGAAGTCCGTCCCAACGCCCCACGAGCACCTCTCCCGGCTCCGGGAAAGACGACAGCGGCTTTCTCAACAGCGGGCTGAGCAACCAGCAGATGGGTTACCAGAATCTGACCTATGGGGGCTCGCTACAGTACGACTATAGCGGCACCCACAGGAGTTAACAAGTGGCAGCGATCCCACTGCCCGACGGACGGACTGCCGGTTTCATTTCTGTATCCGACCCACGCGACCAAGATTTACGACGCGCTTTGTGGCATCTCCATGGCTCGATGTTGAAGGCGGGGTTGGACAATTTTCCCGTTTAGCAGCTGGAGCTTGGATGTGTCGACGATGACGAGATTCAGGAGCTCCGCTCGAGGATAAGCTCCACACGAGGATATATACCACCGAAGTAACGTGGGGCCTTCTAGAGACCCCAAGAACTGCAGCCATGGCTGACTCCAGACAAGCTTTGGCAGGCGACGCTCGGCAATATCGGGCTGTTCTATTTTCGGGGAGGCATCCCGAGGGCCTGGACTGCGGCGGCCTAGATTTCCGCCGTCCAGCACGACGAGGTGCGGAGCATTATCCGTATAGCGGGCTGCTATTAACCGTATAGCAAGGAACGCTTTAACCAGACTTCTCGACGCCGCGGGCGGCCGCCCCTGCGGGCGATCTAGGCGAACGGCAATCTCCCCATTTACCCGCGGCGCCGGAGCCCCCGTCGCCGGTGTCCGATTCATTACAGCGTGGACGCACGCCATTGCGCCGTTACGAGTCCGCCGAGTCGCAAACGGGCCAAGGGCGCGGCGACCGGAACCAACCGGTCTGGTGGCCGGCGGCCTGAATCCTCGAGCCCCTCGGTCGAGGCGCACCACATCTCGCGGCCGCCGGACTCCTCAGTAAGGCCGAGGGCGTCAACAGTTCACGCCCTCCCGAGCCAACCAGGCCAATCTGATCCGGGGAACGCCATCGATGGCCCGTGACGCACTTTGAGTCGTAAAGTGTCAAAAAAGCTTGCCAGCGAGATCGTCTGATATAACCGGACCCTGAGCAGGGTGATGTCAGCCATGCGATATTGCTATGCAAGCTACCAGGCACGGGACGCCGTGGCACACAGCTGCGAGACAAGACCTCCCACTCGCGCCCCGCTCTCCATATTGGCGTGGCTCCGTCTTCGATTCGAGGCATTCTGGAAGTTCACCGCATTCAGGATCATGTCAACCATCCCAATCTGGCCCAATCACTTCGAAACCCCACCGCCGCGCTCGGAGGGGTTGCCTATTTTTATACCCCCACCACCCGTTCCGAACCGGTTCCCCCCCCGTCGAGATAGCTCGGAATCTGCTCGCCTATCTACCGCGAGAGCCCGAGTCTGGGAAAGCCGAGCGTCGTTCCTTCGATCGATCCGGGTGCTGATCCGGGTGTTGTGGCCTCTACGACGCGGCGGGTGGTCGCATCGTGCCCCCCAGCCCCCGGCTCACACCCCCTATATAAGCCGCAAGACTTGGCGTCGGGTCGTCGGGGCCAGGCCCTCTTGGCATCCGGTATACATACGGCTGTCTTGCTGGGCAGAGCTCGCTTGTCCGTAGGGCTGTCACCAAGCATCGCCAACCCCAGCTGAGTCGAAGCCATGGCGGCGACGACCTCGGACGTCCGCGAGACGCGTCGGGTGCTGCTCCTGACCAACGCGGAGCGCGGGCAGGCCAACGTCTTCATCGCCACCACGCACGCGCTGCTCGAGCTCGGCGCCGAGGTGCACTTCGCCTCGTTTCCCTCGATCCAGAAGGAGGTCGAGGAGGCGTTCCCGGGAGCCAAGTTCCACAAGGTCGCGGGGCCCGACATGAAGGAGTGCTGGGGCACGGCCGGCGTCGAGGAGATCGCGAAAGGCGCCAACTGGAAACCGCCCAACGTCTGGAACATGGGCCGCTACATCAAACTATGTCTCTTGTCCCTGTTCCCGTGGTCCGGACCCCAGTTTATGGAGATCTTCCGCTCCGTCAACGACATCCTGGCGGAAGTCAAGCCCGACATGGCCGTCATCGACCCGTCCTTCTCGCCGGCTCTGACGGCGTGCAAGGCCGCACGCCAGCGATTCGTCGTGTTGGCGCCCAACACTATCAAGGAGTTTGCCATGTTCGCGCAGCCCTGGTCGGACATCTTATTCCGCTATCCCTGGTAAGCTCGCATCGTCGGAGAGGCGACGAACTTCGAGTCGGCGGCGGGGAATCGGCTAACCACAGGCAGTCTACCGTCGGGCCTCCCTTACCCCATCCCCTGGTCCCAGGCGCCGCTGAACGCCTGGTACGTCATCGTGTCCATCTTTCTGGCCATCTTCGACTGGCATCGCCTCAAGACGGAGCAGCACGTGCGCGAGCAGACGGGCTCAAGAGCGCACAACTTCGTCGTCGGCCTGCACAACCTCGGCGCCTCCCCGCCGCCGGGCGTCAAGCTCCTCGTGGCCAACCGGCGCGAGGTCGAGTACCCGCTGAAGAAGATGCCGTCGCACATCATCCCGTGCGGGCCCATGATCTCGCCGTCGCCGCCCGTCGGCGAGGCCGACCCGGAGCTCACCGAGTGGCTGGACCGCGCGCCGACCGTCTACATCAACATGGGCACGCACTTCCAGACCAGCCTTCCGGGCATCAAGGCCATCATGGGTGGGCTGCGCATCGTTATCGACAATATCGCGGCGCAGCGCGACCGCGGCGGGCCCATCACGCGCCTGCAAGTGCTGTGGAAGCTCCGGGGCCTCGACTTCACGCCCGAGCAGCAGGCCGAGGTGAACGCGCTGCTGGGCGACGAGCTGGCCAAGGACACGGTGCGCGTGGTGGAGTGGCTCAAGCCGGCGCCGCTGTCGGTGCTGAACCACCCCAACGTGGTGTGCTTCGTCAACCACGGCGGGGCCAACTCGTTCCTCGAGGGCGTCGTGGCCGCCACGCCGCAGGTGGTGATCCCGGCCTGGATGGACTGCTTCGACTTCGCCTGCCGCGTCGAGCTGCTGGGCATCGGCGTCTGGGGCAACAAGAAGACGACGGGCTACATGCTGCCCTGGGACCTGGGCGCCGCCCTGACCGAGGTGCTCATCGGCCCCCGCTCCCAGGCCATCCGCGACAAGGCCCAGGAGCTCGGCCGGCTGTGCAACCGCGTGCCCGGCCGCGTCGTCGCCGCCAAGACCATCCTCGCCGAGACGCAGGTGCGCATGGCGGCGGAGCAGGCCGAGTTATGACCGGGGCTGGGGCGGAGGCGCGGAGAGACGTCCGCCAGGGGAGCATGCGGTTTCCCGGCCAAGGACGCCGGGACCGGGTCTAATCTTACTGCTTTGTGTAGCGAATATTGCGCAAAGTGCTGTACTACTAGGGTCTGTAACGCTGTTTGTCGTGTCGAAAGTGGTATTGCCCACCACCGCAGTTAGACCTGAAAGAGATCTCGTTACCTGTTAACTCCATCCGGGTATGCACTACCTGGTTTCGTGCTATGCCGCCAAATTCTCTCGTCTATGACCACGCTCTCCCTTCCTCTGTTGATGCTTTGGCAGCCGAGCGCTTCCTCCCCCTACCAGCCGGCGACCTGCCAGGCCGCAGGCGAGGGTCCGGCGCCTAGTCCTCGTCTCCGCGTTGCCCGCTTCTCTGCTTGCTTCGTTCCGGGATGTAGGGCCGGACAGCGCGGTCGAAGAATGCCTGAGGGACGCCGAGAGGGACCGCGTCGGCGATGCCGAGATTGATGCGATCGATGTACCCCTCGTGCGGCGCGCTGTCTGCAACATACTCCCTGCTCAGGTACACCAGAACGTCTGGCAGATGGCATGCCGGCTGCTCGTGTACTTCGCGGTCCTCCTGCTTCGCCAGCTTAAGAACCTCGGCGGGTCCGCCCTTCTCCGCTATGCCGGCCGTCGGGTGGCGGTAGAGAGCCTCCGCCGCCGGGTAGAGGGTGACGAATAAGTAGTGCTTGTCGTAGCAGCGCGTCGCGATGCCCTCGTTGACATCGAGCCACGCCTCGTCGTTGCCGTCCAGCGCGAAGACAAGGCCCTCGACGGTGCCGGCGGCGTCGGCGACGATGTTCGCGTAGCGGCGCTGGTTGATCTGCCACCGGAAAGCCTGGAGCACGCCGCGGCCGATGTACAGGCTGTTGGGGCACCGCGCAGCCATTTGCTTGATCTGCAGATTGCTGCCGTACGCAAAATAGAACTTCATCCCCGCCGGCGGACATGGGATTGTGCCGGGCATGGCGACGATAGCTGATGGACAAGTACTCTGGCATAGTTGTTGAGACGATCAGGAAGCACGTTGCATCGAAGTTGGGGAGGAGTTCCTGCTTGAAAGCTGAGGGATCAAGGAACCCTCTGGCTTTGTCTAATCGGGTGCTATCTGGGTGCATCTGACAGGCGTGATTGTTCTGAGTGCCTCCCTACATACCGTAGATACCTTGGTAGGTATCTACCTATCAGAATCATTGGTACCGACGCAGGTGTAGCAACATCGAGGACCCGCATATTTAGCTACCGACCTACACGATGCGGTTCTCTCTCATCCGACACTCAGCTGGTGGAGGACTAGGAGGCGGCACCCTAATTAAGGAGGATTATTAGCTGGTCTTGGGATTACGCAGGGGTAATTATTCCGTTCCGGATAGTATGGAGTACCACCAGGTCCTCATAAGCGTGTTGGACTCCTGTGTTGCTATCAAGAGTTACTAGTGTTGCGGTGGTGACGTACATGGGACCCGTGTAGTGATGCATCGTATTGTGAAGTGATGGTATTGGCCGCCGTCCAGATGCACATGGGCGTTGAACGCTCTCGACATTTTGTGCGTGCTAGGCGCGGAAAATCTCAGGGCCGAAGCTACGCTTTGGCGGGGCATTAGATGCCTGGGCTTGCCGCGAGGCTGTCAAGAATTAGACGTATCATACCCCGCCGCACCGAAAAATACCAGCTTCAAGTTTGCAAGTTGCATCACGGAAACAGACCAAGTGATACACCTTAGTACATTGTACATCCGTTTCACACCGCTTCCTCATCTACTGTACTTGCTGCGTTGTTGCCACCCGGCCTACTTGCCCTGTTCGAACCTCGGAGGTTGATCCGGCCTCGAGAGACTCTTGCGCAATGTCGGATCCACCAACGCCACCGTCAGAGATACCATCGGTCCAGAACTCAAGATTCAAACCCACGAGAATCCCTTGCGAACGCGCCGAATCATATCGACCCGGTGGCTTTTATCCACTTCATCCCGGGGACATGCTGCATCAACGGTACCGCGTCGTTCGGAAGCTCGGATACGGCTCCTTCGCCACGGTTTGGCTAGCAGTGGACACCGCGTAAGCCAGAGCTCGCGCATCACAAGGAGCAGGATGATAATAACAAGGAAGGCTTGGGAGATCGTCTACCTACATCGCGCTGAAGATCCACGCCGCTAGGGTGGATGCTGCCAACGAGCTCTCCATCCAGAGGCACCTCGCGGCCAATTCTTCGAACGACGCCGATGCTGAATTCGTCCTCCTGCTGTCGGACACTTTCACGCTCGAGAGTCCCAATGGGAAACACACCTGCTTTGTTACCGAGCCTATGGGTCCGAGCATATCAACGGTTCTGAACGCGACTCCCGAGTTCTACGATCCCCTCAATCCTCCAACGCGGCGGTTCCCGACGGTACAGAGCAAGAGGTTCCTCAAGAACGTCTTGTCTGGACTCAAGTACCTCCACAGCAACCGTGTCGTCCACGGTGATGTGCAATCCGGAAACATGCTCTTTTCTCTCGGAAACTTGACGACTCGCAACCTCGGCGAGTTGGAGCTGAGCGAGACGGCACCAACAATCGAACCGCTACTGCGGGTCGACGGGAAAATCGACAGATGGGCCCCGAAGTACCTAATAGTCCCGGAGCCCCTCAGCAACGCAGCCCTGCCGGATGATGAACAAGTTGTGAAGCTAGCAGATTTCGGCGGCGGTAGGTTCAATCTCTCCTGGTGTCATGCTAGCTCGTCCCTGGCTGACCATGGCACACATCCGAAGCTTTCTGGATGGACAACCCCCCCGCGTCCATAGTCACCCCGCTCGCCCTCAGAGCGCCAGAGGTTATCCTGGGCGACAGCCTCGGCCCCGCCATCGACGTCTGGAACTTCGGCTGCATCATGTTCGAGCTTCTCACCGACTACACCGTGTTCGAGCTGTTTACGTTCGGCCGCCAGAGAACCATCATCGACGACGAGCACCTAATACAGCTCTCTGAGGTCGTCGGCCCGCTGCCGGAGCACATGTGCGCACACTGGCCGAGATATAGCACGTACTTCGGTCCCGGTGGAGAGCGGCTCGCTGCCCAGCCTTTCGATCTCGACGAGTCTCATATTGCGCGGACTATCCGAGCGGCGCCGGGGCCCCGTGACCCACCGAAGCCATGTGCTTTACTAGAGGACAAATTCTACCAGTACAGGCCGGACGATATCGACGATACGGAAGCAAAACAGATTGCGTCACTGCTCAGAGGCATACTCCAGATCGACCCTCGCATGCGGCCGTCTGTGGCTGAACTTCTCGAGCATCCGTGGTTTCAAGTCTCTAGTCGTTCGGATACGCGCGGGTGAAGAATGGAATGGGGAAAGTGAGGGCTGAGCTGCTCTTTTCCGCACTTACGGCATAGTCCCCCTAGGAAGGATAAGGAGCTTCGTCGAGATATAACAAGTACAGACCTGGCTGTTATTGGCAGCTTACGAAGTACGAGAACCACAAGCCCAACCGGGTGTATCTTCTCTTCGTCACTACTGAGCCCAACGCATAAGACCTTTGCAATCCTCGTCGCTGACGCGAGTTGTTGGTAATGACGCTGGAGGTAGGCCGCTAGGTCGTGTTCACAACCGAGTGTAAACGACTAACGCTTACTGCGATGGATGGAGTTGGGAGACTGGACCATTTTTGATCAGTCAGGTATGACCTAGAAGGCGGCTCTCAATGTCCAAGTCCCGGGGAAAGCCTGCTGGCAACCCCTTGGTTCGACCTAGAATCTCTAGTATGGCGTCTTTTACCCCGTGGCAAGCCGATTATAGGCGCGGCTAAGATGGGACGCCTATGTCGACAAGTCTCGGTCGCTCCCCGAGCCTTCGAAGGAGGATTAGCCTCATGTTTCCTCCACCGGCTGTTGACCCCCTCATTTCGTTTCACCTCGAGGATCCACTGCACCAAACGACAGCTACAATGTCGTCCGTCCGCTAACCAGTAAGCTCAGGAGGGGGGAGGGGTATCTCTCACGTCGTTGCGTTTGCCTACGGCGCGCGTATACGGAATAATATGACCCTCGGAGTATAGCAGAGCTCCCGCTTCCGCAGACCCGGCTCGGGCTTTCCACGATGACCTCGACCAGGAAGCACTGCTCTTCTTCACTCCTCTTGTGCGTGAGACCGTAGTGGTGTTGTTTCCGCCCTTTCACTCAAGTCGCTCGTTAACCATGTTTCTTGCACAGAAGGTCTGCCTTGTCCTCGCGGCCGTAGGCGCCGTGTCCGGGAGATGGACGTATCAGGAGAGCGTTGTCCGGCGCGAGGGCCAGCAGCCGAGGGCCGTAACGGCGACGAATGCCTCGGCGCCCATTGTAGACTTGGGCTACGCCAAGTACCAGGGCGTCTTCAACGCGACGTTCAACAACTCTCTCGTGTACAAGGGGTGAGTCGAATACCCGGCGTGAGAGAGACAGCCATGGGAGCTGACGAGACTACCCTAGAGTTCGCTTCGCCGCGCCGCCTAGGAGGTGGCAGCTGCCGCAGTGGCCGCAGAAGAGCAACGAATCCGTAATTCATGCGCTGTTGGACCCTCCGAGGTGTCCCCAGAGTCCTCCTGGCGCAAGCAAGTATGCATCAGTACCATGGGGACCGAGATACCGAATAAGAGCTGATGCGTGTCTAGTCCGAGTACGTATAACTACGCCGCCTCGGCATACGGCGACGAAGACTGCCTATTCCTGAACGTGTACACACGACCGGAAAAGAAGAACCTGCCCGTGTTCGTCTGGATCCGTAAGCCTCCAAGTTCTTCTTCCCCTTCGAGCCTACCTAACGACCGCAGATGGTGGCGGCTACGGCCTCGGTTCCGCCGCTGATTTTGACCTCTCGTACATGAACCGGGTCACAGGGGACAAGTTCATGTTCGTCGCCATTCAGTATCGCCTTGGGGCCTTCGGCTTTGCCTCGTCGGCCGAGATCGCGCGCTTCGGCGTGCCCAACGCCGGGGCGCACGATATGCACTTCGCGCTCGAGTGGGTGCAAAAGTACATTCACCTGTTCGGCGGCGACCCGGCCCAGGTCACCATCGGCGGCGAGTCGGCCGGCGGCGGGAGTGTGATGATGATGGCCATGGCCAACGGCGGCGAGGACGGGACCAAGCTGTGGAAGCGCGGCATCGCCAGCAGCCCGTACCTCCCTACGCAGTGGTTAGTTGGACCTCCGGGGCTCTCTGCGCCGCAGTGGGTGAATGGGGAATACTGAGACAGCCGCAGGGCGTACGACGACATCCAGCCGTCGCAGTCGTACTACGACTTTGCCAAACGCGCGGGTTGCCTCACCGACGCCGTGACGGCCAACGGCACCGTCTTCACCTGCCTGCAGGCGGCCGACTCGCGCACGCTGCAGAAGGCCAGCGCCGACGCGGGCCTCTGGTCGCACTTCGGCCAGTGGGCCTTCATCCCGGTGACGGACGGCAAGCTGATCCGGCAGCGGCCGACGGAGCAGCTGCTGCGCGGCAAGGTCAACGGCGAGCGCATGCTGGCGG
>Ga0247771_1000661_pt1 | contig 10662 bp, 16 predicted proteins | sample UWRJL197509C6_FD_179948 | JGI IMG/M metagenome (GOLD analysis project Ga0247771, IMG submission 179948) | Plant litter microbial communities from Arlington Agricultural Research Station in Wisconsin, United States - UWRJ-L197-509C-6 | ecosystem: Environmental > Terrestrial > Plant litter >...
TGGCTGGACGAGGCCCCGGCCGCGCCTGAGGAACCCGGTCCCGCCCTGCAGTTGGCTCCGTGGATGGGCGGCTTCCGAGCCTCTAAGGACTTCAAGAAGCAAATGCCGACGCTCGTTGTGCGAGGGCGGATGGCGGACGGGTCAAGGATGTCCATGGGCGCGTTTGACGACATTTTGCTCGTGCTGTACTACTCGGCCAAGTGGCCGCAGTGATACCTGCGTTTCGCCTCTAGCAATTATACTGTGTCTCTAAACGACACTGCTCGAAATTGCGACGCATGGCTCAACCTGGATTACACCGGAGTATCCGAAGGTTGCCCCGACTGCCTGTTCCACATGCCCAGCCCGGTGTGGTGTTGTGGCACCTGATACCGCAGAAGCTAATCGTCTGCAAAACGTTGTAGGCAAAGCTGAGCGCCTCCTCGAGCGCCTCGAGCGCCTCGAGCCCCGACATCGCCACTTGGGTCGCTGTCGGCGCTTGGCGCTGCAGAAGTGGACGAGGTGTTCACCTCACTTTGAGCGGAAAGAGTCGAGGTCGTCTATCCACGGAATCAAAAGACAAAACTTGAAGCCAAGAGTTGACTTGGATGCATGCAGTGCCATGTTCGGTACGGCGAGAGAAGATGAGGACAGTATATTAATAAGGCCAAGACATCTCGGGTATTGCAGCGCCCAAAGAACAAATGGGAAATTCCGATCTCAGCGACGAAGCACTGCCAGGAAACGCTTGATCTCTGCAGTGGCGTTCCGCGTCTCTTCTTCCACGCAGCGTCGGAACTCTGGGTTGCGTTCGCTTTCCAATGCGACATTTTCGTTCCTGATTATGTCAAGCGTCTCTCCGATGACCCCCAAGTGCACATCGACCGCGGTTTGAATGTTGCTCTGCGCTCCGTCCGCGAGTTGGTTGAAGTTATCTTTCCAGGTCGTCATCAGCTGGTCAAAGAGATTCCGTTGGCCGAATGCATCGCCAATGATAGCCTTCCGTCTCGCATCGCTGCCTCTGCCTGCCCTGTATCAGCAATGGCGGTCTGAAACGAGAGAGATCGGTGGTCAATTTACCGCTCTCGCGGTTGCTCGCCCGGTACGCGCTCTCCACAGCTCGGCCAACGAGAGACGTACGAATGCCGCTGAGGGCATCGATTCGCAGCGTCCTAAACATTCAAGAAGTGTAAGTTAAGTACTGTTGCTGATTAGGATAGAAATGAGGTGCACTAACGCGAGACCGGCTTCAAACGTCCCCCAATGATCCTCAACGTCACTTAGGAGGAGATTTGCGCGAGCCTCCAGGACCCGGCCGAGTGCCGCTGCTGCTTCTGGCGCCTGCGCCAACTCCGTATCTGTAAATTTTAAGATTAGTCCGAATCCGGCGACGGCTGACGATAATAGTAGATACGCACCTAGATACTCAATGACCCCGTCCATCTGGTCCCCAATGAGGCGGGATATGTCGTCGAACCGGGCCTGGAGCGTGGCTTGCAGCGCATCCCACGGATCTTCACAATCTATAACCATGTGGGCAATTGCCTCCTCATTCCAGTCATGTGATCCAACGGCAGGGGTGCAGTAGCTGCCGTTGTTGCGACAAAACGCTGCGTATGTTGCTGTTTTGTCCTTTAATCAGGCAAACGAGGTTGACGCTAGGATGAATCATGAACACTCACAATGATGCCACTGAGAAGAGTTAGTCCTAGAAATTCGATTTGATTACAGCCGGGAAACTTACTACACTCCAAGAGTCTACCGCAGACCGGGCCCTTCGGCTCCATAGGCTAGTGCGCCGAACTTGAGATCCGTCAGGGGCACATCCATCCATCCGAGCACGTGGGTAGAAGAGGAGACATACCATTATATACTCCTTCCAAGAATTCTCGCTTAGTTGATCTTGCCAGCCGCGGGATGGGAGATGCCCTTGCCAACAGCTGCTGTCAGCGTAGTCAGCTCTTGTCTAGCCGCCTCTCTCACAGCTGCCATACTCACGCCCTTCAACCGACCCTCGATGGTGTCGAGGGTCTCCCGGATGGCTCGCTTTTCCTCCGCGCCGGCAGTACCGGCTCCAGACCGAACCCACAGCTCGACATCGCCAAGGAGGGCTGGAATGTCATCCTCTATGTACTTGGTCACGATTCGGAGCTGGCTCTCTGCTACAAGAGAGAGGCAGTGTCTTCTTAAAGCCAGAATCCCGCTTAGGTTGAGGAAGGGAAGAGCCTGTTCTCTCCCACATTCTCGCTTCTCCCAGTAGTCCTTGTTGCTCACGCAGAACGCGCGCAGGTGTCCGCCTGGGAGTTGAGCCCGGTAGTGGTTGTTAAGCTGTGTGATTACGCTCGAATTGCGCGCCCGGATCAAATACCCCTTCAACCTAAGAAGCCATCATTAACTCTATGTGTCTCAGGCAGCATTGTTGTCCTCACTTACTCAAGCATACGCTCGCTCAGCGTTTTCCTAAGCCATCCGTGAGTGAAGCAAACTGGCAACGAGAAGAGAACAAGAGCTTACTGCGCTCTAGTCGACCGTCGATTCAGATCAACGATAAGCAGCTGCTCTTCTTCTGATAAATCATCATCAGCATCGCCGTAGATGTCCAGTTCCGCCTGGATGTCATCCAGCTGCCGTCTGGTAGCGGCAACCGCATCATCCAGTTGCTGAATGTTTCGGGCCCTGTGACCCGGCCAATCTCGCTTCGCTTCCTCGGACCCAATGTCCTATTACAGCGTCAGCCTAGGGTACGCCATGTCGTTTGGCGTTGGTTTGCGCACATCCGATTTGGTGCAGACGATTCCGACATTGGACAGCCCAGCTCGTTTGGCAAGATCGACGACGGTGGACACCCCAACGTCCGTGGTCGCACGACCGATATTGCAGACGGCAAAAATCTCATCACACCTGAGCAAGAACCGCTCTGTGATTTTCTGACGAGCAGCATTCCGGTCTCGGAGCCCTAAACAATCGTGCGTCAGCGGGAGCCTCCATACCAGTAACAAGCAGCATTTACCAGGGAGGTCGACGAGCACCAGGCCCTTGCTCAGAATGTGTACTCTCAAGTAGACTCTGCGAGGAATTAGTCATAGTCTCTTCGCAGAGGGTAGAGGCTAGTCTGGCAGACCTGATGACACTTATGAACGGCCATATGGCGGGTTCCCAAGCCCCGGTGGGCTCTGAAGTGAGCCGAACCAACAGCTCGGAACAGTCGGCTGCTGTGGCTTTGGAGGTCACGCCTTCAATTGCTGAGGGGTATACTTCTCTGACCAGAGACGCTAACCTTACCAGGACGGCTTCCTCGGGTTCCCCTAGAAGAATCCCGCTTTCCAGCCTGCCCCTGAACATGGCGAGAAACGTATCTCTGGCCAGGTTAGCGGTTTCTTCGGCGTCCTGTCTCGCATCCTCATCCTCCATCCTGCCGACATGTCGATGGTAGTGGCGGTATGACTTGAGGAGTTCGGAAACCTGCTCCTGTATCTCTTCGACGCCGAAAAGCTTCACCTCGAGGGCGAAGTCGTTTCTCTCGTGGAAGTGATACTCTGTCACTACGCAGGTACAGGCAGCACCGCTGTTGCTCTACATCGATGTCAACTGAGGGCGAGACCTATGTCAGTCGAAGGTCGGAACCCACCGTCCTAGCCAAGCCACGGACGTCCAGGAGCGAGTTCAGGAGGCTGCTCTTCCCTGGAAAGCGAAAACATTCAGTACTGTTCGGTCCGCGCGGACCGGCAGGATTCGGCCAGTGCACTTACCGACGCCAGAATCCCCAACAAACCCGACGGTCCGAGTCGGTGGGCACCGAAAGCGACCCAAGTCCCCACACCGCTGATGAAGCCGACGCATGGTGGAATCGGGTTCGTGGTGCAGCGAACTGCTACTCAGCACCGCCGTCAATCTTTCCATCAGGTTCTTCGCGCCGGAAAAAGCCTGCTGTACATCGGGAGAGTGGAATCGATCTTCGGGTGGATCTTCGTCTTGCACGTTGTGCGGAATCAAATCCACTCGTTGACTGCTTCTCCGCCTGGATTGTTGGCGATCTGGCGAGAGGCTCGGAGCCTCTCTGCTCGGCTCGAGCTGTGCGGCGTGATGGTCTAAGCCATTAGCCGCGTCCGACAAGGCGGCGGCAACGCCGGACATCGCGAGGCCAGCCCGGCCGTGAGTGTTCAAGTTCACGTCCCGCAAGCGGCTCGCAATACCGTCCACGCTGCCGGCTCGTCGCTCTGACCTCGTGCGCTGCGACGGAGTGCCCAGCGTCTCGCCGACGTATGGAGGAGACGACAATACCGACAGGGACGGCGTTCTGGCTTCGGGGGTGCTGCTCCCATGAGAGCTGTTGATGGCTGGACGGCGCGGCTCGCTTTCGATCGAAGGAAGGGGGTCGTCCGGGTTTTGAGCAGCGCGGGGAGCGACCCCGGACGCCGCGGCCACACGTAGTGCAGCCCCAGTGCTGGATATCGGCAGGATGTGCGAGGAATCGCTTTGAGGAGTGTACTCTCTCGACCGGTGATCGATGGACGACCCCGACGAAGTTGCGGTGGACTGGATGCCGTGGGCACGACGTTAGCCAATGGACCCCGTCACTCTCGTTTCTCGGGCCGCCAGAACGACACATACATGCCGAGTCATGCCGTTCGATTCGTTAGCAATGATTGCCACAATTCAAAGAGGCCGCGTGAGTAATAGTTGGCGTCGGAGGATGACAAAGTTTTGGCGTTCAAGGGAGGCCTGAGTTGGTAGATTTGGTCGACACGGAGGTAATCGAGATCAACCTCAAGGTACTTGAAGCTCCCGCCATGTATTTAGCTATCGAAGTCTGGTCTTTGCGCACCTACGGAGGCCTGTCGGTTACCTAATTTAAACTGAAACGGTTGGATCTCCTACGTATCTGTCTATTCAAAGAGCGCACAGCCGCCGGCCCTGGCCGGTCCCAAGCGCCCGGCCAATAGGAGGATTAGCAGCCTGGCCTGTGATGCTTCGACCTGAGCTGTTGGTTCCAGATTCTCTCTCACATGCATGTATGCGGCCGCTTGGGCCGGGGTAATTTTGCAACATGCAAACGCAAGATATCGGTTCGCGGCTGGGTCTTGACTTTGTTTTAAAATATTTAAAATATAGGATGCACTGCTGCCCCATGAGGCCTAGATATGCAAGTGTCACTCCCCAGAGACCTGGACCAGCGCCCCGCCGCTAGAGTCCAACATATACCATCAGCGTGGGACAGGGGGACAATTAATGCCGTGAATTGTTTCGAGGGGCGTTGGGAAGAGCTAATAGGGGTTGAGGGTGGCGGAAAGAGAGGATTGAGCATGTGAAGGATGAGGCGATGACCGGGATTGACTGGGGCGTCTACCATACCCTTGGTAGGTTGTGTATCGTGGGGAGAAAAGCCAGTGGCGGTTGATTGTACTTTTATTTGTCCTGGTAGAGAGACGTGAAGTCGACTTCTTGCTTTCCGTCGTCGGCTAGACCAACACAGCAGCGAGAACATCGCGTATTTGGTCGAGAAGGTCATCAAGGATCGGGGCATTGAGAGGTCGAACCACGCGCAAATTGCGATTGGGTCTTCGCATTTGGCCCTCTAATAGTCGTACGAACACGGACCGACGCGTCCGGGGTGCTGGTGCCGTCGTATGAAGCTCGAAGCCAAGCTTGAGCCAGCCTGAGAAAAAGCAGCAAGAGGTCGCATGCACCGAATAAGAAGGCGAGGTACAGACTGGGGTCATGTTACAGACGCAACAGTCCCGAGCGTGACCAAGTTGGCCGAGGCGAGCCTTCTCCTTGTCCGCTCTAAAAGGGCAACTGACGGCTGGTCAGCCTCTAGGAACACTCCTACGTGCTTCAAGGGGAACAACGGCTTCTTGCCCTTGGCGTATTGAACAACGCATGGACTGGCATCCACTGCGCCTACCTTGAACACTGGAATCGTCCACGTCCACATGCCGTGTTCTGATGCAGCGACATCGACGCTCACGTCATGGGTCAGTTTCAGTTTCCACGCCGAGGCTTCTCACTTGCTGTACCGGAGTTTACCTTGCTAGAGTACCAATGAACACGAGAGGCTCTGTATCTACCTACACAGATAGCCCCTTTTTTATAGTCCGGAAGTTGATTCCCGACGCCTGACGCGGATTTAACCCCTACTCACACCGTCTGTCTTGTTGAAACACCTTGGAAAGCAAGCCATCCCGGTCATCTACTCGTGGACTGAAACTAAAACGTCCCAACCCAACCAGATCCGGATCCCTCCCTACGGCTCGCCCCAGATATCGTCGGCAATCTCCCGGACCAGCGCCAGCTTCTTCTTCTCGTCCTCGAGCGTCAACGGGTAGCCGCTCTCATGGGTGCTGAAGCCGCACTGCGGGCTGAGCGAGACGCTCTTGAGCGCTTCCTCGCGCGTCTCGCCGCGGCCCTCGGCCACGAAGTCGGCGGCGCTGTGCACGCGCCGCTTGACCTCGTCGCGGTCCTCCAGCTTGGCCAGCTTGGTGCTGATGGCGCCGATGACCACGTTCTTGCCCCGTGGCAGGAACCGCAGCGGCTCGAAGCCGCCCGCGCGCTCCGTGTCGTACTCGAGGTAGAAAGTGTTCACGGCCAGGTTCTGGAACAGCTTCTTGGCGATGATGTCGTACGCGCCCTCGGCGAAGTGCCGGCCGCCGATGAAGTTGCCGCGGCACAGGTGCACGCCCGTGTGCAGGTCGGCCGGCAGCTGCGAGATGCTGTCGTTGTACAGCTTGATGTAGGCGTCGAGCAGGTCCTCGACCGTGCCGACGTTGTCCTTGTCCTCGTCCCAGCCCTGGCGGAACTTGTCCGAGCAGAAGTCTGCGGTCGCGTCAGCGCTTCGGCCAACGCCATCGGGCCGCGGGTGCGGCGGACGCGTCCTTACACGCCAGCCCCGGGTCGTCGAACTGCACGTTGCGCAGCCCGGCCGCGTACAGCTGCTCCAGCTCGGCCTGGTACACCTTGGCCACGTCGGCAAAGTACTCGGCGTCGCTGGCGTAGGCCTCGGGCGTGTAGGCCCGGCCCTGCTTGTACCGCATGTGGAACCAGGCGGGTGTGATCATGGTCAGCTTGATGTCGCCCCAGTTCTCGCGGGGGACCACCTCCTGCACCAGCCGCAGCTCGTGCAAGTTGGCCGTGCTCCTGGCCGGGTTGTGCCGCAGCTTGCCGCCGGCGATGACGCTGTCGCCGGGCATGACCTTGCGGTCCTTCTCGATCAGCGACACCACGTCCGGGTGGTATCTTGGGCCTGCTTAGCGGGGCTGAACGACGACCTTGCCACCCCAGAGAACGGGAGGGGAGTCCTTACAGGCGGAACATGGCGGCCTCGGCGTCCTGCAGGCGCGTGGTCCCCTCGAACTCGTCCCACATCAGTCCCCAGAAGCGCGTGCGGACAAACTCGCCGTCTGTGACGGCCCGGAAGCCCAGGGACCGCTGCAGCGCCACCACGTCCTTCACAGCCGCCTCCTCGACGGGCTTGAGGGACGACTCTTCAGCTTGGCCGTCGCGGATGGCAGCGCGGACGTCGAGTAGCTCTTGCGGGCGGAGCAGCGACCCCATGTGCTCGGCGCGGAACGGAGGAGCCATGGTGTGTGTTCTGCGCTGGGGCCGGGTTGGGGCTTTAAGGGGCTCTCTCGCGGAGTACTAGAAGTGGTTTGCTTCTCCGTGCGAAGCAAAGATGTCCTGTCCGGCCAATGTTTGATGCGGGAGGAACGTGAGAACGAAGCGGGGGCGGGGAACGGGCCAATATGAGAGGACGTGATCCGGGACGGGCGACATGACGAACGTCTTCCCCGCGCCAGGGACCCGGCTCAGGGGCAGGGGCCCCCTGATCTCAGATCTTAGGCCTCGATCAACTGACCGGCTTGGTCTCCTCTATTGGTACTGGGATATGTACGGTATACTGAGAACTACCGAATGGAGCTAGAGCGCGCGCGACCGCCGTGTCGAAAGGATCCTGACAGCTGCCATGATTGGTGCCGGGGTGCGGGGACGACATCCCGTTAGTGGTTCCCTGCCGTGTCGACGGCTCCGAATCGGAGGCCCGGCCTCGAAGCGAGGACCCTGCGATGAAAGCGGACAACAGGAATCAAGGCCGTGCCGTTGTGGGCAGTCTTTGCATCGCAAGGCTTCTCTGACTCGGGCAATGTACCCTAGGTACCTGGTAGGGAGTTCGGTATTTAGGGCGAAGACAACACCAGACCGACCACGATGTTTACCAGTCTTGGGGATCACGGAGGTGATCCTGTCGCCGCCGATCTCTTGCGGCCAAACCTTCACAATTTTTAGCACGACCGACTCCACCAGCGCTCGGCACTGCTTCTCCTTGCGAACCATCCCGCCGAAACCTCATCATCTGAATATCCATCAGCGCCCCCCCAAGCGGAGGCGTCCGTCGGGCCGTGGGCGATCTCCATCAGCAGGATCTTGGACCTTCCCTTCACCAAAGCCGGAGTGGTGTTGTTGAGAATGATCCTGGCCGGGTTGGCCAGGCTAATTAGTCCGCCAACAGGTGCCGCAGGATGCAGAACCGTGCTCCTTCATATGGCGTCAGCATCTGAGCACGAAAGGCTCTGACAGTAGCTACCTTGACGGGCTGGTCCTGCTGGAAGAAGTCGTAGCTCTGGACACCAACATTGTCCTCGTGGGTAACCCAGTCCACCCCTTTGACGGTCTCGGGGAGGTCCTCGACGATAAGCCTCCCCTTGACCTGAGGCCTATGAAGACGACAACCAGGTTCTCTCCGTCAGTGTCTGCCAGACCGGCTTCGGTGCCTTGACCGGCTGCGTAGGCATGACAAGTCCGGGTGATGTACCCTCCCCGGAGCCGCAGATCGGCCTCGACCGCGAGCACGGCACGCTCGACACGTCCGCCGTCCGGCGTCTGGTAGACACATCCACCAACCAGCGCCTGTTAAACCCAACTACCGAACGAGACAAGATGCGATTATTGCAGGACCGGGGGCCTCCTCTACCTCAAGGTCTTGACTAGTAGCTCATACGCCAGCGACTTCTCGCCCGACTTCAGATCAATAGAGCCGATGCCGATGGCGCCCGGTCGGAACCCCTGCCTGTACCTCTTTAATTATGCGAACAGCACTGCGCCGCCGGGTGAGAGCGCCAACGAGTATCCCGTCGCACTGACGCAAGACACGCTGCTGGAGACGGGCAGCTTGCCACGGGCGCTCGAGTCGCAGTTCTCCTCCGTACGGCAGATACTGTACTACAACAATATCGAGCGGTTCACGGATGCGGAGCGGTCGGCCACGACGGTAACGTCCGTCGAGGCACTGTTCCCCGTCCAGTAGATCGGGCTTGGATTCGTTATGGTAATGCTGCTCATGCACTTGGTGCTAATGTTCATGGGCGGCCTACTGTTCCGCGAGAGGGCCACGTCGACGATGCTGGGGAATGCATGGCAGGCGGTAGCACAACCTGTGACAATGAGACTCTGCCTTTGTTGGAGGGGGCGGATGGTATGGATGACGACGAGGTTGAGGCACACCTGATTAAAGGGCAGATCGATCCCGGGTTTGTCGGTATCGTGCGCTCGAGAGCGGGCGGTCGGGCCGAATTCGGGCCATTTGTAAAGATGAGAATCTAGTTGCGAGCACCTTTGGTTTATCAAACGAATTGCCTTCGCTAATAAGGGCTGGGCCGCCATGATTTCTGCTTGCTGGTGTCCCGGCGACACAGTAAGGGCTTTGGCAACAGTCGCCAAGACTTCAGAACACCTCAACCCTAGCATTGATCTCTTGCAATTCACTGCAGCTATACCTACTCCAGGACGCGCTCAGAACATATGTCAGCCTCAAATTCCAATAATTGACGCCACCGCCCATCCGGAATTCAATATTGCCAAATCGGAGATCTTGGAGCTCTCCGTTCCCACAATCTAGCCGCACAACTTTGCTCGCCAAGCTACAGGCTTCCAACACCTCGTCCCAGACCGTGTCGGCGACGGCCGCGCCCACGGCGATAGCTAAGGCCGCGGCAGCAACTCCTCCATCGCCGCAGCCGGTTAGCGGCATCACTGTCTTCTGGGTTCTCCTCGGGCTCTCCCTCGCTTGCGCCGTTTACCCGCTTGGCGCCGGCACCGGCTTCCCAGCCCGTACCGCCGGTACCTGCGCGTCTTGCCTCTGTCGGCCCTCCTGGATACCATACATCTTTGTTGGAAATGCATTCATTTTCCCACGCGGCGACCCACCGGTACCACTCTGGAAGTCTGCCCTGTCCGTCTTAATGTGGGGGCTCTCTCGAACGGCCGTCCCACCCGAGTTTAGAGGCGACGACCAGGCTCTCGCCGCCCTCGTTACGCTGCTCGGGATTGATATCCGTACACGCCTTATCGGCAACGGGCGTGTGCGTCTCCTCTACGCCAAGATTTGCGGCTACCATGGCGTGCCGGGGTCCCTCGCCCTCGCGAGCGTCTACTTCTTCGTCTGGGCGGCAACCGAGCTGGTCGTGTTGGCCGCCTACGGCGTGTTCCGCTTCAGGAGTCTGCGAGAAGGGCGGGAACTCCAACATGACCTGGCTATGCGCCGGGACTTCGGTTCAAAACCGCCCCGCCACCTAGGGATGGAGCTTTTGGCAGGGGCCCTGTTGCGGGCACAAATAGCCGCCACCATTCCCCCCGGCCCCTGGATCGCTGTCCTTCGCCTCGGTGGCTCTACCTGGCGTTCCTTCGAATTGA
>Ga0247771_1000662_pt1 | contig 10656 bp, 15 predicted proteins | sample UWRJL197509C6_FD_179948 | JGI IMG/M metagenome (GOLD analysis project Ga0247771, IMG submission 179948) | Plant litter microbial communities from Arlington Agricultural Research Station in Wisconsin, United States - UWRJ-L197-509C-6 | ecosystem: Environmental > Terrestrial > Plant litter >...
ATCGATAGGCCGCCGACACCGCCGACACCGCCGACGCCCGGGAGACCGGGAGACGGGCTTGCGGAGACGGAAGAGCTGATTCCACAGAACCGAGAGCCCAAACGCCCGGATGGCGAGTACGACGGTCTTCGCGACGGCAAAGAGTTGGTGAAACGGATTGCCATTTCTGAGGGGAGGCTACGATGGGGCGTCGTGAGCGCGAAGGAGCGGCTGCACGAGATTTACCGGGGTCATCAGGTCCCGGTTGGGCATTTGGCTTTTGGAGGAGAGGACGAGCATGTGACGCCTCCTGAAAGGGGTAGCTGGTACGCATGACGCGATACAATGATAGGTTATTTACAGAGTGGTAGGTCATCTACAGGGTGATAGGTCATCTACAGGAGCGCGTCCAGCGAGGCCTTGATCCCTCCAGCCGCTTGTCCTCCCCCCAGTCGATAATGTTCCGCACATACTTGCGGAACTCGATGTACTGCCCAGGCTTTTGGAGAAGGAAAGACTCGACCGTCTGCATGTAGTAGTCCAAGTCGTTATGCTTCCATGAGACATAAAGTCGTGCCTCCGTGCCGTTTATGGCAATGCTGAATGCCGTACTGTCTATCACCTTGGCCTTGTCGCCCTCACATTTCTTCAGCTGCTTGTTTAGGCGTTCGGCCACGTTGACACAGGACACGGAACCTCTATCATGCTCGAAGTCAGTCTGGTGCCGGCCCTGAGGGAGTAACAGATCGAGAGCTGCATACCCGAGACATTGATTCGTTGCCACCCACAAATCCCCACCGCTGCCCTTGAACTCGACAACAAGAAAGGGGTAGATCAGGCCCTCGGTGTTGGCCATTGGTTCGTTTCCCATCGAGGAGATCTGCGCTTGGGGCCGGGGAAATGCCGTAAAGCAGTTGTATCCATCGAGCATATCGGGTATCGGGTTGCTGACTCCGAAGTCGGATCCGGGGGTGCTCGGAACGGTATGCTTGAACATCGGCTATCTCTTAGAAAGCTTGAGAGTATCCGACCATTTTGAGCGTGGGAAGATGTGAGCATGGAAATAACTTTCCAATCAGTCGGACACGAACTCACGGAATTTGAGGGCGTGGATCCCTTGCGGAAGCTCATGTCCAAGGCGAGGCGGCATAGAAGCGTAGAGCTGGAAAGATTGAGGGCCGACCCCCACTGCAGCATTGCTGCTGGAGTGACATATCACGCTTTTAGGCCCACAATCAATCAAGCCCCGACTTGCCGTCTTCTCGCTAAAAGTCGTGGCAGTAAAAGAGGGCTGAATGGCACGTCGGGACCAATCGCTAAGGGCTCAGGAAAGGCGGTATGTTACCCTCCCCTCATATACGCACAGGTTCATCTGGGCAAGGCGTACGTCAATTGGCCGACTTGGTCGTGCTAAGTTCGGAAGTGTAACCTCTTGCGTCGCAGCGTGCCTGAACCGTCCCTGAACCGTCTCCGAGCCGCCTGTCCCCCCAGCGTGCCTCCAAGCTATACGCGTATCGCTGGGGTAATGCGTGTTGATATCACTCGACCGCCAATATCCGTCGACCCGGTCCGGGCTCCCATTAACCCGGATTGGTAGTAACAAGGTCCACCAACCGTCTGCTAGTCTACGTAGTATATCTGCTGGAGTCCTTGCCCTCCACGGCCGGATATCTTGCCTCGAGACTGGCTCGTCTGCTGGTTCATCCAGATCCAGAAGTATCTCATCGCAACATGGTTGTGAAACTCATAGTCGCGGCTTGTCTGCTGCTCGGACAGGTCATCGCACGAGCAGACCTATCCATTCTACGCAACCAAGATCTCTGGCCGTCTCCCGTGGCAGAACACGGCTATGGTTTGACCGTTGACCTCGGATACGGACTCTACCAAGGCTACAACAATGCCACCTCAGGGTTGAACATATGGAAAGGGTACGCTCTGATGAATCTAGCGGCGCCATTTGAGACTAACACCTATAGTATCCGTTTCGCTGCATCTCCAACAGGGGAACTCCGTTGGCAAATGCCTCACGTCCCTTCAATAAACCGGACTTTAGTCAAAGCTACGAAATTTGGTGATATATGCCCCCAGATCCCAATGCCAGGGAAACCCTATATGCCAGCTGCGGACGAAAGCGAAGACTGTTTGTTCATAAACGTATATGCTCCGCCTCCCCCAAAGGGCAAGAAGTTGCCAGTCATGATCTGGATTCACGGCGGTGGCTACAAGCACGGCAATGGAAGATATGATCTGTCAGAATTCATTACGAAAAATGGCAATTCCATCGTAGGCGTACAGATCCAGTACAGGGTAAGTCATCCAACAACGGAGGAGAGATATTCTTGTGCCGCTAACCAAGTATACGAAGATGGGTGCTTTTGGTTTCCTCTCCTCGTCAGAGGTCGACGCCAAGGGAGCCGTCAACGCAGGACTCCTCGATCAGGTATTGGCGCTGTCTTGGGTACAAAAGTACATCAGCTCCTTCGGCGGCGACCCCAAGCAAGTAACGATAGCCGCGCAGTCTGCTGGCGCTGGTTCCATCATATATCATGCCTTGGCTGATGACGGGAACACCAGGCCTTCGCTCTTCCGTTATGTAAGATGACCACTCCCAGCCACTGGGCCGCAGTTCTAACAGCAGTAGGCCTTTGCTTCGTCGACGTTTGCCCCGCTGCAGTTTCCCTACGACTCGGCTTTTTCAACAGCCGGGTATACTGGCTTTGCCAAGGCCGCGGGCTGCGGAAACTCCAGTGCCGTCTGGGATTGTCTAGTCCGCGCCGATTTTCGGCTGCTTCAAGAGGCCAACTACAACATGAGCCTCGTCGGCGGTGTCGAGGGCCTCCTGAGCTTTCAAGCCGTCACCGACGACGTCTTCATCAAAGAGCTCCTGAGTGTACAATTGACCAAGAAGCGCGTCAACGGCGAGCGTCTCTTTGTCGGTGTAAGTTGCCTTCCCACACGTTGCCCTCCTCAAGACACAGACGTGTCGTTGTATGAGTGCTGACCGTGCCAGAACAACGCCATCGAAGCCACTGTAATCCCAACCCAAGGGTTTGTCAAGAACAAGCAACAATTTGTTGGCCTTTTGGGGCAGCTCAGCCCTGGCATCACAGCAGACAACATGACAACTATTCTCGAATTGTATAGCCCAAGATTTGACCTTACCACCACCTTTGAGACCGACGGTCTCTCGGGCGCCACGGCCAACGACGTTTCTGGCATCGCCGTCGGCTATGCGCAGACACTCAACAATATTATCGCCGAGTTTCTCTTTGTCTGCCCCTCGTACTGGCTTGCTAGCGCCTATAGCGAGCACGGCAAGTCTGCGTACCACTACCAGTACTCGGTCCCCATAGCCGGCCACACCGAGGACGTCTGGGTCTACCTGGGCCCAGTCAAGGCAAACCAGGGACCCGAGCTCTCGGCTGCCTTTTCGGGCATGCTGAGCAACTTTGTGCATACCGGCAACCCATCCATCACCAACGAGATTGCCAACGGCCCTTCGTCGCCCAACCCGGCCGCCAGGAACCCTGCAAGCAACTGGCCGGTATGGAACGAGAAGAACCCTTTGCAGATCAACATGAACACGACGGGTGGCACGCCCATTACCGTTACTCATAGCTGGGGAACGGGCATTGAGTTTATTGGGCCTGGGCTGCATAACTCCTTCACCACCGTCGATGCATACGCATGGGAGGGCGGACGGGGTAAGAGATGTGAATTTTGGAGGGAGATGGGTCCGAGGATGCCTCTGTAGTCACCTACAGATGTACCATATGGTGATGGTGCGTCCTTGCAATAGGGCAACTATGCTGGTGCTAAGATGTGGCGAAGCTCAGCTGAAGCTGGCTCTAAGCACATCAAGAGATTAGGCGAATACAGTAGAATAAAGAGCGGCCAGCACTGATTTATAGCTTCTTTCCCAAGAGAAGCGTCAGAACGTCCCTTTATATCTTGCTGGCTGACCGGCCCCCTGAGCCTCCTATTTGCTCTATCGCTACCACCCCGGTCCTGATCAGATCCCCTGACCAGATGAAGCGCCGCGCTGGTGGTTGCCCCAAACGAGAACCCCTCAGAAGGCTGCTTAGTGGGCTCAGAACGGCCCAGGACGGCTTGGGTCGGTCTAGTACGTCTTGCCATATCTCGGGCATTCCAGCCTCGCGCCCTTTCAGGCTCCCGTTCCGTTCAGATGTTGGACTCCACCACCAACGCTATCCAGCTAGATACAAGATCATTGGTATATATCTCACCACCGTATTCCCATACGCGTCGTTTCTCCCCCAGAGCCTGTTTCTTTGCAGCACCACGACCCGTAGTGGACGCCTGGTGAACTTGACCCGGCCAGACACCAACCATCAGCCCAACCATCAGATTGAGCAAGTGGACTGTCTCCTGGAAAGACACGCTGTAGTTGGCTACTTCAGCTACCCAGCAGTCAACAACTCTGCTTGTCATCATCGTGTGGCTCATCGACACCGAAACGTACCAACTCAAGATCTACCATCCGGAGTCAGAATCTTTCCCCCACTTCGCCATTCTTTCTCATACATGGGGAAAAGATGAAGTTCTATCCAAGGACATGAAGGACCTCCCTAAGGCCAAGAAGAAGGAGAGGTGGAGGAAGACTGAGTGACTTGCCGTCAAGCCCTCGCTGAGAGCTGCTATTACGCATGGGTCGACACCTGTTGCATCGATACGAGCAGCAGCGCCGCGCTAAGCGAAAGCCATCAACTCCATGGTTCGATGGTATAAGCTGGTTAATAGTCTGCTATGCATTCCTAGGCGACTTGTACTCCGTGTCTGCTCTCCCTAGTTAGAAAGCAGAAGGCAGCGTGAGTAACATCCAGTTATCACACGTTAATCTGGACGCAGGCAATTGCCATACTCGTGAGTGGGTCAGTGCTCCTGCCGCTTTAACCTGTGTCAACCTGTGTCAACCTGTGCGGACCTGTGCGGACCTGTGCGGACCTGTGCGGACCTGTGCGGTGAGTGTGCTGGGTGTGCCGACCGTGGCGGTGTCCGGGAGCCTTATTCTTCCGCCTCAGTTAAAGTTGCTGGTAACGACCACCTAAATTTGGCCAGCGTGTAGGGGTTCATTTTTAAGCCCTGGCATAATGTAGCTATGGCTCTCTTTCTGCTACCTTCGATTTCCGTTAGCACACGTTAATCTTGACGGCTTTCACTCAGCATTGGCCACATGACCGGTCGCCGCTTTTGCGCGGCGGCATCAATTCAAGACAGACCGTCCTCTACACTATCAACAGAGATCCAAGAGGTAGTCTACAAACTCGTCCTTGATCGCGACCCCTCGCCTACGAAAGTCCCGCAAAATCGTTGCTGAGTAGCATCGTCTCCTCTCCGTCGTTTCCGGTTCGCCCTCAAACCTCTGCTTGACCGACTTCAGGTGATGTTCCCCCAGAATCTCAAACGCGATCTGTCGAACCTTGTGGTCGACGCTGTCCGGCAGTGAGACCTCCGATGACTCCAGCAGGTCCCGTGCCTCAACCCAGTCGTCTGCTTTGCATGCCCGGCAAAATGTAGCCCAAAAACGTTGCTCCGTGGTCGTGGTTCGTGGGCAGCAAGGTAAATTGGCCGTTTTTGCCGACTCGATCAATGATTCCAGTAGGATTCTCTGAATTTGTGTTGGCCACAGGAGAGCTGCTGAGTAAAGTGGACAGTTATCCTCCGAGTCCTTCACCAGGGGGTTGGCTCCGTGCTTCAACAGGATGTCTAGCATTCCATTGAATGAAAGATATGGAAACAGGTGGAAGGACCGCTTGGCGTGCGTGAAAAATGGAAGCTTGTGGAGGAGGCATTGAAGTGGCGTCCTCGCATGGCTGACGCGGTTGACATCAAGTCCGCGCTGTAGAGCCGTTATCACGACCCTCTCGTGCTCGATCCTCCATTTTCCGCAGCCTGGGACAAAAAACTTGGCATCGCACAGGCTGTGTAGTATCGAGATGTCTTCCAGGTTTGCAACCTGAGGGTCAATTTGCTCACACAAGAGCTGCACCAATGTCCAGTTAAGGTTGTCTTCGAAGTTCCACCCGGAATGTTGACCAGACAAACATTCGTTTATAAGCAGCCGGCCAGAAGGCATCCTGGTGTTGGGGTTGGCCCCTTTGGAGATAAACTTCAGCAATGTTTCGCTGGTTAAGAGGTTCTTGTCTTCCTGTGTCCAGCGATGTCGTCTCGCGAGGAACGCTTCAACCGGTGTCCGGCCGTCCGGCAGACAAGAAGAAAGGTCCGCCCCAGAGTCGAGAAAGAGGCTGATATACCCAGACATTATGGTTTCCTTTGGACTTTTGTCCGATGGAAGGACGAGAAGTGTATGGAATGGCGTGAAACCGGCCATGTTGGGCAAGTTGAGATTGGCCCCAGCGGCTATGAGGGAGTCAAAAACCGTGTCAGGCCCGGGTAGTTGGGAGGCGGCCGAAAGCTCAGATACCGCCAGGTGAAGAGGTGTGTTTCCCATGCCGTCCTGCGGTGACGACGCAGCTCCGAGGGTGAGCAGCCTGTCGAGGATTGCCTTGCTCGTCACGGCAAGATGCAGGGGTCGATGGCCTAGGTGGCTTCGTGTCTCCACTCCGGCCCCAAAGCGAAGCAGAAGATCCACGAGTTCCGGGTTCCGGTCGAAAATTGCGTATCGCAGTGGTTCATCTCCCTGCCCGTCCTTCAAGTTGACCGCAGCGCCGGAAAAGAGAAGCTGTCTCACTTCGGCGACTTCGCCGTCGATAACGGCACGGTGTAGCCGGGTTCTGCCTTGGTCGTCTCCCTCGTTGATGTTCAATTGCCCTGGACCATGAGCTGAAGGTATGGTAAGCTCTACTGCCTGGCTAGAGCTAGCGAATGGTAGACTGTGGGCAACTGCCACCGCTGACGACTGGTAGAATAGGTCTGCTTGCTGGCCTATACTGTCCCAGCGCGAATCCACGGGGCTACGGAGTATCAGCATGTGTGATTGTGCCACAATAGATGACATTGGCCTTGCCCTGTGCCACTGTCCGCTGCAAGGCTGTTCGAGGGAGGAGCCGTTGCCAGGCGGTGTTGAGCCGGCTGCTGACCTGATCGCCCAGCTAGGCCGCGAGCAGTGGCGGAGGCGGATCTTCGCTGGGGCCTAGGACATGCTTCGGTGGTGTATTTCATGTATCCCCAGGTTTTCAGCTGGGACCGGTAGGACCGCTCACTATTCTGTCCTCAGCATGCAAAGCCGCAGCTAGGTAAGGGGCAGAATAGGGGATGAGCTTACGACGCTTGAAATCCGTGCTTGCCCTTGATCCGTCGCATCACTTCACGAAGCGGCAAGTTCTCAACGTGGTAGAGTTGGCAGATTTCCTGCCGCAGGGGAGCCCAGTCTTTTGCCATGTTTGGAATATTGACGAGTGTTGCTAGAGGCCGTTGCGTAATTAATTAGAGTCCGGACCGGGCGCTACCCGGACCGGACGGAAGACTGCAGAGGGGTCAATGGCTTGACAACCTGGTGGGCGGGTGTCAGGTTGCCCTAGGGGTACGTGAAATTGAAGGTGAGAAAGACGAGGTATCTGAATTTGGAGGGCGCGCAACGCCCCTTTTGGGGGTTTTGGGGGGCGCCGGCGCGGCCGTCAGGTATGTAATCTGCTTGGCGGACAGTACCGGTCCGCCAGCAATTGGCAAATTACATAATCAGCACTCTCCCCTTGGGAGCGCCGACAGCAAATTCTGAGCTCAGCATCGACTCAGCCTCGACGAGACTTCAGACCGCGGACCGCGGGCCGCAGAGTGCCGGGGCGCAATGGTGTGCCCACCTGCATGGAGGTCCTGCGCTAATGCCCGCGGTGTCACGCACCAAGCCAGCCTTGCAAGCTACAAAACTGCAAAATGCAACTTGCGCAACCAAAATGCTGCAAAATGCAATTTCGCGTTAGGCAGCCTCGTGGCCAGTCGGTTTACTGCAAAGCTGCCGCTGTTACTAGAATTGGAGCTGCTAACTAACTGCATTTTGCAGTTTGCAACCGGAAAACAGACCGTCGCGATCCAGCGAGAGCCCCCGTCCCAGCACGCTTCTGCCTCTTACTCCTAGTATCGAGCCAATCACTGCTGAAGTTGGGCTTGATGCAAGGACGGACGTGCCGCTCATCGCCAACAATGAGGTGGCAGGCCCCCCTCTCTCTCTCGTCCAGTCAGCAGGACTTGTTGGCATGTTGCAGCCATGGGTCAAATACGAACTATAGACTCCCCTTGGCACATGGGTATAAAGAGTGGCGACCTCGCAGGCTGCTCTTCATGGCCCAGCCTGCCCTTCCCCCGCCCACAGGTCTCCAGTTGCTTCACCCGGGAAAGCTGCCCTTCTTCCAGTATCTAGCCGGCCAAGTCCACTGTCCCTATAAGCCATTCCATCCTGCTTAGTTTACCTACATGATGGCTGCTGGTGCTGGTGTTTCTGGAGAAATGGAACCCACCGCCCTCGTTGCTCCCTTCACAGTTCAGTGTGCCCACGGCAGCCCGCCGAGGTAAGTCCATCTCATCTTTATGTGCCATTCATATCCCCTCCAGATCACTTTGCTCTATCTCCATTCCCTCCTGGCCTGCATAATACTCTTGCTGGGATCATGGCTTCCACCTGTAACACTCCTCTTGGTACTTGCCTTCATGTTTCCTCTACTCAGATCTAACATTTCGCCGCCGCGGGATCTGTCTAACAATGAGTCCCAGCTCCCAGACCGCTGTCGAAGTCCCAAAAGACGCTGTTCGGCTCGAACCCCCTTCCGTGCTCCAGTCGGATGTCGACACTCAGTCGTCGCGTCAGGGTCTCGATGCCCCTCATGGCTCCCCCCCAACCCCACCGAATCTCGCCCAAGACACAGCTAGTGTCAGTCGTGGCATGTCATTGCTCGGCTTGGTCTTACCCGGCCATATCACTCGGAAGATGACGGAGAACTATGAGGGGATGAAACCGATGGACCGGTTCCTAGTGGAAACTTGCAATATGACGGATGGTATGCTGCCCGTGGGGGATACAATGGACCGCGTCAAGTCTTCTAGCCTGGGGGTTGGCCCTGGTTCGGGCCGTGATTGATATACGTCCGTGGTCATGCAGAACCGGCCTCCGGCTTCCTGCTCTCAGAGTGTCTATCCTGGCCTTTCAATTGTAGACTCTGGTCCATTGAACAGCCTGCAGAGCTATCGTGTTCCGAATGCCCGCGAGAGCACTGGGTGAGCACCTAGGTAGGAATAGTACCTATTTGTGGCAGTACCCAACAGCACTACCACCTGCTGCGATCCCCCCCTGACCCACCTCCTTAGGCGGATCTATAGGTGGCGTGGCGGGTGAGTCTCTCCCCCCCCCCCCGAGCCAGCCTGCGGAATCCGTGTCGTCGCCCTCCGGCTCCGTGGGCTTGATAGATCCTCAGTCCTGCCTCCAGTGTAGGTAAGACGCCCCAAACAGCGTTGCACTGCGCCCTACGGATTCAGACGCAACGGCCGCTGAATCGCAGCCCTCCAGCCGGCTCAAGAGAAGATGCCAGCGCGAACTCCCGAGTGCTCCTTAGTATGACTGCCCCGCCGCAGTCGGGATGTTCTTCGTGAGCGTCTTCGTTCCCGACGCCCAGGCTCACCTGCTCGCGCAGTGCACGCATCTGGGCAAGACATGCGATATCCGGCCGGCAGGAAACCGTACGGCTCGTCGTCCAGACAGCTATCCAAGGGGCCGGCGTCCTCCCTCTGGCTCTACATCACCGCTCCGCACTCAGCTATCACCCACGCGTGCGAGTTTCTCCCAGCACAGACACGAAACCCGGGCGATTCGCCCCTCGAGGAGAACGGGCTCGGTAACGCCGAGTTCAACAGCCGCCATAAGGACTGCGACGGCTACGACTATGCATACAAGATCCTTTCCGTCTATGCGCTGCGGAAGCCCGCCAAGCTTACCGAGATGCGAGCCATCTACGAGTTCAAACCGTCCACGAGAAGCTTGGTCCACCCGCCCCGGATCATGGGCATTCGTCACGTGGCACGAGCAGATCCCGGTCTGGAGGAACGACGACGCGCCCTCGCGTCTTGCGGAAGAAACGGCGCGGGCAGAGCAATCTGATTGACGAGTATCGGCTGGTTCGGGACCGCGTCTCGCCATGAGTGACATTCCTAAATTCAATACCACCCGCTGCCAGTTGCAAGTAGCTTGGTTGTTCACCTCTCGTCACCTCCGAGGACATCCTAGAACCTCTAAACCTGTAGCGATGTGGACGTCTATGAGGCGAGTCGACTCGTCAAGAGTGGAGGCCTGGTTCCTGGCGCAGCAGGCCAACTTGCGACATGGACGGTTGTCGTCGAGGGCAAGGAAGGGCAAATAAAACGGCTGGATCTTGGTGATTTGGCCTGATCTCTTTCTCAGAGCCTCCAAAGCTGCCATGGATCGGCCAGAACGGCCCTCGGCCGCTGCCGCCGACCAAGCCGGGAAGGCTGGCGTAGTCGGAGTAGGGCCTCATCCAGTTGTTGCAAGGTCCAGGGGAACTTCACAGAAATTAATACAATTCTGTCCCGAAAAAGGTCGGCTGAACACTCACACGACGGCTGCCTCCTTTGGCGAGCAGCAATCTGCTTTTCTCGGAACTGGGTGGCGAGGTGGCCGCGCCGGCGGGAAGCCGCATCCAACCCGGGGAAGGATTCAGCGGGAGGTGATGGTGGGCCGCGGTCGGGGCCGTC
>Ga0247771_1000663_pt1 | contig 10652 bp, 7 predicted proteins | sample UWRJL197509C6_FD_179948 | JGI IMG/M metagenome (GOLD analysis project Ga0247771, IMG submission 179948) | Plant litter microbial communities from Arlington Agricultural Research Station in Wisconsin, United States - UWRJ-L197-509C-6 | ecosystem: Environmental > Terrestrial > Plant litter >...
GGCCTCCACGCTCTTTTTTTTCCTCACTCCTCGCTTCTTCTATCAGCTTCATGCTTTGCGCCGCGTTCACCCAGCCCTGCGGGGCGAATGTCTTGCCGGCCTGGCTGTTGTAGGAAATAAAGAATTGCTCGATCTGGCTGCGCACCGTTTTGTTCAGGTCTTTCATGTCGCGCACGTCCTTGTAAAGATCGGAGTCGATCGACACGGCAATAAAGCGGTCGTTGCGCACGGTGGTCTTGTCCCTTTCGGTTTGTTTTGCCTTCAGCGCGCCGATCACGCGGCTCTCCACGATGCAGCCGGGGTAGGCCGGTTCGTCCATGATCAGCAGCACGTCGATCGGGTCGCCGTCCTCGCCCTTCGTATCGGGGATAAAGCCGAAGTCGAAGGGAAAGACCGCGCCGGCGGGCAGGATCTTCCGGAGGCGAAAGGCATTGCGCTCTTTATCATACACGTATTTATTGCGTGCGCCCTTGGGCGTTTCGATGATCACGTCGACGGTTTTTTGGCGGGCCATATTCCAGAAATAAAAATCCCGTGCCGGGTGGCACGGGATCGTGTATGGTTGAGCGGATGCTTACTGTGCTTTGGTTTCTTCTTCGGCCAGCTTCTTGAGGCTGAAGACCACCTTGCCGTTTTCCTTATCGAGACCGGCTTCCACTACGTCGCCTGCCTTGATGTTCATGTTCAGGATCTCTTCGGCCAGCGGGTCTTCCAGGTGTTTCTGGATGGCCCTGTGCAGCGGGCGGGCGCCGAACTGCTGGTCGTAGCCCTTCTCGGCGATGAAGCTCTTCGCTTCCTCGGTCAGCTCCAGGCTGAAGCCCAGGTTGGTGAGGCGTTTCATCACACCCTTCATCAGTATGTCGATGATCTCGAAGATGTTCTCCTTGCTGAGAGCATTGAAGATGATCACGTCATCGATACGGTTGAGGAACTCGGGCGAGAAGGTGCGCTTCAGCGCTTTCTCGATCACGGCCTTATTGTTCTCGTCGGCATTCTGGATGCGCGATGTGGTTGCGAAGCCTACGCCTTCACCGAAGTCCTTCAATTGGCGTACGCCGATGTTGGAGGTCATGATGATGAGCGTGTTCTTGAAGTCCACCTTGCGTCCGAGGCCGTCGGTCAGCTGTCCGTCGTCGAGTACCTGCAGCAGGATGTTGTAGATGTCGGGGTGGGCCTTTTCGATCTCGTCGAGGAGGATCACGCTGTAGGGCTTGCGGCGTACGCGCTCGGTGAGCTGGCCGCCTTCTTCATAGCCTACATATCCGGGAGGTGCGCCGATGAGGCGGGACACCGTGAACTTTTCCATGTATTCGCTCATGTCGATGCGGATGAGGGCGTCTTCGCTGTCGAACATGTGGCGGGCGAGGGCGCGGGCCAGCTCGGTCTTGCCTACGCCGGTCGGGCCGAGGAAGATAAAGGTGCCGATGGGCTTCTTAGGATCTTTCAGACCTACGCGGTTGCGCTGGATGGCCTTCACCACTTTCTGAATGGCTTCGTCCTGTCCTACCACCATGGCCTTCATCTCTTCCGACATCTTGCGCAGCTTCTGGGTCTCGGCTTCCACCATGCGTTTCACGGGTATGCCGGTCATCATGCTGATCACTTCGGCAATCTCTTCTTCGCCGATGGGGTAGCGTTTGTGCTTGCTTTCCTCTTCCCACTGGGCCTTGGCTTTCTCGAGGTCTTCACCCAGGCGCTTTTCATTGTCGCGCAGGGCGGCGGCCTCTTCGAACTTCTGGCTCTTGACCACGCGGTTCTTTTCCACCTTTATGTCTTCGATCTTCTTTTCCAGGTCGAGGATGTTCTGCGGCACGTTGATGTTCTTCAGGTGCACGCGGGCGCCTACTTCGTCCATTACGTCGATGGCCTTGTCGGGCAGGAGGCGGTCGGTGATGTAGCGGTCGCTGAGCTTCACGCAGGCATTGATCGCGTCGTCGTCGTAGTTAACGTTGTGGTACTCTTCGTATTTCGACTTGATGTTGTTGAGGATGAGGATGGTGTCTTCCACGCTGGGCGGGTCGATCATCACCTTCTGGAAGCGGCGGTCGAGGGCTCCGTCCTTTTCGATGTACATGCGGTACTCGTCGAGGGTGGAGGCGCCGATGCACTGGAGCTCGCCGCGGGCAAGGGCGGGTTTGAAGATGTTCGAGGCATCGAGCGAGCCGGAGGCGCCGCCCGCACCGACGATGGTATGGATCTCGTCGATGAAGAGGATCACATCGCGGTTCTTTTCAAGCTCGTTCATGATGGCCTTCATGCGCTCTTCGAACTGGCCGCGGTACTTGGTGCCGGCCACGAGGGCTGCGAGGTCGAGGGAGATCACGCGCTTGTCGAACAGCACGCGGGAAACCTTGCGCTGAACGATGCGGAGGGCCAGGCCTTCTACGATGGCGGTCTTGCCCACGCCGGGTTCGCCGATGAGGATGGGGTTGTTCTTTTTGCGGCGGGAGAGGATCTGAGACACGCGCTCGATCTCTTTCTCACGGCCTACGATGGGGTCGAGGGTGCCGGTTTCGGCGAGCTTGGTAATGTCGCGGCCGAAATTGTCCAGCACGGGCGTCTTGCTTTTGGCAGCGCCGGCCTGACGCGATTTGGATTGGGAGTATTTCTTTTCTTCATCGAAATCGTCGTCGTTCTCTTCCTGGTATTCGGCACGGGGATCGTTTGATTTCACCATGCCCAGTTCCTGTCTGAATAGATCGTAATCCACGTCAAATTGATTTAAGATTTGTGTAGCGATGTTTTCTTTGTTCTTGAGAATGGACAGCATCAGGTGCTCGGTTTCCACGGTGGGACTTTTGAGCGCTTTTGCTTCCAGTACGGTAACACGGATCACTTTTTCGGCTTGCTTGGTCAGCGGCAAGCTGTTTATATTGGCAATATTTTTACCGGTCTTGTCCTTTACGGCCAATTCTATTTCCTTTCTCAATTCGTACAGGTCAACATTGAAGCTCTTCAGAATGCGAATAGCCGTATTATCACCCTCACGAATCAATCCCAGCAATAAATGTTCCGTCCCGATAAAATCATTACCCAGCCTCAGGGCTTCTTCCCTGCTGAAGGAAATGATCTCTTTTACTTGCGAGGAGAAATTATTATCCATTTGATTCCTTATGCTTTATACAATAATATAAAATAATTTTGAGCGGTCTAAGGTCCCATCAAGCCTTACAGTAGCCTATATGGAAGTCAAAACTGATACCAAAGAGAAATTTCATGTCATCCGGGTGGAAACTCCACAAATGTCTGCTAATATGGCAGCAGAGCTGGACCGCCTTCTTTCAGAACTCCTTAAAGATACAATAAAGAACGTCGTTTTGAATTTAAGTAGTGTTAAGACTATCGACGAGGAAGGCGCTGAAATCCTCGTGCGGACGCAGCAGAAATTCTATGAATCCGAAGCCTCTTTCGTGGTCTGCAACCTCACTCCCGAAGCCGAAGCCTTCCTCGATGAAAAGGAGCTTCTCGAGCTCATGAACGTCACCCCCACCGAAAGCGAGGCCGGCGATATCGTGCAAATGGAAGAGATCGAGCGCGAACTCCTCGGCGGCGATTTCGACGACTTCGGCGACGACGATCCCGCCGGCGATGCCAAGCCCAAATCATGAGTCCCGCCCTTCGCTCGCTGGCCGATACCGTCCTTGCCGGCCGCTTCGGTGCTGCTCATCCATCTTCCTGGTCGCCGGTGGGCGGCGGTTCCATCAACGATGCCTTCCAGGTGTACTACGGCCCGCACCGCGTCTTCGCAAAAACCAATTCTGCTGTTAAATTTCCCCAGTTATTCGGGCAGGAAAAAGCGGGCCTCGACCTTCTTCATGCCTGCGGCGCCTTGCGTACGCCCGCCGTCATCGGCGCTTTCGAAACCGAAGGCGAGCAATTGCTCCTCCTCGAATGGATCGCGCCGGGCGAACGCACGCCGGCCTTCTGGAAACGCTTCGGCGAAGAGCTTGCGCGCCAGCACGCATACACCGCGCAGGACTTCGGTCTCGACACGAACAACTACATGGGCAGCGTACCGCAGAGCAACCGCCCGCACAAAGACTGGATATCCTTCTTCATCGACGAAAGGCTGGAACCCTTGCGCCGCAAGTGTTCCGGCGCCCTGCCTTCGAACACATCGGCCCTCTTCGAACGCCTCTACGCCGAGCTGCCGGGCATCTTCCCCGAAGCGCAGCCGCCCGCGCTTCTTCACGGCGACCTGTGGAGCGGCAACTTCCTTTGCAGCGCCGAAGGCGATCCCGTACTCATCGACCCTGCCGTTCACTTCGGCCACCCCGCCGCCGATCTTGGCCTCACCACGCTTTTCGGCGGCTTTGATGATCTGTTTTACGAAGCCTATCATTATCACTCGCCCCTCCCGGCAAACCACCGGCTTCAATGGGAGGTCTGCAACCTTTATCCCCTGCTTATCCACCTGCTGCTTTTTGGAAATTCCTACCTCGCCCCCATCCGGCAGACGCTGCAACGCTTTGGTCGTTAAGCGCAAAAGAGAATCGTCCGTTGAAGGAAAGCGCAGCGAACACGATAGAACTGTAATTTTGCGCGCATGTTGTCGGTGACGATATTGGGAAATAACTCGGCCGTGCCCGCATTTAACAGGCACCCGACCAGCCAGGTGGTAACGCAGGATGGAAATAATTACCTGGTGGACTGCGGCGAAGGCACGCAGATCCAGATGATCAAGTACAAGATCCGCCGCGGCAAGATCTCGCACATCTTCATCTCCCATCTTCACGGCGATCATTACTTCGGGCTGGTGGGCCTGCTCAATACGTTCGGTCTGCTCACGCACCGCCAGGAGCTGCACGTTTACGGTCCGGCGCAGCTGCAACAGATCATGGAGATGCAGATGAACGTGGCCGACACCCTTCTGCCCTACCCTCTTTATTTCCATACGCTGACGGAAGCCGCCGTGCTGGTGGACAATGAAAAGATCCGCATCAGCTGTTTCCCCACCACGCACCGCATCGAGTGCTACGGCTTTTTATTCGAGGAAAAGGAAGGCAAGCGCAAGCTATTGATCGACAAGGTGCGCAAGCTGAACATACCGGTATCGTTCTACTCGAGCCTGCAGCAGGGCCTGGACTACATCACGCCGCGGGGCCAGGTTATCCGCAACGACAGCGTGACCACCTCGCCGGAGCGGGGCAAGCGCTACGCTTTCTGCGCCGACACGCAGTACGACGAAAACATGATCCCCTACATCTATGGCGCCGACATGATCTACCACGAAACGACCTACCTGGACAACATGCGGGACAAGGCTTTCGAGCGTTTCCACTCCACCACGCGCCAGGCGGCGGCCATCGCGCAGAAGGCCATGGTGAAGAAGCTCCTGATCGGCCATTTCAGCTCCAAGTACAACGAGCTGGATCAATTCCAATCTGAAGCCCGCGAGGTCTTCCCCAATACCGAGCTCGCCCTCGAAGGCGTCACGTACGAAGTGTACTAATACCGACGAGCTTAGTTAGCCTGCCTCCGCTGAAGCTACGGTGGGCGTAGCCCCCACTTCTGATTTGCAGTCACCAATTGGTTGCTTAAAGTTCTAAACGCTTTCAAGCAGCATTCATTTCTTCCTCTTACAAACCCGTATTAATACAGCAAGAAAAAAAGGGTTGCGGAGAAAGTTTGACTACGACTATTTGTTCTCGACTACCGATAGGCGCACGTAGCGAATCTATGAACGTCCCTCTATAGGCGAAGTTGTTTAGCGCCTCATTTTCCGACAAATACTTTAAAGTTTCTAATGCTTTTCCCAAGGAAAAATTCAACGTCCTCCTTCGCCAAGGCTACGGCGGACACAGTCCACCACCTCTGATTTGCAGTCAGTAATTGATCGCTCAAAGCATAAGGCACTTTCAAGTAGAATAACTCAACGCTTATTTTAGTGACAGTATTAATACAGTAAGGTCAAAAAGGTTGCGAAGAAAGCTTGGTCACGGCTGTTTGTTCTTGCCTAACTATAGGCGCGCGTAACGAATCTATGGACTACCCTCTATAGGCGGAGCCGTTTAGCGCCTCATTTTTCCGACATATGCTGTAGGAACTCGTGCTCTTTTCCCAAGGAAAAATTCAGCGTCCTCCTTCGCCTACGGCTACGGCGGACACAGTCCACCACCTCTGATTTGCAGCCAGTAATGGTCCCTTAAAGCATAATCCATTTTCAAGTAGCAATACAGTAAGGTCAAAAAGGTTGCGGAGAAAGAATGGCCATGGCTGTTTGTTCTCGAATAACGATAAGCGCACGTAACGAATCTATGGACGTCCCGCTTAGGGAGCAATTGTTTAGCGCCTCATTTTTCCGACAAATGCTTTAAAGTTTCGCGCTCTTTTCCCAAGGAAAAATTCAGCGCAGTAGACAGCAGCCTCCATCGCGACACAGGCGTACGATGTAATTGATCGAGACATAGTCTTGCTGCACGTGCCGTCGTATTTCGGGGTGGTCCGATCGCCCATTCGCAGAAAGACTTCCCGCATAAAGAACTGATCCGCATCGAATGGGCTTGAATTTTTGGCTCCACCTTTTGTTTCAAGACAAAAGCGTGGAAAAAGAATATCACATGAAAGAATGAAATCTCGAATGAGGAAAGGATTACAAGATCGCAATATAGGGAAGAAAGTAGATGGGGATTACCAGCGCTTAAACACTGATTCAGCAAGAGTAAAACAGCCAGTTCAGATACATAGCCGTCAGCATATATTGAATAACCTCTTCCCTGCATTACATAAGCTCATGTCATTATTACAAGAGCCTATGTTTCATTTGAGAAGCCTTATGTAATATCTGCGAAAGCTCTTGCAACATTTGCGAAGCCACCTTGTATCATCTGCTAAGCCTAAAACATCATCCTCAAGGCCGTGCGTAACCTCAACATGACCTTCTGTAACATCTGCAAGGCCCTCTGCAACATTTACACAAGCCCATGTTATTGAAACAAAAACTCCTGTCAGATAACATAATCACATAAAAAAAGCCCCACCAACCGGGGCTACTAAAAAATTAAACAATGATTGCTATCAGCACAATCGAATAACGAATCATCCGTATTGCATAAGCTCTATCACCAGAACCCCCACAACGCTGAAAAAGGGAAGATTAATCTGACGAAGAAGCACATCCGTATAAATACAGTTTGAAAAAAATCAGCTATCTCTTCATCAACCATCGGTAAAACACCGGAAACTCCGCCCTCCACGTCGCCTCACTATGCCGCCCTTCGGCCCTTATCACCGTCTCCATCTTCGCCGGCGAATGCCGCTGCATCTGCTCGAAGATCGACAGCATATCCGTCACCATCGTTTCGTTCTCCTGCCCGCCCGCATAAAAATAAATGCGGCCCTTCACCTCTTTGGCCTTCTTCGCATCAATATGCTTCACCTGCGGATTGATCCAGAAAGCCGGCGAAAAAACACCGGCCGCGCCGAACACTTTCGGGTATTTCAAAATAGCGTAAAAAGAAATGAGCCCGCCCATCGAGCTGCCGGCAACAGATGTATGCGCGGCCGTGCGCTGCGTTCGGTAATGCGCGTCGATAAAGGGTTTCAGGGTATGGACGAGGAAGTCGAGGTAGGCCTCGCCCTCGCCACGGCCGTACTGCTTCATGTCGAAGGGGGCATACTCGTTGATGCGTGCAGGCCCGCCGTGGTCGATGCCCACGATGATGGAGTGGCCGTAGGCCGGGCCGAGGCTGTCCATGGCTTCATCCACGCCCCACTCGCCGTAGGCCGATGTAGCCTCGTCGAAGAGGTTCTGACCGTCCTGCATATAGATCACGGGGTAGCGCTCGTGTGAGCGCTCGTAATTGGCCGGTAGGCAGATCCAGATGCGGCGGTGCCGCTTCAGCTGCGGCATGTAGAAAGAAGTATCGATGACCTGCACGCGCGAACCCGCCGTGCTTCGTCGTGATACTGCAGGAAAATGATCGGCCCATTGTTCTATAGAAAGGTGCATCGTCGTATCGTTAGCTATGAAAACTGTGCGGTTGTCCAGCGGCTTGCCGTTGGCGGCCACCTCCACGCCGTCCCAGCTCCCCTTGGTGAGCTTGAACTCCTGCCGTCCGCGCGGCAGGTTCAGCGTTAGCGACAGGCCGCCGCTGCCGTCGTCGGCAAAGCGGTAAGCCGCCTGTCCCGGCGACCAGTTGTTGAACGTACCAGCAAGGTAGATGCCACGGGCGGTATCGCCGGGCGGGCGGTGCTGCAGCCGCATGGTTACGCGGTATTGGGCCGTGGCCGCAGAGGCCAGCAGCAGCAGAGCTATGCCGAACGCGAGGAAATTACGCATCATTTATTTGAGGCTCGGCAGGTAATCGCGCATCTGCTGGGCGAGGCCCGCGCTGAGGGGCACCAGCGGCAGGCGCAGGTAATTTTGGATCACACCCAGCTCGGTAAGCGCGGCCTTGACGCCGGCAGGATTGTTCTCGGCGAAGAGCAATTCGTAACCGCGCAGCAGGCGGCTGTTCCAGGCGCGGGCATTTCCGAAATCGCCGGCCACGGCATAGTTCACCATGGTTGAGAAATCCTTGGGAAAGCAGTTGGCCGCCACGCTGATAACGCCGTCCATGCCCATGGCTATCTGGCCCAGGGCCAGGTTGTCGTCGCCGCTCACCACGAGGAAATCCTGGGGCTTGTCGCGGAGGATCTGGAGGCACTGGGCGATGTTGCCGCTGGCTTCCTTGATGCCGTTGATGTTGTCGATGTCGCGGGCGAGGCGCACGGTCGTTTCGGCGGCGATATTGCTGCCGGTGCGGCCGGGCACGTTATAGAGGATGATGGGAATGGACTTGACGCCGGCGATGGCCTTGTAGTGCTGGTAGATGCCTTCCTGCGAGGGCTTGCTGTAGCTCGGGCTCACCGAAAGGATGGCCAGGGCATTGTCGAGCGGGAAGGTTTCTATATCCTTCATCACCGACTTCGTATCGTTGCCGCCGATGCCTACCACTACCGGTATGCGGGCCGAGACGGTGTCGTAGGTAAAGTTGATCAGGTCTATTTTTTCCTGGTGGGTCAGCGTGGGTGTTTCACCCGTGGTGCCCAGGGTTACGAGGTAGTTCACGCCGCCTTCGATCACGTAATTGATCAGGGCCTTCAGGGCGTCGAAATCGATGGAGTGGTCTTGCTTGAACGGCGTGACGAGGGCCACACCCGTTCCCGTTAACTGGTCTTTTATCGGCATAATGCTTTTGTTTGTTTTTATGATCCGCGTCGGTTACGGTCGGCTCAGGCCTGGCCGCTCTCGCTTTCGGACTGCGGCTGCTCTTCCCAGAAACCCATGCGGCCGAACTTTTCGATGCGACCCTTCACGCGTTCTTCGGGCGGAATCTGCTTAAGCTCCTGCAATACCTGCACCAGGTGGTTGCCGAGGATCTGCGCGGCTTCGGTATAATCCCAGTGCGCGCCGCCGGCGGGTTCGGGCACGATGTCGTCCACAAGGCCGAAGCTTTTCATGTAGCTGGCGGTGAGCTTGAGCTGCTCGGCGGCGATCTCCTTTTGCGCCCAGCTGCGCCAGAGGATGGTGCTGCAGTTCTCCGGGGAGATGACGGTGTACCAGCTGTTCTCCATCATGAGGATGCGGTCGCCGACGCCGATGCCGAGCGCGCCGCCTGATGCGCCTTCGCCGATGATCACACAGATCACGGGCACTTTCAGGCGAACCATCTCGTAGATGTTGCGGGCGATGGCCTCGCCCTGTCCGCGCTCTTCGGCTTCGAGGCCGGGGTAGGCGCCGGGGGTATCGATGAGGGTGATGATCGGCTTATTGAATTTTTCGGCCAGCCGCATCAGGCGCAGGGCCTTGCGGTAGCCTTCGGGGTTGGCCATGCCGAAATTGCGCAGCTGGCGGGTCTTGGTATTGATGCCCTTCTGCTGGCCGATCAGCATTACGGTTTCGCCACCGAGCTGTGCGAATCCGCCCACCATGGCCTTGTCGTCCTTTACGTTACGGTCGCCGTAAAGCTCGACGAAGTTGGTGGTCATCTTCTCGATGTATTTGAGGGTGTAGGGGCGGTCGGGGTGGCGGCTCAGTTGTACGCGCTGCCAGGAGGTGAGGTTGCGGGTAAGCTCCTTCCTGCGGTCGAGGATCTGCTGCTCCAGGTTCCGGATCATCTCCGAATAGTCGATCTTCTTGTGCTCGGAGGCGTGCTTTAATTTTTCGATCTCGTCGATCAGGTCTTTCACCGGCTTCTCGAAATCCAGGAACTGTCTGTTTGCATTCGTCGGCATAGGCAAGTTAGATTGGCGGTAAAATTATGGAAAAACAACCTATGCGCGGGCGGACGCTCTTTCTAATCCAAACAAGCGCCATTACACCTTCTCTTTGCGTTCCTGTTTCTCACCTTAAACCCGCACTTCGAATGCGCGGGGGTGCGGTGCTCGGGGACGTATGTGGCGGCGGAAGGTCCACACCTGCTTTACCTGATTGACGGGCAGGAGCACCTGGGGGTTGGTCTCTTCGTTATCGCTGATGAGCGCCCATTCGTCCTCGCTTTTGCGGAAGACCCTTTTTACGAGCAGCTGGCTTTCGGTGAGGATGACGTAGACGTAGAAATTGCGGATCTCTTTCCAGTCTTCATGCGGCAGCATGCTGGCGAGGATGATGTCGCCGGAGAGGAAGGTGGGCTCCATGCTTTCACCGTCGACCTCGAAATAGCTCCACA
>Ga0247771_1000664_pt1 | contig 10651 bp, 14 predicted proteins | sample UWRJL197509C6_FD_179948 | JGI IMG/M metagenome (GOLD analysis project Ga0247771, IMG submission 179948) | Plant litter microbial communities from Arlington Agricultural Research Station in Wisconsin, United States - UWRJ-L197-509C-6 | ecosystem: Environmental > Terrestrial > Plant litter >...
CAAGGAAGTGTAAAGATGTCGAAACTGCTCTGCCATGGAAGAAGCAGCTTTGGTGTTGGGGAGAGGAGGTGGGTAGCCCTGACGGGAATCAGGCGCGTCGCGAATGGGAGAAATTTTGGGAGGGATGCTGGCTTTCCAGCACTGGGAATTCGAAAGGGTGCTCGCAGGCCCGTGCGGCGGGAATCGGACTGGTTCGCTCGAGCCTGATCAGTCAGGCAGCAATTCAGCCGGCTGCCGGCTCAGGCTCACGTGGACACGCTCGATCTCAACGTCATTGGAATGCGGAATTCCCCACTTCGCTCCCCCCCACTCCACTCGCTTTCACGTCTGTCTGTCGCCCTAGAGATCAAAGCCAGTGACGATTTTGGTTTAGTGCGAACTGAATTTACAAAGGGCTCTCTCTGTGGCTGATTTGGAGTGTGGCTAGTGTCAAGGTCTACGGTCATGTGATCTCTGCTGCTGTTACTGCCTCAGGCACTAAGGCGGGCCAGGCGTTTGGACTGGCCTCGACCGGTGGCTCGTACACGGCTGGCGTCGACTGGCAGGGCGCGTCACTCCAGTTCAGAAGCCCACCATCCTGCTGTACCTTCTTTCATGCAGTTAACGCAGCGCGACGTAACCGGACGCGGCGGAATCCGGGATGATTTGCGATGATTGGTCGTGTGAACGTTCAAATTGCCGTGGTGGACTAGACACCGTCCAGGTTGTTGGTCGGGCTATTGAGTGTCGCCGCCTTCAAAACCCCATCTGCCGTTTGGACGAGAAAGTCCTCTTAACCTACAGAATGTGGAACGCTTGATTGGCCACAATGAGTCGCACGAGAGCATGCCCGCCAAGCCAACGGTGCCTCACCAAAACAAGGGCTTGCACGTTCATTCTAGGCGATCCTGGACCTTTCCCAACCATCCGACGGCCTGCTCCCGCTCGTCTTGCCTCCCTAGTCACATTACCTTAGCCGGCAAGCTGCCACGCCTATTTAAGTTGTCAACATTATAGCTGCACGCTAATGGCTAGCTAGATGCCCTGGGCTGCTACCGCTGTAGCTGAAGAAGCGATCAAGCGTGTCGGGGTCGTCGGCCGGGAGTTCTATGCAGTTGTCGGCACCTTCCTAGTAACGCACGGCTGTAAGCGGGCACTCTCGCGGGCGCGACGTGAGCCATGGAGACCAACCTTCCAAAAGGGGTTGCATACGCCTCTGAAGAAGGGAGACTGGGTGCAAACGATGGCCTTGTAGACGCGGAACTCTCGTCCATGGCAAGTCACCGTCAGATCAGAGAAGTCGCCCGTCAGGTACAGAGGCCATAGCGCTGCGTGAATTCTCAAGACGGGGGCCGGGTCAAGGTACTGGTGGCCGCTGCCCCAGCCGATGGCCGAGGCCTTGTTCTGGCTGGAGCCCGCCTCGTTGTTTTGGCCTTCTTCCGACATGGCGATCCGAAACCTAGGGTCCAAGTCGAGATGGATTGGGATGGATTGAGCTGCACAACCTCTGGAGTTGCCCGCGCGATGGAAACGCGTTGGCTGGCCTCTTGCCCCTAGGGCAAAGCCTCATCACGTGGAGCCGCCATCCCTCCCAGGCCCTTCCTCTTGCTATCTCTTTGTCGCTGCGAGGTCGCCCAACAGCACGACTTCAGCCCTCCTGCTTCACATTCCTCGGTCACGACAAGACTTCCATGCGAAGCCGAGACGAGGGACTCAGGCCTGACTCACAGAGGGTCCAATCACTGCTTCAAGATATGTCGAAACAGGCAAATAGCGAAGCGACCTTGACGAGGTCAGCCTTGGCAATGATCTTCGGGCCGCGCCGCAGACCAGCGTCCAACGGCTCGCGGGGCATTCGATCGTCACCGGATTACGACACACGTCTGTACATCCCCAGAGAGGCAGGTATCACACCTCATGTCCCGTCTCGGAGTATATCCTGCCTTTTGACCCCGCGTCTCCATCGCATATCCTGGCCAGTGCCGGTAGACGCCGCACACGCCCATCGCCATGAACACGACCGACACCGCCTTTGGCCCTCAACTGGGCCAGGCCTTTGACTTCACCCTCTACTTTGAGCAGACCATCCTTTCCATTCTTCCCTCCACCCTTCTCCTCGCTGTTTCTGCTCTCCGAATCGGCCTTCTTGCCCGTAGAAAGCCAGGCCTCCGAGCCGGCCCCTTGCTCTGGATCAAATTCGTGGGCCGCTTGCCCTTGAGCCCCCTTGAAGGATGCCATCCTCATCGTATCTAGATACCCATCGTTGCCCTCTTCGCTCTTCAGATAACCAATTTGGCACTATGGAGCCTCTCATCCGTGTCGTCCGGCGGAGTGGCCATCGCTGCCGCTTCGCTTGCTCTGATCGATGTCTTGGCCATGGGCTTCCTTCTCTATGCTGAGCACCGTTTCTCCCGCTCCCCCTCGCTTCTTCTCGGCATCTACCTGACCATCACCATCCTGCTCGATGTTGCCATCATCCGCTCTCTATTCCTCCGCGGGAACATGACCGCTATAGGAGCCGTGACTTCCGCAGCGCTGGCAGCGAAGATTCTCATTCTGATACTCGAGGAGATTCCCAAAAGAGGCTCTACGTCCAGAGAGCTCTCGGGCGGCCTGTGGAACCGATCGGCCTTCTGGTGGCTGAACTCGACCTTTCGGAAGGGATTCAAGTCCTTTATCGGTGTGGACGAGCTTTTCAGCGTGGACAAGCACCTCGAGTCTCGCCATGTGGCTTCTAATCTGGGTAACAAGTGGAAGTCCGGTGCGTTCTTTGAATCTTGACCGCTCAACCGCGACTTTCTTTTAACCAGAGTACGTACAGCGGACAAGGCCAACAAGAACTGTCTTGCATTGGCAACCTTTGGTGCCTTTCAGGCCACATTCTGGGCGGCAGTCATCCCAAGACTGTGCTTCACCGGCTTCGGCTTCGCCCAGCCGTTTCTTATCCACACCATAATCGAGATGATCGGTTCGGGGCGAGAAATATCTCGCGGCGAGGTGGGCGGTATCATCGGAGCCACAGCCCTGGTCTACTTCGGAATCGCAGTACGTCCCAAGCCCAGGGGGTGAAATCGTCGGCTGATGCGGAAGATCCAGTTCTCCAAGGCTCATTACAAGCACTACACCTTCCGCTTCATAACACAGATTCGCGGCGGGCTTGTCGCCCTCATTTTCGGCAAGGCCATTGAACTTGATGCGGCTACCGCAAAAGACACGGCTGCCGTGACGCTGATGAGCACCGATATCGACGGCATCGCAGCAGGCGTGACGAGCATTCACGACGTATGGGCCAGTGTTATCGAACTTGGGATAGGTCTCTATCTGCTGCAACGGCAGGTCGGTCCGGCTTGCGTTTTGTTCTTGATCCCGGCAGTGTGTGAGTGAACCTGACCGCTACGTTCTTGAGTCCCGTCTTGTTAATGGCAACAGTAACGAGTTTCGCAACTGGGAGAATCGCACGGGGGATGGGTCCCGCCAGAGCTTATTGGAACGCACAGGTTCAGAAGCGAGTTTCAACCACCTCGTCGTCTCTGGACCAGATCAAGGGCATCAAGATGATGGGACTCTCCGGCCGAGTGGCCGACCTTATTCAGTCCCTTCGTGTGTCTGAGCTGGAATCGTCAAAGAAGTTTCGGATGTTCATCATCTGGCTCAACATGGCTGGTACGTCCCATCGCTCCGACAAGCCTTTCATGCTCACATCTCTCTGCAGCCAACCTCTCGGACCACATCACTCCCGTCATCATCATCGCCGCCGCCGTCTTCTGGACGCAGGCCGGAGAGAATTTGAGCGTCGCCCAGGCCTTCACCTCGCTGTCCATTATTGCCCTGGTCTCGACTCCGCTCGTCAACATCATCGCGGCGTATCCTCTTTTCGTGTCTGGCCTGGCTTGCTTTAATCGTATCCAAGACTTCCTCCTGTCTACCGAGCGGAAAGACTACCGTTCCCCTACTGCGAAGAGATCCTCACCCGAACACAGCGCGGACTCCGACGATATCGAGCTTCAGGTGCTGCCCGGGCGCGTCTCAAAACATGATCCGGTAATCCAGGTCAAGATGGGTTCCTTTGCGTTAAAAGACGGGAGAGAAGCGATCCTCAAGGACGTCGACTTCACCATTGCAAGATCCTCACTCACGATGATCGTGGGACCCGTCGCATCCGGAAAATCGACGCTCCTGAAAGCGCTTCTCGGCGAAGCGAAGCTCCTGAGCGGTCAAGTGCAGCTGGCCAGTGGCCCGTTGGCCTACTGCGACCAGACCGCATGGCTGAGATGGGGGACCATTCGTGACAACATCCAAGGCCCCAACGACTTCGACGAGGCGTGGTACCGAGAGGTGCTGCGTGCTTGTGCGCTGGAAGAGGATATCGCCGGCTTCGAGTCTGGTGATCAATCCTTGGTTGGAAGTGCCGGTGTGGCATTGAGCGGGGGCCAGAAGCAGAGAGTGGTAAGAGTCTTTCCCCTTGAAAGTGAGATCAAAGTTGACACACGAGAGGCACTGGCACGGGCCGTCTATGCTCGTGCTTCGGTCGTCTTTCTCGACGATATTTTCAGCGCCCTGGACAGCCAGACGAGTGTCGATGTCTTCAACAACCTGTTTGGCCACGGTGGCATTCTGAGGAGGAACGACATCGCAGTTTTACTAGCTACTCATGCTGGTGTGTAACGCCTGGGTCCAGAGTCTTCGCTATGTATTCGGCTAACACCATGGCGTAGTGAGATTCCTGCCTTTTGCGGATAGGATTATGCTGCTCGACGATGGTGGAACTATCGTGCAACATGGGACATACGACGAGCTCTGGAAGACCGAGCGCTTCGTAAAGATAATCGGATCACAGACAGAAGCTGGGACGCCGTCGTCGAGCGATTCCGAGGGCAGCTCTACTGCAGAAACATCTGCTGCTAAGGCACCGACTCCTGCCGCCGCTTTCGACTTGACCAGGAAGACGGGTGACCTGAGCTTGTACAAGTTCTACCTTCGCTCGGTGGGCAGACTACTGTTCACCGGGTGGATATTCATCGGGGCTGGGTATATCTTCTCATCGAAGATCCCACGTACGTGTTCTTGAGCCAAGTTTCGGAAGATGCTAACCTCGAGCCTTCAGAGATATGGCTTCGTATCTGGACCGAAAGGGGGACCATGACGGACACAGCTGCGTACTTTAGCGGCTATGTCGGCTTTGGCCTTCTGTGTGTTCTCTTCTCTGGTTTCTGCCTGTAGTAAGTGGATGTTCCCCTGAACTCAGCATGGCTGCCATCTGACCTCTCGAAGCTATTTCATGATTCTCGTCATCCCAAAATCCGCTCAAAATCTGCACCGCCTTCTCCTCGACGCAGCCTTGAGGTCGGCCAATCTCCTTTTGAATGCATGCCGCAGTCGACTGATATCTGTGCAGAGCCCCCTTGTGGTTCTTCACATCGACGGATACTAGCACTCTCGTCAACCGGTCCGTATCTCGAACCCTGTCTCGTATACCGCCGCTCATCCCCATATAGCTTCAGTCAGGACATGACACTAGTGGACCAGGTTCTTCCAGTGGCACTACTAACCACTACATTCGGTGAGCTCTTGGTCCCACTCGTTCTTGATCCACCGTAGTTAATGCTGGTCTGTTGGTCAGACGTCTTCAACGTGCTCGCCGGGGCCGCCCTCGTTGCCTCTGGAGCTACGTACGTAGCGGCAATTATGCCATTGTGCATTGCCGTCATCTATGCGATACAGAAATACTACCTCCGAACCTCCCGCCAGATGCGGCACCTGGACCTCGAAGCCAAATCACCGCTGTACCGACTCTTCAGCGAAGCCGCGGCCGGCATCACCACGATCCGGGCATTTGGTTGGACAGAGCACGTTGTTGATGAACATTTTCGGCAGCTTGATCATTCTCAAAAGCCGTATTACATGATGTAAGTCGCTGGTACTACCCCTGACGTGCTTTCAACCAAGCCCCTTTTTAAGTCTTGGCGTTGCACCTGAACCCCTGAGTCGCACGTCCCATCAACGAGCCATTGACACATCCCAGGTACTGCATCCAACGTTGGCTCAACGTAGTCCTGGACCTCATAGTTGCGGGAATCGCTGTCGTTCTCGTCGGTTTCGCCCTTGGCTTCTCCAACACGGCGACGCAGGGCTCCATCGGCCTCGCCATGCTCAACGTCATGGAGTTCAGCCAGAGCCTCTCGATGCTCATCACGTCGTGGACCGGGCTCGAGACCTCCCTGGGCGCCATTGCGCGGCTCAAGAGCTTCCTGGCTGAGACCAAGTCCGAGAGCCAGGACGGTGAAGACGATATTCCGCCTCTCGACTGGCCGCAACGCGGCTCGATTGAACTGCACGGCGTCACGGCGAAGTACAAGTAAGTCTGCCTGGGTATTCCGACGCACAACGATCTCGGGTCCTGACAAAAATGTGCAGCGCTAGCGATGAGCAATCGCAGCCCGCTCTCCGCGACGTCAGCCTCGATCTACGGTCAGGCCAAAACATCCTGGTGGTCGGCCGCACCGGAAGCGGCAAGTCGTCCCTGCTCCTGACGCTCCTCCATCTCCTCGACTACGACGGCGGCCGCATCACCGTCGACGGGCTCGACCTCTCCCGCCTGTCCCGGGAAGCGCTCCGCTCCCGCATCGTGACCATCCCCCAAGACGCCGTCGAGCTGCCCGGCTCGGTGCGCTTCAACCTCGGCCAGTTTGCGCCGCCCGGCAGCAAGGTTGGAGAAGCGGGAGGCGACCAGGGCATGCAGCGCGCGCTGATCCGCGTCGGCTTATGGGACGCCATCGCCTCCAGAGGGGGATTGGATGCGGAGCTCGACGACGTGAGCCTCTCCGGGGGCCAGAAGCAGCTGTTCTCGCTGGCGCGGGCCATCCTCAGCAAGCAGGGCAAGACGGCCAAGGGCGCCGGGGTCGTGCTCCTGGACGAGCCGACCAGCAGCATGGGCGATGAGACGGACGTGCTGATGCGCCAGGTCGTGACGGAGGAGTTTGCGGGCTACACGATCGTGACGGTGAGCCACCGCCTGGATGCGGCGAAGGATGCGGATGTGGTTGTGCGCATGGCGGGCGGGAGGGTGGTGGAGTTGACGCAGGGGGGAGAGTGAGGGTCAAGGAATATGGACGGTGAACCTCACCTGGCCATTCGGTGTAGAGGAAGCGATGGACCAGATAACAGCGGCCTGTCGCGGCGATTGGGCTCGGGCCCTAATCGGGCCCGAGCGCCCCCAACTCGTCAGGATCAACAGGCCTCCCCGCACTGCTGGGCTTCCCGCTCCTCAAGACTCAGTTCTTGAGGACAACAGTATAGGCAATATACGTGCTCCTGTTGTGTCACGACACCCTGTTCCAAGTCTTTCGTCGTCTGCCCAGCCTAGCAGCCCCTATACCGTTACAGCTCTAAACCGAGACGTTGTATAGATTAGGCACGAAGACGGCAGCGTCAAAGTAAAATTTCAAGAAGAGGGGCTTAGGATGCTTAATAGTAGCTAGAGAATACGACCTATATGAAGATTTAGGAGACATCGATATGTGTAGAGTTTTTGACATGTTTAAAATCAAAGTACCTGTCATTTTTTCCGGCATGGAGGGTTTTCCGCCACGCTGAGACGGACGTTACCTGAGACGTGCTAGGTCTCGGTTGGTATGTATCGACGTGCCCAAAAAAGCCGTCGGCTAGCCTAACGCGTCGAATCCAGGCACGCAGCTGCCCAACGCCCGCTAACGCGGCCCACCGAAAACGGCCAAACCTATAACACCGACCCCACCTTGACGTCTTCTTTGACAAGTCGAGCCTCAGAGCTGCTTTCGTCACGACAAACAATGTCCTGTTATGCCGAACACTGCCGTCTGCGGTGGACTAGAGGCATACTCGACCCTTCTCGGGGACGGCACCATTAACAAGCACCACCCCCCCATTCTCACAGAACTCTCACGGCATTCTCAGCACAAAGTTTCACCATCGCCCCGTTTCACCAAACACCCCAACTACCCAAGTTCCCTAATCTGAGCTGGCGCCTCGACACCCTGGCCCCCCTCAAATCGCGCTGCGGCTGTTCTAGCCTTGAGGGCCTGTTTTCACTGCCCTGTATCGGCTGTTTGCGCGACCGTCATGTTCGCGTCCATTTTCCGGCGGGGCCAAAAGACGCCGCCCCCGAGCACTGCAGGCTCGAGCCTGGGCAAACAAGATGGAGTCCTCGATGGTCGCATCGCCAAGCCTCCCAAGACCCCTACCAGGCCCTCACGGAGCTGGTGGGGGAGCAAAGACCTGCCGGAGCTGTCAGCGCGGCTCAAAGAGAACGTCCGCCTGACCACGCCTCCCGCCGCCGCAAACCCACTGCCAGCAACGCACATGGGCATCGACTCGTCTGAGGCCGCGCTGCCGAGTGGTGCCCTACGTCGGTCAATCGAGGATAATGACCTGGACACGGACGGTGGGGCTGACAGCGCAGCCGAGCAGGGGAGCGAGGACGAGGTCAGCCTGAGAGCCGGCGGCAACATGGGTGAGAGCGTAGACGTGGAAATGGCCGACTATTCCGAGGAAGGCGGAGAGGAAGAAGACGAAGAGGAAGAAGGAGACGAAGAGGAAGACGAAGAAGAGGACGACGAGGAAGACGACGTCGAGGGAGTGGATGTTGATGAAGAGGACGAAGAGGAAACGGACGTCGAGGGAGTGGACTTCGAAGCAGAGGATGACGGTGAGCAAGTGGAAGTTGAAGGAGTGGACGTCGAGGGAATGGACGACGAGGAAGAAGACGGCGGTGAGGACGAAGACGGCGAGGGGAGCGACGAAGCGACCGAAACCGAGGTGTCCGAAGGCGACTCGGATTATCAACCCGAGGACGGGAGCGACCACCTGAGGGACGAAGACCTCTCTTGGGGCACCCGTCCGGATTTCGGAGACGAAAAACGCCACTCAGCATCAGAGAGCCCGGATCCGCTCAATATCGACGACTCTACAGCCAGACGCGGCCGCTACCGCCTGTTACCTGTCAGACAAGCCGTCGTGCCTGCTTCTTGGCCAGCAGAGGAGGAGGAGGACGACGAAGAGGATACCCTGCCTCCAGAGGAAGGAGACGACCTCGAAGGCTTGGATAACGATTGGGATGTCGATCCCGAAGAGCTGGAGGCGTACGAGGAGTCCAAGTCGAAAATACCCGACACGAAGACTTGGCTCCGCGACGAGCACAGACTGCACAAATTCCTCTCGCTGCGCGGCATGCATCCGCTGGTACCCTCGACTTGGAAGTTCGACTTCCTCGGCATTCCCATCTTCCCTTCGCTCTTTGCCCCGTCCGACTCCGAAAGCAAAACATTGATAGAACACGTGTTTCGCCAGAGCCTCGGTAAGTCTTCTCTTGCAATCCCGTGTCCCGGCGGCGAGCTGACGGTTGCCCTTAGCCACGAAGGCATTCACCGGCCTCTTCGATCTCCAGTTCCGGGTCATGTGCCTGCGGCAGATCGGCAACAACCACAGGATTGCGCGAGTCATCAACCAAGAGCTCAACCGCTACGTCAAGTGGGTCTTCCGCGATGCAGACTTGGACAAGTACAACATAGCGCCCAACATCGTCATCAAGGCCGTCAGCGTGGCGGGGCTCGACAAGGACGCGCTCACGAAGATGATCAATAAGGCCTTCCAGGTCCACCTCGACAAGTACGCGGCCTTCTACAGCGCCGCCCACCCCGAGCTGGCGGCCCCGCGCGTCATTTACGGCTTCTTCGCCGTCCAACACGCCGTCATGCTCTTCACCATGGACGCCGCCCGCCCCAAGGTCCGCCCGCGGCTCATTACCGACTTCAACCTGGCCCAGAAGGACCAGTGGCTCGACGCCAGCCTCTGCGTCGCCATCCCCGTCTACCTGGCGCGCGCGCGCCTGCTCCAGCTCACGAGCAAGATGGAGCCCATGGAGGAGGAAGAGGAAGATGACCCCGACCTATAGGGGCACCACCGGGGCGAGTACGGGACGACCCCTATGATTCCTTTGTTCGCGGCACCGTTGACAGCCGGATGGAGGCTGTTGTGGTGTTTTATTGAGGCCTGTTTGTGCATGATACGGAAAGGGAAGGGTCAGACCTGTACGAGTTACAACATGATTGTCGAGCTACTTGATACCCTGCATTCGGACGTTGTTATGGTAGTTCTTGGAGTTTCTTGTCGCGAAATACTACTTGTGGCTTGCATGTCGCTGGCCCTGAAGTGAAGGCTCCGGAATGCTGCGGCGTGGTGAGTTACGGGCCGACGTCAAAAGAAGCTCCTGAGGTCCGGATCGGGCGCTGACTGTGCATATGTGCGGACGATCTCCCGCTGGTCTGGCCATTCCACCGGGACCGGGACCCGGGACCGCTTCCGGTAGTTGTTACACCCAGCCCCGACCTCCCGACCACACTTTGGAACACACCACCGGAATCGAACCGCGCCGAAAGCGAATTCTTTTTCTCGGAATAGCTATGCCTGTGCGCTCTGTATGTAGAATCTGCCCGCGGCCACAGCGGCCCCAGTTCGACTCGAGTCTTTTTCCTTTCTCGGTACCAAGCTAACGAATCCGTGCGGCCGGCCACTGTCCCCCCCGGCTGCTTCTTGACCCCCCCCGGCCGCGAGCCGCAGCAGTGGTCGGCCCCTAGTACTTGTTGCGGCCCCCACGCCAGCGCGAAGCCAGAAGCCGGAAACTTGTACAGCGCACCCG
>Ga0247771_1000665_pt1 | contig 10643 bp, 14 predicted proteins | sample UWRJL197509C6_FD_179948 | JGI IMG/M metagenome (GOLD analysis project Ga0247771, IMG submission 179948) | Plant litter microbial communities from Arlington Agricultural Research Station in Wisconsin, United States - UWRJ-L197-509C-6 | ecosystem: Environmental > Terrestrial > Plant litter >...
TCACCGTCATGATCATGGTCATCGCCGCCATCTTTCGGCAGGCCAAGCGCGAGGCCGGCCAGTCCGGAAAGGACGAGTCCAAGAGCGGCAAGACGCATCTCGGGTTGCGTCGCGGTGGAGCAAGCTGGTATGGAGCAAGAGGGAGAAGACTGGCAGTTGGCTCCGGTGACCAGGAACCCCGACCGCTTCCTGCAGAACCAAAAAGGCGGAGACCGGAGACGCGAGGCATCCTCTCCATTTATGGTCCGCCACCGGTGCGGCCCGGCTCAGGGCCCAGGCACTTCATCTCTGCGGGTTGTGCAGATGCGGATCCTGCAAGACTCGTTCATCGAGCGGCAGGGCGGCCATCCACGCTTGCGGGCTTACAGAGCGTGCCGACCCGTGCAGCGGGATGGCCCTGGATCTCCCAAGCCGGGAAAGGTCCCGAGTTTGTAGCGCCGCAGCGGCCTTCTGTATGGTGCGCCGGAAGCCCGGAAGCAGTCAACTGTTGCATGGAGCTGCGGGGTAAGACGCCGGGGTCCAGCCCGGCTGACGGTACCGGCCGGAGACGGCCAACATCCCACTGCGGTGGCGGGGTTTGGTTCGTCGGGGACCGCGACAGGTTCGATTCGCCCCCGAGGCCGGCTGAGGCGCGCTCATTGGGAACTCCACGGTCCGGAAAGACGTGATGCTGCCCCAGCGCATCTGACGACCTCGGAGTCCGTCCGTACCAGCTTGCCCCGTCGTCCGGGCTTGAAATGGGGGCTGCAAACGGCCTGCGCTATACGTCCGCCGATGATGCAATATGGGAGAGTATGGCTCTTTGGGCTCTCGACTTCGTGCGACCTGCTGGGCAGTCGGCGGCTCGAGGTAGTGAGGGAACGGCCATCACGTGAGCTGAATCACGTGAGCCAGCGGTCCTTCCAGGTTATCATCATGGAGATCTGCGATGGGAGACGGGAGGAAAATAGGTGTGGATCTACCTCCTGAGGGTGACTGCCGATGCACAATGCATGTACGGAACGGCCTGTGCTCCTCAACCTGACTCCCTGATTAAAGGGTTGAGCGCGATTGCCATCGGAAAACCCTCGAGCGTTGGTCCATCGCCAGGGGCGGGGTCCCCTGTCTCGGCCGGTCGGACACGATGACCCGTTGGAAGTTGCGCGGCGACGGCCTGAAGACGCGGCTCGCAGGGGTCGCCAATCTCGCTATTACCGACGAGGCCGAGATATTTCCACTTCAACGGCCCACGGCGGCGTGCGACGACGTCGTAGCCGCTTTCACCACCCGATCGTCGCGGCCCTGGCTCGCCTGGGCCAGCTCGACGCACAAACAAGTGCCGCCGGGTCTAGGCGTTGGACGGAGACGCGCACGGGCGGCAGGCGCTTGACCGCAAGCGGCAAAGATGGGGATCCCGGCCGTCCACGGACCCCAAGGCGTCGCGCTTCGATTCGCGGACGGCCAGGACTGCGCGGACCACCACACCACACCTCGGCCTATCTGGCGCGCTGTGGTCCTGCCGATTGGCCCGACGGCGGGGGGAGGGCGTCGGCGCCCTCGACCGCGGCGGCGCCCGACATCCCGCGTGATGAGGCTCTCCCGCGAACCCCTGACGGCGGTTCCCCGGTTCCAGCCCGAACCGTTCCCCAAATACCACGCCGGCCGCGCTTCCTGGGCGGTCCGGGCGCCGTCGTCGACGTCGCCAACACCTCCTCCCCGTCTCCCCGTCGCCCGCGGCGCCGTCCGCCGCCTTCCGGGAAGCCCGCCTCGCCAACGCAGCGGGCGGCCGAACGGACCATGGACGAGCTGATCTTCGAGCGGCTGCTCGAGGACGGCGCCTTCTTCGCGCCCGCCGGCGCCGACCACCGCGCCGTCGAGATCCGCGCGCCGCCCGCCGGGGCCGAGCCGCAGGTCCGCGAGACGGTGCTGGCCGAGAAGCAGCTGGGCCCGTGGTGCAGGGACGCCCGCTTCGACGCCGACGGCGAGCTCTTCCGCCTGCTCGTGTGCAGCCCGCGCGTGCTGGACCGCGACATCTGGCCGCTGCCCTTCACCAGCGCCACCCTGGGCACCATGGTGCGCGTCCTGTCCGTGCCGCCGCTCTTCCCCAGGGCCGTCTGCCGCCACATCCCCATCGCCACGTCCTTCGAGAGCCCCGAGGGCGGGGACCGGGCCGGCATCCTGCTACGGACCAACCTGAGCCACACCTGGCAGTACGCCCTCGCCGTCGTCCGGGACCCCGACGCCCGCACCACGACGGCCGTCCTCCTGGGGCTGCGGGGCAACGAGGTCGACGAGGTACTGCAGGCGGTGCGCCGGCTGGCGCGCCACCTCCCGGCCTGCCCGGCCCTGCTGCCCTGCATCCTTATGGACCGGGCCCTGGACGCGCTGGTGCGCGACGCCGAGGAGCGGAGGAGGAACCTGACGCAGATCCGCATCGAGACGGGCTCCCACGGCTTCCGCCGCGGCAGCCTCAACCTCGCGTCGTCGCCCTGGGACGACCGCGACGACCTCGACCTCGACGTGCTCATGCAGAAGCTCACGTCGCTCTCCGACGCCTGCGCCGGCATCGACGCCGTGTGCAAGATGCAGGCCCTGTTCGTGGACACGGTGGCGTCGTTCGTGGCGGCCGGCGCACCTGCCGAGACACCGCCCGCGCCGCCCGGCTCTGCCGCCGGCGCGTCGTCGGCCGTCGCCGCCCCCGCGTCGGCCCCGGCCCCGGCCGGCACCGGCGCGCGGCTCGCGCGCCAGCAGCTCCGCTTCTTCACGCAGTTCCTGCACGGCGTCGAGTCCAAGGTGGCCTACACGGGCCACTCGGTGCGCGACCAGATCAAGACGATCCACACGCTCATCGCGCAGCGCGACAGCCGCAGCCAGGTGGACCTGGCACGCACGTCGCGGCGGCTGGCCGAGCTGTCGCGCAAGGACTCGACCGACATGCGCGTCATCTCGGCCGTGACGCTCGTCTTCCTGCCCGCCACCTTCACCTCGACCTTCTTCTCGGCCTCTTTCTTCGACTTCGCGCCGGGCGCCTCGGTGGTCTCACGCTGGGTCTGGTTGTACTGGGTGGTCACGGCGCTGCTCATGGCCCTCGTGCTCGGCGGCTGGTGGTTCTTCTCGCGGCGCACCCTGCGCAAGGAGCGCGAGGCGCTGCGCCGCGCGAGCCGCGCCCGCCAGGCCGGCGTGGAGCGCTACGAGATGCGCCTCGCCGCCGGCGAGGACGAGATCGAGGCCGGCGACGGCGAGGGCGAGGGCGCCGAGCCCCTGGGCCGCTGGGACAAGTTCCGGCCGTACCTCGGCGGGAGCATCGCCGAGGGCATGTTTGCGCGGAAAGGTGAGTCGATCCGTGGACGGCCCCGGCCGCTACTCTCCCGTGCGGCGTGCGGGCGTGCGAGCGTGTTCTGACAAAGCTCTTCCAGCCATGCCCTTCCAAGGCCCCGGGCCCGGCGAGCGGAGAGTAGACACCGGAAACCTCTCGCCGACTGCTACGGACCTACGGTAATGCGAAGAATAATACATATAATCTTTGACGAGTGTCCCGATGGATCTGCGGATCCAACCCAACTCTCTCCTTAATCGACGGCGGACATAGCAGGCACTTGGTCCGAGCCCCAAGAGCGGTGTCCTCCATGCCGTCGCTCGTCCCGTCCGCCACGATGTGCGCCCTTCTGCCCCGCGAAAGGTCGTTCCCATCTATCCTCGTTGGGGGACCATTTGAGGTAATTCCCGGTGGTGCTGGGAACCATCGGGAGTGGGCCTCGATGCAGCGTTTGCTTGCGGTGGCCTCGGCGAGGTCCTCCGTGCCTACGTTGAGTGGCTGTCCTGCCTCTTTCGCCAGCCCCAGCGCCTCCAGAATCATGGCCACGATGTGGCCCCCTTGCGCCGCCCATCACTGTCTTTGCGTGGGCCACTGCGCTCGGTTGGTACCTGGTCTGGTCTTTGCCCTTTCCTGAACCAGGTCCTTTAGGTTCTTCGATGTCTATTACCGGGTCCCTTGGACTCAGGGTCCTTGCCAGGTCCTTTGTCGAGTTCTTTGCCAGGTCCTTGCTAAGGTTCTTTTCGAGGGACCTGGCTGCGACTTTCCGGACCACTTCCGGTCCGTTATGAGCCCAGAGCGGGACCTTTGTCGCTGGCAGGGGGTGCTCTCATGTGGTCCGTCCTGTGCCTCCTGAGGACCTCTATCGTTTCGGCGGCAACTCGGTCGCGCCGTTGGTCGCCCCGCGCTCGTAGACTTTGATCGAGTTAATCAACCAGTACGCTTCGGTGAAGTTGCCGGGGTTCTTGGCCACGAAGTCCTTGCACGTCGGGTGGTGGTTGCATCTGATATCACTCTCCCACTGCGTTTGCGGCATATTCACGCCGCAGAAGTCCGTGTTCAGGATCTTCGCCCGTCAGCGGTGTTCTACTCGCAAGGGGGGCTACTCACAATGGTCTGCGTATGGAACATCTTGGAGACGTCGCAGCCTCCGCTGTAGCCGGCCAGATCGCCCACCGGCTGACCCCATAACGATGGAGCAGGTTTGCCGGCGGTGATGTCCGTCGGGATTTCGCTTCGAGGCCAGTGCCACACGCGGATGGCGTTGTTCTCGATCAAGGTCGCGTAAACCCCCCCGCCGACATCGTTGAAGGCTGTTCCGTACGAGGATGGCCTGTTCATCGTTACTCCGCAGCCAATGCTGACACGATTAGCTTGCTGCTGCCATGAAGGCCGATCGAGAGCAGGCTCACTAGTTCGTTTTGTTCGTGCTGGAGTCGATGAGCGCGCAGTTTGTCCTCGGATTCTTACCGCTCTGGTAGCCCGGATAGAAGCTGCAGCTGGGGCCCGTGTGAAGCGAGAAGCTGTTGTCTGCCTGATGGCCGATCCCCTCCAGGATGTCGATCTCCGCGATTGGGTTCTCCTTGAAGTTGTAGCTCCAACTGTTGCCCAGTTAGATGTCTGCCCGGCGTTCGTGCGGGCTTGCGAATAGGGGCAAACGTCGTACAGCGCTGGCCAGACACCGCACTCGCTCCCGGGCATGTGCGCTACGTCTGCGATCAGGAGACCGCTGCTCCACGTTCGCTTCGATTCCAGGCGGAGACTGTTCCGCCCTTGCATGGTCGTTTCGAGGACCGTCTCGTTATCCACGCCGAGAAACAGCTGCCCTCCGATGACCCGGGTCAGTCCCCGACTCTCGGCCGTTATTTTGTCAGTGTAGTTGACGAAGCCCTTGGTCGGATCGCCAGTGCCCGGGTAGTCCGCTGCTACCATGAATCGAAATTCATCGAGTAGGTTGGACGCGTTGTAGTCGTGTGTGAGCGCGTAGTCGTCGCCGCTGCCCGGACCATCGGCTTGGGCGAGAGGCGACCACCATAGGGCGCGGTGGGGCGTTGCCGCTCCGAATTGCCATTGCGCGAGAAAGCAGATGATACTGCTGATCCTCTGAGCAGCCATATCGACTGGCCTAGGGACCGGAGGTTTCCGAATGGTCTGTACCACGCAACGGCGATGTGACGGTGGACGCTTCCACGATATATCCGTCTTCAAGTATGCCGTGCCTTATAACCTTGCCCAACAGAGCCTCCTCCGTACCGTCCCTTTTCAATGGGTTTCTTAAAACGGACCGAGGGATCGTCATGGCCCGTATTGAACCGGGAGATTTGGTTGTACCACGCGCGGCCGCCCGGCTGAATTCCGAACCTTTCACCGGATGTTTCGATTCGCGAGGATCGGCGGGTCGAATCTACGCGATTCGGCTCCGTCGCCAAGTGACCCGGTTTGGACGTCCCTGTGGTGAGTCGCGGGCTGGGGATATATTAAGCCCCGTTTTCTTTCTCTTTGGCGGTCTTGGTGGGCAGGCGGGTCAACGTAACCTCCGGAACCAAGGTGGTGTCATCTTCGGGACGGCAACCCCTAACTTTATCCCTGTGGTAAGCGACATCTTAGCTACGTCGGATGGTGCATCACTGGTTACCTCGTCACGACTTACCGCAGGCGCTTGGTGAGGTGTGTGAGTTGGCGGGCGTCGGGACGTAACGTGTCAGGGCGGCTGCGATCTGACCCACTGAGAACAAGACTAATCGGTATTTGATCGAGCGGTGGCTCATTTTCGGCCATGAGAAAGAAAGAACTACCGCAGTTCCAATCTTGCCGTACGAGGCAAATACAACCCAACATGGATTGGGAAGCACCGCCGGTGTCCAGGCCTGCTGGCGTCTCGGTTCTTTTATAGTTGGTAACAGCTTATTATCTGAGACGAATCTGGACGGCCCCCATTTCCGTTGTTGCTAGGATTCCTGGACTGCTGCTGCTTTAACCTGAGCTGCCCTGAGCTGCGAGCACAGTGGGCCTTGGTGTGAGCACCACTTCGATGGTAGTGCGGGGTTCTTGCTTCCTCACCATAAGATCCAGTCCTAGGGTTGACAGTAAATAGACACCGTTGAGGGGCATCTTCTACCCCACGTAGCCTACTGCCTATTTTGCTATTACAATTCCTAAATCTTCATAGCCCCAGGCTAACCAGAGATCAAGATGGTGTCGCGGCCTGGGCCGCGACAGGCGACCCACAGGTCGTCGGGACGGGCCGCACGGGCCAGCGTTCAGGGGCGGCAGAACCCCGCGGATCGGGGAGCGCTTCGATCCACCAAGCCAAGGGATCAGGGGATTGGAATGATCCAACAATCCAATCAGATGTAGAGATGGGGTTGAGCGGTGCCAATGGGGCACTACTTGTCTGATCAGGTGGCGGTGGTGGGGGTACCGGTGCGCCTAGTGCGCCGCTACCGCTGTCAGGGCCGGAATTGGTTGCACGGCTTTTTAGACAGGACCAAGAGACTTCCTGGGATATAGAATAGACTCTTACTCGAATTGAGAGTATAGAATCCAAGGACACTACACTCATTGGCAAGGAACACTGTGATGGCCTGGTCAAAATATAAAGGAAGCGTGGCCTTGATGAATCGGTGCTGCTGGAGAAGGAGCTCTTCTGGAGGGGAGCTCTGCTTATCTGCAAGTCCACCGAGTACGGCGGCTGACGCGGGGTAGACGTTAAGCTGTTGAGCTTTGTGATATAACCGCTGCAGGCCCCGCGTATCTACGGTAGGTAGTGGGAGCCGGAGCCGGAGGGACGATGGGATAATGCTCGCCGCCAGCTCCCCCCCGCCGCACATTCTTCTTTACTTCTAAGCTGGTATGCCCTGGCCTCTTCCCAAAACGATCCTGCCCACAATCTCAGAGTAACCACACGCTTAACCTCCGCTCCCTGCTCGGCAAGATAGCACGGGACCAAGCCATCCTGAATCATGGCGAAACAGAGTTCCCAGTTCCGCGTCGTCATTGCCGGAGGAGGAATCGCCGGCCTCGCGCTGGCTAACGCGTTGGAAGTGAGTACGCTGCTCTAGGGCAAGCTTCTTTTCCCCGTATCCACCTATGAGACTGACGCTTCGTCGCAGCAAGCCGGGATTGACTACGTCCTCCTGGAGCGCCGTGGGGAGATTGCACCACAAGTAGGTGCGTCAATCGGTATTACGCAAAATGCTTCTCGGGTTGGTACACCTCCGTATAGGCTTGAGCCTCGTCGCGCCATCAAACAGGATACCTGACTCAGCGCATCCAGATTTTGGACCAGCTCGGCGTATATGAGGAGATGCAGGAGAGATTGGTGAGAGGGGATCTTCGACCTGGTCCAGTCGGATTGAGAACTCACCTACTTCCTCCCAGTCACGGGTGAACTGGATGTCAAACTACTACGAGAATGGTGTGCCGATCAACGAACCGACCAGCGCCAACGACCTTATGAAGAGCAGGTAAGCAATGCCGAGGGCAACCCAGTATAGGTCAAGGCCGGCTGACGTCGCGATCGCAGGACTGGCTACGAGCTGTTGTGGGGTGATCGTCGAGAATTGCTTGTGATCCTGCGCGACAATCTCCGTGACAAGGGCAAGCTTCTCGTGAACAAGCAGGTCGAGCGCGTTGGCCATTCGACTCATGGCGTCACTGTCCACTGTAAAGACGGTTCCACCTACGAGGCCGACGTTCTTGTAGGAGCCGACGGCGTGCGTAGCAAAGTCCGCGAAGAGATGTGGCGGTTGGCGGAGCAGAAGTCACCGAATTCGATGCGATCAGACCGAAACGGTGAGTATCGTTGGCCAGAATATAATGGTGCCTTTCTGACAGCTCTCCCAGCGCTTTCTGTGGAATACAACTGCCTCTTTGGCATCGCAAAGCTCCCGGATGGGTGGGTTGAGCCCGGAGACGTAAACTTCTGCCTCGGCAACGACAGATGTGCCTCGTTGATTTCCGCCAAGAATGACAGAGTCTGCTTCTTCGCCAGCGAGAAGCTGGACAAGACGTATAGCCTCGCCGACGCGCCACGCTACACTGACAACGCGAAGGAAGCCCAAGCCTTTGTTGCTCGAAACGGCCACATGACGTGGAAGAATCTTACATTGGCCGATGTCTGGGACAAGACCTTCTCCTTCCGGCTGGTCCCCCTGGAAGAGGGTGTCTTCAAGACATGGACATGGGGCAGGATTGCCTGCGTCGGAGACAGCGTCCACAAACAAACCCCGAACCTCGGAGCAGGTATGCAACTTCAAGATATTTCTTTACCCCTTTGGCATGACTCGGGAGAACAGAGACAAGTGTTTTGGTCTAGATTCGTACCACTCTCATCACACCCCCTTTCCGGATAAGGCAAAGGCTGACTCCTGATATTGAAGGTGGGAACGCCGCGATTGAGAGCGCAGCAACACTGGCAAACGAGATCAAATCTCTGGCAGACGCCGCCGAAATTGGCCGCCCGACAGAAGAACAGGTCCGCAGGCGCCTCGAGGCATACCAAGCTGCGAGAGAGATTCGGGCGACGCAAATAGCTCGTGCTTCCGACGTGCTCATCCGCATCCACACTCTGAAGGGCTTACTCGAACGCTTGTTTGTGCGATACGGCCTCGCCCTTCTTGCCGACTACTTGCAGGAGATGGCCGGAGATATGGTCATTGGCGCATCAAAGCTCGACTTCCTCCCGCTTCCCCTTGTATCGCTCCGCGGCACTGAGCCCTATAACCCAAACCATGGTTTCGGCCGCAAGGAGAGCAAGCTCAAGCGGGCGTTACTCGCCTTGCCATTCATGGTGCTTGCAGTGGTCATGTTGAATGCTCTCGATTTGTCCGAGATACTCCCTCGATTCGAAGAGATGTCGAAAGGGGGTGTGGTGCAAGTGGATGGCGCCTCTGTGCCCATTATCCAGACCTTTTACCACGTCAAGGCGGTTGATGACCTGTAAGTACAGAGCATGTCCCCGTCCATGAGAAATGCTGACTGGGTCCTCGCAGGCTGGGCGCTATCAACACTTTCTTTTTCCCTACTGTCTACAACCAGGATCCCCTGAGCCGCACCCAAACCGTCAGCTTCCTGACGGATGCGAGTGTGTTGATTACTATTTGGCAGCTGGAGGCTGTCCGCCGCGCTAATAGGCTTTCACCACTCATGTTTCCTGGATTCATCCTCCTTCTTGGCCAAGTGATAGGCCTCGGCGTTCTTGCCCCGCTCTACGCCTTGTTGCACTACGTCCTCTCGCCTATCGAAGTTTTCAGTGCTCGCGACCGCCGCCTCACCAACCTTAGATATACTCGGGCGATACCTCTCGCCATGCTCGCCTTCTTCGTGCCACTCTACGGCACCTACTTCCACCCATCCCCCACCGTCCGCCAGGTTTGCCTCTACATATGGCAGTGAGTTCTACCATCCGAGCAATGCAATTCCATTCTCAGAGCGGCGTCTAACCCGATTGGCAAGGCTCTACCCATGTTGGATCGCCGCCGCGCAGTGGCTGTTTTCGCGTCTGTTCGCCGACACGGTCGACAGCGACAAAATCGGCGCCACACAGAGAGATATGCCGTATATCAACCTCGCCGTGGGTGCCTCGATGATCCCCTCGGCCAGCATATGGATCAGCACCGTGCTGCTGGGCCCGCATGGGTTTCGCGAGCTTTTCATACCAACCACGCTGCCGAAACACGCACCCGGCATCGCCGAACCCGCTAGGCAGTTCCTGCGCATTGACGAGCTGGCTATCTTCGGCTCGGCGCTGGTGTGGCTAGGGTACTTATTTGGCGACATGAAGCGTGCAGGGATGGTGAACGTCAGCTGGCTACGCCTAGTATGCTATGCTGTAGTTGGTGTTCTGGCAATGGGGCCAGGAACAACACTTGGAATTGGCTGGCTGTGGAGGGAAGATATCCTAGCCACACGTTGGCATAAGGATGCACGAACAGAGGAGAGTCTGGCGAGGCTGGGGGAGCGGGCTGCTAAGGAGGGCGGAAACAGGAATGGTCGTAAGTAGGGTTTCTTGGTAAAATAGCCTTCCCCTTGGTGGGTAGGAATGTTATGTGACTGAGGTCAGTATTGTGTTGTCATTGACGTACTTGGCGAGATTATGATGGCTGTGGTGGAGAGGAAGAAAAGGTCCGATTCGTAGGGGCTGTCGCTGGATGGAGAACTAGGTTGCCCCCCGACAGCAGGCAGTGCTGGGGTGGCCAGGCTCAGAGCAAAGGCAGCGTGAACATGAGGGATTGAGGTTCTGGTGGAGTAGTAGACATTATGTCAGTATTGAAGTGAGCTAGGCTCGAGAAGTCTACGTTTTATGTCGTGAGTCATCTTGGCGGGTATAGCAACCCAATCCCCCTTTTAT
>Ga0247771_1000666_pt1 | contig 10640 bp, 10 predicted proteins | sample UWRJL197509C6_FD_179948 | JGI IMG/M metagenome (GOLD analysis project Ga0247771, IMG submission 179948) | Plant litter microbial communities from Arlington Agricultural Research Station in Wisconsin, United States - UWRJ-L197-509C-6 | ecosystem: Environmental > Terrestrial > Plant litter >...
CCGCCGTTGCCGTCACGATGGCGTGCCCTCATCTCGCGTCACTCTGTGCGTACACAGTCGTCTCTCACTTGGCGACCCATTTCGTAACTGACAGTGGTAGCTCTGGCACCGCCAACCCCGACCCAGTCCGTTTACCGCGAAGACTGCACGCAATGCTTCGACTCGATCGTGAGTACCCACTGCCGCCTGAACAATGACACCGGTTCCCCAACTGCGCCAGCATCGTCCAAACTCCCTGGCATCACTGGCTGACGCGCCTCTGCGCTAGGACGATCCCGCAGGTCTTGACGTCTGTCTGCAATGCTTCAACGGCGGCTGTGCTGGCGAGCGACACCACGCGAAGACCCACGCTGCCGCCCGGGGCCACCCTTTGGTCCTCAACATCCGCCGAACGCGCAAGGTGGTGGTTCGCGATGAACCGCCGCTCAAGATGTCCAAGCTCGCCATCGCCGCCGAAACCGAAGCGGACCGCTTTGACATCGCCCTCGCCGCCCGGTGCCTCGATTGCGACGTCGAGCTCGACAGGTCAGATGTGAAGCTGTCGGCCGTGGTCGACGGCATCATGACGGCAAACACCTTTTCCCGGAAAGAGGAGGTCAAGGCTTGGGAGCAGGAGCTGACGAGCTGTGAGCACGTCCTCCTACTTCAGCAGGAAGAGCCCAGAAAGATCGCCTCGCAAGACCTGGGTCACTGCTCTCAGTGCGATCTCCATGAAAATCTGTGGTTGTGCCTGCAGTGCGGCAATCTGGGCTGTGGCCGGGAACAGTTTGGCGGCGCCGGCGGCAACTCTCACGCGCTGGCTCACTCCAAGGATACTCACCACGGCGTCGCTGTCAAACTTGGTTCCATAACCCCAGAAGGCACGGCGGATATCTTCTGCTACACGTGCGACGATGAGCGCGTCGACGAGGAGGTCGGTGCCCACCTGGCCAACTGGGGCATCATCCTCGCAGAGCGCCAGAAGACCGAGAAAAGCTTGACGGAGATGCAAATCGAGCAAAATCTGAGATGGGAATTCACCATGACGACGGAAGACGGCAAGGAACTGAAGCCCATATTCGGACCGGGCCTGACGGGCTTGAAGAACCTGGGCAACAGCTGCTACCTCGCCAGCATTCTCCAGTGCCTCTTCGACATGCCGGCATTTCAGGCACGCTACGGAGCCCTGTTACAGGATATCTCGGGCATCGGGGACCCCGCTGAGGACCTGGAAACCCAGCTTCGAAAGATTGGCGACGGTCTGCTGTCCGGCCGCTACTCCAAGCAGGACACCGATGTCATCGCTTCGGAACTCACGCCCTCGGTCCCGCACCAGAAAGGCCTCTCCCCTTCGATGCTGAAGCACCTAATGGGTCGTGGCCATAAAGAGTTCTCGACCATGCGGCAGCAAGATGCCTTCGAGCTTCTCCAGCATCTCATCAAGCTGATCACGCGATCCAGCCATCCGTCTCCGGCCGATGATCCCACGCTTCCCCTGCGCTTTACGCTCGAGCAGCGGCTTCAGTGTCTCAGCTGCAAGAAGGTCCGGTACACGACGAACGAACAGGACAGTATCATCGTTGACGTGCCTCTGGAAAAAGCACCGACGGCAGAGGGGGCTGGTGACTGGACGGACGCAGCTACCTACAAACCGGTCTCTTTGAAGGAGTGTCTGGATCGGTTCACTGGAGAGGAAGTGGTCGAACTGACCTGCTCGGCTTGTGGCAGCAAGGACGGCTACTCAAAGCGCAGTCTTTTCAAGACGCTCCCGGAGGTCCTCGTCCTCAACGCCAGAAAGATGACCGTCGTACAGTGGGTGCCTATCAAGGTGGACGTGCCAGTTCTTGTAGGAGACGAGCCGTTCCTCCTTGACGAGTACCTATCCAAGGGCCAACAGCCGGGGGAAGAGCCGCTGCCGGAAGAGGCCGGCCTCGGCGGAAGCAATGAGGCTACGGCGTGGGTCCCCAACGCGGAGGGCCTTGCCCAGCTGGAGGCCATGGGCTTTCCCAAGGTGCACTGCGAGAAGGCACTGCACGCAACCGGCAACGGCGATGCGAATCTGGCAATGGAGTGGCTCTTCCAGCACATGGAGGACCCGGATATCGACGTCCCCCTCGACCTCGGCGGTGGCGCCCCGCAGAAGGCGGAAGCCGACCCCGAGAAGATCAGCATGCTAGGGTCGATGGGTTTCGGCGTGCCCCAGGCCAAAAAGGCCCTGCGCGAGACGGGCGGCGACATGGAGAGGGCCGTGGAGTGGCTTTTCAACCATCCGGACGACCAGGGCCTCTTCGACGACGGAAGAGCTGGCGCTTCGTCAGATGCGGCCGGGGAGCCTCCGAAGGAGAAAGCCGAGGTGGGCAGCAGCGCCGTTCCGGCATCGTACCAGCTTCAGAGCATCGTGTGCCACAAAGGAACGAGCATCCACGCTGGGTAAGTAGCCCCGCCTCTAGCTTCTTGACACGACCGTATCTTCGTCAGTAGCTAACCGAAAACAGTCACTATGTCGCCTTTATCCGCAAGAAGCTGCCGCAGAAGGACAGTCCGTCTTGGGTCCTATTCAACGATGAGAAGGTCGTCGAGGTGGTGGAAGTCGAGGAGATGAAGAAGTTTGCCTATGTTTACTTCTTCAATCGTGTTTGAGACTACATGCGGAGCCGCACAAGGCGATACGATTACGGAACACATCGCGCTCGCTTTTGCACCGCCGGGGTCGCTGACCAATTGCAAAAGAAAAAGGGACGAGACATGGTGGACCCGTAGAGACTTGATAGACGGGCTACATACGTAGAAATACCGGGTGGCACCCTCCAACGCGTCCTGCCCTGGCTGTGAGTTCACTCGCGCACTGTTTTGTGTCTTGTCCTCGTCTCGCCATGAAGCAACCGCCTTGCCCATCTCACGAGACGGCGCCTCCTCCCTCAACGCAGAGCTGATATGTCCACCTGATGTTGCATTATCAGCTCAGCAATGGGCGTGCGTGGCCTGACCACTTGTATTGGCCCTCGCCGTATCGGAACGACGTGACCTCTGTGACTCCCGCGACTCATCCGCCGACCATGGGCAACCGGCGACGTCGGTCGACGGCACGAGCAGACCCGTCCCGACTCCGGTTGTCCGGTATAACGTGCCGATCCTCTCCTTCCGCGGCTCGAAGCTGTTCTTCCTCTGCGCAACAGAGAGGCTCTCAGTCGGCCAGGCGATAGCTCACCAGGGTGTCGACACGATGGCTCGCGGTGCTGAAGCCGCGCAGCTGTACGCGCTCGCCGTTGACAATCTCCTTGGCGTCGCTGTCGCCCCACTCGACGGGCACGTCGCTGTCGGCGTCGGCGTAGACGAGCACGTTGAAAGTGCAGTCGCCGGCCAGCTGGGGCAGGAACGTGACCGACGCCGTGATCTGCCGGAAGATGGCCGCGATCTCGGCCTGGATCTCGGCTTCTGTTCTTTCCGGGGCGACCGCCGCTTCCCTGCTACCGCTGCTGCTCCTTGGGTCAGCGTCGTGGGAAGAGAGCCGTGCGCAGCACGTGGGGGGGCCTGGAGTTGATGCGCTCACCTCGGCGCCGCGTTCTCCTGGCCGGGCGCGCCGGCGGCGGCGCGGCTGCTCGACTTTGTGCCCTTGGGCTGGGCCAGTATCTGGACGTCAAACTGCCACCGCTCGACGTGCTCGCCCGTATCTTTGTCGGTGATGACGAGCACCAGCTTGCTGATCTTGCCGCCGACCATCCACCTGTCTAGCTGCGACATGATCTTTTTGATGTAGGCCTTGACCTGGTCGTCGGCCGAAACTGCGCATCCCAACAGCACTCGGTCAGCCGTCTCCCCATTGCGCCCGCTCCCGCCGTCCGAGGGAAAACACACCCAGCATATTCAGGCCATATTTTTTTACGGCGGTGAAGTCCTCGGCGGGGTAGACGCCCCGTTGGAATCTGGCCGAGGTGCAGGGTCAGCATGGGCATGGTCTGGGGTCTATCGGATGCAGCTAGGACCTGGCACATACAGGATGGTATGGATCGAGTACTGAAACTGAATGCGCACGGCATTGTCAGCGGTGCGAGTTGGCGTCTGTGTCTCTCCAAGAACACTTACGAATTCGGCGACAAGCTTGGCGCTACCCTTGAGGGACAGCTTATGGACCTTGGACTTGTCCCGTTCCTTTTCGACCGATGCCATTGTAGAGATTTGTGAGGTGCGCCGTGCTCGGATCCGTGACGGTTTCCCAGTTGTCTTTGGGTATTTTACGGAGGTACCGGGTATGTTTACTTTCGGCTTGCCGTTGCTCGGGTCGACCGGGGGAGATGGTGGGGCTAGGTATGCAGCTACTCGAGTCATTCTCCGATAACTACAAATAGGGGTAGCTGGTTAAATGCACATCAAGCTCCCCCTGAACTCCGACTTTGACCCCGCTCGGTATGCCGCAACTTGCCCCGGGGGGGCCAAATCACAGAAAGCTTACTAGTCGGTTTTGCGGCTATGTGGTCATCTTACAGAATCCGAGAATGACTTCATCATATCTAGTCGGCGCTTGTACCAGGAGGGGCTCTCTTTTACAGCAGCTCTACGGCAGTCGCTCCGCAGGCTTCCAGTCGACCGTGTTGCTCTGGATCGGTACATGACGGGCCATGAGAGATACCACCGGGTAGTTGAGTCATTGCCGCTCTTACATGATCGTTGTCGGGAGATGCAGCCTGCATGCTCTCGCGGGGTGGGCCGTCCGGGCTTGACATCCAGACGCTTACAGGCCGTGCAGGGTAACCAACGCGGTCAAGTCCTCGAGATAGATATTAATAGGTACTCACACGAGGCAGCCTTGGTCATGTTCTGCTCTTCGGATAATCCGTAAGACTTCTGACTCTTAGTCTCGGGCGGAGGAGGACGCAAGAGTCTTGCAACCGCAACCGCGATATCAACAGGGAGATATGCACCCCAGAAAACGGCTCGAGCTTTTGTGAACAGTTCTTGACGATGTTTGGGGTAAGATCTGACATATCTTCTCGTTTGCTCAGCACAGCCAGGTCATTAGTATGACAAAGTTTATGCTGTGTTCCATCCGTCAGAAGGTTCCCCATCACTCGAGGTAAGCAGCCAGTATGCCGACCCCAGAGACGACAATCCCGACACTTTGGTGAGTCGAACTACGATATCGCGGTTTCGGGGCGGGGGGCTCCTCCGGAGGCTGAGCACAAAATATATCGCCGGACTTGCTCAGGCATGGATCTCGATACGGTACTTGCCCGAGGCTCATCTGGATACGCCGGTATGACGTAGATCAAGTATACATTCTGAGCAAAATAGTAGTCTAGCCGAGAGTATACCACCTTTCTGTATGGCCTCGAGGTCGGACTGTGTAGGCCTGCCAGGCTGACGAGGCCACGAACCGAACCGACCAACTCCCTGGGGACCTATTCAGGCCCTGAACTATAAAGAACAAAGCAGCTAGACGCCAGTGACACCGAGGAGCTTTTCAGGTATCTTCGCAGCGACCCCCGCGGCCTGCTGAGCATTTAAATATGATCTCTTTTGTTCCTCATGATCTCAAGCATCTCGGCGGTAAGCTCACTGCGTCGTATACCACCGACCGTCCTCTTATCCGCATCGGCTGATCATCGTCACTCTTCTTCCTCGGATGACCCCTGATGCTGATGTCCACTGAACCCTGTGCCGGTTGATGCCGTAGGCAGGGCGTGGAGGGGGGATCAAGAACTATAAAGCGGCCAGGTTCCGTCTGGCAAGATGCATTGAACGAACATTCCGTAGCATCGCCATCAGAAGACCTCACTCCTCGCCATCCCGCCAGAAATACAAGAAAAGCTCAGACAGGCAGCCCCTTCAAGATATCCTTGAACAGCTTTCTACGCTACCCTTCCTACCGCGCCATCTGATACTATCAAGACATTGCCTATAGCACAGCTAACTTCATCAAAAATGGCGACCAAGACCATTACCGTACGCAACACGACGAATCACAACCAAGAGTTCGAGGTTCACGGCTGGAACAACAACAGAAACATCACAGTTCCCGCTCACGGTGAAGTCCGTATTGCGGCGCCCGACGGCTCGTCGGGGGCCATCATTGCCCTCCATGATGGCCACGAAGGGGAGCAAGCCGAGATCACGAAGAAGGGTAGGTGTATCCTCTTATAAGAGCTTCCCTTGGGCTTTGCTGACGCCGGACCCGAGGCTTCGGTGGCAATGACTTCTTCGACGTCTCCGTCATCGTCGGGGCCGGCGGCAACCTGGTCGTCCAGCAGGTCGGCAACGACCGAACGAAGAAGGGGGACCCTGTGTTCATGCAGAACCTGAACAAAGCCTGGGCGGCAGCCTCGGGCGCGACCCGCGACGCCCTTAAGAACTGCGTGCACCTCCGCGGCGGCCGCGTCGTCCGCATCGACGCGTGCAAGGACTATCCCCGGCTGGAGGAGTTCGTCCGCACCTTTGCGGACAGCAAGGTCTACATTGGCGTGGGCAGCTGGAACGGAAACCCAGGGAACCCTTCCGACAACAACAATGTGAGTGAATACGGATGGCTGGGGTCTTGAGCTCCGACGGTACTGACAACACACTGCAGAGCTCGGCCGCCGAAGGGAGCAAGGACATCCTGGTCACGTACAGCGACGACGACCAGGCCCATATTAATTTGGCTGCTGTCTCCGACTTCGCTTCGAGGTTGGTTCTTCCCCTCTCCCTTGTCTCACCGGACTCACTGATTTGATAGCTCTTCGGGAGGGTTGGCCACGGTCGAAAGCGTGAACGGCGAAAAGGGGTATACCCACCACGCAGACATCGCCATCGCCAACGGCGAGCCCGGCATCGAACTGGTCAACAAGTCGGGCCGGGAGACGACGTACGTCTTCTACAACAACTACTGGAACGGCAACGGCACGGCCGGCGCCAACTTCGACCACCCGGACAAGTCGGTGACGCTCAAGCCCGGCGCGCGCGCCTTCGTGGCCCTGCCGGCCGGCTTCAAGGGGCGCGTGCAGCGCGGCACCGAGCTGCCGGCCACGTGGGTCGAGTTCCAGCTCGAGGCCGCCGACGACCGCGCGGCCCATGGCGATATCAGCCTGCAGCAGGGCTGCGACGGGGCCGCCACCATCGCGGCGACGGACGGCAGCGGCGCGCGCAACGGCTTCGACATTGTGGACATTGTCGACCGCGCGCCGCCGACTGCCATCCGCCGCAAGCCCGGCGGCGAGAGGGCCATCGACACCACCGTGGGCAACTGGGTCAGTGGCCCCAACGCCGCAGCCATCGACTACCTGAACCGCGTCGTCGGGCAGGCCCGGGCGTACATCGTGGGCAGCACCGGGGTGCCGGACGTGGTGTCGCGGAACCGGCGGCTGGAGGTCGTCATGTACTAGCGTGTCACGGCTCTTTGGGTAGTGGTACGGGCCAGACGGAGGTGTTGACGGCCCGGGGGCATCTCTTTGCGTCGAACTAGATAGATAGATAGGCTAGCAAAGGCAACACGAAGACGGACTCTCTCGTACCAACCCGCCCAGCCGGGCAACATGACCGTCCGCGTGGCTACTGCAGGTTGACAAACAGCCCGCCGTCCACCAGCAGCTGGGCGCCCGTGACGTAGCCGCTCAGCTCGTCGCAGGCGAGGAAGACGGCGGGGCCGGCGATGTCGGCGGGGACGCCAGTCCGGCCCAGCGGGATCCTGCCCTCCATGTAGGCGCGCTTCGCGTCGTCGGCGAGGTCGGCCTCGTTGAGCTGCGTGCGTACGGTGCCGGGCAGCAGGGCGTTGCAGCGGACGCCGTAGCGGCCCAGGGCCACGGCGGCGCTCTGCGTCAGGGACAGCACGCCGGCCTTGGTGGGCGTGTAGTGCGCCTGGCGGCCGCCGCCCACCAGGGCCGAGATACTGCTGACGGCGATGACGGATCCGCCCGGCGGTGTCTGCCCGCGCGCCATCTGCCGCGCCGCCGCCTGCACCACGTAGAAGGCCCCGTCCAGGTTGGTGCGCACCGTGGCCTCGAGCAGGTCGCCCTCGACGTCGAGGAAGTCGGCGAAGGCGCAAACGCCCGCGTTGCTGACGCACACGTCGAGCCGCCCCGTGCCGAACGTCTCGACCGCGAACGCCACCAGCGCCGGCCCCGTCGCCGGATCCCGCACGTCGCCCGCGAGGTGCGCCAGCCGGCCCGCCGCGCCGTCCGCCTCGCCGATCGCCGCCGCCTCCGACTCCAGGGACGCGAGGTGCGGCCGGTCGCGCTCGAGGCCGAGGTGGTTGACGGCGACGCTGCAGCCCTGGCGGAGGAACTCGAGGCAGATGGCCCTCCCGATGCCCGTCGTGCCCCCCGTGATGATGGCCGTCTTGCCGGCCAACAGTCCTCTCGGAGCCATCTCGCCTCGGCTGTCAAGAGCTGGCCCCGGGTGATCGAGATGCTGGATGACGACGCCTCCGGGGTCTTGAAACGGGCCGATGGCAAGTGACGGAGGTCTGATATCCGCTCGAATCGCCGCTGGGTGAAAGCTACCGAGTTGCAGAGATGCACGGCACACGCTTCAATGCGGGGTTGGACGGTCAGATATTATAACATGAAATCGGCTCTCCGAGCGCTTTCCGTGGGAGGGGCCTTGGAAAGCGCGGAAAACGGAAGGAGGCGTCCCATAAGTCCATGGCTGGCAGTGACGAAGGTCACGGCACATTTCAGGGGCTGGCGATTTCGGCCGACGGACAAAAGGGGGACGGCCATCCCACCAACGCCTTGTTTCGTCCTACTCAAGCTATCATTTTTGCTACTCTGGATAATCCGCATCTTTTTGCGCCATGGGCCCCCTTAACCCGACTGGCATAAAGCTGACCCGATGCTCGCAATTTCAAAAGGCGCCTTCCGAACCGCGGTCAGGGGGCTTTCAGCTCTCGCTCGGGGCTCTTCGATATGAGTCCTACCCGAGTCGACTTTGACGGCCTCGCTTGGGGCTGTCTCCCGGGCAACTGGCGGCGGCTCGAGCGACTTCATCGGTGGCGGCTTCAGAAGGTAATCGGACGGGACGAGCTTGGCCCTTGCTGCCGGGTTCACCGTCAAGCCAAAGCCCGGGCGATCCAGATCGGCCGACGTCAGGTAGCCCTTGGTGGGGATGGGCTCGTCCAGGAACATGTCTCCGAATACCGGAAGTACGCTCCTGCCGTCGGGGGAGTTGGCGAGGTACTCCTGGAACGGCGTGTTGGGCTGCGACAGCACAAAGTGGTAGCTGTACGGCCCGCTGGCGTGAGGGACGACGGGGATGTCGTACGCCGCCGCCATCGCCGACACCTTGAGCAGCTCCGTCAGCCCGCCGAGCCACATGACGTCGGGCTGGATGATGTCCACGTTGCGCGACTCGATCAGCTTGCGGAAGCCGTACCGCGAGTACTCGTGCTCGCCCGTGGTAAACTTGAGCGTGGGGTGGGCGCGCTTGATCTGGGCGAAGCCGTCCGTGTCATCGGGCGAGAGACACTCCTCCCACCAGTTGACGTCCAGGTCGAGGCAGGCCTTTGCGATCTCGATCGTGTAGGGCACGTCGAGCGACATGTAGCAGTCCACCATGAGGGGGAAGTCGGGGCCGACCGACTCGCGGTGCTGCCGCAAGAAGTCGACGTTTTTCCGCAGACCGACGTGGCCCTCCTCGGGGCAGTACGGCAGGGGCACCTTGGCGCCCCAGAAGCCCATCTCCCTGGCCGCCACCGGATCGGGGCCGGTGCAGTAAAACTCGATGCGCTCCCGCGTCGCGCCGCCGATCAGCTTGTAGACGGGCTCGTTCCGAATCTTCCCCAGCAGGTCCCACAGCGCCAGGTCGATGACGGAGATGACGGCAACGGGGAGACCCTTCCTGCCGTAAAACATGGATGCCCGGTACATCTGCTCGAAGAGGTGGTTCGTGTTGCGAGGGTCAGCTCCGACGAGGAAGCGCTCGAAGTGCTGGTGGACCAGCCAGCAGGCGGGGGGGCCTGGCTACAGCTTTGAGCGTCGGTACGGCACCGAGAGAGGCAAACCCGCCAACCCACCTCCGAAACCAGTGGCAAAGCCGACGGTGCCGTCCGAGGCTTCAATCTCGACGAAGAAGGAGCCGAGGACGTTGATGCCCCAGCTCGTGCGAGAGGCTCGGTATTTCTCCCATCTCGAACACGGAGTCGATATCGCCGAGTCGATCAGCCTTGAGAGACATCAGTGCTGGGCGCGCCGGCCACGTCTGCGACGGGCTCCATACCAGTGGCCGCCCTTGACGTTGTGATAGTCGCCGCCTGGTCTCCCGTTAGCCTCGTGGCTGCTGTCCGCGGCGAGCCGTCGCCGTCCCCCGGGCGTACCTGAGCCAACGCCGCCGACGACGAAGCTCCGAACAGCTTTGATGGAAGGAAACGATCTAGCAGCGGCCATGGTTGCGGCTTCGTCCGCAGCTGGAACTGAGACTGGTGGCACCCGCGCGGTCGAGGAGGGTCGAGGAAGGCCGGAATGTCTCGATTTGGTCTACAGGATGCGATAGACGGCGTCCTGAGCGGGGAAGCTTTCGTGGCATATGATCGGAACCTGGACGGCGGTGTTCCCGATGCGGCATGTGCTCAGGCCGTGGATCGGGGGATGATGTACCGACAGGGGAAAGCAACGACAGAACCTAGGGTAGCTTTAGGGTAACCCCACACCCGGCCGAGTCATCCGACCATGGGCGTGAAATGCTCGGGAGGAGAA
>Ga0247771_1000667_pt1 | contig 10625 bp, 8 predicted proteins | sample UWRJL197509C6_FD_179948 | JGI IMG/M metagenome (GOLD analysis project Ga0247771, IMG submission 179948) | Plant litter microbial communities from Arlington Agricultural Research Station in Wisconsin, United States - UWRJ-L197-509C-6 | ecosystem: Environmental > Terrestrial > Plant litter >...
CACAGGCCAGGAAGTACCTCTTGGACCCCCTGACCGCCCCCGAGCCCAGCCAGGAAACCGGACCCGGCAGCTCGTTCTTCAACCCGCGACGGTCTCTCTCGCTCAACCACCATCAGAAGAAGAAACCACCGGCACGACTCCAGAGCAGGAGGCTTAGCGAGTATCCGACGCCTCCGCAGTCGGCCAGCCCTACGGACTCCAACTTCCACCCGTCCAACCCCTTTTCCGACCCGCCCAGGCCGCAAGTTGCCGACCGGGTGCCAGACCGCGCTCCATCGCTGCCCCCCTTCGACTGGGCTCTCGCAGCCACGGTCCCGGCCGCCAAGAGGACCCCCAGCTTCGGCAGTGACAGTCAGGGCTCGGGCAACCTCCCGTACACCCCGAAGTCGCCCGAACGAATCGACACCCGCTCTCCAGAGAGACGGTCACCCGAGCCGGCCCAGCGTCAGGCGCGAAACGGCCACCAGCTTCGCCTACCACAGAAGATCGCCCAGTTTTCTCCGGGAAGGCGATCCCCGGAAAGCCCGGCGCTCCGGGTCCCCCAGAAGCTCGCTCACCTCTCCCCCGAACGACGTTCGTTCGACCGCAGTCCCCCTCCGCCCGGCGCTCCGCCCAAGCACGGCCAGCTGTCGCCGCCCGCGCATTCCCCGGAGCGACGCCCTCCCGTGCCGGAGAAGGACTGGCGCCCCGCCTCGGAGCAGTATTCGCCCGACGGTTACTCGAGGGGCTTCGGGGTCCGCCGCAGCAGCAGCGTCCGCTACCCGCCGCAGGCGCACCACACCCGAGGCTCGGCAGACCAGCTCGACAACGGCCAGGTGCTCTACCGCAGCAGCAGCATGTCCCACGGCCTCCGGCGCAGCAACTCCATCACGCAGCGCTACCCCGGCGACATGTCGCACCGCCCGCTCGACATGATCAAGCGGGACGTCCGCACCGCCGACAAGGCCCCCCACCTGCGGCACAAGCCGGTCCAGCTCACCGACACGATCGACTCGCTGGACAGCTCCGTGGTGGGCGGGACGTACCACCACGGCGGGCCGTACGACGCCACGCTGGCCGCGAGGAACACGAACAAGCTGTACTCGCCCGTCGAGGCCCTCAAGGAGTCCAACGACGAGGCCATCAAGGCCACGCCGCGCGAGTACATCAATGACTCCCTGACCAAGCACGTGCCCCTGCAGGGCACCGCCATCGTGCCGCCGGGCATGTCCGATATGGGCGGACGTGTCATGGACTACACTGAAGGGGCGGACCTGATGCGCGAGCCGGACGCCGCGGGCGGCGCGTACCGGCGCTACGACTTCCTTGTGGGTTCTCCCCCTTCCGAGCCTCCCTCCGCCGCGACTAACCCCTCCCCCTCCCGCAGACATACCATCCCGACGACCTTAAGGGGAAGGGCGAGCCATCGTTCACGGTGGAGCGGGACCTGAAGGAACAGAAGCAGAGGCTGCGCAAGCACCGCGGCTCGCTCAGCAGCAGCGCCGTCGAGCTGCAGGAGCACCCGCGCATGAGCGGCGGCGGCAGCCAGCGCAAGGCGGCGGGCGGCGTGCTGGTGCGCCACCGCAGCATCAGCAGCGCCGCCGGCGACCAGGCCGGGCCGTCGACGGCGAGCCCGCGCAGGCCGGACCCCGCCAACGCGTACTCGTCGGGGTCGACGGACCTGCAGCGGCGGAACACGACGGGCAACCGCTTCGCCGAGGGGCTCAAGAGGCGGTTTGGGAGCCTGCGCAGGAAGGTCGGCCATTCCGACGAGCACTAAACGCGGTGGCACCACTCAGTTGATGGCCTGAGGCGCTGCACAGCCATAGCAGACGCGGCTACAGTGTTGGGGGCCAGCGTGGTTCACGGAAGCAACGATATATGTCTGGGAGGTGCTTCGCCGGCGTCTGTTGGTCGTTTTTGGGCCTGGGAGGGGCATAAAAGGGGCTACTAGCTCCAGCCCCTATGTTGTCCCTGGCGGAATTACGTATATCTAGATGTTGGCACGGGATACCTGAGAATCCCCGCCCAGGACATATATAGAACGTTTCGCCTCGGAGACTCTCAATCAAATTGTGTTTCTTGGTGACGCTGGCGTATATGCCGCTGTCTTTCCAGGGGAACATGCGCGCCTTGATGCAGTAAACCCATACTCCACAGATGATGCCCTTTGGTGTATCATGAAAAATACCATTTCATCCCCGCCATGCCTCCTTCAGTTCAATCCAGAGCATACACATCTCATAAACCACCTCTACGGCACCTCAGCCTCCACCTCCTCAGGCGGCGCCGGGTAGGTCGGCACCTTGCACTCGCGGGACGCCAGCACGGCCCTAGACAGCTTGCCACCGACGCAGCTGTGACAAGCGCAGACCTGATCCGCGCCGCAGACGCCGTCAGCAAGCCGGCCAACACGGGGGAAGAGGAGGGCGAGCGTACCGCCGCGGCGGGATCTGCGGCCGCGGCTGTGGCGCCGCGCCCGACGCATGCCACGAGGGCGGCGAAGGACCCGGCCACGTCGCAGGCGCGGCCGGCCACGACGTCGAGGCAGGTCGGGTCGTTGCAGTTCACGTCGAGGGCGGCGGCGGCGCGGACGGCGGCGAGGAGGAGGGGAAATGGCCGGGGGAGATGCATTTTGAGCTGAGGCTGTGAGAGGGGTGTTGAGGGGCAAGGGCGGGAGGAGTGGAATAGGGGCGGCGGCAGGAGATGGTGGAGCCGACGGTAGGTGATGGAGAACGACCGGCGAGGAAGGTTGTCGTTGTAGATGTTGGCTTGGACTGGGGGTGATCAGGGGTTCCCGGTTGACAGCGAGCGCCTCACGCCCTTTGAATAAGTGAGAACACTGTTCGTCCTGCCGTGCGAGGATATGTAGCGTGTTCCACGCTCAAAGATGGCCAAGGGAACCGCCCGTGTGGCGAGGAGCTTCCTCGACAAGTTGGTGATATCCCGCGGCCAACTTCTCGCAAGACCTTTCGTCGGTCTCGTCACCTGCGTCCAGCGGGGACGTCTTCATTTATCCACAATACCGTAGCACTGGGGCTCTGGTCCTTACGGCGTAATTGCGCGTCCCGCTTTTGGTGAAGCGCTGGTACCTAAGAGCCTCGTAGGCTAAACCTCACGACCCTGTCTTCCGACTCGACTTGCTCTTGTAGCCCTTACCCGCCTCAGCTTCTTGGCCTCCGTCGAATGGGATTCCTGATGGCCAACAGGAACGTTCAAACGACTATATAAAGAGTTTAGGGGTAGGGTAAGCATAGTTACTCAAAACGTCTACTAGGAGCTAGTATAGAGTATAGGCACTGGCCTTGATACGGCCTGGTTCCTGTAGAGGTAGGCAGTCTCGATTTAGGGGCAGACCACCCGCTTGCATCTCGGTAGTAGAGGATCTCTCGCAGGTGTGGTTAGATAACTAGCGTAGATAGGATGCCACAGAATAGTTGTAAACTCCGCGGTCGACCAGGTCTCCTTTGCGCCCCGCTCCGAGTCTAGATACCTCGGTGGTTGAGGTCGAAAAGGGACCCCGGTCATGATCATCCTGGACCCCTGACGGCGACTGTCTCCCCACGACCCCACTCTGCCTCCAGCCCCACCATCCAATGAACTGTCGGCCGCAGCCTCCTCTCTTCACCACGCCCACAGCCTCGCGGCGGTGGACGGTCGGCGGCCTCCTCTTCCGACATGCGCGGTATCCAATGATCCCGAGAGCCATCGCGGGATTGCGCCGCGCAGCGCGATTCCCCTCCTCGGCCGCCGCCGTCCGTCATGCGCCGTCTCTTTCGCAGGAATAAGAGCGCGCCAACGCCTCCCCGCACCGACTCGGAGGTGTCGGCGAGCCCGAGCGGTCCGACTCCGCCAACGGCCTTCCCGGCGGGGATCAAGGTCTTGTACGAACCGGAGAACTGCGTTGCCGAGTATGGCACCCCTCGGACCCGACAATGGCGGGCGCTGACCGTGTCTCAAACTCCAGCATCGTCTTCGTCCACGGCCTGACCGGCGACCGCGAGCGCACCTGGACGGCCAAAGGCGCTTCGGCCCCCTGGCCGCAGACCCTTCTGCCGTCGAGAGTCCCCGGCGCCCGCATACTCACGTTTGGATACGACGCGTATGTGGTCAATTGGACCGGGGCGATCTCCAAGAACTACATCGCAGACCATGCCTCGAACCTCCTCGCGGACCTGGCCGCGCGTCGGGGCGGAAACGGCGCGGACCGCCGCCCCATCATATTTGTATGCCATAGCCTTGGCGGCCTGGTCTGCCAGGATGCGCTGGTGGCTTCGAGACTGCGGCCGGAGGCCCATCTCCGGAGCATCTCGGTCCAGACCCGCGGTATCTTGTTCCTGGGCACACCCCACCACGGATCCGACCTCGCGAGATGGGCGGAAAAGCTGGCGGCCGCGGTTAGCAACATCAAACGAACCAACCGCCGCATCGTCGAGGTCCTCAAGCGCGACTCCGAGGTGCTCGCCAGAGTCCAGCACAGCTTCCACACTATGATCCGCTCTCGAGCCCAGGATAACCTACCGCCCATCGACATAACCTGCTTTTTCGAGGAGCTCCCCCTTCCGGGAGTTGGCATGGTATGTCGGACCTACCTCTTAGCAAAAGTGGTGCTGACCTGGCGTCAGATCGTTCCCCGCGAATCGGCGGTCCTGCCAGGCTACGTCGCAATCGGGATTAGGAATCACCATAGAGACATGACCAAATTTGACGGACCCGAAGACCACAGCTTCATCGCGCTGTCGGGGGAGCTCTCGCGGTGGATCGGTGCACCCATCGCCGCACGTGACGAGGTCGCTGCGGAGGTCACCATGGAGGCGGACGGCGAGGTGCAGCCCGCTCTCGCCCCGAGCGTAACCACTTCTTCGGCGGACCGGGGAAAGAAACCCGAAACCCGCCGGGGGCACTGGGTCGTACCTTTTGGGCGGAACAAGGACTTTGTGGGTCGGGAAGCCATCGTCACCCGCCTTCTCGAGAAGATCCCGCCCGACGCGGACCCGGACGACTGCCAGAGGACCGCCGTCGACGGCCTCGGCGGCGTGGGCAAGACGCAGGTCGCGTTGGAGGCGGCCTTCCGGGTGCGGAACGCAAACCCGGAGTGTTCCGTCTTTTGGGTTCCGGTCATCGACACCGCCACCTTTGAGAACGCCTACCTCGACATCGCGACGGCTCTCGGCATCGAGAGGCCGGGCGCGGGCGGGGCTGACATCAAGCAGCTGGTCAAGGACGCGCTGAGCGCCGAGGCCGCCGGCGAATGGCTTCTGGTCGTCGACAATGCCGACGACATCGAGCTGCTCTTCAGCGGGGCCGCGGATGCGCCGCTGTCCGACTACCTCCCCTTCAGCCATAAGGGCTCGATTCTCTTCACGACGCGGACCCACGAGATGACGGTCAAGCTCGACATCCCGCAAAGCAACGTCATACCCATGACTGAGATGATCCCGGCGGAGGCGGTCGATCTGCTGCTACGGAACCTCCAACCCGCCCAAGGGGGCAATAGCACAAGCACGGCCGACCTGGCCGAGCTGCTGGCGTACATGCCGCTCGCCATCAGACAAGCTTCCGCTTACATGGCCAAAACGGGAATCTCGACGACCAAGTATCTGGAAATCTGCCAGTCCGGCGACAAGAAGATGGTCAACCTCCTAAGCCAGGACTTCGAAGACCGGAGGCGCTACAAGGCCATCGAGAACCCGGTGGCGACGACCTGGCTGATCTCGTTTGACCACATCGCCCGGCGCAACCCGCTCGCCGCCTGGTACCTGCGCGTCATGTGTATGTACGCGGACAAGGACATCCCGGTCGCGCTGCTGCCGCCTCGCGCCTCGGACGAGCTGGAACTCATCGAGGCCATGGGCATCCTCAAGGCGTACGCCTTCGTCGTCGAGCGCGAGGAGGGCGCGGCCTACGACATCCACCGCCTCGTGGCCATGGCCATGCGAAACTGGCTGGAAGAGGCGGGAGAGTTACGGCAGTTCGTCACGGTCGCGCTGGAGCATCTCAAATCCACCTGGAAGAGGTCGACCTACGAGACGCGGCAGACGTGGACGAGGTACGTTCCTCACACGCAGGCCACGCTGGCCATCGGAGACGACACGACCGACGGGGCGTCGCGGGTGCGCCTACTCCGCAGGCTGGCACTATCCTACTACGCCATCGGCAGATACAAGCAGGCCCTGCGGGTGTTCGAGGAGGCGTATTCGGCCATCGAAAAAGCCGAAATCATGGATCACAGGAACGCCGTCATCACGCTGTCCAACATCGCACGGTGCAAGATGGAGCTGGGCGACCTGGAGGGGGCGGAAAAGCTGCTCCGGGACGCGCTGCGGCGGAGAGAATCCCTCTACGGCCGCGATAGCCGTCGCACCCTGAGGGCCATGGGCGGTCTTGCGCGAGTTCTCACCAGGCTGGGGCGGCACGACGAGGCGGAGAAGCTGCTGCGAGAATCGCTGAGCCGCTCGGCCGAGGGGTCCGAACCGGTCGAGACCATCAACAACAAGAACTCCTGGGCCTTGACGCTGGCGCGCCGGGGGAAGCACGACGAAGCGCTCGCCGTGGCTTTGGGGACCCTGGAAGCGGCAAAAAGACGCTTCCCCGACTACCACAGCCTGATGGCCCGCTGCTTCCACACGGTCGGAAGAGTGTGGGACTACGGGGACAGGCCTGACAAGTCGGTAGAGATGTACGGCCAGGCGCGCGACACGTTGGACGCGACGCTGGGCAATGAACACCCAGACATGCAAATGTACGAGAACAACCTAGCGATGGCATGCCAAGAACTGGGGCGACTGGAAGACGCGGCGGCGGCGTACGAGCGGGCCCTCCAGTGCGTGGAGAAGGTCCACGGCAGCAACCATGCCGACGCCCACGCTTTCAGGGCCGATATTTTGGCCTGCCGGAAGGCTCTGCGAGAGAGGAGGAGGGGAGCCGGCGAACAGTCGCAGCCGGACTCTTCTTGACATGTCGGAAACAACAAACGGGCGGACGTTGATATCCTCGTGACAGAGGCCCTGGCCGGGGGCCGAAGGTGGTTGTGACCTGTGAACCGCCTCGCAGGGAAGAAAGCCCAGTGGCTCGAATATGCGCCGTGCGCGGTGATCTACCCGCGGCCGCGGAGCAATATGCGCCGTGGCCTCGTCGGCGCCGGTTCCGCCTCTGGGATCGCAGCATAGTTTTGGCTAATATAAAGGAGCATGGAACACATGCTCCCGGGCTCGTACCCTCCACGCTGGGGCCCCCCGCTCCCGCATTATAGCAGGGAGCGCCGAGAGTGAATTGATATAGCTGATGGCGGCGGGTTGCGCGCTGGATATTGCGGCGGCGCGACTCCCGGGTCGCTGTTGGGTTCCACGACGGCTCCGTCGGCTTGGCGAGATGGCGCCGCGAGTCGTGCGGAAGCCGCGCCGGGGCGAAACAAGCCATCTATATAAGCTTTGCGCCTCCGAGGGCGACGTGCCCGACCGGGTTCGCGCGTCAGGCGAGGAAGCACCACTGCCGAGGAGTTCGACTGCTGCGGTTTCTCGGACTGAAAAGGGGCTTCAGGGGCTGCCCGGCCTGGATCCGCGAGGAGCTCTCCGGTTCAGCACACAAGAATTGAACACCGGCCGCCGCCGGAAACGCCCGAGATGCTAATCTCCAACGCCGTCTGCACGCTCGGCGTGTGCCAGGACATCGCGTCCGAGCTCGGGCGGCACCTCCAGCCCAACGTGTCGGTGTCGAGCTTCTGCGAGGGCGACAACTTCGAGCGGTGTAGGGCCCCGGCGTCCAAGCACAAGGTGTGACCGAGACTCTGACCAGACAAATAGTCGTCTGCGATGGCTGGCGAGCCGAGTACCCGCTACGGCCGGAACAGTCGGGCGCGTCGTACGACAGCCTGCTGCAGGACCGGGCCAACCAGGCCGTGCTGGGTTTCCTCAACGGCGCGTCGCCGCCCATCGACACGCCGGCCGACCGCGCGTCGTTCGCGCTGGTCAAGAAGGCCTACGATGCGTGCATGGACGAGGCCGAGGTGCGGCGCGAGGGCATGGCGCCCGTCGTGGCGCTGCTCCGGGAGCTGGCCCGCGTCTTCCCCGTCAACTCGTCGGCCTACGCCAACCCCAATACCACGACCATGGCCGCGGCCGACGGCGCGGCGCTGCGGGAGGCGCTGCTGTACCTGACGCAGACTAACCTGCTGCCACTGCTGGGCATTGGCCCGGGGAGGGACGACAAGCACCCGGTGCGTTGAGACCGGTAACCCGAGCCCGCGGCCCGACGCGGCACCCGGCTGACGCGCTGTTATCGTAGGAGAATCTCCTGGTCAACATCTTCCCGCCAGTCAGCCTCACGCTGGACAAGGAATACTACGTCGACGAAGAGACCGTGGCCGGGTACCACGAGGCCATGAGCAAGGTCCTGGCCAAGATTCACCCAGACGTGTCAGCGCAGGGCAAGGCCGAGCAGCTGGCGCGGCAGGTGATTGAGTTCGAGACCCGTATCTCGGCTCTGATACCCGACGTAAGACTCATGGGGGATGTCAAGGTGAGTGGCAGACGGGGTTGTGGCTGGCTCGGGCGAGCTTCAATCTCACACGCGGGCCCAGGCGTACTACAACATCATATCTCTCAACGAGACGGCCAAGCTGGCGCCGCCGTTCGGCCTGGACTACATCATCACCAAGATGTCGCCGCCGTCGTACTCGCCCGACCGCACGCTCACGGCCTTCCCGGACGTTATCACGAACATATCCAAGGTCGTCATGAGCACATCCAAGGAGACGCTGCAGACGTACTTCATGTGGGGGATCGTGGACTACTTCGCGTCGACCGTGCGGGCCGCGGAGATCGAGCCGTACCGGATCTGGTCCAACACGCTTTCGGGACGGGTAGGAGCGCCCGCGAGGGACCGCGAGAGGCTTCGAGGCCGTGGCTGACCGTCTGCAGGACCCGACGGCCTTCCCCGACCGCTGGAGGACGTGCCTCAACCACGTCAGCGACGATAACGCGCTCGGCTGGATCATCGGCCGCTTCTACGCGGCCAAATACTTCTCGCCCAAGGCCCTCGAGATGTCGCAGAACATAATCAAGTACGTCAAGCAGCAGTACGCCAAGTCGATCAAGTCGCTGGACTGGCTGGAGGCGCCGGTCAAGGCCAAGGCGCTGGAGAAGCTGGAGAAGCTGGACGCGCTGATGGGCTACGGGGACAAGGTAGGACGGCGCCCCTCCCACGGCGCGCGGACCGATGCCTTTCTGACAGTCCGCGGCAGCTCCCCGTCAACGTCTCCGACCCCGTCAACGTCCTGGACTACTACAAGGGGCTGAACATCTCGACGAGCTTCTTCCCCAACGTCCTGGCCATGAGGGAGCGCGTGATCGTGCAGGAGTGGAATAAGCTGGGCAAGCCGTACGACCGGGACGAGTGGCACCTGGTGAGTGGTCTCACGGACGGCGGAGCCGTCGAGGACGAAGGCTAAAAGCGCGCAGACGCCGCAGACGGTCAACGCGTACAACGACGCCAACTCGAACCAGATCGCCTTCCCGGCGGCCATCCTGCAGCCGCCCTACTTCCACGCGGACCTGCCGGCGTACCTCAACTACGCCGTGACGGGCTTCACGGCGGGGCACGAGATCAGCCACGGCTTCGACGACCACGGCAAGGAGTTCGGGTCCGACGGCGCCTACGGCGACTCGTGGTGGACGCCGGCCACGGACGCCGAGTACTACCGGCGCGCCGAGTGCTTCGTCGAGCAGTACGGCAACTTCAGCGTGCCGGGGCTGGACGGCAAGCCGCTGGCCGTCAACGGGCGGCAGACGCTGGGCGAGAACATTGCCGACGCCGGCGGCGTCGACAATGCGTTCCTAGCCTGGCGCCAGCACGTGGCCGACGGCGGCGGCGACGCCGACCTGCCCGGCCTGCAGGCCTGGAGCCACGACCAGCTCTTCTTCATCGCCTACGCCAACGGCTGGTGCTCCAACTCGCGGCCCAACGCGCTGGTGCAGCAGGTCTACGGCGACGGCCACGCCCCGGCGCGCTTCCGCGTCACGGGCCCGCTGATGGACTCGCGATACTTCCGCGAGACGTTTGGCTGCGCGAGCAAAGAGCCGACGTGTAAGATCTGGTAGGGGCCGCCGCCGGGTGGTGGGGTCTGTGTGCCGTATAGGTACGGCGTGTACTAGGTAGCTAGAACGAGCCAGGCGTATCATGCCGGGCGGGCCGGACGACAGCGGAATGCGACGACGTTGCCTGCCGATGCCGCGTTCTGTTGTCGGCAGGTCAGCCATCGCGAGATGTGCCCAGGAGAGGAATACTACATCTTGGCGGGCCCTTCCCCCTGTTCCCCTGCCGCGCCGTCGCCGCTACGGGGAATCCTTCCCTCACCGTGCTAGTCCCACCCATCATGGTGGTCGGACGCCCGGGCGGCGCAGAGATACCGGGGCCGGGTGCGGCGCCGCCGGAATCAGGCGGGAAGGCGGGTAAAGGAGCCGCCCACAGCCCCTGCGCCGCAGGATAGATTGGCCCGGTATAGTGATCCTCGCAACCAGGCAGCGACCTCCCCCATTCGGCGCGGATGGCGCGCCGCTCGGGACCGGGACCCTCGCATCGGCGAGTTTAACAATCGTGTGCTAAACATGGGTAGGTAGGGCTGTGAGTCCGACGGGGCCGCGGGACGG
>Ga0247771_1000668_pt1 | contig 10619 bp, 8 predicted proteins | sample UWRJL197509C6_FD_179948 | JGI IMG/M metagenome (GOLD analysis project Ga0247771, IMG submission 179948) | Plant litter microbial communities from Arlington Agricultural Research Station in Wisconsin, United States - UWRJ-L197-509C-6 | ecosystem: Environmental > Terrestrial > Plant litter >...
AGATCGGCGGCCGTTTGGCGGGACCTGGCGACTAATGTCGGCGCTTACTTGACCTTCTACCGGCGCGAGGCTGTGGCGGCCGCGGCGCTTATCTGCCGAGGCTTCGCGGGTGCCGTCACTCACTTAGTACAGACATCTCCTTCGAGATGTGTCAGAGGGACACTTCCTCTCGTCTCCTACGTAAAGTATCCCGGGCACGACCGATTGAAAATCCATATTCAGGACTGCTCGCTTAGTCCAGTCCCCCGGTGTTCCTCGTCTCTACATGGCTTCCCGGCCAGACCGAGAGGCTGAAGCCTCCTACGTAAAGTTCCACAGACGGTTTCCCACAGACATGACGGGTCACATCCCGACGGCCAGATGCAGACATGGTATCATTCCTCGCCACACGTGACTCCAACAAAGGGCGCGCTGTACATTATCCTCACATGACGCCCTTGAGCTCCCATCTCTCATGCTGCCCGCTCTTCCCGGAGGTCACGGCAATCACAACCCAGCAATGACGCTCTGGATTCCCACACTGCTCGAGTCCTCGCGCCGCTGGACGAAAGCCTTGAAGTCGGTCTTCTGCAGCCGCGCCCCGACCGCGGAGCCGCCGGGCCCGCCGGCGAGGTTGCGCGAGCGCTCGCGCAGGGCCTCGGGCCCGATGATGAATAGGTAGCCGACCTCGGTGAGGACTTCGACGGCGCCCGTGGCCTCCTTGGCGAGGGGCCACGCGCGCAGCGTGGCCACGTACTTGGCGAGGTCCTTGGTCACCATGAGGCCGCCCGTGGCGCTGACGGGGAACTTCTTGAAGTGCTCGAACAGCAGCCGGTGGACGGCGAGGGCCAGCTCGCTGCTAAAGACCTCGAGGTTGTGGCCGTCGACAGCCTGCGCCGCCAGCCGCGCCGTCCGCGACAGGAAGGTGCAGAGGGCCTGGCACGTGGGCGTCTGCAGCGAGTCGACGAGGCCCTCGAGCGCGTCGTCGCGCGGCCGGAAGTCCGTCTTCTTCTGCGTCGCCAGCGTCTTGGTCCCCCAGTTGAGGACCACCTCGACGGTGCTCTTCATGACGCTGTTGGTCTTCTTCTCGATCGACTCGATGCCCATCTTGGTCTGCGCCTCCATGTTGCGGCGCACCGTCGTGTTGGACTCGGCCAGCCGGACGAGGACCGTGCCGATGAAGCGGGACATGATGTTGGTGATGGTCACGCCCGGCCGGACCGAGGGGAGGTAGCCGATGTCGGGCTCCGTCTTCGCGTTCTCCAGCGACATGGACACATCCAGCGCCGCCTCGAGGGCCGTGTCCACGTAAACCTGCCCCATGCTCGTCAGGAGCAGGTTGAGCAGGACGCTGACATCCTTGGGCGTGTCGCTGGCCGAGCTCATCTCGAGAGTTCGCCGGACGCTCTCGGCCAGCCAGGTGAGCATCCGTTTCGCGTAGGCGACGTTCAGGACGCCGTCCTCCTCCGTCACCTCGATCTCGTTCTTCTTGTCCGTATCCTGGATTCCGGCCACCCGCAGCATCATCGCCTTCTGCGTGGGCGTGAGGTCCGACGAGTCGAGACGCTCCATGTACGCGTCCTTGGCCGACGACAGGAGCTGGCTGCCCTGTTGCGCGATGACGGCCATGAAGCCCCGGTTCGCCTTTGGCCTCCTCGAGTGGTAGAGCGTAAACTTGAAGAGCAGCGAGTTATACATCTCCTCGAGGCTCTTCTTCTCCTTCTCGATGTAGGAGCCGCCGACCATGTAGGGCACGAAGAGCTCCTCCATCTGCTGGTCCAGCGTCTGCGATATCTGGACCGTGCAGGGCTCGGGGTGCTCCGTCAGCCCGTGCGTCTTGAGGTCTTCGATTAGGGCGCTGATGTAGCTCCTCGAGGCGTGCAGAGATCGGAGAAAGGCAAGGGTGGAAATGGTGTTGGCCTTCTCCAGCACCATCTCCAGGCGCTGCTGGATGGACTGCTGGAAGACGCGCTGGATGAACTTGACGAGGACCGTCTCGTAGTAGGGGAAGGCCCGCTTTATGATGAAGGACTCCTCCTGCATCACGATCTTGACCTCGTCGACGAGAGACTGCAGGCTCGGCTCGACGCCCGGCGGGTCCGAGTCCGGGTCGGCGAGCTTATCCCACATTTCCCCGCTGAGCTCGACCTCGTCCGACACCAGCTGGTCCCTGTCGATGAAGAACTGGTGCTGGTTGACAAACGTGGCGATCACGCTCGCGCCGTCGTTGAAGTCCTTCAGGACCCTGGCGCACTCCATCATGTCCTCGAAGTTCTGCCGGCGGTAGCTGGTGTTGAACTGCTTGAGCAGGTCCTGCTCCAGGCTCTCCGAGAACTTCTCGATGATCTCCCGCGTGTTGTACTTGCGGCTGGCGCCCGTAACGCCGTTGGTGACTCCGTTTCCGCGGAAGCCGTTGGTTTGGCCCCACGACGTCGGGTCTAGCCTCGGGCTGATGCGCATCAACTGCCTGGCGATGACGGCGCAGCGGACCTTGTTCTCGGCGGACCCCTGCCTTTGTATGTCCTGCAGGGACGACAGTTGGCCCGTTTCGCTAACTTCCATCCAGCACTGGATCAAGAAGGTCGCGTCCTGGGCTCTCCTCCGCCTGCGGTCCAGCTCCTCCAGCTTCTCGCCGATCTGGACTGCGATGTTACCGCCTCCGTCTGCCCGGTTCTTTTCCGCGCCGTTGACCCCATTGGCGGCGGTAGGGTTGTTCAGGCTGAGGTCGAGGGCTTCGAACTGCCTCATGGACTCGTCGAGCTTACGGCCGAGGGTGTCGAGAGTCTGGTCATGCTGGATCTCGGCCCGCCGCACCTGCGACAAGATCTCGGACTCCTGTCCCTGCAGGTCCTCTGAGAGCGCTTCGAGCTGCGATACGGCACCTGTGAGGTGGAATTGTCAGAAAAGCGATGGGCCGCTGAGCACAGCGAGGGGCGTCTCCTACTTTCAAAGGTGCGGATCAGGGGCTTTGGGTCGAAGGCGGGCTGAGCTGGGCCAGACCGGCGATTCGTGGGGACTGCACTCTCGGCCAGGGCATCGACAAAGTCCCGGACGATGAAGTCCTTGTTGGAGAAATCCTCAAGCGAGAAGCTGGGGCCTTTGGGGAAGAGGGTCTTGGACCCTGCCGACGAGGACCTGTCCATTGGGCCGACGGGGTGCCCATAGGGCTGCTGATGGGAAGCGTCGAGGCCGTCGACTGCCGTACTCACCGAGTAGGGGTGCAGTGGTCGCGATGTTTCGGTCTGCCGTCGAGGGTGGGCCGTCGGCGGTGATCGGCGCCGGGACCGCCGTTTGAAGTGACGGAATGTGAGGCTGGTGGCCTCGTCTGGTCTGTACTCGAGTTCAAGGTTTAGAGCCGCACAGCGGGAACGGCTGCAGGTGCGTTGTGGCTGGTGCTGCAGCGCGCCTGGCGCGTGATTGGCTCAACAAATCAATCCATCGTATTCTTCGGCCGAGCTCCCCGACCAAGAAATCCATCCGCCTTTTCGTCGTCATGCCACGCCTCCGACCCCTTGGCTGACTCCTTTCACGCCACGATGGCCTCTCTGGGTGCCCTGCCATAAAGGTTCACTCCTCCAGCGTCCAAGCCTCCGTCTGCCGCTCGCCGAGGTCGTCTTCCCCTCCTCCGGTTCCCCGGTTCTCCAGGCGTCGCATTCTGCCTGCAAGTTGTGGCCACGATGCCTCTCAACGCGAAGGACACGAAGAGGTACCGCCAAGATGAAAAGGCCAGGGGCAAGACGATGACGGCGGAGGAGCGGCTCAAGCTTCTGGAGGTCCGTCGTCTAACATGCCCGATCCTCTGCCTGCGCATGCCTATGCTGACACCTTGCGACAGCCGTATCTCCCACCAGCTCGGAACGATCGCAAAGCCCCTGTACACATGTCGAGGTCCCGGTTCGGCGTACGGCGCTTCCTTCGCGACCAACTGCACCTCTTCGTCTTCACCTCCATCCACTTCTTCTTCTCCCTCTATATCAGGATACGACAAGCATACCACGGCGTCCGCGATCGCATCTACTCGGTCATGTACTACCACCACCGGACTCCCGAGATCATTGCGCGCGATGTGAAAGCACTTAAGCGTCTCCCGAAGCATTTGAGTGTCATTCTAAAGCTCGAAGACAACGTGAGAAACGGGGCAGAGCTGGAAAGGCTGGTCAGTGAGGTGTCAGATATCGCCGCGTGGTGTGCGTCCGCAGGCATTCCTATGCTGTCCGTCTATGAGAAAACGGGTTAGGAAAGTCTTTTATGCGTGATAAACAGAGTTGCTAAAGTTGTCCCAGGAATCCTCAAGAGCTACCTTCAGGAGACGCATCGCGCCGTTTCGCAGAAACTGGGCGCATACTTCGGCCACATCCACCCTGCTCTAACGTTGCAAGCGCCACACGTCCCCTCGATCGAGCTGGCCAGCCTGCCACAGGATCAAGACGACGAGGACGTGGACGGACACCTGTCCATTATGCTCCTCTCGGCCGAGGACGGCCGCGACTCGTTGGTGGACCTCACCAAAACGCTGGCCGAGATGGCCCAACGATCTAAGATCTCCTCGGCCGACGTCAGCATAGATCTTGTTGACGCCGAGCTGTCAGAGAGCGTCATGGGCGAGCCGGACCTCCTCCTCATCTTCGGCCCCCATGTCGAACTTTCCGGCTACCCTCCCTGGCAGATTCGCTTGACCGAGATCTTTCACGTACCAGACAACCAGGGCGTGGGCTACCAGGTCTTTTTGCGGGGATTACACAGTTTTGCAAAGGCGCAAATGAGACTCGGTAGATAGACGGTTAGGGTTGGGTCGGGACGTTGCGGGCCTGGAGCCTGCGACGAGGTCGAGCCATTCATGCGAATGGTCTCGAGAGGATATCCGCTTCTGGCTTCCGCGATACCCAGTTGTGGCTGACGGTGTATTTACGGCGCCTGGGCCTTCTCTACCTGTAGTAACAACTTACTTTTTTATAGTTCGCGTTCTGATGGTGATGCTCCAGACCGTGGCCTGAACTTGGCGCAGTGTAAGGGTTTCGAGCTGCGCTCCAGCATTCTACAACCTAGCATCACATATTTGCTGTACTTCAGGGTCTGATATTATATCTCATTTTTAACACGATAGCGTTAATGTAAGAAAACCAGGAATAGAAGGGCGGAGATACGACACGACATAATAGCGACTTCGTCCAGAGAGGTAGAAAGTCTTCCGCTGCCTGCGCCACACCAGCATAAAAATTCACTTCAGCCTCGTTCTCCATTTTCACCACGAAACTCCTGAGCAACTCTACGCTCCGGGGTTCCAGGCACTCCGAGTGTCCGTATTCATTCTTCTGATGAAAGAATGAGCAGTTCTCACACCAGCGTCGCCCCCTCACCGCCCGAACATGCCGGCGCCGCCACCGCAGCGCACGTCGAGGACGAAGACATGAGCGTCTTCCTTCCGCCCGTCATCCGCTCGGCCGGGCCCCTGAACCGCGCCGCCTTCGCCAAGACGGTGCGGCTCGCGGCCGCGCGCGTCAACGACCCCCGGGACATCTCCCGCTACCGCAAGGCGCTCGCCGCGTCGAGGGAGCTGCTGCGCGCGGAGCGCATCAGCCCCATCGTCGACGACCCCTCGCCGCCCCTGACCCCTGCGCTAGGGGTGGCGGCGGCGGCGAGGAAGTGCCTCCTCCTGGGACACGGGACCTCCGTGACGGGTACGTCTCGCCTGCTCGGGCGCCGGAGACGAGGGCAGCTGTGTGCATGCTTGGAGTGGACTTCGGCTGACCTGGCACGGCGCTGCAGAGCCGGAATCTTGGGGCGCGGTGCTCAGGGACGGGGTGCAGAAGAAGGAGCTGGGTGTTATCCCCTACGAACTGAAGTTGGACTATGACTACTGGACAGCTCGTGTGTGATCCCGTCTGTCATGGAAGCCTGCCCGCGGCTGTGCTGACCGCGAAATCAGGGGACATTCTCGCCTCGGTCCTGCCGGAGGAGTTCCACGACGACCTTCCCGCAAGCTTCAACACAGCCGGCCACGTCGGTACGTTTCTCGTGGTGCCTCCTCTTTACTGCCACAACATCATCCTACTAACAAGCCGCCTCATCCCTGCTCCAGTCCTGGTCCGAGGCTAACACAAGCAGCGCACCTGAACCTCCGCGAGCGCTTCACACCCTACAAACGGCTCGTCGGCGAGGTGCTTGTAGATAAGAACCCGCACATCAGGACGGTCATCAACAAGACCGATATCGTGGGCACCGAGTCGGCGTTCCGCACTTTCGGGTACGAGGTGCTGGCCGGACCCGCCGACCTCGCCGTCGAGGTGCGCGAGAACGGCTGCGTCTTCGCCTTCGACTACGGCAAGGTCTACTGGAACAGCAAGCTCGAGGGCGAGCACAGCCGTCTCGTCGACCTCTTCCGGCCCGGCGAGGTCGTCGCCGACGTCATGGCCGGCATCGGCCCTTTTGCCGTGCCCGCGGGCAAGAAGGGTGTGTTTGTGTGGGCCAACGACATGAACCCGGATAGCTTTCACTACCTGAACGAGGCGGTAGCCAGGAACAAGGTGAGACGTCAATCCTACCGGGCTTACCCCTGACGGGTGACGGGGTGGACGTGGCCTAACGGGTACCAGGTGTCGGAATTCGTCCGCCCCTTCAACGAAGACGGCCGGACCTTCATCCACCACGCCGCCGACGCCGTGCTCGCCGCGGCCGCGGCCGGCGAGTATGCCGTCATCCGGCCCAGGACGTTCCGCGAGCGGGAAGGCCGGCCCAAGCCCGAGACGAAGCGCGTGCCCGTGCCAGCGACGGTGGCCCACTTCGTCATGAACCTGCCGGCGTCAGCCATCGACTTCCTGCCGTGCTTCAAGGGCCTGTACGCCGGCCGCGAGACCCTCTTCGCACCGCACACGGCCACGCCGTTGCCCTTGGTGCACGTGCACTGCTTCGCCGTCAAGCGGGACGACGACGTGCCCAAGCTCGACGTCTGCGCGCGCGTCTCGCGCCAGCTCGGCGTCGACATGGCGCCGGGTGACCCCGAGCGCGACAACGAGGTGGCCGTCTCCTTCGTCCGCGAGGTCGCCCCCAAGAAGTCCATGTACTGCGCGACCTTTCGGCTGCCGCCGCAGGTAGCGTTTGCCGCACGGTGAGGACGGCCCTGCGGAAGAGTCTAAGAGAGGTTGGTGACGGTTGGCGTTGGAGGTCGTCGGACAACTGCCTCATCTCGACGCCGCCACCGGACGGCCGCCGAGAATCCCCCGATGAACCGGTGATTACCTACCTTAGTCGATGCTACCTTTGCTGAGCATCGGCCGGGCCCAGGACGGCGTGGAGCATCTGCGAGGCGCAAAAGTCCGGCCCCCCCGCGGGCCCACCGATCTCGCGTTCGGTCCAAAGCTACCCGCGGACGTGGGCCGTTCCGGCCGCGTGCTTGGCTGCCGGCTTGCCGGGAGGTGGGACCGTAAAAGCAGGTTTATCACACGCGGTCGGGGGCGTATTGGGCAGCCGCAGCCGGTGCTGGCGGCGGTCTAGGCCCCGCGAGTTGGGGGTCACCGGTGAGGCGGATGTCGGGGTTGGATTCGCGATCGTCTCACGATCTGAGGCCGGCCCCATACTCCGTTGCTCCGTGCTCCACAGATAGTGAAGGATATTTCACATGCAACGACGGTCGAGGGGTTCTCAGCCCGATTCGAACAGTCGCAGCCGGACGTGCAGGCGGGCCCCTATATTGGCAGCAAGTCGTGCCGCACTGCGGAGTTTGCACCGCGAGGCCCGAGGAGGGGGTGTGATAGCCACCTGCAAGCCTCCTGTCGGCGCGTTGCAGCCAGCCGATGCCGAGCGTGGTAATTTGGGCCTTTTCCCAGCTGCAGAACCAATCTGCCATGTTGATTTGGCATGTCTTCGACCCCCCGCCGGCCGCAGGTTGCGAATCACATCGTGTCGAGGCGGCACGGCGGGCTCACCGGGCACCAGCCATGCGCAGCCCCTCCCACATCTCCCACATGGTTCGGTCTGCAGCCGCGAACCGTTGCGAGATTGGGGAGCGTGTGGGAAGGCATGCGGGATGACGAGACGGTCACGTCGGCGTGGCCTGTCGGTCGCGACGTTCGAGGTCCTTGCCGTCCGTTCCAGGCCCGGTACTGTTCGAGTCGCCCGCCCTCTGCCGCGTCGTTATCAGCCCAGCGCGTTCCGATCGCACGGGAGGGCATCTCCGCGAAACGAGTCGTCGGCTGGCCCCAAGAGGGAAATCCAAAAGCTTGGGCCTTCGGTCCCAGCGGCCTCGTTACGCGAGGCTGACGTCGATCTCGGAAGACGCGCCCCAGTGCCGCCCACGAGCCCCGGGGAAAGGGATTAACAAAGAGCAATGACCAATGACCCCCCCGAGGCGCATCGCCGGGCGTCGCCTGATGGTGGCTCTATCGGCGGGGGAGGGGTTCGGAGGGCCGGTGAGGGAGCCTCGCGTCTGATAGGGCCGGGCCACCACCCTCATCCGATAAGGCTCCGGGGCTCGAGTAGACCTTGTGTCCGGGACAATCCTACAACGACATGCAGGAATGGTGAAGCACGGCAACTGCCGGTGACCGGACGCCGCATATTGTAACCTTTGCCCCCAAGGGTCTGCCTCGACTTGTCAGCCACCTTTAAGGCAGGCATTCGCCCGACGAGACCCCGTGGTCCTCGCGGCGGGCGGTTGGGGGTCGAGGGGGTCGAGGGGGTCGAGAGGGTCTTCTCATCGGGGATGGCGAGGCCTCGAGTCTCAAGTCCCCTTGAGAGCTGGGGTCTAATTGTGGATCTCACTCTCTGGCATACATTAGTGGCAGTCGGCCCTTGTGGAAGCTGTTAGCAAATCCATCTGCAGGCCGCACCAGTATCGAGGCTCGCCATCGGCCGACGTCGTCGGAAGCCAATCTGCTCCCTTGCAGAAGAGGTCGGGCCCGGTCCACACCCGTCCAGTCTGACATGGCCCGAAGGCGTCCGTTTCGAGCTGGGGACCAAAGCGAAGGCGCGACCCCCATGCCCCCACGATCCGGAAATCTGGGAAAATGGAGTGGAAAAAGCAAGCAGTCCCGAACCTGTGACCGCGGAAAGGTGTGGCCCGCTTCAGGTCGCCGGGCTCGCAGTCGGGAGACGGAGGTGAGCCTGGAGCGGCGCCCAATCAGCAGGGAGAAGCCGGCAGACAGGGGGTATCTGCTGCGGAGGAAGAGGGGCTCCCAGGATTTCTGCAGCGGCCACGGCGTGCCAAGATTGCCTCATTCTGGCCAATAACCTCAGGGCAAGGCTGAGAGACTCCCGTCATCGGATCTGGGTTTGATATCCTCCGCCGCATGGCCGGACCCGGTGTGGATTTCAATATCGGCGAGCCGGAAGGCGCGAGCGCATGTCGGCATGGGATATATCCTGTGTCGATACCGCGGACGCGCCGCCGTCGATGAATGACTCTTCCCTGTGCGAGATAACGCAGCTCTCAGCGACGAGTCTGCACGACAGGTCTAGACGTCTCCTCCGAGCTTCCCGGGCTCTGCTCGCACAAGCACAAGCTGGATATTCTCCGGTTTCCCCTCTCGGGACGCATGTGCCTCGGGGGAGGGTCCTCTATCAGCACTCGGGCGCCTCGGACGCCGACCCGGGGTCCGTCGTCGACATCACAGGCGCAGGCCGTCGTCGCCGAAAGGGTCTGATCGGGCCGGCACCTTCTGCGGGCCAAGGCCGCTCGCCCGTATTCATGGCCTGTTACCGGCCTGGTGTCCGTAGTGGCGATGCCCGCGGGACCTTGCGGGTTGGTGTCTTGTCGTGTCGTCTCATCTCACATGCCTGGACCCTCTCGACGACATGGATATCTCCGCACCTCACAGCATCGCCGGACTACGAAACCGAATGACGTTCTCGCAGTCGCCCCTGAATTCCGTATGAGCAGCAATGCAACCGGAGAGTCATCCGGGCCCTAGCACTCGTCAGTTGCGGCCGTCGTTGCAGAAGTCTGGCCAGCCACTCTCGAGCCACCAATGACAGGGGGACCACACCGGGTCGTGTACGGACGACGTCTCCTGCTCAATATCACAGGCCCACGATGCAATGAAGGAGGGGTTCAGGAGTTCCGCAGAAGGATCATCGACATACTCGAGGAAAACTCGCCAGACTCGGAGTCGCCCGGTGCTCCAACCCGGAGACTACCTCGTCCAAACTCCGTGTCTTCCCGAGTGACATTTCTCGTGTCGACGTAGGCAGGAGTTTGCACCGTGGCACTGGGCGGAGCTCGTAGGCACATCGCAGTTTCACATGCCGTGTCCGGAGTCTGGTTCCCTTCCAGACGGAGCCGCCAGTCTGTTCGGGCTTCCTCGGTCGTAATCACGAGGCCTTCCCCGGTTTCTCCCTTCTCCCTTGCCAGCTTGCCTCGGGAGACGCTGACATATCTTGGCCACCCAACCCCGCTAACCCCTCACCTCGTTCCAAGCTGGGTCCGGTGTGGGCGGGAGAAGCAGAGTTTTTAACGCTTACGCGCTTTTTCTCGTAGTGTCGTTCGGAGCCTTGGTAGATATTCCGCGCTTTGGAGGGGATGACCAGCTGGCAGTCGGCTAAACCTTGACGCGCTGGAAACAGGGGGGCTTTGACGCTTCCTGTGCGGGGGGTGACCCTGAAGTCCAGGCGAAGCGGCCAGCAGCTCTGCTTCACCGACTTCCCAG
>Ga0247771_1000669_pt1 | contig 10602 bp, 9 predicted proteins | sample UWRJL197509C6_FD_179948 | JGI IMG/M metagenome (GOLD analysis project Ga0247771, IMG submission 179948) | Plant litter microbial communities from Arlington Agricultural Research Station in Wisconsin, United States - UWRJ-L197-509C-6 | ecosystem: Environmental > Terrestrial > Plant litter >...
TCCCCCGGCCGTAGGGGCGAAACGCGCTGTACCGAGCTGACCCCGTCGACCTTCCAGCCAGGGGGCGGGGCGCGACTCGCCGCCGGCTCGCGATCCCACCGAGATGCTTCTGGAGCCAGACACGAAGCCGATAAGCCCGGAGCTGCTCATCGAGGAGGTGAAGACGATGTAAGACGGTTTTCGGCCGCGCCGGCCGCCCATCCGCAGATGTCGTGCTGACCTTGGTGCCGCCAGATACGCCGGCATCGTTCAGGTGGAGGGCAAGAGCAGGGAGATCGACGACGAACAGAACCGCCGGGGCCACGGTTCGGAGAACAGGCTGACAAACGACCAGTGGCAGGCCCTGATCGGGCTGCACCGCACCCTCATCTACGAGCACCACGACTTCTTCCTCGCCTCCCAGCACCCGTCGGCCAGCACCGCCGTCAAGCGCCTGGCGGCCAAGTACGCCATGCCGGCGAGGATGTGGCGGCACGCCAGTGAGCCGACCCCCGAGTCTCTTCCGTGTCAGACCTAATACTCTGCAGTTCATGCGTTCCTGGAACTCCTCCGGAATCGGCTCCCCGACAGCCACGAGCACATGCTGGCCTTCATCTACCTGGCGTACACCATGCTGGCCCTCCTGCTCGAGACGGTGCCGGCCTTTGAGACCGAGTGGATCGAGTGCCTCGGAGACGTGTCCCGCTACAGGTGAGCAAGATGTTGTGGTCTGGTGGCTGGCGATATGTGCTCACGCCGTCTGGTAAGAATGGCAATCGAGGATGAGGATTTGATGGAGCGCGACGTCTGGACCGCCGTCAGCCAGGCCTGGTATACCAAGGCGTCGGACAAGTTGCCCGAGACGGGCCGGTTCTTCCACCACATGGCCATCTTGTAAGTTGGGGCCCGGTCAACGCCTCAGGGCCCACGACGTCCTTGGGCGCTGCTGCTCTTGGACGGCGAGGGTTAGAACCACAAGACTGATCCCCCTAGGGCCCGCCCCCGCGTCGTCGCCCAGCTCTTCCACTACACCAAGGCGCTGTGCGTGCAGATCCCCTTCCCGGCGGCGCGCAATTCGATCAGCACGCTGTTCACACCGCTGATGGAGCAACCCGGCGCGACCTGGGGGGGCAGCAGCAACGACGCGGCCTTTGGGCGCGTCCACGCCTCGCTCTTCTCGCCGGGGCACGCCGCCAAGCGGGCCGAGGCCATGGCCGAGTTCCTCGGCTCGCTGGACCTGGCCGTCAGCCGCGCCACCCGCGCCTGGCTGCAGACGGGCTGGCAGATGGCCGTCGCCAACGCCAACGCCGTCCTGGGCTACGGCGCCGAGGACCACTGCCTCATGCGCGTGGTGCAGCCCCGCAAGGGCGTCGGAGAGGAGGAGGACGTGCCCATGGCCGGCACCTCGCAGGTCCAGAGCCGTCCGCAGATCCAGAGCCCCGACCTCGAGGGCTCCGTCGCCCTGATGGCCGCGACCAGCGACGTCGTGTACCGGCGCTTCGGCGATCCCAACGTCTACCCGTACCTGCACGCCTCGCTCGTCTTCCTGCGCTACCTGAGCGCCTTCCCGGCGGCCATGTACCACGTGCAGGGCTCGTACCCGTGGAAGCTGCTCTCGCAGATGCTCAACACGCTGCTCCCCTCGGGCTCGTCCAGGATCGAGGGCGAGGAGTTCCCGCGAGAGGCGTCGTCGCTGCCGCTGTCCGAGGACTACGCGCTGCGCGGGCTGCTCTGGACTGCGGACTACTTCCCGGACGACTGGTTCGCGGGCCAGGTCGACGACGACGAGCGCGGCTTCGAGGCGCCCTCGATGACGGAACACCGCAAGGAGCGCGTCCGCTGGCTGGCCTGCCGGCTGGCGCAGTCGGGCCGCTTCCTGACGTACGCGGATGGCCGGTTCGGCGTTGCGGAGGAGTACGATGTGGAGGTCGCGCCGTCGCAGTAGCAAAGTACGCCTTCGCTCGAGACGGAGGGTGGTGATGGTGGACCGGTGGACGAGACGTGGGCGGAAACCCCCTAAGCGTCGGGGGCTTCTAGGGGGCGGCCAGGTGGCTGCAGGCGGTTTGGTCGGGTTTGGGCGCTGGTTTGACGGGAGGGGTTACCCGGATGGGGTCTGTGCCTGCGCGGGTCGGTGTCCCTGCAACGGCCCACGTCTCAGGAGCGAGTGCTTGCAATTGCTTTTTGCGCAGGCGAGCGGAAAGGGTATTGTGCGATTCGCCGATCCGCAGTCCAGGGGTCGAGCCGGCGGCAGCACTCCTCATACGCGCAGTATTAGAAAAACAGCTTCACGCCCCGGGAACAATACTTGCAGGTGCTTCTTGTGCCGGCACGCGGGTGGCAAGGCTGTTGTCGGATTTTCTGGCACAGATCCGCAATCCAGGAGCCCTTAGCAGCGAGCAGAGGCCTGTCGAGGCGCCCCCCCGCACCACGCTGGCAAAACAGCCCCAGTCCAGGAAGCGAGTGGTACAAGTGCTCCCTGTGCCGGCGCGCAGGCGGAAAAGCTGCTGTCTGGTTCTATGGCAACCATCCACGACCCAGGAGCACTCGATAAAACCAGAGGTCGGACGGGAAGCAGCCTCGTCCGTGCTATTGGACAAGACGATCGCGTTCCGCGACAGTTTCTTGTGCCGGCAGGCAGGCAGGCAGGCAGGCGGATCGGCCGTCTTCTAATCCTCTGCGCCAATCGGCGGCGACACGACGTATCAACGGCTTGGAAACCGCCGAGGCGGCACGGAATCGGCCCTGTCCTCGCTCTTTGCCCTTGAACGGTTGTAGTGGTGGAGGCGGCGAAAGCGGATGTCCTGGGTCGAGGCTCTTGTGGGACGCTCGTCTCGATCGTGATCGTCTCCATGGGTCAAGAATCCGTTGTCCCGGGCCTCTGAGCCGCACGCCCCAGAACTCTGTATGTATTCCGACTCTTGCTCTTCTCCACTCAGCTTTCCGGCGCCGCGAGTGCTTCATGGCCTAGGCCAACAGGGTGTTGATCGCCCTCTACGGCCTCGCTTGTGCGTAGCATCGTGCAGGTCTGGAGGTTGACGGTAGGGCGCTCGTCTTGATCACGATCGTCTCCATGGGTCGAGGACTCGCTGCCCCTGGGCTGAGCCGCACCTCTCAGAACTCTGTGTGTATGTATTCCGGCTCTTGTTCTTCATCCACTCGGCCTGCCGGCGCCGCGAGTGCTCCTTGTTGCCCGGCGGTATGCTCGCTGGACGTACTTCGGGGCCAGGCCAGCGTGTTTGACCATCCTCCGTGGTTCTTGCTTGTATGAGGGCATCTTGCAGATCGGGGGTTGACGGTGGGAGGGTGTGTCGCGTGTAGTCTGACGGTGGGAGGTTGACGGCAGGACGGTGTGTCGTGTGTACCGGGTAGGACGTATCGTGATCTTGTGCTGCTCTCGAGTGGTGGCTGGTGTGTGCGAGCGACGGACTTCTGGTCAGTCCGGCGGGGAGGATCGCCAGTCTTTTATAGCCGGCCAGCGCCCATCAAGGTTCGTCGCGGCGAAAGCTTGTCGGCCGAAGGAGCCATGCCGACTGAATCGCGAAGCTTTCGCGATGCCGAGGTAATGCGGCGCCAATGCTTCGGCTTCAGCCCGGTCCCGCTCTCCCGGCACCTGCCTGGGAGGTGGCGAGTCCGTATGACGCGAAGTGGGCAGTGTGCTTCGAGCTTATCAGGTGAGGAGGGACGGCGTTGTTTCGAGCATTTCCAAGTCGAGGTGGACGGTGTGCTTCGAGCTTATCAGGTCGAGGGACAGCAGGCGGCACACGCTGCATCGCCGGGGAATCTGGCCTTGCCGTGGATGCTGTCCAGCACATCCAGGCCGAGGAGGGACGACGGGGACAACACCGCTCTTCGTTTGGGAGTACTGGATTTCGTCCCGCTGCCAGCGCGTCCATGTCCGAGGATCGACGACGAGATAGTTTGTCGTGGAATCTGCTCAGAACGTTCAGGTCTGGGGGTAGACGGTCGGATAGAACCGTTACCAGGGATTGCCAGAGATGTAGATGTAGAAACGTTGTAACGGTTCTATCCTGTGGGGTCGTCTCGATTGCACCCTGCGAGGTCGTCTCGGTCGTTACTGACGAGGAGGGGGTTTTCGAGTTTGAGGACGCCGTGTGGCTCCATCTGGGATGTTGTCACCCAGCTGGGCAGTATTGCTGCGAGTATGTCCGGGTCGAGGAGGACAGCAGATGGGTACGGGGTCCCTCTTTGGGGGGATCTCCCGTTGCGGATGCTGGCTGGCGCGTTCAAGTCGAGGAGGGCGGACGAACGGTAGATGGGGATGGCGTGGCTTTTGTTTGGAGGATTTCTTGTTGTGGATTCTGTCCGCCACGTTTAGGTCCAGGACGGTGGGCAAGGGAGATTCGATCGGGAGATCTGATCTTGTCGGTGCTGCCCGTCTAGGTCGAGGAGAAACGGGCCTTTCTTGTTCGGAGGAAACTCGTCGTCGACGCTGCCACGTCTTGTACTATTAGCCAACTCCCGGCAGACGGAACTGACCAGAGATTGTGCCCCTGTGACTATTGAGATCCTTTCGAACGCCGTGGCAATCTAGAGACGTTGTTTGGGCTGTTTCTCGACGATGGGGAGTTGTGACTGCTTGCCGGAAGCGGCGTGCCCCTTGGCTAGAACTTTGTCGTGATACAGGCTGACAGGGCGGATGGGCGGCGGATGGGCGACTCTGCGGCTGGGCGGCTGAGCGGCTATGCGTCTGGGCGGTCCGGCGGCTGGGCGGTCCGGCGGCTAGCCGCAGATGGCTCGCGTCTGAGCGGCTGGATCGGTGGGGGGCAATCGAGAAGATCTGAGACCTGATGCAGGGTCTAGCAACCCATGTCGACGCCACCGAAACTGCCCCAGACCAACAGTGGGGGTGGATGGGGCTTGGACGCATCTGGCGTAGCGCCGATGCTACTATCTTGGAAAGCAGAGAGTTGCATTGGAGAGCAGGCAAGACATCATTGAAGGGTTCTACAGAGGAGACCGCGGTCTTGGTTGGTTTTCCCTGCCCAATGCCCTCGCTTGCGCCACTGCTGGGACATATCTGGTGCGGTAATCTAATGCCGATGCCTTGGACAGCAGAGAATATCTCTTCAACAGTAGGCCAGTCTTTGTTCGCGGGTCTGCAGGAGAGACGACGGTCAGTCCTGGTTGTCTTGCCCGTGCCCCAACCACCCGCTCGCTCTTGTAGGTTGTTTTTTCCCAGGTGGCCGTTCTCCAAAACGCTTCGGCACCTTCCGGCTTCGGTCTCCGTGTATACAGGCGCTGCGTAGATGGGTGGTTGTGCCAGGTTGGGCTGGTGAGGAGTGGTCGAGAAGACTTGGAAGTGCGCGGTTCGGCTGGTGGAGAGTGGTCGAGGGGACTGTTAAACGCACGGTCTGCGTGGCAATGTCAAGGCTGTCAAGGCGAGCGGTTGTACCAGGTGGTCGGCGGTCGAGAAGACTGGGAAGTGTACGGTCTGAGTGACGACGTTGAGGTGGTCAGGCTGGTGAAGGGTGGCCGAGAAGAGTTGGAAGTACACAGTCTGTGTGGCAATATCGAGCCTGTCAAGATGAGCAGTTGTGCCAGTGGTTAGCCGGTGGAGAGCGGTCGAGGAGACTTGAAAGTGCGTGGTCTACATGGTGATGTCGAGGCTGTCGAGACGAGCGGTTGAGCCAGGGGCCCTGATTTTGTGTTCCGCAGTCATGAAGAGCCTTCCCGATTCCCGAGCGGCGTCGGGACACTCGGCGGCGGCGACGGCCGAGGCGGCCTTTTATCAGCTCCTGGGGTCAGCAGGCCGGAATTGACACTTCATGGACTGAGCCAGTGCCTTGTATGATCGCGAGATCTGTTCACCCCTTTCACCAAAACGCTCCGTGGCAACCTCGCGGCGATAAGATGCGGCCGGTGCCTCGCGGCGCGGTAGTCTTATGACTGTCTCGAGCTCGACTGCGAATCTTCCACAGCCAGGTCTCGCCCGTGTCGTTACCCACCGCCGGCATGTCCCTCCGGCCACCGAAGGCGGCTCGAGCCACTAGCCGAGGGGGGACACTCGAGCGAGTCCCAAGCTGGAGATTATGCCTTGGTCCGGAGGCCGCGGCAAATCGGCCTTCGTGTCTCTGGTGCGCCTTGTTCGACAACGGCTACGAGGCGGCGCGCCGCCTCGTAGGTCCGGGCCGTGTCTTGCGCACTTACGAGCTCTCTTTGTTGGATGCCTGCTGAGGTGCGGGCTGTGCGACAAATATAACAATTCGGGTGGCGTAGGGCCCCGGTGAACGAAGTAGGCGCGACGAGCTTCGGAGGAAGGACGGGAGGACGTCGGCGGGGGTTGGGCCGGTGGAGAGTGTCGAGGAGACTTAGAAGAGCACGGGCTGCGTAATGATGTCGAGCTGTCGAGACGACCGGGCACAGCTGTGACGGCTTGGACACGTCTTGCGTGGTGACGCCGGTACTTGCGCCATGAAGAACAGGGAGTATGCCTTGGAGAACAACCAAGACGTCTGGGTCTGTTGGAGAGGACATCTGAATCTGCCGGACTGAGGAGGGTGACGCCTTGGTTGTCGTTCTGCTGGAAAGAGGAGAGTGGCGCCCTGGCTGTCTGAATGTCCCCTGGCCGTCCTGCCCGGACTGTGCCTCCTCCTTTCCGTAGCTTTGTTCCCCGGTCATACCCCGAGTTGCCTGGGCGCCCTTCTGGTTCGGCCTCCATGTAACAGCGCTGAGGGGCGGCTCGTAGTGTTGGGTAGCTGGGTGGAGGAAGGCGGTTGAGAACTTGGAAGCAGTGAGCAGATAGGCCAGGGGAGAGCGGTCGAGAGGCGCAGTCTTCGCAGTGAGCAGTTGCGCCGGTGGAGAGCGGTCAAGAACCCGGAGCGCAGCGTGGACAATGGGCAGATGGGCCGACGGAGAACGGTTGAGAGGATACTTGCGGTCTGCGCGAGCATTTCGATACCATTGGGACGGCAAGGGGCGCGGTTGTAGCGGCTCAGACGCGTCTGGGGCACTGATGCCGGTTCTTGGAGGCCATCACGAACCGACGGGCAGAATTTCGTTGGCGGTGTGACGAGTCATGACCGGTCGTCTGCCCGTGGTGGCCTCGGTTTGCCCCCTGTAGCTCTGTTCCTCAGGGGCTAAATCCCTTGAGCACCCCCCGGACCGGGCTGGTCCTGAGTCCTGTTAGGCGGGCCTGGATAGCCTGTAGGGGTGATGGACCGCCGGCTTTTACCCCTGTAGGGCTTTTCCCGGTCCCCCGAAGCCCCTGACTGGAGCTCCCTTCTTATCAGAGCTGGCCCTTCCTCTCTGCAACAGGGTTGGCCACGTTTGAAGCGGTTCTTGGCCCGAATAGTATCCCGAACTGGCACCAGTGGATTGTCTGGTTGGTCTGGCCTGGATAGCCCAGGAGACGACGGTATGGCCGTCCTGCTCAAGTTGCGCACCGCTGGCCCACGTCTCGTAGCTTCGTTTAGGGGTGTCCAGAACCCCTGTAGCTTTTTTCTAGGGGCCCCTGAGCATCCTCCTAACCGCCCATAAGCTCTCTGTGACCAGTCCAGGCGCCCCTGAAGCAGGATTTGGCTCCCCAAACAGGCTCCAGTGGCACTACCATCCGCTCTGCCGTCCTGAACTGCCTCACCGCTCGCCTCTGGCTTCGTTCTCAGGTTTGCGCCAAACCGCCCCGGCGCCCTGGCTTCTCTTGATTTGAATCATATTCTCGCACGCGGTCAAGGCATGCAGTGCCACTACGGTAGTTACAGGTAGGAAACCTTGTGTAAACCTGGACGAACCCCCGCTCCCGCTGCGCAGGCTTCTCTACAGTCGAGCGAACCGGTCGTGCTGAGCATCAGGTCCGGCTTGCGAGCGACGACTTTGGCCGATCGGGTTGTGCCGTGCCCGCTCGTGACCCTGTAGCCTTTTCCCCGGTTGTGCCCCGCTCTAGCCTTCTTGCAGTCTTCACAGGGCGGACAGCTGGCCGTGCTGAGCGTCGGTTCATCCCAAGGCCGCAGAGAGACGGCGTTGTTCCAGTAGCCTTGCCCGTGCCGCGGTCCCCGGAGCCCTTGTAGATTCGTCCCCGGATCTAACCCGAGCCGCTCCGCCGTTCGTCTAGTCTGGGTGGGTTAGAGGAGAAATGACGGCATCGCCCCGGTCTTGCTGTGCTGTGGTGCTGCCTGCTTGTGCCTTATTGCGCCCTAGCGGCTCCGTTCTCTTGGTTGTCGAGCCGCTCCGCCATTCTTCTGTGTTGACTGAACTGGCCGTTGTGCTGAGGGGTTGAGTCTGGTCTGGACGGCTCGCAGGAGGGACGGCGGAAGAGGGTCGACGGCTTTCTTGCAGGATGATGGTATTCTTCGAGGACAGACACCGGCGTACCCTGGTCTTGCTGTGTCGTGGTACTGGGCTTGTGTTCCCATTGCGCCTCGGTGGTTTAGTTCCCTGGGCCGCCCTATCGCCCTTCTAGTATTCTCTTGATACGGGCGTCGAGCGAACCGGCTGTAGTGCCGAGCAGTCGTCGGGTCTGGTCCGGAGGTTTGGAGGAGAGACGACAAAGAGACGGCGGTATTCTTGGAGAGGAGACGGCATTCTTAGACGACAGGCGGAGGTTTCTTGGAGGATAGACAACGGTGTCTTGGTCTTGCGAGTGCTGTGGTACTGCACTTGCGCACTTTGGCGCCCCGGTGTCTTCGATCCGAGGTTGCACCGCCATCTGGTAGCCCTCTCGGCCTTTCCCGGCGCCGTTGGCGCTTGGCCAAAAAAATCTCAAAAAAAGAGACGCAACTTGGAGTCGAACACTGCGACGAATGGACGCAAGGAGGAACTTGGCCAACTGCGTTAAGCAGTCCACAAAATACAAAGCGAGTTTTAGGTACAACCGGCCTGCAGGTTACTGGGAGTAAGGCAGAGCTAGAGACTTTACCTCAGTACACCCGACTTGGTTGTGTAGAATAGCCTTATTAAGGAATTAACAACTTCTCTTTCTCTATAGCCTCTCTACTTCAAAATAAGGCAAGGATGTGCCGCGGTATGGATCGCAGCGCGGCGGCCTGTTTCATCCCGCGGGGCAGTCTACCCCACCTGATATCAGGCAGCTCTTAAGACGTGGCTTTCCCCTGACATCGCGACGACAATGGCCTCGCCGTCCACCCACCACGGCGCACGTCTCGTCCAACGCCGTCACATTCCCGAAATGGCCGAATACGCCGAGATCTCCAAAGCCCTGGCAGCCCAGTCGCTGGACGACACGGCTCGGTTCTTCGCAGGAAACAAGGGCGCAACGCAGGAGGAATGTGATACCTTTGCCGCGAGACTTCTCGGGCTGCCCGTCCGGCCAACATTTGTCCAAGGCATGGCCAGTTACACCGTCGTAGCCACGGGTGGTGGCGTCGTCCAGTTTCGCTCCGCCGACAACCCCCTCGACCTCCGAAAGGTCTCGCTTGCCGAGGAGACGTACGGGAGGTTTGTTCCGAAACACGAACTTTGCGGCGGGCTGAACGGGCTCGCGGCTTACAGGATGGACTTTGTGGACGGCGTCTCAGCGTTCCTAGCCATGAACTCGTTCCGCGCTGCCGGCGACCGACTCTTGAGGGTCGCCCTGAAGGACTTTGTCAGGTAGGTCCCTCTCGTCCCTCGTCTCCACGTACAGACCAACAAGTCAACACAGTTTTGTCGCTTTGGCCTGGCACAACAGGCCCGATCTGTCCAGGATTCCCACGCGCAACGACACATACGCCCTCCTCAGCGCCGACCTCGAACTGCTCCGTCGCGGCCTGCCCGAGCTATTCCGTCCCGAGGTGGGCCAGCTCCTCGAGGAGCTCGACGGCCTGTTTGCCGCAGACTGGCCGCTGGTCGTAACGCACGGGGATCTTGTCGAAAACAACATGCATTTCGATCCCAACACGGGCCGGCTCGAGGGAGTCGTCGACTGGGGCAACGCCGTGGCATCCCCGTTTGGCACCTCGGTTGTCGGGATCGAGTGCCTGCTCGGGGGGTACGCCGGCAATCGACGGGTCGACGGCGCGGCGGAGCTCCGCGAAGGGTTCTGGGCTGAGCTCGCCAGTGCCGTGGGGCCCGGCTTCGATCGGGGTCGAGTCGACGCGGCGGCGCGGGTCGGTTTGTTCAGGACATATGGGCTCACGAAGGGGGAGGGGGGCAAAGTAGTCGTGCAAGAGGGGTCGCTGAGCTTGCAATATCTCGAGGACCTGTTGCGGTCCTTAAGCTCGTGCTAGGTCGGGGTCCGGTCCGAAAGCCTGCGGGAGAGACAATGTACGTCCTGGCCTTGCTCCGTGTACCACCGCTCGCCGCCGGCTGTCTTGTTCCCTCCCGACCCCGGCTTGAACTGCCCCGGTTTCTTGTTCTGGCCTTTGCACCCCGTAGCCGTGTCTAGGCGCTTGTAGGAGCCGTCTTGCTTGTGGTGGTTCGTCGGACCCGTCTTGCCTGCGTGGCTCGTAGGTCCTGCCGGGCACTGCGTGGGCTGGCTGGTCGCACTGGACGGCTAGCATGGCCCAGAGACCCGTGGAGAGATGTATTGGCACGGTTGTCTCGTCTTGCCCGTCTCGTGTGCCCTGCTCGCTGCTCTAGTCCGCGGTTCGAGAGCTTGTAGTGCCTGCCCTGCTACCGTGGCTGGTAGGCGTTGGCGAAGGCATGGCGGTGGCTGGCTGGTTGCGCCCA
>Ga0247771_1000670_pt1 | contig 10583 bp, 10 predicted proteins | sample UWRJL197509C6_FD_179948 | JGI IMG/M metagenome (GOLD analysis project Ga0247771, IMG submission 179948) | Plant litter microbial communities from Arlington Agricultural Research Station in Wisconsin, United States - UWRJ-L197-509C-6 | ecosystem: Environmental > Terrestrial > Plant litter >...
GGCCCCCCGGAATCCCCCTGACACGTATCCACGCCACCCTCGGGAAACCCGGCACAAACCATCATCCCCGAGTCGTACTGCGGATAAGCGGCCCCGCAAACCTGATCCGACGTCACCGGCACGGAAGCCCCCAGCAGGTACCGCGACGCGGCCCCCTGCTCGCTGACCCGCCCCCACCCGAAAACAGCGGCCGTCACCCCAGCCCGGTACAACCCGACATCCCCCACCCCGGCCAAGGGCAACGCCGCATAGGTCAACGACTTCCGCAGCGTCAGCACAGCCACGTCCGACCCCCGCTCAGCAGCGACGTACTCCGGGTGCACCCACACCCGGCTGACCCCGCTCACCACCCCGTCGGACCCCTTCTTGTCCTCCCGCCCGGCCACCACCCGGAACGCCCCGGCCGCCCGCCCCTCCGCGCAGTGAGCGGCCGTCAGCACCTTCGTGGGCGCGACGAGCGTCCCCCCGCAGAACTGGAACCCGTTCGCGTCCGTCAGGTACACCACCCACGGGTGGTCCACGATCGAGGCGCGCTCGCCGCCGATGATCCGCTCGTCTCCCGACGCGGACGCGACCCCTGGCAGAGCGGCGGCCACCAGTGCGGCCACCGCCACCACGAGTACGGCGATGCGTCGCTTGCTCTCCCTCACGGGACCTCCTCAACGGGTTCCAGTACCACCGAGGAGGCTAGGCCATGTGTACGACAAAACTAGGCCGTTCAGCCCAACGTCAGTTGTTCGGGGAGTTCCCGAACTTGCTCCACACCTTCCCCGCCGTGTTCCCCAGCACCTCGCCGAACTCGTTGAACACCTTCATCAACGGGTCCTCGGACGTGCTCATCGAGTCCTTGTAGGACTTCGCGGCGGACTTGATGTCGTCGGTGAACGAGCTCGTCGGCCGGTCGTCCTCGCGGCGCTGGTACTCGCCGGTGAGGATGGCGCGGTACTCCTCGCCCGCCGCCCACTTCTGCAGCTCGGCCGCGCGCACGACGGCCAGCGGGTGGGTCAGCGGCCAGGTCTTCACGAGCTTGAGGACGCTGTCGCGGATGTCCTCGACCTGCTCGTACTCCTTGGCCTGCTTGAGGAACTCGGCGGTGTCCACCTGGGACCCGTCCATCCCACCGGCCAGGGCCACGTGGACGCGCAGCGCGGCGGACGGGTCCTGCACGCACAGCAGGCCCGCGCGGTCGCAGGACAGCTCGGTCTTGCGGTACCACTCGTGCAGCGCGGCGATGACGGCGCGGATCGCCCAGTAGCCCGCGGGCATCCAGCCGAGGCTGAACTGGAGCTGCATCAGGCGTTGCAGGATGGTCTGGTAGAGCGCGTGGCCGGACAGGACGTGGCCCATCTCGTGGCCGATGGCGAACCGCAGGCCCTCGTCGTCCAGCAGTTCGAGCAGGCCCGTGGTCAGCACGATGAACGGCTTGTCGATGCCGAGCGTCAACGCGTTCGGCACCGGGTTGCGCTGCACGAACACCTCGGGCGCCGGGTCGATGTCCAGCGTCGCGGCCGTTTCCAGCCGCAGCCGGTCCAGCTTGGGGTACTGCTTCGGGCCAACGCGGATGGACGACGCCAGGTACACGAGGCGCTCGCCGCGTTCGGTGAACGCGCCCGCCACCGCCTGGAGCACCGGACCGATGCCCGGCACCGCGCGCAGCAGCGCGAGCGCGCCGCGGTCGGCCGGATGTTCGTACGCCCGCGGACTGATCCCCGCGAAGCGCACCCTGGCCGTCGAACGTTCGATCTCCTCGGTCATCACCCCAGGTTAGACACGATTCGAGACTCGGCCTGCCGAAACGGACCAATCAGCGGGCACACTGCACCGATGACCGCTGACGTCCTTGGTGCCGACTTCGAGACCCGCGCCCTGCCCGTGAACGGCGGAGCCGCGACCGCCACCCTCGTGCGGCACCGCGCGCCGCGGGCGAGCCGGGGCGCGATCCTGTACGTGCACGGCTGGGCCGACTACTTCTTCCAGCGCCACGTCGCCGAGCACTACGCGGCGCTCGGGTTCGACTTCTACGGCGTCGACCTGCGCGCCTACGGCCGCTCCCTGAAGCCTGGCGAGACGCCGAACTTCATCACCGACATCACCGACTACTTCGAGGAGCTCGACGCCTCGGCGAAGCTCATCCGCGAGGACGGCCACGCGAAGCTGGTGGTCATGGGCCACTCGACCGGCGGCCTGATCACCAGCCTGTGGGCGCACGAGCGGCGCGCCGACCAGGTCCTCGACGCACTGGTGCTGAACAGCCCGTGGTTCGACCTGGCCGAGCCGCGGATCATGCAGACCGTCGGCACGGCCGTGGTGCGCGGCGCGGGCCGCCTGTCGCCCAAGCTGGTGGTCAAGCCCGGCCTGGGACCGGTGTACGGCGAGAGCATCCACCGCGACCACCACGGCGAATGGGACTTCGACCTGAAGTGGAAGCCGATCGACGCGTTCCCGGTCTACGCGGGCTGGCTGCGCGCCATCCGCATCGGCCACGCCCGGCTGCACGGGGGCCTCGACGTCCGCGTGCCGTCGCTCGTGCTGCGCTCCGACGCCAGCCACCTGCACGCGAAGGCGTGGTCGGAGCGCGCGATGGTGACCGACACGGTGCTCGACGTCGAGCACATCGAGCGCTGGGCGCCGAAGCTCGGCGGCCAGGTCACGTCGCTCGCCATCGCGGGCGGCATGCACGACCTGTTCCTGTCCGCCGAGCCCGTGCGCGACAGCGCGTTCGCCGCCGTCGACGAGTTCCTGGACCGCTAGAGCTCGTGCGGCTGGGGCCGGTGGTGGACGTACTCCACGACCGTCCCGTCCGGGTGCCGGGCCGTGAGCCCGGCCCCGGTCGGCACGTCGATCCGCGCGTCCAGGATCTCCGCGCCCCGCGCCACCAGCCGCTCCTCGTACACGTCGAGGTCCGCGACCAGCAGCGTGCCGTGCGTCGCCCGGAACGGCTCGACGACCTCCTCCGCGCCTTCGACCAGCAGGAACGCGCCCACGGTCGCGATGGCCAGCCCCTTCTCCGGATACGGTGTGCGCAGGTCGACCTCCACTCCCTGGAGCTGCTCGTAGAACGCGATGGCGTCGTCCAGCCCGCCGGGCGGGACGAACACGCGGACGTACGGACGGGGTGTCGTGCGGGTGGACGAGTCGGGCTCGCGTCGCCAGAGCTGATCGGTCATGCCCCCACCCTGCGGCCCGGACGTCCACCGGACGAGACACCGGTTCATGGGGTTACCGGCGGTCATAGGCTCGGACCGTGTCGACGAAACAGGAACTGGGCGCGTTCCTCCGCGCCCACCGCGAGCGCCTGACCCCGTCCGACGTCGGCTTGGCGGGCGGTGGCCGCCGCCGCACCCCCGGCCTGCGCCGGGAGGAGGTCGCGGCCCTGTCCGGCGTCGGCCTGGCCTGGTACACGTGGCTGGAGCAGGGCCGCGTGGACACCTCGCGCCAGGTCCTCGACGCCGTGTCCCGCGCCCTCCACCTGGACGAGGACTCCCACAGCCACGTCCTGACCCTGGCGGGCCTCCTCCCCACGCCCGCCCCGCCGCTCCCCCTCACCACGACCCTCGCCCCGCTGGTCGACACCTGGCCCGGCCCGGCGGCGGCCGTGGACCGCCACTTCGACCTCCTCACCGCCAACCCGGCCTACCGGACCCTGTGGCGCCTACCGGAGACCAACCTCGTGCTGCTCCTCACCGATCCCGCGCTGCACGACCGGATGCCGGACTGGCAACCACTGGCGCAGGACGTGTTCCGCCAGTTCCGCCTGCACGCCGACCGCCACCCCGACGACCCGCGCACCACCGAACTGCTCGCCCGCTTCGCCGGCGAACGCCCGGAACTGGCTCCCTGGTGGGAATGCCGCTCCGTCCAGGGGTTCCGCACCACGACCGCCACCATCGACGACCAGCCGTGGACGTTCTCCCTCCTACGCCCCAGCGAAGACCCGGAAGCGGGCGTGCTGCTGCTGAGGCCGGGGCTCCGCTGACCCGCTCACCGCTTCTCCGGCCTGGGAAGCAGGAGGTGCACGGCGAAGCCGGCCGCGGTGCCCAGGAGCACCTGGTAGGCGATCGACAGCTCACGCTGCGAACCGAGGTAGAACACCGCGTCGAGCTCGGTGGACACCAGACCCGCCATGGTGATCAACCCGGTGACGTGCCAGCCGAAGAACCCCGCGGTCCAGATGGCGAGCGGCCAGCGCGTGCGGGCGGGGCGGCGCAGGACCAGGTAGGCGGAGAACGCGGCGGCGGCGTTGAAGAGCACGGCCAAGGCGATCAGTTCGAGGGAGCCGACGCCGAGCGTCGCGATCGTCTGCACCGCGGCCAACGCGAGCACCACCAGGCAGCCGAGCCGTGTCTTGTCCACGGCGCGGATGGTAGCCGCGGTGGACACGACCGATCGGCCACGCCACCGCTGAGGTCGTCCCACTTGAGGGTGGACGCGGGTGGCGTGCCGTCCGCCGAAGCCGAAGTCGACGGCGTCCGAAGATCCCTGTCGAGGCACTCCGTCCTGGTGACCAACAAGCATGGCGAGCAGATGCGAGTGCTGGAGGTGCGGGCTGTGGTCCTGGAGCGGCGACCGGCCTTCGCGGGCACTCTGCTGCGGCCTGGTCGACCGGTCCACCACCGCGGACCGGCTGGTCGACGAACTGGACCGGATCGCCGTGGCCCGTGACCACCCGGCCGGTCCTAAGAGGAAATCGTCACACCACTCCCGCACGAGCGGCGGCAATCGCGGCATGAGCGGCCCGTTCGGCGACAACGGCGTCCACCGGCTCACGCGTGATGAAAACCCGGTAGTACAGCGGCGCGCACGCCAGCCGAACCACCTCGACCGGATCGACCCCGCCCGGAAGTTCCCCGCGATCGACCGCGCGGACGACGACCTTCGCCGCTTCCTCCTGCCGAGCGACGTAGAACGCCTGGAGCGCCAAAGCGGCGCGCGGCGACTGGAAGGACGCGGCCACCACCGCCGTCGGCACCCCGGCGTCGCCGAACGCCGAGGCGATCTCCACCGCGACGGCGACGAGATCACCCTCGACGGTTCCGGTGTCCGGCACCGGCCACGGCGTCTCGCGGGTCTGGTCGAGCGCGTCGGCGAGGAGGTCGTCTACACCGCCCCAGCGCCGGTAGACGGTGGTCTTGTGCACGCCCGCGCGGGTCGCCACGGCGTCCACGGTGAGCGCCGGGTAGCCGTGGTCGGCCAGTTCGGCGTAGGTCGCGGCCAGCACGGCGTCGCGGACGCGGGCCGAGCGGCCGCCGGGGCGAGTCGTCATGGGAATCCAGTTGCGTCGTCGGGACGGACGTGACCACAATAACGCAACTCGAGTTGCGTTAGGGAGGGTTGCCGAGTGTTGTCGGACCGCCTCACTCGTTTCACCGCCGAGGCCGAACGGGATCCGGTCGCCGCCACCGAACGGCTGCGCGCGGACCTGGTCGACGCCGGTGGACCGCTGGTACAGCGGATCAACGACGACACCGTTCGGGTGACGTTCGTCTGGATCGGCCCGGAGGAGCGGGTCTCGGTGCGGGCCCAGGTGTTCGACGACCGCAACGCCCTGTCGCACCCCATGCGGCAGGTGCCGGGCACGGACGTGTGGCACCTCGACGCGGTGGTCGCGTCCGACGTGGTCACCACCTACCAGTACCTCGTCGACGATCCGTTCGTCGATGCCGACCACGACGACCTGGCCGCGCTGGGCAAGCTCATGCTCGAGGCGCGCGCCCGGATGTTCGCCGACCCGGTCAACCCGCGGCGGCTGTTCCCGCAGATGGCCGTCGTCGCGGGCGAGCGGACCGCCGACCCGCGGCACTGGGACTCGGTGCTCCAGCTCCCGGACGCCGAGCCCGTCGACTGGTTCGACGCGGAACTCGCCGAGCGCGGCACCCTGACGGACCACCGGCTCGACGACCGGACGATCACCGTCTACACGCCGCCGGGTTACCGCCCCGACGAGACGTACCCGCTGGTGGTGCTGCTGGACGGCGAGTGCTGGCCGCTCGTCGCCGACCTCCCGACCGCGCTGGACAACCTGATGGGCCGCGAGATCGCGCCCGCCGTCGTGGCGATGGTGCACAACCTCGGCGGCATGGGCCCGCGGATGGCGGAGTTGGCCTGCGACAACGCTTTCGCCGCGCTGCTCGCGGATCGCGTCGTGCCGTTCGTGCGGTCGTTGCACGCCGTGGCGGACCGGGTCGTCGTCGCGGGCAACAGCCTCGGCGGTCTCGCCGCCGCCCACGCCGCCCTCGAACGCCCGGACGTGTTCGAGGCCGTCCTCTCCTGCTCCGGCTCGCACTGGTGGGGGTACGACGGATCGGGCTGGGGCAAGGACTCCGAGCCCGAGTGGCTGACCCGCCGGTACGCCGACGCACCACTGCTGCCGTTGCGCTTCTGGGTCGACGTGGGCTCGCTGGAGACCGGTCCCAGCCCCGTCTCGCCCGGTGTCGACCAGCGCGCGGCCAACCGCCACCTGCGAACCGTGTTGCGCGCCAAGGGATACCGCGTCGACTACCACGAGGCGCCCGGCGGCCACGACTTCGCCACGTTCCGCCGCAGCGTCGTCCGCGGCCTCCGCGCCCTGCTCCCCGCCTGAGAGGACCGACCGTGCCCATCGCCCCGAGCCCGGACCAGCTCTACCCGCTCCCCGACCACCCGCGGGTCGTGCTGCTCAAGCCGTTGATCACCTCGCCGACGATCGAGGTCGGCGACTACACCTACTACGACGACCCCGACGACGCCACGGCGTTCGAACGCCGCAACGTCCTGTACTCGTACGGGGCCGAGAAGCTGGTCATCGGCAAGTACTGCGCCATCGCCGCGGGGACCACGTTCATCATGGCGGGCGCCAACCACCTGACGACCGGCGTGTCCACGTTCCCGTTCACCATCTTCGGCGGCGACTGGGCGGAGTCCACAGTGGACCTGATGCTGGCCAACCCGTCCAAGGGCGACACCGTCGTCGGCAACGACGTGTGGTTCGGCTACCGCACGATGATCATGCCCGGCGTGACCGTCGGCGACGGCGCGATCATCGCCAGCGGCTCGGTCGTGGTGTCCGACGTGCCGCCGTACACGATCGTCGGCGGCAACCCGGCCAAACCCGTGAAGGCCCGCTACACCGAAGCCGAGACCGCCCTGCTGCTGCAAGCCGCGTGGTGGGACTGGCCGGTGGACCTGGTGACCACCCACGTCCGCACCATCATGTCCGGCACCCCCGCCGACATCGTCGAGATCGCCCGCGCGAACGGGCTCATGACGGGGTGATCGCCTCCGTCGATCCGAACGGCTTGCGGGCCACGCCGACGTAGGCGCTGATGTACGCGTCGTCGGAGTCCGGGCGCCATTCGGGGAGCAGGACGACGCCGGGGTCCACCAGGTCCAAACCGTCGAAGAAGCGGGCGATCTCGGCGGCTGAGCGGAGCACCAACTGGGCGTCCGTGCGCTGGTAGACGGCCTGTACGCGTTCGCCGCTGGTGACGCTGTCCTGCGGTACGCCGTCGAGGCTGCCGTGGGAGATGGCGAGGTAGCTGCCGGGGACCACGGCGTCGCGGTAGCGGGCCACGGCGGCGTGCGGGTGGTCGCTGTCCGGCACGAAGTGCAGGGCCGCGGCGAGCAGGACGGCGATCGGGCGGTCGAAGTCCAGGAGTGCCCGGATCTCCTGGTTGGCGAGGACCGCGTCGGGGTCGCGCAGGTCGGCCTGGACGGCGACGGTGAGCGGGTCCTTGGCCAGCAGGGCGACGCTGTGCGCCACCGCGACCGGTTCCACGTCCACGTAGGCGACGCGGCTGTCCGGGTTGACCTGCTGGGCGATCTCGTGGACGTTGCCGACCGTCGGGATGCCCGAGCCGAGGTCGAGGAACTGGTCGATGCCCTCCCCGGCCAGGTAGCGCACGGCGCGCCGCAGGAAGTCGCGGTTGGCGCGGGCCGCGCCCGCCATGCCGGGGTAGATCTTCTCGATGGCCTTCGCCGTCTCGCGGTCCACGGCGAAGTTGTGGGACCCGCCGAGGAAGTAGTCGTACATCCTGGCGACGCTCGGCCGGGTCAGGTCGACCGAGGACGGCACCCACTGGTCCACGACGTTCCCTCCCGAAACTCGGTGTCGATCAAACCCCTGATCCTTCCGCGCCGCGTGACGACCTGTCCAGGCGCGATCAGGTGAGAACGACGCAACCCCGGCGTTCCAGGTCGAGCAGCCACACGGGCATGGACAGCGACTTGTTCCAGCGCAGGTCCAGCTTCTCCAGCGCGGGCAGGCCGCCGATCACGTCCGGCAGCGCCGTCAGGGCGTTGTTGCGCAGGTCGAGCACCCGCAGCGCCGCCAGCGCGCCGATCTCGACGGGCAACCGGACCAGGTGGTTGTCCCGCAGGCTCAGCTCGCGCAGGTCGACCAGCTCGCCGATCGACGGCGGCAGCGAGGTGAGCACGTTGTCGCGGAGGTGGAGTTCACGCAATCGGGTGAGGTTCCCGATGGACGTCGGCAGCTCCGCGAGCCGGTTGCCGTAGAGCCGCAGCTCGCGCAGCCCGACCATCCCGCCGAACGTCTCCGGCAACGACGTCAGCCGGTTGTCCGCGATGTTGAGGTACCGCAGCTTCACCAGCCCGCCCAGCGACTCCGGCACGGACGTCAGCCGGTTGTCGCTGAGGTAGAGGTACCGGTCGAGCGAGGTCAGGTCGCCGAGGGAATCGGGCAGGGCCGTCAGGGCGTTGTGCCCCAGGTCCAGGGTGTGCAACGTCGTGAGGCCGCTGATCTTCGGCGACACCTCGCCGAGGCGGTTGGCCGCGACGTTGAGCATCCGGAGCTCGCCCAGCTCCCAGAGCGCGTCGGGCAACGCCGTGAGGTCGTTGTCGTACGCGCTCAGCTCCCACAGGTCGGGTGGGAGGTCGGGGAACTCGGTCAGCCCTTGGCCGTCCAGGTCGAGGGTCCGCATCGGGACACCCTAGGTGCTCGCTCAGAGCGAACGTCCATCGGAAACAATCCCCGGCTCTACTTGGTTGAGCCAGTCAGACTCAACTTTGGAGGGTGAACTGATGGGCAGGACTCTGGCTCTTCCGGTGTTGCCCCTCGACGACGTGGTCGTGCTTCCGGGCATGGTCGTCCCCATCCGGCTTTCCGGTGCGGACGCCAACGCCGAGGCCCGCGCCGCCGTCGAGGCCGCCACCGCCGCCGCCGAGAGCGGGACCAAGGCGCAGCTGCTGCTGGTCCCGAGACTGGACGGCAAGTACGCCAAGGTCGGCACGCTGGCCGTGATCGAGCAGGTCGGCAGGCTGTCCGGCGGCGAGCGCGCGGCCGTGGTGCGCGGCACCGAGCGGGTGCGCATCGGCACCGGCACGACCGGGCCCGGCGCGGCGCTGTGGGTCGAGGCGACCGTCGCCGACGTCCCCGCCTCCGACGAGCACACCGCCGAACTGGTCCGCGAGTACCGCGGGCTGGTGACCACGATCCTCCAGCAGCGCGGCGCGTGGCAGGTCGTCGACTCCGTGCAGCAGGTCGACGAGCCGTCGGCCCTCGCGGACCTCGCGGGCTACGCCTCGTACGTGACCGAGGAGCAGAAGGTCTGGCTGCTGGAGACGAACGACGTCAACGCGCGGCTGGAGAAGCTGCTCGTGTGGGGTCGCGAGTACCTGGCGGAGCTGGACGTCGCCGAGACGATCCGCAAGGACGTCAAGGAGGGCATGGAGAAGCAGCAGCGGGAGTTCCTGCTGCGCCAGCAGCTGGCCGCGATCCGCAAGGAGCTGGCCGAGCTGGACGGCAAGCCCGCGACGGAGGAGCAGGACTACCGGGCCCGCGTCGAGGGCGCCGACCTGCCCGAGCACGTCCGCAAGGCCGCGCTCGCCGAGGTCGACAAGCTGGAGCGCACGTCCGACCAGTCCCCCGAGGTCGGCTGGATCCGCACGTGGCTGGACACGGTGTTGGAGCTGCCGTGGAACGAGCGCACCGACGACGCCTACGACATCCTGGGCGCGCGCGCCGTGCTGGACGCGGACCACTCCGGGCTGGACGACGTGAAGGAGCGGATCACCGAGTACCTGGCGGTGCGCCGCAGGCGGACCGACCGCGGCATGGGCGTCGTGGGCGGCCGCCGCAGCGGGGCCGTGCTGGCCCTCGTGGGTCCTCCCGGCGTCGGCAAGACGTCGCTGGGCGAGTCCGTCGCACGGGCCATGGGCCGCAAGTTCGTCCGCGTGGCGCTGGGCGGCGTGCGCGACGAGGCCGAGATCCGCGGCCACCGGCGCACGTACGTCGGCGCGCTGCCCGGCCGGATCGTCCGCGCCATCACCGAGGCGGGCACGATGAACCCCGTCGTGCTGCTGGACGAGATCGACAAGGTCGGCTCGGACTACCGGGGCGACCCGACGGCCGCGCTGCTGGAGGTCCTGGACCCGGCGCAGAACCACACGTTCCGCGACCACTACCTGGAGGTCGACCTCGACCTGTCCGACGTGGTCTTCCTGGCCACGGCGAACGTGCTCGACACGATCCCGGCGCCGCTGCTCGACCGCATGGAACTCGTGCAGCTCGACGGCTACACCGAGGACGAGAAGGTCACGATCGCCCGCGACCACCTGCTGCCCAGGCAGTTGGAGAAGGCCGGGCTGAC
>Ga0247771_1000671_pt1 | contig 10572 bp, 7 predicted proteins | sample UWRJL197509C6_FD_179948 | JGI IMG/M metagenome (GOLD analysis project Ga0247771, IMG submission 179948) | Plant litter microbial communities from Arlington Agricultural Research Station in Wisconsin, United States - UWRJ-L197-509C-6 | ecosystem: Environmental > Terrestrial > Plant litter >...
CCAGGTTCGAGTATAGGCCGATCCGTGTGATCCTGACCCCGGCGTCGTTCTTGTTCTGAGAGGTGAGGTAGACATTGTCGTGCGAGTGGTGGTGGTGCGAGCCGCCCGAGTGCGACCGCGACTGGGACGCCATGACGTTGCCGTGGAGCCAGCTGCGCGGCGACCGGCCGTGTCTACTGTTCGGAGTCGATGATAACGGCGATAGGGAGCGTTGCGTGCGGTCGCTTGGGGAACCGGGCGACGATGCCGTCTGATAGATGCGACAGAGATGTGGTCGATGTGGCCTTAAGGGGCTAAATGGCAGTTGGCACTGCCCGTGTCTAAGCTGGGGACTCGCTGCGGTCGCAGCCCGACGCAAGAGCCCCATTGCCCCGCCGGAAGGACACTGTACGCCCCAAAAGGCTGACGGGGGAGCTCAGGACATTCTCTGTCTTCGGCAGCTTCGGTACAAAGGAATGCTTGAGAAGGAGAGAAAAGAGAGTGTAGGACCGCACTGATGTCGGCGCGAACAAATCTCAATATTTGATCGGACCACTGCTGATGAACGGTGTTGGGCGCCTTGTGCTGCAGCTCACCCCACGTTCGTCCTCGCTTCAGAAGCGGAGTGGCGGTTGGCCCGCTGGAAAGTGGGGCGCCATGGCCTGCGGCTCTGCCGCTAGCAGCGCCGAGTCCGCCGTGGCTTGACTCGCCTCGGTCCCTCGCCTCTCGATGACGTTGGTCTCCTTTCAAACCTCCTCCCCGAGGTCAGGACGGTACTCCGGATCCATGTCCGTATCTCGAATAGGGCCCTTTGGGAAAAGCGCGGCTGGATGGGGGCTCCAATGCGGAAACCGCTCATGCGCATCCCCTATACTGAGGTCTTCGCCGCCCCCAAGATCATACCGAGCACAGCAAATACACTTGAGGGAGCCGTTGCTGCCCTACGAGAGTTCTTTACCTCCCCACCCGCCCCCGGGTCGCCTGCAGATGCCGTTGTCCTAACGGGGGCCGGTCTGTCCGTAGCAAGCGGGCTTGCCGACTATCGCGGTGACAATGGCACATACCGCCTCAACAAGACATACCGCCCCAGTATGAGCCTCTTCTCCCTTTGACGGATGAGTATCTCAGCCCAAACTCGTGCCCTCCGACATATCAAACCTCTATCCGGTTCCTTACAGGGCACAACTGACGCCCGGTGCGGTAGTCTACTACCACGAGTTCATATCCAGTCACGAGGCGCGGAAGAGGTACTGGGCGAGGAGCTTTCTTGGCTGGACGACCCTGCACAAAGCGAACCCCAATGCCGGACACTACGCTATAAGGGATTTGGGACGCCTTGGGTTGGTGAAGCAGGTCATCACCCAGAACGTGGATTCGTTTCATCCCAGGGCACACTCCCACCTGATCCCAACCCTGGAGCTCCATGGCTATCTTAGGTCGACCGTCTGCATCTCATGCCACAACGAGTTTCCGCGCGACTCGTTCCAGGACGAGCTGGCTCGGCTCAATCCCGCCTGGGCATCCTTCCTGAGGGAGGTTGTTGCTTCCGGGGCTCTGGCGACGGAAAACCCGGACGAACGACATGCTCGAGGTATAAGAACCAATCCCGATGGCGATGTGGACCTTCCCGACGCTCCGTACACTACCTTCCGATATCCCGCATGTCCGCACTGCCTTGCACAGCCGCCGCTCGAGACGAACGGAACGCGCGCCGTTGTGCGCGTCGACCCTGAGGGGGCCTGGGTCCCCGCCAGCACAGCCGGCATTCTGAAGCCGGCCGTCGTCATGTTTGGCGAAAGTATAGCCGGTCATGTCAAGCTCGCCGCCGAGTCTGCCATCGACCGGGCCGGCCGGCTTCTCGTTGTAGCCACGTCTCTCGCCACCTACTCGGCCTGGCGACTGGCCAAGAGAGCCAAGGATCAGGGGATGCCCATCGCGATCCTGAACATTGGTGGCGTGCGGGGGGAGGAAGCTTTTTTCAACGCCCTGGAACCTGATCCAACGGGAGGCCAGGGTGTACGGGTGGACATGTCGGCTGAGAGCCTGCTTCCAGCACTGGTGGCCGAGCTGGAGAGGTCCGTTGCTGACGGAAAGCGGGCACCCCGACATCCTCCGTCCAGCCAACGCGACGGCGAGACCATTTTCAAAGACATGTTATCATAGGAGTTCGTAATCAGCCCTCCGGGGAAGCCGCTTAGAAAAAGTTGGCCGGCCGTCGTGTCTTTCCCGCTGAGCTCGATTCGTCCGCTGGAGGAACACTGTGAGCCGCCTTTGCAGGCTCCGTAGCCTTCTTGTCCGGCTTCTTCTGGTTCCGGGATGCATCGTCGCGTTCGATCTCTCGTAGCACTAGACTTCTGTGAGCCATGTACCCCAAGCGCCGAGGCAGGATATCAGCGTACGGTCTTCCCACTCCAGTTCCTTCTCGGGGATTCCCGTCCCCAGCGCCCGCTCGACGTCCACATCCTCCCCCTTCTGAATTCTCTCGACGATATCGCGAAGCTGGCCAATCTTGACATCGGACTGCCTCATAAACGTGGCGAAGTCCCTCTTGAGCGCGATCATGTGGATGGACATGGATCCTATCAGGAGAAAAATGATGATGTAGAACGTGGCCGGATTCCAATCTTTCGACTTACGCTTCCGGAGGGCAGCGGCGTCTGGGGCCAGTTTTTCACGCCGGAGCGGCTTCGGTATTAATGACTTCCAGAAGGACTGCTGGGCGACGGTCGGCAGCGAACTGGCAAGCCGTCCACAGCTGGAAGGTAGGGGCAGCAAGGCGGCCGGCCGGATTGTCGCACGGCCGCTGAGAGCCTGTTGTAGGCCTCTTTGGGCTAAAACCTTCATGTTTGGGAACCTCCTATCCGAGTCGGGGTGACTGGATCTGAAATGCAGCGTAGGAAGTCGGGGAACGTCGTCGACAAAAGCTTTGTCAATGGGCACAAGCTGGTGGAGCACAAACCAGCCGGCCGGGTCCTGAAGCCGCTGCGCTTCGCTGGTTGCCGTGTCAACAACACCCGGCGTTTACCCACGCCGCGCTGGGGGCTGGCCTCGCGAATGCAAGCTTGAGCCTCAACAGCCTCGTAGAACAAGACGGTTTGCTTCTCGCCATATCTCTTGGCCCGAAGCACTTTTCTAGACTTGGGCATGGCATGATTAGGAATCACACCCATTAGTTGTATACATGGATTCCCCAGATTCACATGTCGAGGCTGTCCGAGCAGCAGTATCCTCCACCTCGAGCTGCACAGCGGCCACCGTCGCGACCCTCAAAGACCTACTCGCCCTCAGAGACCTCGCGATATCTGCTCCGGAGTCTAAATCCCAGGTAAAGGCGCCGAAAGGATCCAAAGCGAAACCGCGGACGACCACTGCAAGCTCCAAGACAAGCACCACAAAGCCCGGAGGACGCGAGGATGGCAAGAGTGGGCTGTCGGACAAGGAGAGGATAGCGCTCGCGACACATATCCTCAATTCCGGAATACGGTCCCTCAGCGAAACGGCGAAACAGCAGGCGGCCGTACCAAGTCGAAAACAAGCAAGCTCCGATGCCGAGACACCCAGCGCGAGACACGGTCCCCGACGGTCGACCTCGGCTCCCCTATCACCGCTGCTATCTCGAGCTCTGAACAGAGCAAATACCTGTCCACCTGCTGCGCAAAAAAACGGAAAGACTGGCGGGCCACAAGCTAGCACGACGGGATGTCTGGCAACGGTGGAATGTGTTCGGCTCGCCTTCGCTACGCTGGAGGCCCTTCGAGACGCTGGGAAGAGCCCATTGCCAGACCTGGAGTTGGAGGCTGGCCGGTCCTCCTTCGTTGGAAAGCTTATTGCGCTCCGATTGCTGGATCAGGCTTCCACGGATTTGCGACTTCTCAAACAACATCTGGACGCCCTATCGCCGTCAAGGGCAAAGCCGTCGAGCAAGAAGAACACAGCCAAGTCATCACAGTCCGGCCAGGGCCTTCCGGCCGTTCTCGACTTTGGTGAGATCGAGGTCTCCGGGAAAGCCCTCGGGCTCGTCATCGCATCCCAGTTCCACGCCCTCAGGATCCTCGCAGCATGGAAAAAGCCGCCAAGCATCGAAGCGGTTGTTCCTTACCTCCGAGCATCATTAGCCTCGTCTCCCGTGAGCCTGCTTCAGCGATCTTCAGAAGCCAGCCAGGCAGAGCAGCAAAAGGCGGCACGTCAGTTGGAAACGCTCTCTACGCTACTGTTGTCACTCTGTCCAAAGACCGGCTCCCAGGATGACGAACTTGCTCTGGAACCCAAGCTCAGTATTACGCCAACTGCTGCATTGGAACTGCAAGAATCGGCCTTGGAAGCCAGGCTCGGTTGGTGGCATCTAGCGGGCCATAGTGGCAGTCTCGACGACGATATCCTCCTCCCCATGTCCAAGTACCTACGAGCTTTCATACGCCGGAGCCGCGTGGAGGCGACCGTGTCGTACCGGGTGTGCGAGGGGATGGTTCAGCGCATCCACAGCAAAGCAACAGCCAGAGGACTCCGACCCTCGCTTTCTTCAAAGTCGCCCCTCGCCACTATTTACGCTTGTCTGGGGACCTTGGCTAGGCAGTGCGCCCAGCTCGACAGGGCCATCTCCTGGGTCGTCAAGGTGCGAAATCTCTTGGACCCGGCGGTGGATACGGCGGCCAGGTGCTGTGCCGTTCTCGCGGAGCTCCTGTCTCTCCATATGATGGATCCTTCGAGGTCATCGGCGGTGGAGCCTCTACTCGCGGAACTGCTGGAAGCCATCCGAACCCCTCTACGAGGCGACACGGCGGAACTAGAAGACGTCCTTCGGAACTTGGGACTCACGCGGAAGGCTGCCATGCGCCTCTGGCTCGCCCAAGCCAAGGACGCGCCTTCTGGTCGGCAACGGGTCTCGGAATCGACCAAACACCTCCTCGAAACATTTTTATGCCAGTATCCCAAGTTCTGCTTCCGATGGCTGGGAAAGCCACCGGCTTCCAAAAGCAGCACCAAGGACTTTGTCCGGTATGAGCAGCGCCGGCAGCTGCTCGCCACCTCGATCAGCAGCATTCTCGACTCGGCCCTGCTTGTTACCAAGACGTTGGTGGACGAGAAGAGGGCCCAGTGGGACGCGATAGATTCGGTCCTCGCCGACTCTCTGACCCTCATCGAGTACTTGGAGCACAAGTCGTCGGACCCGTCCGCCTCCTATCATGTCAAAATATCCAATTTCTACTATGTCATGTACCGCGACCTGCGCAAAGACAAGGACAGCACTGCGTTGAGAGCCGTCTGCCAGTCTGTGGACTGCATCAAGTACCGATCGAAGGACGAGAAGGAGAAGGGGCACTTCCTCATAAAGCTGGAGCAGAAGGCTGACCTGTGCACGGCGTTGGGACGCGGCGGCGACGCCTTGGTGGCGCTTCAGACCATCCGTTCGTACCTCGTGGATGACGGAGGCTTGGATGCTGTCACGACGGCTCTCGACTCTCAACACCCCTTTCTCGCCTGGACGTCGACGAGCAAGGCCGAGGCACTGTCACGAACCTTGGTATCCATTGCCAAACTGGAGCAAGTACCCGTCGACTGGACTGTGGACATGTCGGAACTCGAGCAGGCTGCGATCCTCGAGCACCGCCTCCGGTTTGTGCTTTTGGAGCAGACAACGAGCCGAGACAACCTGAGCCTCTCTCACCCCTGCGTAGACTCGCTACTGGGCATCTACTATCCGACTCGGTTTCCGGTCCGGAGGATACGGACGCTCCTTCGCCTCGTCTCCATCAATATCGACAAGCCCGGCGTCTTGGCCGATATCCGGCCGCAGATACGCGCGGCAATGGGACTGATCGAGGGGAACGACCTCGGTGACGATGCAACCCTCTCCAGCTACGTTCCGTATTATCAATCGCTGTATACCTCCCTGTCGGCGCTCAGCGAGGGTAGTCTTGACGTCGAGTCGTTCTACCGCTGCCTTTCAACCTGGGGTGGCTTGGTCGCTGTTGGCGCCTCCGAGCGTGAGCTGGACAGCAAGATCGACAACACGCTCGACTTCCTGATACACCTGCAGTCGGTGGCCGACTTCGTGCGGACAACAGGCAAGGGCAACATCATCACGGCAACCCTGGAATTGATGGCAAACTTGGCCAAGGCCTCGCCGGACGCCGGACGCGACACGGTCGTCCGATACGAGACCGAACTAGCGACGCAGTACACCAGCGCGGGCAACTATGCTAAAGCAGGCGAGATCCTCAAGGAGTGCCAGGAGTACATCCGAGATCATCCCACCATCGCCTTCGAAGGACGGGCGAGGTTTCACCTTGCTTTTGCGGAGTACTTCATTGCAACCGGATGCTACGACAAAGCGTAAGTAGTCGAGTGAAAACAACCCAGTATGAGCTAATCGTGCTAGGGATCTTCACTTGATCGAAGCAAGAGCTTCGGACACCGCCGATACGCCGGCGACCAAAGCCGCGAAGACCTGCCGGGATTCGGTCATCGCCCACGCGTCGCTTCTGCAGTCCACCGTCGCCTTGGAGAGGGGAGATGCGCAGCAGGCCCTGTTATACTCTGGAAACTGCGCCGGAGTCTTGTTCCAACGGTGGCAGAAACTAGAAGCCGTCTTCGCTTTCGGCTCGTCCAAGAATGGCGAGGCCAGTCGGGATCCCACCGACACTTCCCTCATGGACGACACCGGCATGGGGAAACAGGGCGCCCTCGATCCGTCGTCGTATGCGGGCACCGTCGCGTCTCCGCAGTTCTGGGCTCTGCTCCATCCGCTTTTCAACAGCCAGATTCGCCTCTCATCCATCTACGCGCACCTGGGCCTCTTTCGCGAGACCATGTTCTTCGCAGAACAGGCCAGGAAGGTGGCGGTTGGGGCTAATGCCGCTTCATACTTGACCCAGTCGGAGGCCTGGATGAGCACACTGTGGCTTAGAGCAAGCAATCCGGACAAGTCTCTCGAGCTGCTCGGCCCCCTCCGGGCCAGGATACAGCTTAGCGACGCAAGCGGCAACTCGGCTGCCCTTGCGTGTGAGATAAGCGCCGTATATCGGCAGCTGAAGGACCATGCGGCGGAGATGGAAATGATCGCTCGGGCAGAGGCCCTGATGAAGCCAGCGAACGCCAGCGATAAGGAAGGGTTCCCGGCGAGCTCTGTTTCCGGAGATGCGCAACTCGAAAAGCAAATGTCCAAGCTCAGCCTGAACGACAAACCCACGACGAGGGGACGGAAGCCACGAGCACCAGTATCACGAAGAGCTCAGGGCAAGGCAGTCACAGCGAAAGCCGCGGCCAAGGCGGCTAGCACCCCGGCACCGTTGGCCCCCGTCTGTGACGAGAAACAGCCCGCGTCCCGCATGAATGTCGTCTTGAGAAGTCAGTGGGTATCGCATCTCATAGACAGACAGGACTGGGGCGCTGCACTGGCCCTTCTTCGCGAAGGGCTGGCTCCAAAGGCGGCCTCGGCAGTCCTTGCAGAACGAGTTGCGCTCGCGACCTGTATCCTTGGGCAAAGCTCCGAGCAGATGTCAAAAGATGCCGTCTTCTCGGTTATCAAGGAGTCGACACTGGCATTTCCATCGGTCTGCGTTTCCAGCGCCGGCGCAGACCGTCTCGCCATGACGAAGGCGACACCGCAGATTCAGGGGAAGGCAGGGGCGGCAGCGAAGGCGAGAGACGAGTCCAAAGAGCGACGCATTGGGGCTTTCATCGACGATCTCCTGGAAGCTCGAGGCCATCTTGTTGAGGCGCACGCCATGGCAACCACCATGGCGGACGGTGGTCTCTTGCATCGGATCTCGGCGATGCTTCAGAGTTGTGCCATCCTCCTGGCGGCGGCCTCGTCCGGGAAGCCTCGGTTGATGGGACACCCGGGCTATGCTACCTGCTCGGTCGAGATGGCGCGAAACTTGACCTGGCGCGGAGAGCGGAACACGCTGCAGGTCGAAAAGACCTGGCAGAGAAGCAAAGGTCTGGACTGGCCGACAAACATCAAGATGCCGGACCGCCGATCGAGTCTCGGACACGCGATCGACATGGCCCGGTTCCAACACGACTACGTCGATATCATTCCGAAGGAGTGGAGCGTGATCTCGATATCGCTCAGCGATAGCACTCACGACTTCTGCATCACCAAGCTGCAGGCGGGCCACAGCCCCTTCGTCATCCGGCTTCCCTTGGACCGCACCGGATCCAACGAGACGGGTGACGAGGACGGCTTTGGCTTTCAGCAGGCCCGCGCGGAGTTGCTCAAGCTTATCGAAAAGGCCAACGCAAGCTGCCATAATGGCCGGGCGGCTACTACAAAGGAGGCCAAGGCGGAGTGGTGGGAAGAGCGTGAAGCTTTGGATAGCTCACTCGGGGATCTGCTCGCCAGGATAGAAAATGTCTGGCTGGGTGGTTTCAGAGGCATATTCTCGAGCCACCGGCGCTGCTCCGACCTCCTGGCACGGTTTCAGAAGAGCCTCCAGAACGTCCTGGACAAGCACCTCCCTTCGCGGCGACAAGTCCACGGGAAGCGAAGCAAAACCGCGGCGTCGTCGTCGTCGTCGTCAGCCAAGGTGGCACTGGATCCCAGAGTCCTGGAACTGTTCATCGGCCTCGGTGACGCAACCCTCCCCGAGTGCGACTTCGATGACGCATTGAACGACCTGCTGTACTTTGTGGTCGACATCCTCCAGTTCCACGGCGAGCGGAACGCGTACGACGAGATCGACTGGGACTCAATGGTGGTCGAGACCTTTGACGCGCTATACTCGTACCACACGGCGGCCAAGACGTCAGCGCAGGCCCCGGACACGTCGCATACCATCCTCGTCCTCGACAAGGCCCTGCACGCGTTCCCCTGGGAGTCGCTGCCTTGCCTCCGGGGCCTCGCGGTCTCCCGCGTACCATCGCTGGCATATCTCCGGCGCTTACTCGGCGACGTGAAGGACAATGCCACTTCGTTGTCCGACGAAGGCCATGAAGAAGCGCCGAAAAGGCAGCCGAGCGGCCACCGCGTCTCCCCTTCATCGGGCACTTACATTCTCAACCCCTCCACGGACCTCAAGGCCACGCAGACGGCGTTCTACAAGCCGCTCCTCTCGCTCGGCACGTCGTGGACGCGCATCGTCGCCCGCGCCCCCTCGGAGGCCGAGTTCGAGGCAGCTCTCACGCAGCGCGACGTCCTCCTCTACTTCGGTCACGGGTCCGGCGCGCAGTACATCCGTGGCCGGCGCGTCCGGCGCCTGCCCCGATGCCGCGCGGCCGCGCTCCTCATGGGCTGCTCGTCTGGCAGCCTGACCTACAACGGGGAGTTTGAGGTCCACGGCCCCGTGTGGGACTACATGCTCGCCGGCTGCCCGGCCGTCGTGGGCACGCTGTGGGACGTGACGGACCGGGACGTGGACCGCTACGCGGGGAAGCTCTTCGAGGAGTGGGGTCTTCTACCGAGCGGTTCGTTTCAGGATCAGGGCACCGGCGCGAAGGAGACAGCCGGGGGCAGGGGGAAAGCCGCTGCGCGGGGGCGCGGGAAAGGGGGTCTGGACGGCGACGGCAGTGACGGCGAGGAGCACGGCCAGGGGGGCGCGTCCCTCGTCGAGGCCGTGGCGAGGGCAAGGGATGCACCGCGCTTCCGCTACCTCACCGCCGCCGCGGTCGTGGTCTACGGCATCCCCACCTACCTGTCCAAGTAGCTCTCGACTGGGAGACAACTAGAGGCGTCGGCGTACAGACGAGCCGCAGCAGATGTGGCCAAGCTGTCAGCAGGACGCGAGGTCGCCCGACGACACTGGGCCGACGCGCCCCGGGAGACCGAGGAACCGTGTGCTAGCGCATTAATCGGCGGTATAGACACGACATGGGAGTTTAGGGAGGAGGACGATACACGGAGCATGGTTGGCCTTGTGATTGATTGGTTCTGTACGGCCCTATCATGTTTGAATAATACCCCCCCTCGGGCCCTTCGTGCCTTCGCACATGCTGTCAGTATATTGGATTGGGGGTTCCCGACAAGCTGTTGGGCGAAGGCCATAGCGGAGAAGCGCGTTCGGGTGCCCAGGTGCTTAAGATGAGGTCGACTGACAGAAACAGGCCTTCCTGGAGGCTCTCGGCTGCCCCGGGCCACCCAGAAGGCACCGATATGTACGAGGTTCGGCTGCTATTCGGTGTTTATCTCCATTGTGCACTATTCGGTACGGCCTCGGACAGTGTGACGCCCCCTATTTTATAGCGACGCCCGAATGCAGGTACTGGGCGTGACTACCGTGTTCCTCACCGCCGTGTCGTTGCACAGGGGGACGGGACACGTTGGTGGCGCGCAGTTGGTTCCGTCTAGGGCGGTACAGGACAGCCCGCCGTCTATACTCCCAGAGCGGAGTTCCGGGGCGGGCCAGGGCGGCCTCGGTCCAGGCTGTAGGCACGGCGGAGTCTCGCAGACCTGGCGCCACGGCGGACAGCGGGACCAGTCCCGCGTGGTAAAGCTTGCCGAGGCTGTCCTCCAGGAAGCTTGGGTAGGTTGGGGGTCGACCGCGCTTGCGGGCTCCGGCCTCGCCGCGAATCTATCTCCTACAGGACCCCGTCCCCTCCCGCGGGCGCGTTCCAAGGCGACAGGCGGAATCGTAGTCCCTTTCCCCTCGCCAG
>Ga0247771_1000672_pt1 | contig 10561 bp, 2 predicted proteins | sample UWRJL197509C6_FD_179948 | JGI IMG/M metagenome (GOLD analysis project Ga0247771, IMG submission 179948) | Plant litter microbial communities from Arlington Agricultural Research Station in Wisconsin, United States - UWRJ-L197-509C-6 | ecosystem: Environmental > Terrestrial > Plant litter >...
CTACCTTAAAGGGGGGTGTCAGTGTACTAGCATATGTAGCTTGTATAAGTACGTATTCTACTAGTATACCTGTTATTTCTATAATGTGGTTGTACATCAACCAACGCAGTCAATCGACCAACGCACGTTCTGCTGCACTATAACCTTCCAATGCAATTGCAGTTTTCCTCTATACATATAAAATGCCTGTCCTATCTAAAGAAGCCAGAATTGCCCTTGCTATACAAGCTCTCTATACAAGCAAAGAGATGTCTATTTAATGTACTGTAAGTATATACAACGTCCTAGAAGCTACCCTTTGACACTGTATAAAGGGCTGTACTGCAAAGCCTAAGATATGTAATAGCTGATACTAATTGACCCTAAGTGAAGAAGAAATGCTTGTACGATATATCCTTAACCTAGATATACAAGGATTTCTGCCCTGGATTAGTGGTGTAGAAGATATAGCGAATTCCCTTCTTACAATGCGTTGCATGCAGCCTGTTGGTACCTAGTGGGCAAACTGCTTTGTATAATGCTGCCCTGAGCTTAAGATGTATATAACACATGCCTACAACTTCTAGAGGGCCCTCTACGAGGACCCCAATTAGATAAATGTATAGTTCTAGCTAGTAGCCAACATGTATACAAAGTATGGCATCTAGGACTGTAACTTCTACAACTTCAATAAAATAGGCTTTATAATGGGCGTTATCTACAGTAGTATGGTTGTTATCTGTACTAATTAACGTAGCTAAGGCAAGCAGCTTTAGCCTAGCAATTAGGAATAGGCGACTGCAATTAAATGTATAAGTAGCAATAGCTTTGCACTGCCTCTATTTATAATTGTCTAGGGTATTAACTACCTTGCCTCCTAGTATACTAAATATAGCCTCCTGTCTAACTGGGTTATTAAGCCCTCCTTAAATAGCTAGACTAATAATAAGACTGCCCTAGAATAGATCTAGTACTTTAACAAACATATTATTGCATAGCAATAGGGTGCTTTCTGGATGATTGTCTTTAATGGTTATAAGAGCTACCATTTGGTCTAGTTTAAAGAATTCTGCAAGGAGAAGAACATTATTGCCCTCTGCCTCTCTATACATTCTTCCTACCTTACTTAGCCCTTAGACGTTGGGTGTTTTAGTATGCTAAAGTGGGTGTATGGTTGAGAACTTGAGTCCTTTATCAAGGCTTACATCAACTACATTACTAAGACTGAGTTCTTCATTGCATTCAAGGCTGCCTACTTCAATACAATAACGCCTAACAACATCAAGGCTGGCTTCTAAAGTGCTAGTCTAGTGCTGTACGACCCTTAGGCTGTCTTGTTAAAGCTTGATATTAAGTTACAGACGCTAATACCAACTAGACCCCTTGCCTAAAGGAGCAGCCTATAGGTCTCTTAGACACTATACAACCTCAAGGATGCCATTACATAGTCCATACACATACGAGATTGGATGGCTAGGTATTAAGGAAGCTCTCTAACTGGTGTTTTTTCGGCTGTTAAGCAGTTGGTGAAGGGTATAGAGCTGATTGCCTATTAGATGACACTTATAGAGAACGAGCTCTAGACCCTTTGGTAGGCCAACTAGGCGCTTGCAAAGCGCTAGAGGGCTAAGAAGACATTGAAGCAGAGCAAGGAATGCAGAAGGGTCCCAACCCAACCACGTAACAGAGATACATCACCCACAGACGCCCATAGCCCAAAGAAGGAAGAAGTACTTCACACTGCATCTACACAACAACCAAGGCTTACATAGCTAAAAGGACAAGTTTAAGCATCTAATTAGACCCTAACAGATCAAAGGAACAAAGCAGAAAGGCACAGCCTCTTTTCAGTAACAAACCACATTAGCATAATATCAAAGTACTGTAGACAGGCATAGAAAACACTCAAGCGTACGTAGTTGATTTTTTAAACTATAGTACAGCTATAAACAGCACAAAAGTAGTTAGAGCATATAGATGTACTCTAATCAGGCCTTACATAACCTATCTAGTCCTATCCTCCCCAACCCCAACTCACTCCTCCCCTTAAGTCTTTATATAGAGCTAGTACAAAGTGAAACAAAGACTTAAACAATAAATACATAAAGAAGAAAACAAATCTACTCTTTTAGCATCCTCCTATTCCTTTTAGCTGTCTAATTGGGTGCTGTGCTTCTTAGCCCTCTCTACCTAGGCGTTCAACTGCTCCTTAGTGCTCTTAATTAGCCTATTGCGTTCCTCCTATAGTTCCTACTTAAAGGCATCCTACCTAGGCTAGCTAGAAACGTAGTTAGGCAATAGGTAACGTTCTAGAGACAATTAGTAGTTGTAGGTATCCCTTATAACATCCTAAACAGAGCGCTTCTTCTTATTATCAACAGCCAGTACATCAAACTTCTTTACAGCCCTAGTTGCCAGGGTATCAATCTTTAAGATAAGCTTCTTCTTCTTCTTAGGCGTAATAGAGGTTCTAATTAAAGCAGCAACGTCCTTTTTATCCTTCTTACCACCTCAGCCATAGACATCTTACAAGTTAGGTTCTCTACAAATACTACTTAGCCTATACTTAATAAAGCCTTTCTCAAAGTCTTCCATAGTACCCTAGCCTAGGTAACCCTAGTTAAAGATATTTCCTACATCTTTCTATACAAGGTTCTTATACCTAGCAGAGATGTTAAGCATATCCTAGCACTCTAATTAATCGTCCTAGTGTCCCAGTAGCTATAGTAGTAGGCAGATAAAGCTATCTCTAGCTATTCCAACCTTTCTCTAGAAGAACTTACCCTAGTTGAACATCATCTCTTCCTCTATATACTCCAGCAGTAGATCCTTCTAATCAAAGTCCTTAGCGAATCTTATAGGCATTATAGCTGACTATATTTACAAAGTAGAGCCTAGGATCCCTTTAAGGTCTAGTTTATAGAAGTACATCCAGGCGTTCTCTAGGACATAGACTCTACAGCACTAGCCATTCGTCTAGTATAGCACCTCTATAGTACAGACTGTAATTAGACCCCCTATAGCATTAGTAATCTTATACTTGGCTAGATACTCCTTGTAGTTAGGGCTAAGGTTCTTAATAAAATCCTAGGACTCTTTGCTCTTCTCTAGCAAATCTATATAAAAGATCTCTGCATTTCCTACATTATAGATAAAAAGACCCTAGTGCTTCAGCCTAGGCAGGTAGATAGGCTAGATATAGAACCTAATACTAGTTATCTAATTAATATCTTTTATATAGAGCAGCAGGTATATAAGGTCTCTAGATAGCGTAGTAAGGTGCCTAACCTATACAACGTTCTAGAGGTCTTAGAGGATAAAGCAAAGTCTAGTAACAATATCCTCTTATAAAAGGTACTGCTTACAGTAGATATAACCTTTAGTATTTAGTATATTATAGCAGATTAGTAAGATCTCTTCTCTAAAGAGCTAGCTGTTATCCTAGATATTCTATAGCTCTAGCCTAGAGAAGTAGGCTAGGAATTCCTTCTTAAAGGCATTACCCTTCCTAATAGTATTATACTAGCCTAGACAAGCTCTAATTATATAGAAACTGTAGGGCTTTACCAGCATCTTGCTGTTGGTACAGCTAGGCTAGGCAAAGACATACTTTCCCTTCTACATCCTATTAGGCCAGTCGACTACAGAGTCTATAAATAGCCTAGTAGTTTCTAGATTAAATAGCATCTAATTAGGCACTAGCAGGTCAACATCTAGTACTATTGCTGTAATAGCTGCATTAGTAGGCTTCTTATTAATAGTAGTAAATCTAGTCGCTATAGCAATGCTAGAACTGTTGAAAGTACCTAAGAGGAGTTTTATATTGTAGTAGAACTTTTAAAAAGGCATTGATCTGTCTAGTCTAGGTACTTAGGAAGGTGCTAGCAGGTCTAATCAGAATTAGAAGCAATTCCTAAAGGTGTCTAAGGCGTTAGGAAAAGTGGTGTTAAAGGTTTAGGGTCTTCTTTATCTTTAACCTAGATTCTAGGCGCTCTTTCTATTTATATTAATACATTTCCCTATCACCCCCTTTCTTTATTATTAACACTATTTCTTTAGCTTAACTAGACTTAAAAGCTTTTATTAGACGTAACACCTTAGTTTCAACCCCTTAGAGGTCACTAAAGTCTTCTTAGGCCTTTGTCTTTAGCAATAATTCTTCTTGTCTTTAGGCCCTTCCTCTTCTTCTAGAACATTACAGCTATCCTCCTCTTCTTTTTCCACCTTATCTAGCTAGTTCTTTTCCTATCTACTAAAATCACCTTCTCTACTAGAGTCGCTATAACCACCAAGTCTCCATCTAAGAAGAGGGCTACAAGTAATAAGCTAGTACTTCCCAAAGTACCTCCCCTTACTATTCTTTCCTTAGAAACTAGTATTATCTAACCTATTCTCTTTAATTAGAGCAATAAGAAGGAGATCCCTCTTCTCTAGTTGCTAGAGCATTAAGTAGTCGTTTAGAATCCTAGAGCGTTAATCTAGGTTAGAAATTTAAAAGCTCCCCCTCTAGGCTACCTTTCTTCCTATAGTTAATACCAGCTCCTTCTTAATTAGATCTCTATCTATAAGCTTAATAGAAAGGTTACAGCTAGCATTTACATTAAATAGAATATAAAAGCCTTTACTAACTCTAAAAAGTATAAAGACCTCTAAACTACTATAGACGCTAACGCCTACCTCTAGTCCTTTATAGCCAAAACCAAGAATATAAAGAGTCTTAAATACCAATCAGTATACGTCAAGGCTAATAGTAGCTACCTACTTAAGAAATACATTGGAATAATTAGACTCAATATATACTACCTCTAAGGTCTTTTCATCCAGTCTCTTAGCTACTAGAACCAAGTCTTTTACTCCAAGTACAAGAATTAGTACTAGTCTTCTCAGATTCACCTCTTAGACCCTAAAAATCCTTCTAATCAGTTCTATATAGACCTAGTTAGGAACCCTAGCTAGGACAACAATACTATACACATCTAGACTCCTTTCTTTAGCTACATCTCAGTCCTAAGATTCTACAATAGCACTTATAGGAACTACCTCTTCTACATTAAAGGCTACTAATGCTCTTTTACATCATCTAACTAGGTAGGGATACCAAGATTCAAGGATCTGTATAGCAGTCGTCGCCAATCAGAGAACATAGGTCCTTATGCCTTCAACACTAAAACTACACCTTACAAAGGAGATCTACAAGAACCCAACCACAAGGCTATCAGTACCACACAGTATAAAGTACAGAAGAAGTATAAATAGATCCAATCAGGGCTAGATAGTCCTTATCGTCTTAATATCTATTGCCTAGGATAGGCTAGGTCTAGATAGTATATAGGCAATAGAGCATAGAGATTTTAAAGTAGGAAAGTCTGCTTTTATTATATTCTAAGTCCTTATTAATAGAGAATCTCTAGTTATAGCTCCTAATTATAGTCTAGTATATACTATATACTTAGTCTGTCCTACACCATAGCTGGATATAGCTGGGTGTATCTAGCTATATCTGCCTAGTATATAATATCCCTCAATAGGAGGATATGCTATCTTGTAGTACGATATACAATCCTATAGTATAATATACAGCCCTATAGTATAGTATATAGGCCTGTATATTCTAATCAGGCATAAAGTATAGTTAGGTTATCATTGTAATAGCCAGTTGTCTAGAACTTCAAAGATCCCTTCTCCTTAGCTTAACTCGCCTAGTCTATTAGCAGAGGTCAATAAATTCACAAAATTACTTAAGAAAATGTCCTTTAAAGAATAAAATCTATCTATTTCCAGTCTAATTAAAAAATAACAAAAGGAAATACAAGAAAATAACTATAAGAAAGTCTAGGGTTTAGTCAGTCCCAAAGTGCTTATAGCAGATAGGATGAGATATCAATTATAGGGATAGAGGTATACAGTCACAGCAGGCCATCCTATTCCTCTAAACTATCCAAATCGTCTAATCTAGCTAATTCCTCTTCTTAGTCTGCATCCTCCTCTAAATCCGTTTTTTCTTTAGACTCCTCTCCTATCCTAGAGTCCTCCCCTAGGCTAGTATCCACCTCTAAGCCTAAGGAGCATTTAGACCTCTCTTCTTCTTCTCTCTAGGTTAGTCTAATCAGATCTTCACTAGGCATCAATTCTAGATAGGTCTCATCCACCAGTCTCTAGTACCTGTCTATCTAGATAAACTTCTTTAGACAGTACAGAGGGAATGTGCCCTCCAGGTCAACTCCATCTAGTATACGCAGGAAGTAGACTCCCTAATCAGTCCTCTAGCATACAAAGTATAGCCCTTTCTATTAGTAGGACAGCTTCTTATCCCTAGACATGTTAATAGCTTAAACATTATTATAGAGCAGGACTAGATCTCTCTCCTTAATCTCCCTATTCTTAGGCCTTATGCTGTTCTTAAGTATAGAGTTCCTCTAATCAGCCAAACAATAACAGTATTTAGCTATATCTACAGCTGCTTTATTAAAGTCTTCTTGCCTCCCCTCTAGCATTCAGATCCACGCCTTAAAGTATTCTTAGGTGGATATATCAGCTAACCAGTTAATAACCCTCTATAATAGTATACTTGTCTCCAGCAGAACAACTAGTTTATAGCCTCTTACAAGGTAGAAAGGCATCTAGCTATAGGATACCCTAATAGTCATCCACTCAGCAAAGAGGGCAGGTCTCTATAGCTTTATCCAGCCTTTCCCAGTACTATTTGTAAGTTTGGCCAGGGTGCTAGCTAAGCTGAAATAGCTACCCTTAACAATGCCATTTACCCTTAGGTTATAGGCAGAGACTATAATCCTCTAAATCCCAAGTTCTTTACAAACTATCTTAACCTCCTTCTTAAATTTAGGTCCTTTATCAACAATTAGAAGGCTAGGCATACTATAAGTCTAGATAAGCTTATCCTAGATAAAATCCTTAACTACCTTAGAGTCAAGCCTTCTTACTACCATAGCTTCTAGCCATCCCATCAGATTGCAGCAGCCTTCAATAAGGTACCACTTCCCCCAATCAGTCAGCATATACTAGCTATTAAGGTGCACCTTCTATATAGGCTACAGGGGTGGGGTGGTTCCTTACACCACTTTCTAATACCTTCTAGGGGCCTATACCTAACAATCAGGACAGGCAATAACTACTTATACAACTTTAGTATATATCCTAGGCTAGTAGTAGTATTACTAGAGGCATCTATAGGTTGCCTCCCTACCACAGTAGCCATTCTCCTTATAGGCTGCCTCGACAAATTCCTAGCGTTTTTCTACTCTATCCACTATATAGCACATCTAATTAGCACCTAGAAGGGTCTTCTAGAATAGTTGCTTGTATAGAAGGTATTTAGTGTACCTCTATCTAAAGTAGAGGGCCTTCTTTCTAGTTAGGCCATCTAGTATAGTAAAGTCGTATAGATAGCATACAATCTACTAGGACTCCTCACTCTAAGTTTAATCAAGGTCTAGAGGTTCCTCTAGTTTGTTAAAGGTAATCTAGGAGTCGACAAACTCATTAATATCGCCTGCTTTATCTTACTTATATATAGCCTCTTCTATAATAGAAAGACGCAATAGAGTATCTATAACTATATTATCCTTACCTTTAATATACTAAACTTCAAAATTGAACATGCATATCTAAGCAATCCAGTAGTTGATTAAAGCCCCTAGCAGGTTGAATATAGAACCTTTAAACTAGTATACTAGGACTTAGGTGTTGGTTTTAAAGACGAAGTAAATGCTGTATAAGTAGCACCTTAGTTTCTTAAAGGTGTAAAGGACATTACAGTACTCCTGCTTTATTACATTGTACTAGGATTCAGCGTTGTTCTAGATACTGCTTTTAAATCTGTAGGGAAGGCGCCCTTTACTTCTTTCCTAGGTAAGGACTACTCCCTAACCTATAATGCTAGCATCTATAGTTAAGATGATAATTCCTCCCCTAGACTAGTAATTAATAGCAATTAGGATAGGTATAGTTGTTACTACTCTAATTAGAGCAATCTTAGCGTCCTCCTGCTTAATAGTCTATAGGAAGACTATATTCTTCTTTATAAGCTAGTATAGAGGTGTAGTAGTATAGGTGTACTTAGAGATCTAGATATAATAGATATAGATAAGTCTAAAAAAACTGTAAAGCTATATAAGGCTTGTAATAGCTAGCTACTGTCTAATCTTTTCTACCTTAATCTAATCAGGCTTACACCCTTCTAATCTAGTAAAATACCTAATGATAACTGCCTTCTTCTTGCACTACTAGGATTTGGCCACTGCAATAGTTAAGCTAGCCAGTTCACAGTTAACTAGGACCTTGTTGAGATTCTAAAGGTACTCTAATACAGTATGTCTAATCTCTAGAAGGGTTTTCTTATCTTTATACTATAAGACTAATCCTTGTACTATAATATTATCTAGAAAGATGTTGGCAACCTTAGAGATAAGCCCTAACATCACCTAGACTATAATCCTTATAAACTAGGCAACTAAATTGGTAGCTCCCTAAAGTAGGGTATACATGCGGAATAGTCCAATTAGAGTTGCAAAGGTTGTAATATCGCAGCTCTTCTCATCTAGAGACACCTAGTTGTATCTAGAGAAAGCGTCTACCAGATTTAGCAAAACACACTCTACAACGCTTTTAGAGAACTTGTTGGTACTTAGAAGTAGGAAGGCATCTCTAATTGTATACTTATTATACAGCTGTATGTTATTGATTAGCTATAGGAAGCCATCCTTCTTTTCCACTAAGAACTACAGGTTCTAGTATAATACATAGGATTCCTTAATAACCCCTTTATCCTACTAGGTCTAAAGCAGCTTAATAACCTTTAGTACTAAGGCCCTAGGTATTAAGATATTAGGCACCTGCCAGGCCTTATACATAATGGTCCTAATATACTAGGGCAGTGCTACAATTGGGTCTAGCATCTACTTATAGTCCTAGTCCTAGGCTAATGCAGCTTCTCTATTTAGCAGGAGCTAAAGGAACAGTTTCTTCTCTCCTAGCTAGAGCATATTGTCCTTCTTAATCAGTTCCTCCCACTGCTTACAGATAAGTCGCTCGCCTTAAGGCATAGTTAACTATTTTAGCGTAATTAGCTTATTAAATTCGTAGTAGAGGTCTAGCTTATCTTTAATTAGAGCCTACTTCTTTAATCTCTAGTAAGAATTGCCTTCTAGTATTAATCCATCTATCTAGGTATTGTTAATAGGGTTTACCTTATCTACCTTCTTCTTATATAGCGTATATGCCTTGAATATCTCCTCTACCTCTTCCTTAGCTAATGCCCAGTACCTTCTACAAAAGCACTTCCCTCTCTAATTACTGCAAATCCCGCTCTACAAGTTCATACAGAGGGGGCTAGTAATAGAAAGGGCGATAATCTCTAGGATTGCTATATTGTAGGTAGGCTTAAGCTCTCCAACAACCCTATTGCCTTCTTCAAGCTCTAGTTCCTTTAGGACATCTAATCAGGTAGTATACATTCCTAGAAATGCACTACTATCTAGTTTTCCTACAGCTTATAGGAGGCTTAGTCTTTAGTGCTAATGTTAGTATTAATAACCAACCAGACGTCTTAGAAGAGTATATTAAGCTAGACCTTCTTACACTCTACGTTTTTCTTAATAGCTACATTAGTATCTAAGATAAATAGGAGTCCTAGGAGTAAATCCTCTATAGCAGTCCTAGAAGGCATAATAAAGCAATAGATCTTAATCCAATAGCCACCAATCCACAATATAGTAATGCATTCTCTCTAGAAGGCAACCTCTAACCTGTAATAACTCTTAGACCAGGCCTTTGTAGGTCTAATTGGAAGGTTGCAACGCTTAGTATACTTAAAGGATATAGTGTTTGTCTAGGATCCCGTATCTAGGACAGCAGTAGTATGGTTTTCCTTATTGTCACCTCCTATACTGTACATCACACAGCCTAACTCCACCATACACTTTAGGGTAAAGTCACTAATCCCTAAAGGCTTCCTCTTAACTAAGATGGGTTCTTCTTAGTACACCTATAGCATTTACTAGGTAATTAAAGCCTAAAAGTTGTTAGCGCTTCCTTTTAACTTTATAGAGGAAGTAGGGTCTACTTCTTAGGCATTTAATAATAGGGCTATCTTGTCTTCTTCAATCTGTATTGTCTTAGTAACGTTTTCTGCTATATTCTTTAACTAGACGAGCATTATAAGGGCAATCTAGGGGTTAAGTTAGGCAAGACTAGCTATTAATACCTTTACCTTAGCATTTAGAACTTTCTTAGTAATCTTTCTAATCAGCTCTTTAGCAATGTTCTTCTCGATTTTAGAATCTATAGAAACAGTAAAAGGTCCAATCCAAGTTGGCTCTTTCCTACTAGCTATTGTAGGGGCTTTGCTCTTGCCTTTCTATAGTAGGGGTGCTGGTACTAGAGGCTCTGCTAGTTCTACAAGTTCGTTGCTTAGCTCCTCCACTTCTACAGTGTTGGCATCTTTCTAGAGTCTCTTTAAATGCCTGGTTTCAGTCTAATCAGAGGTTCTAGGGCGTAAGTAGGAGCTCCTGGGGTCTCTGTCCTCTATAGTAACGTCTCTATCCACCTCTATAGTTATAATGTC
>Ga0247771_1000673_pt1 | contig 10556 bp, 10 predicted proteins | sample UWRJL197509C6_FD_179948 | JGI IMG/M metagenome (GOLD analysis project Ga0247771, IMG submission 179948) | Plant litter microbial communities from Arlington Agricultural Research Station in Wisconsin, United States - UWRJ-L197-509C-6 | ecosystem: Environmental > Terrestrial > Plant litter >...
CTTTTAGGCGTGGGATGGGGTCATCCGGCAGGGCATCGAACGACGAAGACGGCGAGACGGCCTCGGAAGTGGGACGTCCCGCCGTGGTGACGTCCTTTGGTGTTATCTGAATCCTCTACTACCCAGTAATGTACCCAGGTATGTAAGGGACTTTTGCGTGGGACGTGGGTTACACAACACCGACGAAGAACTGATGGGCCTGTTTGCCGGGTCGCGCCCGTCCCATGTGGTTGGCTCCGAGGCACATTTAGCCAACACTCGACCGTCCCACTGCTCCACCTCGTGCCTATCCCCGAAGGAGTGATATTCATCTCGGCCGGGCTGGCAACCGTGATGGCCAATAAACTCGGAAGTATCTCCACTGCGGCGGTCGCCCCCCAGGAGGCGGAGGGGGTGGTCGCCACTCTATCGGTACCCCTGAGCCGCCGTGCCTGGGAGCGTCTCGGCGGGCCTCCAGCCGCCCCCATCTCCCCGTCTCCAACACCGCTGCCGCGTCTCTGGATCGAGCCCTCGAGTCGGCAGAATGACAGATGAGAAGATCGGGTAAAAGGCGCCGGTCCAGTCCGGACCGGCCGGCCTGCGTCTCGATAAAAGGAGGGGCGGCGTCGCCCTCACGACGGTGCCCGTGGCTCGTGCCATTCCTCGTAGGACCTCGCGGGCGCAGAAGGCTTCCAGAGAATCGCCGCAGCCATGCTGAAGTCACTCCTCCTTCCCCTCCTCGCCGTCGGCGGCGCAGTGGCGCAGAACAATGCCACGTACGACTACATCGTCGTGGGCTCGGGGCCGGGCGGCGGCCCCCTGGCGGCCAACCTCGCCCGGGCCGGCCTGTCGGTCCTCCTGCTCGAGGCCGGCGACGACCAGAGCAACAACCCCAACATCTCCAACCTCTTCTCGTTCAACGAGGCGACCAACGACGAGAAGACGGTCTGGGACTTCTGGACCAAGCACTCGGAGGACCCGGCGCGGGAGCTCAAGTACGACCACCTGACGTGGCGCAAGCCCGACGGCGACTTCTACGTCGGCCACAACCCGCCCAACGGCTCCAAGCAGCTGGGCGTCTGGTACCCGCGCGCCGGGACGCTGGGCGGCTGCGCCATGCACAACGCCGGCGTCACCTTCCTCCCCTATGACGACGACTGGAACGACATCGTACGTCGCCGGCCCGTCCGCCGCCCCCCCTCCCGCATGCTGACCAGGAATACCAGGTGGCGGCCACGGGCGACAAGAGCTGGGCGGCGGCCGAGATGTGGAAGCACTTCCGCAACATCGAGAAGAACAGCTACCTGCCGGTCAACACGACGGGGCACGGCTACAAGGGCTATCTCGACACCATGGTCGTCGACAGCGGCTGGATCAACCAGAAGGGCGGCGACGGCGCCGAGATCTTCAAGCAGCTGGCGGGCGTCACGGGGCAGACGGGCAACGTCAGCGAGCTGATCTACCGCGACATCAACAAGGAGGGCGCCGGCCGCGACGAGGAGCTCGGCTTCTACGGCCTCGCCACGCACGCCACCAAGACGACCAAGCGGGCCGGGCCGGCCTACTACGTCAAGGCGACGCTGGCCGACGCCAAGAAGTACCCGCTGACGCTCCAGCTCAACAGCCTCGTCACCAAGGTGCTGTTCTCCAACGACTCGACGCCGACGGCCATCGGCGTCGAGGTGCTGCAGGGCAAGTCGCTGTACGGGGCCGACCGGCGCCGCAAGGCCGACGTCAAGGGCACGGCGACCAAGATCTACGCCAAGAAGGAGGTCATCATCGCGGGCGGCGCCTTCAACAGCCCGCAGATCCTCAAGCTGTCGGGCATCGGGCCGGCCGACGAGCTCAAGAAGTTCAACATCCCGGTGGTCAAGGACCTGCCGGGCGTGGGCGAGCGGCTGGCCGACAACTACGAGACTAGCTACATCGCGCTGGCGGCCAACAAGAAGCCGCTGACGGGCGTGGGCGCGCCGGTGGCGCTGCTGCTCAAGACGCCGACGTCGCCGACCAAGCGGCGCAACATCTACGCCTTCTGCGGGGCCATCAGCTTCGAGGGCTTCTGGCCGGGCATGCCCACCGAGTACGGGCCGTCCGAGTTCGAGTGCGCCTTCGTGCACATGAACCCCAAGTCGCAGGCGGGCTACGTGCGGCTGCGGTCGGCGGACCCGACCGACACGCCCGACATCAACTTCCGCTTCTTCGAGCACGGCGGGGACCAGGACCTGACGGAGCTGCTCGACGCCGTCAAGACGGTGCGGTCGGCCTTCGAGAAGGTGGCGGCGCCCGTGACGCCCTGGGACGAGGTGCACCCGTGCAAGGGCACCAACGCCAAGTGCAGCGACGAGGCGCAGAAGGAGTTCATCAAGAACCAGGCCTACAGCCACCACCCGACGTCGACGTGCGCCATCGGCCCGGCCTCGGACAAGTGGGCCGTGCTCGACTCCAAGTTCCGCGTGCACGGCGTCAAGAACCTGCGCGTCGTCGACGCCAGCGCCTTCCCCAAGATCCCCGGCGCCTTCCCGGTGGTGCCGACCATGCTGCTGGCCGAGAAGGCGACGGCCGACATCCTCGGCACGGCGGTGTAAGGGGAGGACGAGGTCCGAAGGGAGGGGGCCGTCGGGCGGCGGACGCGAGAAAAACGGTGTATCCAGACGCGGGGTTCCCATGTAAATATCGGTTCGACAATCTGTATAATGAACCAGAGTGTTTGCGTTGGCTGCGTTCCGGTTCGAGGTTTGTTGACGTGGGATGTTGTTGTCGCGAGCTCAGCCTCGGACCCTGCATTTCGAGATTTGAGATCTGCCAGGCACATGGGCCAACGGGCCGCCGCGAGTGGCTGAATCCCCCGATCGGCCCAGCCACAACAGGGGCCCGCCCGGCCGTGCCACAGGCTGAGGCAAAGACCCGGCTTGGGACACTTCACCCGGATTCCCCCGACCTCGAAATTTAATTGCCCCGAGTTTAGCAGGCACATGTAGTCGGAAAAAAACCTCAAGCTCCCAGAACACCATCGCGCATCTCTACTCCTCTCCCCCCGGCAGATCTCAGGGCTGTGCACGCGGGCAGACTCGCTCGATTCCTCTCCTTCTTTCTCGACGGGACCTTCTTTTCGCACCCGCCGCCATGACCAGCACGCCCCCGGCCACCGGCTCGCCCAAGGTCGACGCCCTCGTCCAGAAGGCCGCCGCCGCCGCGCCCCAGCAGCTGAGCGGCGTGTCGCTCTACTCGCGCTTCGCCCTGGCCGGCGCCGTGTGCTGCTCGGTGACCCATGGCGCCCTGACGCCCGTCGACGTGTAAGTAGTCGGACCGGGCGCCTTCGGTAAGAGCAGGCCACTGACCGTACCCGTCGCAAACAGCGTCAAGACGCGCATCCAGCTCGAGCCGACCGTCTACAACAAGGGCATGATCGGCGCCTTCCGCCAGGTCGTCCGGAACGAGGGCGCGGCCGCGCTGCTGACGGGCGTCGGCCCCACGTTCGCCGGCTACTTCCTCCAGGGCGCCTTCAAGTTCGGCGGCTACGAGTTCTTCAAGAAGAAGCACATCGACTACTTCGGCGTCGAGACGGCCTCCAATTACCGCATCGGCGTCTACCTCGCCTCGTCGGCCGCCGCCGAGTTCTTCGCCGACATCGCCCTGTGCCCCCTCGAGGCCACGCGCATCCGCCTCGTGTCGGAGCCCACCTACGCCAACGGCCTCATCGGCGGCTTCGGCAAGATCCTGCGCACCGAGGGCGTCGGCGCCTTCTACGCCGGCTTCGGCCCCATCCTGTTCAAGCAGTAGGTTTTCCGTCCCCGGAGCGCGTCCAGCGTCGCGTCTCCGACCCCGTCCCGGGCTCCAACCGCGGCTGACCGTGCCCGCCCGCCGCCAGGGTCCCGTACACCATGGCCAAGTTCGCCGTGTACGAAAAGGTCGCCGAGGCCGTCTTCCGCCGGTATCCCAAGAAGGACATGTCCAACGGCATGCAGACGACGGTCAACCTCGGCTCGGGCCTGATCGCCGGTTTCGCCGCCGCCATCATCTCCCAGCCCGCCGACACGATGCTGTCCAAGATCAACAAGACCAAGGGCCTGCCCGGCGAGGGCACCACCACCCGCCTCATCAAGATCGGCCGCGAGCTTGGGCTCAAGGGTTCTTTCACCGGTCTCGGTGCTCGTCTGGTACGTCCGGTCGCAATCGTCACGTGATGACTCGCAAGACGCCGCCGTGTTACCCCTGAACGAATTCTCCCCTCGTCATCCCCTTTCATCACCACCGCCCGAACATGAAATTAGGAGCAGACAAACTGACCGCAATATAGTTCATGGTCGTAAGTAACTCGCCGAACGTCGTCTTCCTCGCATGGCGCATTTCTGCGCGGCGAATGCGGCGTTGGACCTTCACGGACAACCTGGGTCCTCGCCTGCACTCCTTTCCGGCTGCGATCGTTACGCTAACCTCGCTCGCGCTCTTTTCAGGGCAGCTTGACTGCTGGCCAATTTGCCATCTTCGGCGTGAGTTATCCTTTTCTTATTGTTTCGATCTTGTTGGGGGCCGGGGTGCCTTGTCACCCCGTTGAACCTAGCATGGTTCTCCAGCTCTCGAGTGGTCGCTTCCCGATCTTGGCTCTGGTCACTGGCCCGTCAAGTCAGCTTCTCGCTTCCCCGTGGCCAGTTGAGGGATTTACCTCCCAAGAATATTGTCCGCCTGCCCACGGCTCGGTGCCGCCCTGGCGGTCGGATATGGGTCGGCTGGCTGCGCGGGCATCTCGAGCTGTCGCTCTCGATCTCAGGGGCTGGTCATGGATGAAGATCCGACTGCTGACACGCAAGACAACAGGACTTGAAGCGCATCCTGGGTGCCACAGGCGGCGTGGAGATTTCCAAATAAAGCACGTCGACGAGCTGGGAGGTGAGGCGAGAAGGTCGGATGATTGTATCGGCTCCTCGGCACTCCCGACACTCCGGGCAAGGGCGGTGTCCGATTTCGACGGCCCCCGTCTTCAACCTTTCTCTCAGCGCTGTCCTTCTGTTGTCGGGGGGGCACCTCTCGTCATGTTCAAGCTGGCCGCCCGCGTATGGCTTCCTGGGGATCGAAGAATAGAGCTTTCCGCTGGTGGCCGGGTCGGCGATGCCCGACCGACCCGAGGCGTCTTCCAGTGTATAATAACTCGTTTGCTTAGAGAGCATAGATCGGAGTATGGAAGGGTCGTTCTGGAAGAGCTTTCTCGTGTTCCCGGTAGCGGCAGACGTGATTCGCTACGAACCCGCAGCCGGGAGAGCGGGACATGGATGCAGCTCCAGTTCCGCAGCAGACGTCGCCCAGTTCGTCTGCGGCACAACCGGCCTGCCGGGCGTCGGCCTGCTACGTAACGACAGCTCGGTCGCTGCTTTTGGCTTGTTCAAGCCGGGCCCAGCGCCGTCGGGGTCCAAGAGAGCAGCACAGGACACCACGCTGCGGGATTTAAGGACCATGACGCCAAGGGGTGGCTAGATAACGGAATGGCAGCCCTGGGGTGGTGTTGGGCCGCACATGGCTTGAGGCTTCACGGTTACCTAACCGTGGCTGGCCGTATGGTTTCCCGTCCGGGGGCTGCCCGACTATGGCTGAGACCGCAGGCCCTCGATGCGCCACCTCCGGGACGGCTGGCAAATGGCGTCACGGGGTTGCTGGGCGTGGGCGGCCTTGATACCTACCTCGCAGGTCTACCGATGCTCTGGGACGGATGGATGGCGAATTAGGCTTTCCTGCTCGGTTGGCGCGAGGGCCTTGCCGTGCCATTACATGGGGGTGGTCCCCTCTTTGGCGAAAGAAAAAGGAATATCCACTCCGGCTCTCGAGAGGGGACGAAGCGAAGCCGGCAACCCCGGACGACGTGAGGCGGCTGCTCAAAGGCTCGAGGCCATCGAGCTGTCCTCGAAGTGCCCTCGAGCGGCAGCGGTCCGACCGAATCGCCGACGTCATCAGGAACACGAGCGGCCTCCAACATCTGCCATCCGCGGCAAATCGGGACATGGCAGGAGGGTCGCGTGTGAGTGGTTGACGCCCACTGTCGCTATTCGAGGCCAAGCTTTTTCGCCAAGCGGAAGCGGGACGATACCGAGAGGATGCGTCTGGCACTCGACCCCACACCGGGCCCCACCCCCCCCTCACGGCGCTGAGCTTCCCTGACGTTGCTCCCCAACTCTCGTTCAAAACCTGACCGACTCCCACAGCTCCCCGACCTCAGCCGCAGCGTCTTCTGCGTGTTACCTACCCAGTTTCCAATTCCGGTGCAACCAAAGAGGAAATCGTGCTTCGTTTTTAGGTGAGATCGATCCCTGGGCCAGTCGTGCCATGAGCTCGTGTCTGGCTCCACCCACCAACCATGCGGGGACGTTGCTTAGTAGAAGCCCCTTGGCTAACATTAAAGGAGCTCGCAGCTTCGTACCCGCTCGTATCCGCCCAGTTCCGGTAGCCGTTGTCCCCGACTCTCCACGGGCCCCCGACACCGTCGCCACCATGGTCCATCTAGCCGGCATCCCCCACGAGGAGGAGATCAACCAGGACATCGTCAAGGCCGTGAAGAAGGTCCACCTCCAGCTCGCCAACGATGAAGACTGCTTCACCACCTCCGTCTACGGCTCCAAGTTCGCCGCCGCCGACCTCCCCAAGCACGAGATGCCCGAGGGCGAGATGCCCAAGGACGTGGCCTACCGCATGATCAAGGACGACCTGAGCTTGGACGGCAATCCCATGCTGAAGTGGGTCGATCGCTAGCCCCCGTCCGCATTCCAAGGAGCTGACCGGTGTCTCGCCTCCAGTCTGGCCTCGTTCGTAACGACCTACATGGTACGCCCGGCGCCGGTATGCTCGGGGGAACGTGCGGCTGACATCACGTAGGAAGAGGAGGCCGAGAAGCTCATGACCGAGTCCTTTTCGAAGAACTTCATCGACTACGAGGAATACCCGCAGTCGGCCGACATCCAGAACCGCTGCGTGTCCATGATCGGACGCCTGTTCAACGCGCCTGTCGGCGTGGAGTCGGGCACGGGCGCCGTGGGCACCTCGTGCATCGGCAGCTCCGAGGCCATCATGCTGGGGGTGCTGGCCATGAAGAAGCGCTGGCAGATACAGAGGAGGGCCGCCGGGAAGTCGACCGAGAACCCCAACCTCGTCATGTCGTCGGCCGTCCAGGTGTGCTGGGAGAAGGCGACGCGCTACTTCGAGATCGAGGAGAAGCTGGTCTACTGCACCCAGGACCGCTACGTCATCGACCCCGAGCAGACCGTCGCCCTCGTCGACGAGAACACGATCGGCATCTGCGCCATCCTCGGCACCACCTACACGGGCGAGTACGAGGACATCAAGGCGGTCAACGACCTCCTCTGCAAGAAGGGCCTCAACACCCCCATCCACGTCGACGCCGCCAGCGGCGGCTTCGTGGCGCCCTTCGTCGTCCCCTCGCTCGAGTGGGACTTCCGGCTGGAGCGGGTGGCGTCGATCAACGTCTCGGGCCACAAGTACGGCCTGGTGTACCCCGGCGTCGGCTGGATCGTGTGGCGGTCCGCCGAGTTTCTCCCCAAGGAGCTGGTGAGGCCCGCCGCCTCCTCGTCTGACCCGCGCAAGGGCCGCTAACTCATTGCTCAGGTGTTCAACATCAACTACCTGGGCGCGGATCAGGCGTCCTTCACGCTCAACTTCAGCAAGGGGGCGTCGCAGGTCATCGGGCAGTACTACCAGCTCATCCGGCTCGGCAAGAAGGGCTACCGGGCCATCATGTCCAACCTGACCCGCACGGCCGACTACCTGTCGGACTCGCTGGAGGCGCTGGGCTTCGTCATCATGTCCAAGAAGTCGGGAGAGGGCCTGCCGCTGGTGGCCTTCCGGCTGCCGCTCAAGGAAGGGCGCAACTACGACGAGTTCGCGCTGGCGCACCAGCTGCGCGTCCGCGGCTGGGTGGTGCCCGCGTACACGATGGCGCCCAAGACCGAGGAGCTCAAGATGCTGCGCGTCGTGGTGCGCGAGGACTTCTCGCGCGCCCGGTGCGACCAGCTCATCTGCGACATCCGGCAGAGCCAGTGCCTGCTCGACGACATGGACAGGGAGAGCATCCGCAAGCAGCAGGAGTTCATCCACAAGCACCACACGGCCAGCGGCAAGGCGTCGCACAACCACCCCAAGTTCAAGGTTAGACCCACCGTCTCCCTCCCGGTGCACTCCCGCGCGACGATATGCTGACCGGCCGCATCACAGAAGGAGAAGCACTCCCTCCAGGGCAAGCACGGCAAGACGCACGCCATCTGCTAACCCGGCGGGCGGGGCGTAAGATGACCGCGGTTGTGACCATCACGACGCACCGAGTGTTATCGGGTGCACCGTCTCTCTGGCAGTCTATGCGTGGCTCTCTGGCTCTCTGGCTCTCTTTCTCTTCTAGGATGGAATCGGTACCTAGGTAGCTTGTCCAATCTCTCGGCTAAGCGACAAAGCCGAATCTCGGGACGCGGTTCGAACAACCATCCGTGTCGCCCTCAATTGGCTTCCCCAGCGGAAGCCGAGGGGGCATTATGATTCTCGAGCCGTGGGCGGTCTGCACAGCGATGAGTCTCTGTTTTTCGCTGTAAGCCACGCTTCATCCGCGAGAAGCTCAAGGTTCTGTACTTCCGTCTTCTGGCCGCGGTCGGTGCAGTGCGGAATCGACCGGATCTTACCGATCTCATGACATGCAGACGGCACGCAGTTCGAGTGGCTCGAGGCGGTCTGTGGCAATGTGGGGAACAGCGGAGAATCCTGGTCATCCCCCCCAAAATTGGCCGTTGTGGGGCCAGTCTCCTGTTTTCACATGTCAAGACCCCCCCGACCTCGAAGCGCATTCCACCGGCTCACGAGCCGCCGGCTTCAACTCGACGGACTCGCTCGTCCCGCCGAGTGCCCGTCCTCCATTGTCCTCGTGGCCACATTTGAGTGCTTTTCTTTCCATCCGTATCCTTATTCTGTCTGCATTCCCTACTGTTTGTGATCATCATCGTGCCGTAGACGAGCCTTTCCGGCGACCCAGGGGTCGGGACGGCGATCGCGTCGACCACTTCTCCCTCATCTGCCGGAGGCGGCGGACCAGACGGGACGGACACCACAACCCGGGCGAGGGATTTCCCCACGAGCGTCGAGCGTCGAGCGGCCGCTCCGGTCTCGACACCGGAGGATGTCTGCGTGGCCGCTACCAGGCAGAGCCTCGCGTTCTTCCCCTTCAGCTGCCAACCGTGCCACGTTCCCTTGCCCGTCCCGACCGTCGAGCGACTCAAGCCCGAGGCTCCGCTCCGACGACGTCAGACCGAAAGCTTCCTCCACTGTACATATATAGCCGCCCTCGGACCACCCCTGCCTGCCCGGCGGCCGGTATCGTGCTCGAGCACCGCATCTCGCCCAAAGTCGCCTCCGTTCCATTCTTCAGCATGATAGATCACGTCCTGGGCCGTCCGTCGGCCAAGTCTCGCAGGCTTCAGGTCCTCGCCGTGCTGTCTTTTTGGTCTGTATACCTCGTCAAGTGGGTTTGCCTCTCTCGTATGCTGGTCCGAGTGCCGACTGACCCCGGGGCAGAGGCCACCGACACGGCCCTCCCGTCGCCCGCTTCTTCTCGAAACTGCTCTCTAAGCGCCTGACGGTTTGGCAGACGGTCGTGGCCGCGATGCTATATCTGTACGCGGCCCGGAACTTCAGCACCCTCATCGCGCTCGGCAGCCCCGACCCCCTTTCCAACATGTACGACGCCACCTACTTCCGTGCCACGTGGATCCTGACGGCACTGGACGCCGGCTTCTGGACGGCCATGAAGATCAAGAGGAAGTGGCTGAGGGACCTCGCCTGCATCGTCTTCTCCGTCTTCTACCTGTTCTCAGCCGACAGCGCGGACGAGAAGGTACGGAAGATCAGGTCCAACCTGACGGTCGAACACCTCCGGGTGAGCTGGAACAAGGGCACCACGCCGTACCTCCGCTTCTTCCAGAGCCTGACCAGCCCCCGCCACACCCGTTGGCCGCCGCGCCAGGTGCGGCTCAAGCGGCCCGCGGGAAGCGACTACAAAGAGCCCATCACGGCCTGGCTCTACTTCGACGGGTCCCTCCGCGAGCTGGAGGGGTCCGGCGCGCACAAGATTGTGCTGGACCTGCCCGGCGGGGGTTTCGTGGCCATGGATCCCCGTTGCAACGACGACAGGCTTCTGGCGTGGACCACGAAGACCAGACTCCCCGTCCTCAGTCTCGACTACAAGAAAGCGCCCGAGTACCCCTATCCCTACGCGCTCAACGAGGCCTTCGACGCCTACACGACGTTGATCGACACGAGGGGCCGGTGCATCGGGCTGAGCGGCAAGGAGGTCCCCAAGATCGTGGTGACGGGAGACAGCGCGGGGGGAAACCTCGCCACGGCCATGACGCTGATGGTCGTCGAGAGCGCCATGCGGCCCGTCCGCAGCGCGGCGGGCAAGACCGAGCTGCCGGTCCCCGACGGCCTCGTCCTCTTCTACCCGGGCCTCGACATGAACATCGGGAACTGGATGTCGGACGAGCAGATGGCCCTCATCCGAGACCGGAACATGCGGTCCACGAACAAGGGCGTCCTCGAGC
>Ga0247771_1000674_pt1 | contig 10551 bp, 1 predicted proteins | sample UWRJL197509C6_FD_179948 | JGI IMG/M metagenome (GOLD analysis project Ga0247771, IMG submission 179948) | Plant litter microbial communities from Arlington Agricultural Research Station in Wisconsin, United States - UWRJ-L197-509C-6 | ecosystem: Environmental > Terrestrial > Plant litter >...
GGTCATCTTGCCGGGCCATTACGAGCTTGCCGCCGCTGAGCAAGGCGCCCCAGTATTCAATCGTAGTGGCATCGAAGGAGGGCGAGCCCGTGGAAAGCAATGCATCGCTTTCATTCAGCTCGATAAAGCCCGAGCCCTTCACCAGCGAGACGATGTTCCTGTGTTCCACCATCACCCCCTTCGGCGTTCCTGTCGAGCCCGACGTGTACATCAGGTATGCAAGCGATGAAGCCCTGATCGAGCCGGAAGGCTTCGTTACAGGCAGCGATTTTATATATATACTTTCTTCATTTATGTTGATGCGCCCGATGCTCTCTTCCAGCACAACATCACTGCTGGTCAGGATGAAGTCGGCGCCGCAGTCCTGCAGCATGTAGCGGATGCGGGCTTCAGGGTAGGAAGGATCGATGGGCACGTAAGCCGCGCCCACCTTGAGCAGGGCAAGGATCGTGATGATAAGCTCCAAAGAGCGTTCCAGGCAAAGCGGCACCAGCTGCTCTTTCTGCACACCCTTTTCCCGCAGGTAATGCGCCAACTGGTTGGAGCGCTCATCCAGTGCCCGATAGCTCAGCTTCTCTTCTTCAAACACCAAAGCAGGAGCAGTCGGTGTTGCCAGCACCTGCGCTTCAAACAGATCAACCACCGTTTTATCTTCAGGATAAGCACTATCGGTCTTATTGAAGCCATTGATCTTTTGTACCTCTTCGGTCGTCAGCAGCTCCAGCGCACCGATCGCTACCGATGCATCCTCCACAACGGCCGACAGCAGCCGCGCATAGTGCCCCAGCAGCCGCACCGCCGTCTCTTCCCGAAGCACCGACGCCGCATACGTCAGCAGCACCTGCAAACGCCCATCCCCCTCCTCGATTATGTCCATGTCCACATCGTACAGGCACCGGATCGAACCCGCCGCACCCTGCTCCACCGACACTTCCCCCAGCGCAAAGGCCTGTGCCGCCGGCGTGTTGTGCAGCGCCAGCACCGCCTGGAACACTGCACTGCGCCCCAGGTCCCGCTCCCCGCCGACCGACTCCACCATCCGACCGAACGGCAGCTCCTGGTGCGCATAGCCGTCCAGCGTAACCCGCCGCACCTGCTCCAGCAGCGCCGTGAAGCCTTCCGACCCCCGCAGCTGCGTGCGCACCGGCAGCAGGTTAATGAAAAAGCCGATCAGCCCCTCCACCTCCTGCTGCGGCCGGCCCGCCACCGGCGTGCCCACACAGATATCATGTTGGCCTGTGTAGCGCCACAGCACCACCTTGAAGGCCGCCAGCAGCGTCATGAACAGCGTAGCCCCCTGCCGCCGCCCCAGCGCCCGCAGCGCCTCGGCCAGCGGCCGCTCCACCCGCGTCTGCACCCGCCCGCCCGCAAAGTCCTGGCGCACCGGCCGCACGAAGTCCGCCGGCAGCGCCAGCGGCTGTACCCCTTCGAGCTGGCCCTGCCAGTACTGAAGGTGCTGCTCCAGCACGGCGCCCGACAGCCAGGCCCGCTGCCACAGCGCATAGTCGCCGTACTGCACCTCCAGCCGCGGCAATACGGCCGCACGGCCCTCCACGCCGGCCCGGTAAAGCTCCGTGAGCTCCTGAACCAAAAGACCGATCGACCAGCCGTCGAAAGCAATGTGATGGACCACGCCGATGAGCAGATGCGCTTCGGCGGACAGCTCGATGAGGTGCACGCGCAGCAGCACATCCTGACCCAGGTCGAAAGGTGTGGTGATGCACCGGGTGACATACTCCTGGAGGGCCTGCTCGTCGGCCGGAGCCTCGGTGCGGGGCACGAAGCGGAGCCCCCAGCGGGAGGCGGGCTGCACATGCTGGCGGCCTTCGCCGTGGTGGTCGTGGAAGGTGGTGCGCAGGGCCTCATGACGGTGGATGATGGTGCGGAAGGAATCTTCCAGGAGGGTGCGGTCCAGGGGCCCGGAAAGGCGGAAGACCCACGGCAGGTGATAATGGCTGCTGCCCTGCAGGCGGTCCACGAACCACAGATGCTCCTGCGCAAACGACAAAGGCATCGGTACGCCCTCGGCACGCCGCAGGACCGGCGGCCGTACGTCTGCAGGCATATCCATAAGCTGGGCGGACAATGCGGCAACCGTCGGCGCCGCAAAGATCGCACGCACTGTAAGCTCGCGGCCCAGCTGCCGGCGCACCTGCGCCACCAGCCGCATCGCCAGCAAGGAATGCCCGCCGATCTCGAAAAAATTATCGTGTATCCCTACCCGTTGCACGCCAAGCAATTCCTGACAGATACCGCAAAGCACGGCCTCCTGTGCAGTACGCGGCGCCACATAGTCTTGCGTCGGCCGCATGGCGTCTTCCACGCCGGGCAAACGTTTGCGATCGGCCTTGCCGCTTGCGCTCAGCGGAATGGTTTCTATATCCACGATCACCGATGGAACCATATAGTCGGGCAGCCGGTCCTTCAGGAAGGACAGCACGGCCACGCGGTCAAAACCTTGTAGCGGCACGGCATAAGCGATAAGCTGCAGGTTGCCATCGCGGGCAGGACGAACATCAACCACGGCCTGACGCACACCCGGAGCCTGCTGCAGCACCGCCTCGATCTCACCCAATTCGATACGAAAGCCCCTGATCTTTACCTGGTCATCCAATCGGCCCAGATATTCCAGGTTGCCATCGGGCAGCCAGCGCACCAGATCGCCGGTGCGGTACAAACGCGCACCCGGCGTGCCGGCCAATGTATTGGCAACAAAACGTTCGGCCGTCAATTGCGGCAGGTTCAGGTAACCACGCGCCAGCTGTATGCCGCCGATATAGAGCTCGCCAGCGCCGCCATCATACACAGGTTGTCCCTGACGATCGAGTACATAAAGCTGGGCATTCGCTACGGGACGGCCGATAGGCACCAACTGTACCGGCGCCGTTCCTGCAGGCACATCCCAATAGCTCACATCGATGGAAGCCTCCGTAGGCCCATATAAATTATGCAGCGATGCGTGGGGCAGCCTTCTGTTGAAATCATTGACCTGCGCGGGTTTCAGGGCCTCGCCGCTGCACAGCACGCGCGCCAGTCCACTGCAATCGCCGGGCGTCAGCTCCGGCAGGAAGGTCTCGAGCATCGAGGGCACGAAGTGCATTAGCGTGATGCCTTCGCGCTCGATCACATCCTTGAGGTAGTCGACATCCTTATGACCGCCGGGACGGGCCATCACCAGACGCGCACCCACGAGCGAAGGCCAGAGCAGTTCCCACACCGACACGTCAAAGCAGAAAGTTGTTTTTTGCAGCACCGCATCGCCCGGCTTCAATTCATAATGCTGCTGCGCCCATACGAGGCGGTTGAACAATCCTCCATGTTCCACCAGCACACCCTTGGGGCGGCCTGTGGAGCCTGAGGTATAAATAACATAGGCAAGATCATCGCCGGCAGCTGCGCGTTGCGGGTTGGTCTCATCTTGCATGGCAGGCGCAGGCCAGCCCCTGTCGAGCCGAAGGGTTTCAAGACCGTCGAGGGACGGAAGCGCCACATCATCCGCAGTGAGCACCAGCCGCGCGCCCGTGTCTTCGAGCATATAGCGGATGCGTTCCTGCGGGTACTGCGGATCGATCGGAACATAAGCGGCGCCCGCCTTCAGTATACCCCAGATGCCGACGACCATTTCGAGGCTGCGCTCGAGACAGATGGGCACCAGCGTTTCCCTGCCGACGCCACAGGCAAGCAGGTAGCGGGCCACCTGGTTGGCGCGGGCATTGAGCGAAGAATAGGTCAGGCTTTCACCTTCGAACGTCAGGGCGGGCGCATCGGGTGTGCGCGCAGCCTGCGCTTCGAAAAGATCGACGACCGTAGTATTATGGGGAAGAGAAACCGTCGTGCGGTTGCGAACATACATAAGGGTATGCAGCTCGGCGGCATCGATAAAAGACAAGCTGCTTACCGGCTGGGCGGGCTGCTGCACCAGGGCCTGGATCAACCCGCCGAAGTGGCGGCCCATGCGCTCGATGGTTTCGTGACGGAATAATTCCGTGCTGTATACGATAGTGACCGAGAGACCTTCGGCCTTTTGCGTTACATAAAATGAAATATCCAGCTGCGCGGTCTGCGGCCGCATATCTACTTGCTTCAGCGTAACATCGCTACCGAGCAACTGTTCGGGAAGCTCATTGTCCGCCGCATTCTGCAACACCAGCATCACCTGGAACACAGGATTGCGGCTGCGATCGCGGATCATGCCCAGGGCTTCCACCATCTTCTCGAACGGCACATCCTGGTGCTGATAGCCGTCGAGCGTTACCTGCTGAACGGCACGGAGAACATCATGAAAACTGTTGCAGCCATCGATGCGCGTACGCAGGGGCAGGGTGTTCACAAAAAAACCGATGAGGCCTTCGGTCTCTGGCTGGCGGCTGGCCACAGGCGCGCCGATGCAAATATCTTCCTGGCCCGTGTACCGGTGGAGCAGCACTTTCAGTGCAGCCAGCAGAGCCATGTACAGACTGGCCCCGGCGGCATGCGCCAACGTGGCGAGGCGCTCGGCCAGCGGCGCTTCGATCAGCCACTCCACCTGGTCGCCTTGCGTGCCCTGTATTACCGGGCGGGAATGATCCGTCACCAGCGCCAACGGCTCCACGTCATGCAGCTGCTCTTTCCAGTAAGCAAGCTTTTGCTCATAGGCATTACCCGACAGGTATTGCCGCTGCCATACGGCGTAATCGGCATACTGAAGGGAAAGATCATTCAATGCGGGGGCGCCTTGCTGCCGCAGGCTGCGGTAGAGGACGGCCAGCTCTTTCAGCAGGATGCCGATCGACCAGCCATCGAAAGCGATATGGTGCATCACAGCCACGAGGCGATAGCGAAGCGGCTGCAATTCGATAAGGGTAATGCGAAGGGGATAATCCTGCGAGAGATCGAACGGCTTTTGCAGGAGCGACTGAACAAGATCATCGGTATCGACGGCAGCCGCGCGTTGCAGCATCCAGCCGGCGGCAGGCAGCACCTGCTGGTAGCCGGATCCGTCTTCCTCGCGGATCACGGTACGCAATACTTCGTGCCGCTCCATGATGGCGCGGAAGGCCGATTCGAGATTGTCTGCGTCCGCCGCGCCGGAGAGCTCGAACACCCAAGAAAGATGGTAGGGCAGGCTGCCTTGGAAGCGGTCGATGAACCAGAGCCGCTCCTGCGCGAACGATAGCGGCACGCGCTCGTGAAGGCCGTGCTTTTGCATGGGCACAGGCGCGAGGGCGGGCAGGGAAGTGCCGGCTTGTGCGGCCAGCGCGGCCACAGTAGGGTACTGGAACAATGTCTTAACGGACATTTCAAGACCGGCGCGCCGGCGGAGCGCCGACAGTATGCTCATGGCCAGCAGCGAGTGTCCGCCAAGCTCGAAAAAATTATCGTGTATCCCTACCCGTTGTACCGGCAGAAACTCCTGCCAGAGGAGACACAAGGTCGTTTCCAGCGGTGTGCGCGGCGCTTCGTACGGCTGCAGGGCAACGGGAGCAACCACTTGGCGGAGAAGGGTCTTCTTATCCACCTTGCCATTGGGCGTCAGCGGCAGCTGACCGAGGGTTTGCCATACACCGGGCACCATGTAATCGGGCAGGCGGCGCTTCAATGCGGCCAGTGCGGCCGGCGCATCGAAGCCATCGGCAGGCACTACGAAAGCGACCAGCTGCTGACGACCTTCGTTTTCCTGCACCACTACCGCGGCCTGGCGAACACCCGGCAGTTGCTGCAGGGCCATTTCAATCTCGCCCGGTTCTATCCGGAAGCCGCGCAGCTTTACCTGTTCATCCATGCGGCCCAGGTATTCGAGGTTACCATCGGGGAGCCAGCGCACTTTATCGCCGGTATGGTAGAGGCGTGCGCCGGCTGACTTTGCAAAAGGATCTTTGGTGAATCTTTCGGCGGTCAGTGCCGGCTGGCGCAGGTAGCCGATGGCGACGCCCGCGCCCCCGATATGCAGCTCGCCCGGTATGCCCACCGGCACCGGCTGTCCCAACGCATCGAGCACGTATAAATACGTATTGTAGAATGGCCGGCCGATGGTGACCTTTTCGTCGAAGGCAAGTTGGGCCGCAGTTGAATAGATTGTCGTTTCCGTTGGACCGTAAAAGTTCCATACGGGCTGATCGCCGAGGCGGGTAAGTGTTTGCTTCAGCGGTTCGCGAACGGCCTCGCCGCCAAGGGCAATCGTCATGTCTTCTTCATTCTTCCACCCCGCATCGAGCAGCACCTGCCAGAGAGAAGGCACGGCCTGCATATGCGTTGGGTGGTGTGCGGCTAGTTGCCGGCGCAGGCGGTGCGCATCCAACACATCCTCGCGCGCGACCAATATCGTTTGTCCACCGGAGATGAGTGGGAGAAAGAATTCTAAATAAAAAATATCGAAGCAATAAGTGGTGACGGACAAAAACCTGGTGGTGGCCGTGGTCTTTAGGCAGGACTGCAGGGCCACAAGCACATTCACCAGCGAGCGCTGCGCGATCGCCACGCCCTTGGGCTTGCCCGTGGAGCCGGACGTATAAATAACATAGGCGCGGTCGTCGGGAGTGGCGCCTACGCCCGGTAATTGTGCGGGCATGGAGCCAATAGCGGCGTGGCTGCGATCCAGCTCGATCACTATGGCATCGGTACCGGCTACAAGAGCGGCGCAATCCGATTGGGTGACTATCAAGCCGGCGGCCACGTCATCGAGCATATAGCGGATGCGCTCAATGGGGTAGGCTGGGTCGATGGGTACGAAGGCGGCACCGGCTTTCAGGATGGCCAGCAGGGCAATAGCCAGGTCTGCCGTACGTTCGAGGCAGACGGGCACCAGCGTGTTTTTTTCCACGCCTTGAGCAAGCAGATATTGTGCGAGCCGGTTCGAGCGTTCGTCGAGGAGGGCATACGTCAGCGTTTCGTCATTGGCGACGAGGGCGACGGCGTCCGGCGTCGTTTTGGCGCAGGTCAGAAAAAGATCGATGACCGTGCGGGCGGCCGAGGGTGCGCGCTGCGTCTGGTTAAAATGTTCGAGCACAAGAGATCGCTCCTTTGCCGGCAGGATGACGAGACGGTCGATCGGGATTTGGGCATCGGAACAAATGGATGCGAGCAGTTGCGCGTAATGATCAAGCAGACCTTCGGCCGTCGTTGCGGCAAAAAGGTCGGTGCAGTAGGTGAGCGACAACTCGAGGCCGTCGGCAGTGGTGGTTACATCTAGGGCCAGGTCGAAGGCTACGGTATTTTTTTCGAGGGGCTGCTCTTCCAGTCGCGCGGCGCCGAGGTCGAGCGTGGCCACGGGCAGATTCTGGACGGCAAAAAGAACCTGAAAGAGCGGGTGGCGGCTCATGTCGCGCGGCACGCCCAGCACTTCCACGATCTTTTCAAAAGGCACTTCCTGGTGTTCGTAAGCGGCCAGCGTGGTTTGCTTTACCGATTGGAGAAAGGAAGAAAAGTCCTCACTGCCATGCAGCCGGCTGCGCAGCGCCAGGGTATTTACAAAGAGGCCGATCAATCCTTCGGTTTCCTGCTGCTGGCGTCCTGCAACGGGACTGCCGACGCATATATCCTCCTGTCCCGAATAGCGGTGGAGCAATACTTTGAAAGCAGCCAGCAGCGTCATGAACAGGGTCACGCCCTCGCGTTGCGACAGTCGCTCCAGCGATCCGAGCAGATCCTTATCCAGCCTGCTTTTGACGGACGCGCCGCGGGTACTTTGCACAGCGGGCCGCGGCTTGTCGGTGAGCAGGGCCGAGGGTTCGGTGCCGGCAAGCTGGCGGGTCCAGTAATCCAGCTGGCCGGCCAGGGCTTCGCCCGACAGGCGGTCGCGCTGCCAGTGCGCATAGTCGGCATAGCTTATGGGAAGAATTTCGAGTAGGGGTTCCCGTTGTTGCGACAGCGCGGTGTAGGATTGCGCCAGCTCGCGCACGGCGATGGCGATGGACCAGCCGTCAAATGCGATGTGGTGTACGCTCACTACCAGCAGCGATGCCGCATCGGGCAGCTGCACCAGCGTAGCCTTGAGCATATAATCGCGGCCCAGGTCGAAGGGCTCATCCAGGAGCTCGCGAATGTAAGTATCCATGTCCTGCTCCTCCTTCCACTGGCGGCGTTGGAGACGCCAGCCGTTGGAAGGGCGCACACCTAGAACGCGCCGGCCGTCCGCTTCCTGCACGACCGAGCGCAGCACCTCGTGCCGGTCGATCACCAGGCGCAGCGCAGCTTCCAGCACATCGGCATCGAGCGGGCCGGTGCAGCGGAACACCCAGGGCAGCTGGTACGCCCTGCTGCCCTGCAGCTGGTCGATGAACCAGAGGCGTTCCTGTGCGAAGGACAGGGCCAGCGGTTCATTTGCCGACCGGTCGATGCGTTTGATCTTGCGATGATCCGCGGGTGCATCGCCGTATTGCATCAGGTGATCCCTGATGTCGTCCTTGCGGCTCTTGATCTCGTCCATCAGTTCCGGCGGTGCCGGGCGGTTACGGGCGGTACGAATGGTGAGGGTGCCTTCCTGTACGAAAAAACGGATGCCGGCGTCCGCGGCCCTGCCGATAAGTAAAAAGATATCTTGCTCTGCCATAAAAAATATTGTGAAGGATCGTTAGGCTTTTGCGGGTGGAGGCGGCCGTGTGTGCGGGTCGCGGGGTTAGCCGGGCAAAAGTCAGCAGGCTTTGGAGGGATATTGGATGATGGGCGGGATCGGGCGCCGCTGCGCGGCGCCCTCCTTTACCCTTACGTATTTATACGGTTGCCGCTCAGGCAAGCTCGGGCTGGCCGATCAGCTGGCGTTCGTACAGCAGCTCTTTCTCACCGAACAGCCGTTCGGCCGTAATGGAACGCTCGTGGCACAGGCGCACCAGCTGATTCGACTGCACGATGGGGTTCGACTCGTCGGTGTACTTGATGCTGCTGATAAATTCCACCCAGGGCTCCTGTCCCATCGCATATACATAGGCTTCCTTGGGATGGAAGATATTGACGAGCGACATGCCGCGGCTGCAGTCCGAGCCGTTCAGGCGGCGCGTCGCATCCTGGTCGCGGGCGATCTTTTTGGTGAACAGCGGACCATAGAGCCAGGTCAGCGGGGCGCCGTCGCACTCCATGCCGAGGAAGATCACGTCAACGTCGCCGATGGCGCGCTGGATATGCTTGTACAGCTCGGGCTCCATGATGCGCGAGTCGGCCATGAACAGCAGCTTGAACTCGCCGATCTGCACGTGGTGGCAGGCCTTGGTGAGGATATTCAGGTCGCTGTGCTCGCCGGTGAAGGGTATGCCGGTGATATTGATGTCGGCGAATTCGACGGTCTCCATCTCGCCGATCTCGGTAACGTTCTTGAAGCCGATGCTGTTGAACATGAGCTTGAGGTTGGGGTCTTCGAGGCGGCCGCCTTCGGTGCGCGGAACGATCATGTTCCTGATCTTGTGGCGCAGCGGCAGCAGGGTTTCGAAGAGGATATGATCCTGGTGGTTGTGGGTGATGAGCACGTAATCGATCACGTCGGGCAGGTCGGAGTCGGAGAAGTGCTCGATGTCGGAATCATAGCCGTAGTAGCTGATCAGCGGGTCCACCAGTATGCTCACGTCCTTCGTCTCCACGAGGATGCAGGCATGGCCGAAATAGCGCATGCGGATCTTGTCGCCGTTGTATTTTTTATAGGCCGGGTGCGGCGTGGTGGTGAAGAAGGTTTCGAAGAGCGCTTCCTGTTCTTTGGTGATGCCGAGGATCTCCTTGATATAGGAAAGGGTCTGGGGCTCGCGCTTCATGCGGGCCAGCTCGTCGATGCCGCGGTGCAGGAAGGGAATGTCGAGGTGCAGCACTTCAGGTTCGTCGAGGCGGGGCGTGCTGAGGCAGAAGGGACGATGGTCATTGTTCGTGATCCAGAAAGCCATGCTCTGGGCCGAAGTATCGTGAAACTCGCTCTTGTACAGCAGCGATTCGAAAAAGCGGAACGCGGCGTTGTTGTTGCGGTCGTAAAACAGTTCCACGTAGCCCTTGAGCAGCTTGGGCACCTTGGGGTAGAGGTCTTCGAGACCAAAGCCCTTGGCTTCGGCGGCCAGCATTTTATCCAGCTCTTTCACGGCCTTTGAAAACTCGATCATATTCGCACGCTTGCGGCGCGTGTCCTGCTCCAGCGTGCGCACTTCCTCGATGCGGCCGCCGGCGAAGTCCATAAAGGGACCGCCGCGCATCTTCGGGTTCAGCACGGCCTCCGCATGAATGCCGGGCGCCAGCAGGTAAGACTCCATGATGGAAAGGTGGCGGCCCGTGATGTTCATGGCAGATGTAGCCGGGGAGATCAGATGGCTCCAGGCATACCAGCGGTCTACCAGCGGTTCGAATACGACGTTCGGCTTTAGATACATTTTTTGTTCGCTCATGGTTGATATATTTTAATGTGATGAAGTGATTGCGTTGCCAGCACGTTCATGATCTCGCCGGGAAAGCGGAAGATGAAGAAGTGCCCGCCCGGCAGCTTACGGAAATCGACCGCCTGCTCGGTTGTCTCCTGCCAGAGGCGTATATCTTCGTCGCGCATGTCCTCTTCGTCGCCGGTTATAACGGTCATGGGTATGCGAAGGGGCGGCGCGGGCCGGTGCTGAT
>Ga0247771_1000675_pt1 | contig 10547 bp, 7 predicted proteins | sample UWRJL197509C6_FD_179948 | JGI IMG/M metagenome (GOLD analysis project Ga0247771, IMG submission 179948) | Plant litter microbial communities from Arlington Agricultural Research Station in Wisconsin, United States - UWRJ-L197-509C-6 | ecosystem: Environmental > Terrestrial > Plant litter >...
AACTGAGCGGATCCCGGTCCCAATACGGATCAGGGGCGGAAGTAAACACTGCGCCGAATGTAGCACCGTAGCAACCGTCTCCCTAGAGCGCCTATAAACTGCCCGTACATTATCTTCTGTCGCTGGCAGAGCGTCATCTTGGGCTTTTCCAGGCAGCGCCTCGAGCGCAAGGCCGAGGCCCGGCACCGAGCTGCTACTGTACAGCGACTCCACATCGAGCATGTCTCTGACGGTAGCCGTTGCTTAGACGCATGCGCAGAAAACCGATAAGTCCGTCTGGATGGGCAAAAGGAATAAGGTCCCCGGCAGACTGTGGCCTGTACAACAACCACCCGGTTACCCGCAGTGACAAGTACAGAAGCCTCCTGTTACTGTCCAACGATACATCTGCTTTGTCGTGGGTAGCAGCAAGCATCACTAGGACCGTCATAGCGCCTAGATGTCGATAACCGGCCGACCAGGCTGACCCGACAGCCTTCGTATCGCCAGCCCATATGGTCTAATGTCGCGATAAGCAAACGAGCGCATGGTCCGGCAACCCACCAACAACATCCGTGCGGCGGGGATGTACAATCATTGGAACACGTGGCTATCGGGCAGCGACCGGTTTGGGACACGGCCGGTCCCTCCCCAGACAGCGACATCGGCCACTGATGATTGGATCACGGCCGGGCGGTGTCACGCCGTGGAATAGGGACCATTCATCTGGGGTTTCTTTGCCGTCCCTCACTCATATTGGGTTGCTTCGCTCTCCCTCATCGTTGCCTACCGACCCTGGTACGTCGCTTGCGCCCTCGGTGCCGCGAGTTCACATGCTCGCCGGAAACCATGATGGGTTTCTCAATTGTCCTCTCGCTGCTCCTCAGCCTCGCTCCGACCGTCGTCGCTGGTGACTTTTGGGATGACTTCTCCAATAACCTTGCCACAGACCTCGCTCCCTTCATCTCGCTCCTGGGCGAGGCACCTACCAAGCAATTCCTGAGCGAGAGCATCACAATCTGGGACTACATTATCTTTGCCGCTGCTCCGCTAGGGATCCTCACCATCCTTACCAGTGTCATCCGTGTCGCTGGAAGTTCGTCGCTTCGGGCCTTCATCGGCCGTTCTCAAGAGGGTGCAGGCCAGGCCGAGGCCGAACTCTGTAGCTCGACCAGCAATGATGTCTGCGAGATGTACAACAACGGAGGCATTGCCCGCGTCTTTGGCCGGCCAAAGATTCTCGAGCTCGTCTGCAACCATAACGCGCCGAGGGAAGAGTTTCGTCAGGGACACCATTCGGCAAATCAAGGGCCAGGATCCCGTCTTCTGAAAGTGCCAGCAGGGTTGTACACTTTCGAAAAATACACATCTGCTGGCCTCGGTGAGAAGGAATGGATGCGAATGAAGCCTCGGAGCACTGTCCGGGCGCGCGATCCTGTTGACGAGGACGGGCACATCCTCGACGAGAACGAATCAACCATCTTTGCGCCAAATCCGAACTTGACACTCAACATCTGGATGAGGAGGCCGAACTTGCGCCTGCTCAAAGCGGCCGCGGTCGCCGGAATCTTGCTCCAGAGTAGCGTTGTCGCGATCGCCGCGGTCATCACGTATCAACTCGGCCTGGAAAAGGAGTCCGGTCCACCGCCGACCTACGCCTTCCCCCTTTTTGCGATTGGGACGAGTTTTCTTGGGATAGGCACATACCTCGCGGCACGTCTCATCGGCGAATCGACCTCTGAGACTGAATTCCGACGTCGCAGCTGTGCGAACGCCAGGAGCGAAGTTGTCGTCCTGCAGCCCGGCGGTCAAGTCATCGGCGACCAGCACTTTCCCCCTTTTGCCTACTCCGATATGGACCTTCAATCCTATGTATCCTCCTGGAAGCCGTCCTCAGGCCAAATCCGGGAATTCTCTCAGGTATGGGCGAGCTTGGGATGCGTAATGGTCGGGTTTGTCATGCAGTTCATCGGCCTAAGAGCATTGCATTCCATCATTGGTCTCGTCAACCTCGGCGTCACAATCCTGATGAGTGCAGTACGGGCAGGCCTTCGGACAAGGAGACTGTCTTCAAATGATAATCTGCTCCACGAGTGCTCGGACGCGATCCTCGGCCACGAACTAGACTGGCTCGCATTACATCTAGGACGGAAGTCGTTCGGCCAGACTGTGATGGCCGGGCAAAAGAGACAGAGCAGACCGACGAAGGAGGCACAGGGGTCGACGAAACCGAGAGAGAGAAAAGAGGAAGCAAGTTGTTTCTGGCTGACGACCAACGCAATGGACGGAGGCCGGAGCATCCTGCTCCCCCAGGACCGCCAAGTGGCCTGGGATGGCGACGGAAAACTGAGGGGCGGGCTGTTGGTCCAGGTATACGGCTCCACGACTTGGCCAAACTTCGAAACGAAAGACGTGTCCAGTATAGCCAGCAACAGCCGAGACCTCAACTTGGACTTGGAGCTTTCGGCTGCCGAAATGGTTCTCAACTACCGAGCGCGGCTAGCTCACATCACCGGAGAGTCGAAATACCAGCTCGACGACGAGGGGCAGGAGTGGCAGGAGGATCTCCCAATTTCCGCCACCGATTGGGCAGAGGAGCATGCAAATGTCCGCGAACTGGCGCGGCGACTTGCCACGGCGATGGAGAAGATCGCAGACATCATCTTCTCGAGCAGCGCAGTCTTTCGAGACTCGTGGAAATACGCTCGGTCCTTCTCCTGGGCCGTTTCTTGTCTCCTCACAGCAGACCGCTCGTCGCCCGACAAGCGCCAGCGCGTCTATTTGAGCATGTACCGCGAGTCATCCACCTCGCCGTGGAAAGTCGACGGCGCCAGAGTCGAGGCTGCCCTAGGCTTGTGGCTTTGGTCAATGAGATCCGATCCGAGTCTGAAGGCACTCTCGAGATATAGCCGTAGGAAGACGCCCCTCGCCGACTCCATCCCAAGGCAAAGAATCGTCGCGGCAACGAATCCTGGAGTCGCGCTCTGGGAGTTGCATCGGCCCTTCGACAGTATTTTGGAACAAGACCCTCAATATTGGGAGAGGCATCGACTGTGTCACGAAGATGGGCCGCTTCACCTAGGTCCCGGCAGAGTCTGGGTCCCATGCAAGACCTGCCAGGACACGGACAAACATTGGCGCATTGCTGAGGACTGCCCAACCGACCGCCCATACGCAAATTTGATGCGGCTATTCGGATGGCAGTTCATCGATGATTGGCTCAAGAGGGGGAAGGCATGGCCGCCCGGCATATGCACCGTTCCCACCGAGTCACCGTTGCCAGAACTCTGCGCCCAAGAGATTCTTGCCGCCTTCATGAGCAACGTCTTCGACCTCGTCGAAGGAGGGGTCTGCGAGGCCGCTCCAGAACATCTCGAGGGAGATAAGAGGCCGAAGACATTCCTCAGCGATGTGCACGGCGTTTTTATGGCTCAAGGCTTGGGGTCGTCGAACGAGGCGTTTCACTGCATTCGCGCAGCCCTGGCATCGTCAACATCGATCTTCGTCGGCGCCGTCGTCAATTGTGCGCTCACTCTGGCTCGACAGCACTTTATGGACGCTTCGAGGTTGCGCTTTAAAGACGAGGGTGTATTAGTACATGCTGGCTCGTCCTCTGGTTTCGTTCGACTCTCGTTTCCCGAATCTCCGAAGTCCCTTTGGGCAACGCTTCTGAGAAGAGCGACCAGTGAGCTTTGGGAGATTTCCAGAATGGACTGGAAGGAAATAGGGGGTCGTGAATCGATCGACGGGCGCCCGGACAGGGTGGCCACGGTCTGCGAAGTGCTGAGTGCAGCGATCGCAAAGAGAAAGCTAGACGGGCCCGAGGGGATACGGGTGAGCATCTGTCTTTTACGACTCGCGCTCAAGGCATCTCAGCAATCGGCAGAGAGTCTCTCGGCCGACTTGTTAACTGCGACCCTCGAGATCCTCCACACCAGCCGTTGGAAGAGTCCCGGATTTGTCGCTTTCGGTGGCTACATGGCACACGGCGTAGGTCTCGGAATGGAAGATTGGGTCCAAAGAAACGAGTGGGCGGAGGACGAGCAGTGGGAATGGCTTTCCGTTCTCGAGACTCTTTGCAGTTTTTACCCCCCCGAAACCCTCTGTCGCAGCTCAGAGAGTCAATACGACCCGGCGGTCAGGCAGCCGCCGATGGAGCTTGCTGCCCGCCACGGCCTAAGGGACGCGCTGGAGCTCCTACTGCGGCACTATTTTCTCAATAGCAGCAATGTCAAGGTCGACTTCGGCGGCCTCCTCGGCGAGGCGGTTGCGGGCAACCATGTCGACACGGCACGGCTGATCCTGGCGTACGGCCGGAGTCGAATCATCTCCTTCGAGAACACCATGGGCGAGTTCAGCAACTCGAACATCAAATATGCTTCTGCTAAGATTTTGAGATTACTTCTCTCCGCCGCTAGGGAGATCGGCCTCGAAGAGTCAACGGTGGCCAAGGTGTGCATCAACGAGAGGCAACAACCGGAGACCCTGGAGGTCCTACGCGAAGTCTTCGCAATGTTATCAGACACCACAATCAAAGAGCTGAATTGTTGCGTCTACGACGAGCCGCTGCAGTCAGCCAGCTTCGCGCTGCTGCGGCTACTGCTCAACTTTGGCCTTTTATCACCTTCGATCGAACGCGCGGACAGCAAGAGATCGATGAATCTTATGATCTGGCGAGTCCTCGACGACAAGGGCCAGGACGGCCATGATTTTTCTGGACACGGCCTCCTCGTCGCCACGGCCGTCGCCAGAGGCTTCAAGCTTTCGTGGGAGGGGGACGAGGATTGGCGGGTCTACTTCGAGGATTGGACTGTCGATGACGGCGACCCCATTGGCAAATTTGCCGAAGACCTGTGCCACGCACTCCTCGAGACGTGGAGTGAGATCTTGCGGGCATGCAGGGACCTCGGCGCCAAGATGGAAGGCGGCGGAGCGAGCACCGCGGACGGCGTGTTGCTGCTCGAACCCGACGCAATCGAGAAACTCGCGGGACGGTGCGATAAGGCGCTACGCAAGCTGAGGTCTACGAGGGTTCCCAGCGCGCCTGAAGAGGAATTGGGTATGAGAGCCTCGGAATACGGGTCGCAGAAGGTGGTATTTGCGGGTGAGTTGGGAGTTTACATAAAGTTCGATTCCTAGAGTTATGGTCGTTAGACCCAAATACTAGTATGATCACCGACCCATGTTCAGATAACATCAAGCCTCGCCGCTTTTGCTTAGGCTGGCTTGGGTATAAATGGCAAGTTCTCAGGTTCGGAAGAGAGAAAAAGATTCTGCTGTATTTTGCCCTAACTGTACTCCTGTGCTTCCACTCGAAAAGCCGCCAAACAGTGACTTCCCCTCTCCCGTTAGATTATAGGCTTCTGGTTTTCACAAAGGGACCAGTACCTCCAGCAGCGCCAGCAACGTTAGCATTACGTGGCTTGACAATTCGAACGGCCATTAGGCAAACTTCTGGCTGCCCTGTCTGCATTAGTCACGCTGTTATTCGCGATAGGGTCAAGAATGTTAAGTCGGATACCTACATTGTAACCGAGCACTCTTGGTTCGTACATAGACAGATATATGCTAGTTTCTTTTGGAATGGGTATTATGAATATGATTCACAAAGTCTTCGATCGTATAGGGGTCAGTACATCGGCTTGTCATGAAGACCGCCGGGAACCGGGGTTCGATTCCCCGTCGAAGAGTTTTTTTTTGGCCTCAAGAAACGAGTTCGAGGGGTTCCTAGCCCCAACAGGAGCATCGTTTGGCTTGACGGACGGAGTTGGGACTTGGACCAGTGTGGGAAGCCAGCGTTCGCGATACTAGGTGCAGGAGAAACCCCGGCCTGGCACGTTTTGGACCCCCTAGGATGCTGGCAGAGTTGCGCTGTTCGGTGGGTAGCCGCCGGGCCTCACCATCAGTCAATGATCGAGCGCTTTTTCATGACTGCGCTAACCGAAACTGTGTCTTGTCATCACGCACTCATAATTTGTTTGACAAGCGAGCGTTGGGATGGGTACCTAGGTAGGTAACTGGCCAGTTCAGCAAACGCAAGGGGTTAACATAAGGAAGCACATCTGTACCCTGGATTCGAGAACCCGGACGGCGAGCGGGCTTTTTTCGGAAGAGGTCGGCGAACACTGGCTCACACGACCCACTGTCGTCCCCGGACACGGATCACGCCACAGCCAGGTGAGCGCTAAGGCCGACGCGACGGCGAGCTGAGCCGACGTCTGACCAACAGCAACCCGACCTGTCAGCCACAGAACGCCGACGACCGATTTAGATGAGGTGAACACGTACGACGCGGGGGTGGGGGAAACGAGAAACGAGATATATGGTTCCAAGGGAAACGGAAGCATACGCTCACTGTGCTGTTCAACCGCGTTTAACAGCAACGCCGTGTATTCTGACCAGTCTCCGAAAAGCAGCCCCAAGTCCCTTCCATCATGGCCGACGAGCCGCAGCCTCAGGTCGACAGCGTGTTCGAGCCTAAGACAGGCACGTGGCAGTACATCGTCTCGGACCCCGAGACCAAGGACGCCGCCATCATCGACAGCGTGCTCGACTTCGACCCGGCCACCAACACCATCGGCAACGCGACGGCGGAGGAGCTGCTCGCGCTCGTCGCGGAGAAGGGGTACAACGTGGTGGCCATCCTCGAGACGCACGCCCACGCCGACCACCTCACGGCGGCAGCCTACCTGCAGCAGGCGCTGGTGCGCCAGGGCCGACCGCGGGCGCCTATCTGCATCGGCCGGCACATCACGCAGGTGCAGGCGACCTTCGCGGCGCGCTACGGCGTGGACGAGGCCGAGTGCGCCGGCGCCTTCGACCGGCTGCTGGCCGAAGGCGACGAGGTGGCCGTGGGCCGGCTGGCGGCCCGCGTCATCTCGCTGCCGGGCCACACGCCCGACAGCGTGGGCTACGTGGTGGGCGGCGCCGACGCCTTCGTCGGCGACTCGCTGTTCCAGCCCGACGTGGGCTCGGCGCGATGCGACTTTCCCGGGGGCGACGCGCGCGCCCTTTTCCGGTCCGTGGCCTCCACGCTCTACGGCCTGCCCGAGACCTGCCGCCTCCACGTCGGCCACGACTACCCGCCGGCCGGGCGCGCCGAGCCGCGCGACGCCGCCACCGTCGCCGAGCAGCGGAGCGCCAACAAGCACGTGCGCGACGGTGTGGCCGAGGACGAGTTCGTGGCCTGGCGCGCCGAGCGGGACGCCTCGCTCGCCGAGCCGCGTCTGATGCACCAGTCGCTCCAGTTCAACATCCGCGCCGGGCGGCTGCCGCCAGCGGGCGACACCGGCCAGCGCCTCATCCGGGTGCCCCTGAAGGTGCCGGCCGAGGTGTTGGAAGCGGGGTTCACCTCTTAGGGGTGATGGCGCTTCCCTTGCGATGCCGCTGGGGCTCATTGAGGTTGTTTGGCCGTCTTGACGTCTGTGAACTCGGAAGGGGCTGCTGGGTAGATCATCTGTCTACCAGGCTGTGGAGCGCTAGGTAACTATCGGAAGGACTGGATGGTTTGCGCCGGAAAATGGAACGAGATCGTCTTCTTAAACACGACGATCACGAGCAATGTTGTCCCTAGCTACCCCCGACTTCACAGTGTCTTTTGGTTCGCTGTCTGGTTTGCTCTCCGCCGATAAAGTTAGCTTCTAGCACGCCAGACGCTTCCCTTTATCCATTCCAGAGTAATACAGCTTAGAAAATGCCGTGTTTTTCGATCCAAGCAGAGCCCTAGGGTTTCCAACCTCAATGAGCTCCCCCATGTCCATGACAGCTACCGTGTCAAAGTCGAGGAGGCTGTCGAGGCGATGAGCGATGGTGATGATGGTGCAATGGCTGAACTCGGAGCGAATGACGGCTTGCATTTGTGTGTCCGTCTGTGAGTCGACGCTGTCAGGAGCGAATGGTCAGCTTCAGGGACTCCGGCGTTTGGGGGTGAGCGTTCAGGGGCCGCGCCAAGACCGGTCGGCTGGCTCACCTGCTCGTAGGCTCGTCGAGGATGAGCACCGAGCTCTTCCGCAGCAGCGCGCGGGCGAGGCAGAAAAGTTGGCGTTGGCCGTGCGATAAGAATCCCTCGTTCATCGTCGCGTCAAGGACATTGAACAAGCCCGAGCTGTCCGGGTTGAGCTTGTTGGCGATGACGTGCCACAACCCTACGCGTTGGAGCGCGTCGCGGATGTCAGCATCTGAGTTTTCCTCCAGAGGGTCGGCGTTCAGCCGGATCGAGCTCGTGAACAAGAAGGGCTCTTGTGTGAGGCAGTTGAGCCGCCTTCGAATGAGGGGCCGTGGAAGGGTCGTAAGGTCCTCGCCGTCGATGGTGATGATGCCGCCTGAGATGTCGACGAGGCGGAGCAACGAGAGCACCATTGAACTTTTCCCGCTGTTTCATGCATATATGTGGTCAGTGTCGTCGTTCTTCTGTGTTTGGTGTCGATGCCTCACCTTCCAGTTCTCCCCACCAGGCCGAACTTCTGACCCGGCTGAATGGTGATGTTGATGTTCCTTACGACTGGTGTTGCGTTTGCTCTGCGCCGAAAACTGTCAGCTACCCTCATGTAAGTTTTAGAGGCTTATGTGGAGCTGCAGACTTATACGACAACGAAGCATCTGTAAATACGAGGCCGCCGTTCCGAGGCCACTCGTCTCCGGGCTGCGCGCCCTCCGAAGGCAGACACTCGCCGGGGGTGTCTTCCTCGAAATGCTTGATTCGCGCCACCGCACCCAGGGACGTCTCCAGCTGTGTCCAACACTGGACTAATAGGGCGAGCGAGGGTCCCAGCGACATCAGCATGACGAGAGAGACACCAAGAAGCCCGGGTTCGATCCTGGTTCGCAACTCAACGGCAAGTCCGACGATAAGGATGGTAAGTCCGGCGACGGTGAGGTCTAGCACACAGACTAACCACCTCTGAATGCAAAGCAGGAGATAGTACGGCCTTTGGGATGCGTTGATGAGGTCCATGGTTTTGTTCAGGTACGCCGTCGTCCAGCCGAATGCCCGAATTGTGACCAGACCAGTCAGAGACTCAATAAAGTGGGAGAACAGCGGAGCCTTGGACTCGATTCTGGCATCACTGTTAGAATTTCCACTGGAATCGAGGGATGCAAAGGGACGAACTCGAGCAACCGCAGCTGCCGTGACGTGCGTAAGTAGAACCTCTGGATCATCCACAGAAGGAGAGCCAGGAACGGAATCGTAATGCCGATATAGGGCACGGCCGCGATTGCGAGCCCGGCTTTGCCTATGCAATCGACAGCCTCTATATTCTAAAGTCAGATTTCACAAGTTCGTATAATCATTCCACGTCCAGATGCTTCCGGAGTCTTACGAAATCCGGTACCCGCAACTGCTCGCGGAAGAACCATGTCGACCAGCCGCATGTCTTGACTAAATCGGTTGACCAAGACTCCCGTTTCGGTGCTTGACAGAAAAGACATTGGCGCGCTATTGACGGACTTAGCAGGTAGCCGCGGGGGAAGTCGGAGGGGTTGCCAACCTCATGGCGGTATGCAAGACCTCGGTGTGAAGATTCCGGGAGGTACGTGGCATGACGTTCAGGTATAGGTAACTGGGCGAAATGTCAGCGAGGGATGCAAGCTGTGTTACGCCTCCCCTGTTTGGCCACCCACAAGACGACGCCTGCCATGGCCGAGACCTCGATGACCCCGAGGGCCCCGTAGATGCCGAGCCAATACCCAAGCCTACCGGACGCTTCGGCGCCATCAGTGGACGCCCACCATGTGAGCCAGACGTCTGTACGCTCGTGTTTTAGTTCCACTTCGGTAAAAACATACGAAGACGTAGTGGGCAGGTTGTGACTGACATCGAAAGGATTCAAATCCAGCGCTGATGGCGAGGAGTAGCACAAAGCTGGCGATGCGGACCCACCCGAGCGCTCTAGCGTAGTACATCCATACCGACGCATCCGTCTTCTGTTGGAGGCCATCTGTGTCCTGGGTCGCGGCCGTAAGTCTCTTGGTGAGCTGTGACTCTGCCTCGTGCTCGACCACGTCGATGCTGCTCCCGCTAGTGCCAGCCGCGACGCCGAGGCTCTGAACGTACCCGCCCGCGGTCTTGAGCTTGTCGAAGCTTCCTTGCTCGAAAATCGCACCGTTCTGACCCAAGGCGATGATGTCATCGGCGGATGGGAGGTGCCGAACTGCAACGGAGGTCAGGTATCGTGTCCTGCCTCTTTGGATCTGGAAACACTCACCGCTGTGAGTAGATAAAATCGCCGTGGAATCGCTCCGGCGCAACAAGCCGTCACGGCCAAAGACGCGCTCAAACACCGTCTGCTCCGTTGCTTTGTCCAGGCCGCTGAAAACATCATCGAATATGGCGATCCTGGTGCGGGCGTATACAGCACGAGCAATAGCCTCGGAAGGTTAGTACATCCGTGTCCAAGGCGGCTACGGCTCAGGGAACACATACGATGCGTTGCTTTTGGCCTCCACTCAGCTTGACCCCTCTGCTGCCCACAACCGTCTGGTCGCCGCGTGGGTGCTGCGCAAAGTCCCTCACGAGGTCGCATGCGTGAACAACAGTGTTGTACCACACTTCGTCGTAAACTCCGGAT
>Ga0247771_1000676_pt1 | contig 10531 bp, 6 predicted proteins | sample UWRJL197509C6_FD_179948 | JGI IMG/M metagenome (GOLD analysis project Ga0247771, IMG submission 179948) | Plant litter microbial communities from Arlington Agricultural Research Station in Wisconsin, United States - UWRJ-L197-509C-6 | ecosystem: Environmental > Terrestrial > Plant litter >...
GTACTCCCACCGTCAGCACCACGAAGACGGGGTACTATATCGGTCCCACCGACATCTTTGTCATGACGACGGACATCATGAACGATGCGGAGCAGCCACGCGAGGCGGCCGTCGTGGTCGAGTGGGAGTACGTACCGGCGGCCGCGAGGTTCGCCGCGCTGCGCCCCGTCTGGATAGACATCGACGGCAACTGCGGCTCCTTCGTCAACTACTCCAACGTCCCGGTGCCCAACCCGGTGGCGTTCAACATCACCATGGCGACGCCCTGGACCGCCAACTTCTCGGGCGAGGTCCACTCCGTCTACAACCACCTCCACGATGGCGGCACCATCCTCGACATCAGCCGCGGCGGCAAGCTGCTCTGCCACGGCGTCGCGGGCTACGGGGAGTCGCCCGGCTATGTCGCGCCAAAGAAGGAGCACGGCCACGAGCACGCACACCAGCACAGCGATCGTAGTGAGCAGCACGGCGGTGATGACGGCCACGACCACGGCGGCAGCGGCGCGGAGGTGGGCCCCGAGACGGTGGCGCACATCTCGTCCATCAGCAACTGCACCGAAAGCCTAGGACAGACAGTGGCCGGCGACAAGTGGTCCGTCACGGCGCACTACGACCTGGTGGAGCACCCGCCCATGATGGAGACCGACGACGAACCCTCACCTATCATGGGCATCGCGGTGGTGTTCATCCTCCCTTAAGCCGCCGGCCAAGTGTTTTCTGGAGCATTGGGCAAAAGCAATTCGTATTTCTTTCCTTTGCTACTTGTTTGTAAAATGCCACGCTACGCTACGCTTAGGATAATGGGTATCATTATGCAGGATGCCATCGTTTCCCTGCTGTCGAGCATTGCCGGCTCGGCACCTTTTGTGTACTCCGGTTTCTCCAGGGGAACTTGGGGAAGGAGCCGGCCCCGTCGGCCGGCGCCCTCACGAGATGCCATCGTTGCCTCGCCGTCGAGTATTTCCGACCCGGCGCCCAGATGCAGCTCCCCCCCTTGGTACTCCGAAAAGACAATGCGTGTTCGCGAGATCACCGGCCGTGATCACGAGGCCGAGGCGGCGGTCGGCCGCCTCACACCTTCTCCCCCTCGAGGATGCACTTGGCCTCGTCGCTGCGCCACCAGCTGACGCCCGGCTCGCCGGGGTAGGCGAACCTGTCCATGCTGGCGCGGTGCATCTCGACGCTGTAGCCGGGCTTGGTGGGGGTCTGGTAGTAGCCGTCGCGGATGACGGAGGGGTTGACGAAGTGCTCGTGCAGGTGGTCGACGAACTCGAGCACGGAGCGCTTGCCGCTGACGCAGACGTAGTCGATGGTGCTCAGGTGCTGCGTGTACTCGGGCAGGCCGACGCCGCCCGAGTGCGGCACGACGGGCACGCCGTACTTGCGGGCCAGCAGCAGCACGGCCAGCACCTCGTTGACGCCGCCCATGCGGCAGGCGTCGATCTGGCAGACGTCGATGGCGCCGGCCGCCAGCAGCTGCTTGAAGACGACGCGGTTCTGGCACATCTCGCCCGTGGCCACGCCGATGCCGAGCGGGGCCAGCGCCTCGCGGATGGCCTTGTGGCCCAGCACGTCGTCGGGGCAGGTCGGCTCCTCGACGAACCAGGGCTTGAACTCGCGCAGCTGCGTCATGTACTCGATGGCCTCGGGCACGCTCCACACCTGGTTGGCGTCCACCATGAGCACGTTGCCGCGGTCGTAGCCGATGACGTCGCGGGCGAGCGCCAGCCGGCGCCGGTCGCGCTCCACGCCGCCGCCCACCTTGAGCTTGAAGAAGCGGTAGCCGCGGCTCAGCGTGTCGGCCAGCAGCGCCGCCATCTTGTCCTCGCCGTAGGCGAGCCAGCCGGCCGACGTCGTGTACGCCGGCACGGCGCGGCTCGTCTCGGCCTCGCGGAGGCGCTGGGCCTTGCCTTCCTCGGCCTGGCGCAGCAGGTCCAGGGCCTCGGCGGGCGTGAGGGCGTCGGTGATGTAGCGGAAGTCGATGCACCGGACCACCTCCTCGGGCGTCATGTCGGCCACGAGGCGCCAGACGGGCTTGCCGAGGACCTTGGCCCAGAGATCCCAGACGGCGTTGACCACGGCGCCCAGGGCCAGGTGGATCACGCCCTTCTCGGGACCGATCCAGCGCAGCTGGCTGTCGTTGACGAGGTGGCGCCACGTCTTGCCCCAGTCGGCGACGAGGGAGGACAGGCTGCGGCCCTTGATGCGCTCGGCGACGTAGTCGATGGCGGCGCAGACGATGTCGTTACCGCGGCCGATGGTGAAGGTCTATATCGGGGCGTGTCAGCGTGCCGGGCGCGGTAGGGCGTGCGCGGGGGGCCCCCAGGCGAACAGACCATGCCGTGCCCCGTGAAGACCGAGCTGGTCTCGAGGATGCAGTAGGCCGCCGAGTAGTCTCCGGCCGCGTTCATGGCGTCGGACCCCGTCTTGTCCAGGGAAGTCGGGAAGCGGATGTCCCTCGTCGTCCATCCCGTCACGACGATGTCAAGCATGGTGAATGAATGCACCTCGTCACTAAAGGGAATCGGAATGGGAAATCCACGCTTGGTGTTCGCAAGGGGTTCTATTGCTACCACTTGGAGCCTGAAAGCACACCGTCAAGGAGCGAAAGGGGAAAGGAGGTGTATGTGGACGAGCAAGAGGCGAGCGAGAAGGTGATGGGCTGCCATTAGATATATTGCCCTCGCTAGACAGCACCCGTACGTCCCTTCACCGACTGGGGCCCAACATGGCCAGACCCATGTCATCGCCATGTCCTCGCGAGGGTTCTCGGTGACATGGTGAGGGGCCACCCTTGATGATTGGAGTGGCGGCTAAGCTGCCGAGGATGCCCTAGCAAGGGATATGTTCGGAAGCGGATTGTGGGGAAGGACGCCTTGCGTCGGATATGTCCGATTCCGCTATCGCTACGTGATTGATGGAGAAAAGAGACGAGCTCGAGGCCAGGGCCGTTGGGCAGGCCCCGAGACGAGAGAGGCGCTCGGGGGTCGGGCCAGAAGCCGGCGGTTGGAGTTGGGTCGCGAAGCAAATCTGCACAGCATTGTGTCATGGGTTCTGGAGAATTTGTCCAAGCAAGAGTTGGATGATGCCACCGGAGCCAGACGGAGCAGCTTCCGTCGGCCCCGGCCTGCCCGGCGGGACTGCAGAAGCATCACCAGCACACGCGGCGGTTCGCCTTGGGGTTGAGCATTTCGACCCGTCCCGGTCGGCCCCGACTCGACAATAGAGGACAGAGCCGCTCCCGACGACCGGGCTATCGTGCAGCCGGTGGAAAGCATCGCCGCGCCTGCAGACTTATCTCGCCGCTGCGAGCCGTCTGGGCATTTTCACATGGAGATGGCTCGTTCGGGTCCGGCGTCGGATCCATAACGGCTGGAGCCGCGACAGCCGTCGCCGGTGAGGCGAGCGGGCCGTCCTGATATCAGTCGTCCCGCAAGGAGACCCGGATGAGGTCAAGACCGGCCAGGATATCTGCGACGGGGCGGAGCGGCAGCTGGCGAGACGACGCGACGGCGGATAAGGACTCGGGGCGCCATCCGAGCCACAGCCCGGAGCGTGTCCGGCGATGGACCCGACCGCCAGCAGGCCGCGTCGCGAGAGGAGACGGTGTGGCCTCGAGAACTACGGTTAGGTGAGAGGGAAGTTTTGGGCGGTGGAGCATGTGAGGTAGGAGTGCATGCGGTTCGCGGCGGCTCGGGCGGACAAAGTCAGTTCCTCGCTCCGGTGAGGCTAATCCCTGAGCGGCGCCCTGTCAGCTCCGCCAGTGGACCAGTGGCAGCACCGCTGTTGGCAATGGGCACCTTTTCCCTCTCGCGTAAACCTGCGAAACCAACCCGTCTACCTTCCGGAGTAAGACTGAGCATTCAGAGATGAGCTATCCGATACCTCGCCCGAGGGCTCATGGACAGAACGCAGTGTCCTCTTCACGGACGTACCGGGTTCCTTGATGCAAGGCCGTTCGCGGACTGCGGAGGTTGACCCCAGCCATCTCGACCGGCCGGCGGCCGAACGGGTGGCGGGACCCCGCTTCCAGTCGCCGGGCCATCATGGTCCTCGATCCAAACCCGACGACGGGGCTCTTCATCGCAGCAGATCACGGCGAAACACATCGAGTTAAGCCCTCAAGATTGGATGCATTGTACGGATATCCTGCTCTCTTTGTCTTTAGCTCCGCACAACAGCGGCCATCGCTCGAAGCCGCGGCGATGGATGACCTCAGCGCGGCTGGAGGGGTGGTGACCACCAGTTCACGGCGTCGACGCGATGGCGCTGCCGTTGGGGCTCGTATTATGCATCTCATTCGATAGATGCGTTCATCGTTCCCAGATGCGTCGCCTCGACGGCGGCCGACAAGTGGTCAACATGGCAAGTGCCTGCATGACAGCCCGTGAAAATGACGCTCTGCCCCCCACCACCTCGTCGCCCGCATCACCAGCCTTGTCCAGCCTCTCGTCGCAGGGGCCTGCAAATCGCCCCCGGCATTGGCTCCGCTACGTCGCCCGTTGTTGAGGGTGGGAGAGGCGAGAAGAGGGCACCCCCCCCGTTGAAAAGGCCGTCGCCTCGCCCTCTCACGCCGTCTGTCGCCCTTGTCTGCCCCGGATCGCCATTTGGCGCCTTAAACGTCAAATCTGTCTCAAACCTGCCGTCTCGTCTGGCTATTCCGGTATATGAGCCCTGGAGCCACCCGACTCGGCCCCCGAAGCCGCCCTCCGCGTTATACATTCTACTCCACACAGCACCTCGACCCGCCTAAATTGCCTCTCGACTCAAAATAAACAATGGACCGCCTAAGCTGGCCCCCGTGGGTGCCGCCGCCGAACCACAACGGCGGACCAGACCCCCCCAAGCTCAGGAGGAAGCTCCAGAAGGTGGCCAGACAGCGGACCCTCGCGGTCAAGCCCCCGCCTGAGGCCCTCGCGCCCAATGGTCCCTGGCACGACAGGTCCGCCCACGGGCGCCGCAATATCGGCCCCAGGGCTCAGGTTAAGCCGGCCTCCATGCCGCGGCGACCTGACCTGAGCGACGCAAAATGGCAGGAATATCTCGGCCGGAATGGATATCCATGCGCCCCGAATTCGTCAGCCCAATCTAAGGGGGCCCCCAACGTCCCCAGAGTTATTATCCCCGAGCTCTCCCACCTGGCCCCCCGCGATGCCAGGCCTCGAGTCACCTGGGACCTCCCCGAGCCCAACCCGCCGCCCTCTTGCCAGACGACCGCTATGAGACGCCGCGCCAAGACGCCCGTCTTCTCCATCGGACAGCTCGAAAGCCCCCGGCAGGACCCGGACTTTCACGAGGCCGACAAGACGCCCGGCGTCGAGGTCCTCGCCGAGCAGTACCGGGCGCTCCTCGAGTCCAGGATGTCCATGCTGACGGACTCGCACTCGGAGCCGCCCCCGTCGCGCGGGGGCGACCAAGCCAGGCTCGAGGCCAGGAGGAACAGCGCGGGCGAGCTCCAGCTGGAGAAGCCCGTCGGGGTGCTGCAGGACGGGTCCCCGGCGTCCGACGGGACCCTGGTCGCCTTCGACGAGGAGACAGTCTACTTCAAGCCCGTTTCGTACTCGCCCGAACCGCCCTCGCCCACGCAGACGCACGAGTTCATCCCCATCCTCAGCCCGTCCATATGTCAGCCCGACAACCTGAGCCTGCAGATCTGCCTGGACCTCCTGACGAGGGAGCTGGCCTCGGGGATGACGGACCGACCCCAGCGGAACGGGAACGACCTCGTGGCCCTCCAGATCTGGGTCATGATCGAGGCGTACGAGAGGGTGCGGGACCAGCTGCTGGACGCCCGGCTACGACAGGACGAGCTCCAGCCTCTGGAACTGATGTTCGACATGTGGCTGCGGGCCTTGTACACGATTCACGACACGCTGACGGGGGGGTCTACCCTCAGCGACGACGGTTACGAAATGCTCGAGGCGGAGGCGTTGGACTAGACGCGCCATGTTGCATATCATGATATCCGCATACCCACGTATTGTCGGTTTGGGCGGGGAGTTTCGAGACGGACCGGCGGGCATCGGGCATCTGGGCGGAACGACTGGGAGCGGGCAGCAACGTCTTACCGGTTCACACGACGCGACTTCTTCTGGCTACGTGGTTTGGAGGCTGTTTGGAGGATGGCAGCGGTGGGAAGCAGCCCGTCCACAGAGGCCATGTCCCGGGGGGCGACACCGGTCATCTGGGTATATACGGCGAATGCCTCATCTAGCCGGATCGACGATAGACGAAGATCACCATCATATCTATCCAGACTTCCGGGGCGGTCATTTACTCTGCGGCGAGGCTAAGGGGCAACCAATACATTTAGCCTCAGGGTCGCATCGGTCGGGGTCAGCTAAGGGTTCGGCGTGCGTTGTGAGCTAGAGGTCGGATAACTAACATCGGAAGGAGCTCCTGAAGCCCGCCGATTTTGTTTTCGCCAGACATTCTCTGTATAACTCAAACTGGAGGATTCTACGGAGGAATCTTGTGAAGTATGGTCCAGCCGCAGTCGAGGGGGAGGGGACTCGGAGAGTTCAGGGGCTGATCGGGATGTGGGGCGCCGTGGTCCGTGCGGGACGTTGGACCCCACAGTCGCGTACTAGCTTTGACGCGAACGGACGGCTGCAGCCTGCTTGTTCATTATCGAAACCTTCCCAAAGTCGTCTAACTCGTACAATCTTTCGCGGTTGGTACGGACTCTTCCGGTCATTACCTACGTCTGTTGGATTGCACGAGCTGCAATGGCAGACGACGGGGATTTCGGCGCGGATGCCGATTTCCTCGCGGCCCTTGCGGCCTCGGAACCGGTGGTGGCATCACGACTCGATCCGAGGCCCGCTCCAAGGCTGGAGCAGCGTGCCCCGCCGAGAGTTCAGCAGCCAACGCCCCAACGGCTTGATCGACCACCGCCCAGCAACGCATCCGCATCCGCATCGGGCCCCAAGGTCGTCCAGCCAACACCGCAGGCGCTGCCCTCGCGAGGTTCGGGTTCATCCATCTTGGTGTCTCCGCGTCAGAAAGGCAACCCGGTGCTGGCCTCTCTCAAGGCGCTGCCATGGGAGTACAGCGACATCCCGGCCGACTATGCCCTTGGCTTGACCACCTGTGCTCTGTTTCTGAGGTGTGTGTGTCTCTGTGACTTGCAGAAACGCCCCGGACTAACAGGCTGTGTTCTGCCAGTTTGAAGTACCATCGCCTCCATCCAGAGTACATCTACACGCGCATCCGGAACCTACAGGGCAAATACAACCTTCGCATACTTCTTACCATGGTCGACATACCGAACCACGAGGACTCGCTCCGCGAGCTGGCCAAGACGTCTCTCGTGAACAACGTTACCGTCATTCTCTGTTGGTCGGCCGCGGAAGCCGCCCGATACCTCGAGCTGTACAAGTCGTACGAGCACGCGAGCTTCGCCGCCATACGTGGTCAGCAGGCGACCAGCTACGCGGAGAAGCTCGTCGAGTTCGTGACGGTGCCCCGGAGCGTGAACAAGGCCGACGCCGTGGCTCTGGTCAGCAGCTTCGGCAGCCTCCGCAACGCCGTCAACGCCGATGCCGAGCAGGTCGCCGTCATCTCCGGCTGGGGCGAGAGGAAGGTCAAGAGCTGGTGCAAGGCCGTAGAGGAGCCCTTCCGGGTCAAGAGGGCGGCCAGGAGACAGCGGGACGCGGCCGACGACGACGCGCCGTCGAGGCTAGATCAAGCTGTGCCACTCGGGATGGTACCCCTCAGGGAGATGGGGGCCCACACGACGGCCGGAGGCGTGCAGAGGAACGCGCCGCCTGGCGGCCCGAGTGCGACACCAAATCGGTCAGGTCGCCAGCCGCGCAAGGGGCCCCGGGTCGAAGACGACGAAGAAGCCATGATTGCCGCGGCCATCGAAGAATCGCGCCGCACAGCCGCCGCGCAGCAGGCCCGCCGAGACGATCAACTAAGCGACGGAGTGGCGGCAGCCCTGGCGAGGCTGAGAGAGCAGGGATGAGGGTCCCTGCCGACCGAAACAATATTCCGGGCCACGCAATGGTCTCTCGAGGGACTGAAGGGCTGGCCGCCCAACCCCAAGAGCCGATGTCACGAGAGGCGTGGTCGCCGGCGACGACGGTCCGGATGGGGCAGCTGTCAAGCCACGCCAATCCGACGCTGTCTAAACCCCAAATTGGGTGGTCTTGGGCCCGCACAACGGACACCGGAGACTACCAACCATGGCCCGGGGAATATAGTCGGGACTGCATGTGCGCCGCACAGCGGACTCGAAGCGACGGGGCTGCAGCAACCGATTTGAGGTCTCGTGCGCCGGCATCCACAGATCCGCCTCCTCCAGCAAGGGCACCTAGGGAGTAGGGGAGGCCGGCAATCGGCCGACGGGGCTCGCGGAAGACGGCTCGAGGACGGGCACATCCCCACAACACGCGCGGCTGTGGGGTGACATGCGACTCCAACTTTCCCCAACGCCTCGTCGTTCCGAAGAGACGGCGGCGTGCCGTGCCAAGCGTGGGCGGTCGTCGATGGGGTTGAACCAACAGCCGGAATTCCCACGAAATTTTCCAACGATAAGCCCGCAATTTACAAGACCCGGCGCGGGCCCAAAGGAGCAGCTCGCCGCGGACGTGCCCTGGGCGGCGAGGTGCCAGGCTCTCTCCAACTCGTCATTTTCCCCTCGCCAGAAAGGCAGCTCTGTGAGCCAAATACAGGTCGGCGGGCGGCACCGCAATTAGGCACTGGCCGGCCCATTTTCCTCTCGTCTCGTCCGGTCTCCCTTCCACGGGACTTCGGCCGTCTCCCGCGGTTCCCAAGTGCGAACCCACCGTCTCGGGCGGCTGCGACGCCTTCGCGGCCGCCTCGACGCGCAACGCAGGCGAGGGGGGAACCTTGGTAGCAGCGGACATGACTCTGCGCGGGTCCTGCCGGCGGCGGCGCCCACCGCTTCATGACGCCTGGCGACGGCCAAGGTCGGGAAGGGAACACACACAGCGTAGACCGAGGCGGGCGGGGAGCCGTCGTCGAGTGTCGATAGGACTAGCCATCCGTATAGTCTCAGGCGCGCCTACGCGGGTATCACCAGCTTCTTTTGGCAGGTGTAGAGGCTCTCGACCCAATCAAAGTTGCCTGGGGCGAACATATGCCGCTGAGCCTCGCATAGCCAGTTTCCTGGGATCGGCAAAAGCCTCGCTCGCGCCGGTGCCGTGCTACAGGAAACCGCCTCGCTGTGGGCCGGGGCCTCGGGCTCTAGTGCTGTAGTGGAAGGGCCGTTTCTCACGTCGGGCCTCATCTCCTCATATTATGTGCAGAGATGATGGGTGCGTATGACACAGTCGTTGCCTCGTTGAGGCAGCTCTGCCTCTGCCCGGCCCGCGTCCAATCTATCTTCCCAGGATTTCCATTGCCCTTTCCTCCCGGACGAGCGTAATCTACTATAACTACTCCACCGCGCCCTCCGCCCTCGGTGGCCTCTTGCACCTCGCGCGGCTGGGCGTTCCTTGGTTGTTTTCCTTCGTCACCGCGTCCCTCGGCCATGCTGTGGCTCGCCTGCTCCCTCGTCCTGCTGGGACTGGCCTCCCAGGCCGGCTCCTCTCCCACGCAGCGGCGGTACGCCAAGCCCGTGTACCGTTCGCACCCGGACCGGGTCGGCGCGGTCAAGGAAGCCTTCCAGAGGTCGTGGGACGGCTACTTCAAGTACGCCTTCCCGCACGACACGCTGCACCCCGTCTCGAATACGTTCGAGGACGACCGGTAAGCTGCCGACTCCCTGCGGCCCCCCCGAGGAAGGGCGAGGTCTGACAGGACGGCAGCAACGGCTGGGGGGCGAGCGCGGTGGACGCCCTGTCGACGGCGCTGGTCCTGGGGAACGAACAGGTGGTCAACCAGATCCTGGACTTCGTACCCAAGATCGACTTCGGCACGTCGGTGGGCAGCATCTCGGTCTTCGAGACCACGATACGGTACCTCGGAGGGCTCCTGTCGGGTAAGGGACCTTCCCCCCTGGGTCTGCCGGCCCGGTGACGGGCCAAGCGCTCACACTCCGGACCGCGCAGCGTACGACCTGCTCAGCGGCCCGCTAGCCAGGCATGCCAACAGCGAGGAGTCGGTGTCCAAGCTGCTGGAGCAGGCGGAGCGGCTGGCCAACTACCTGAAGGTCGCCTTCGACACGCCGAGCGGCGTGCCGGAGAACGAGCTGCTCCCGACGACGCCGTACACCAAGAACGGGTCCAAGACCAACAGCCTCGCCACCATCGGCACGCTGGTGCTCGAGTGGACGCGCCTCAGCGACCTGACGGGCAACCCGCTGTACGGGCGGCTGGCGCAGAAGGGCGAGTCGTACCTGCTGGACCCCAAGCCGGCCAAGGCCGAGCCCTTCCCGGGCCTGGTGGGCACCAACGTCAACATCAGCGACGGCCGCTTCGTCGACTCGTACGGCGGCTGGGTCGGCGGCGACGACAGCTTCTACGAGTACCTCATCAAGATGTACCTGTACGACCCCAAGCGCTTCGCCCAGTACCGCGACCGCTGGGTGCTGGCCGCCGACTCGTCCATGAAGCACCTCGTC
>Ga0247771_1000677_pt1 | contig 10527 bp, 9 predicted proteins | sample UWRJL197509C6_FD_179948 | JGI IMG/M metagenome (GOLD analysis project Ga0247771, IMG submission 179948) | Plant litter microbial communities from Arlington Agricultural Research Station in Wisconsin, United States - UWRJ-L197-509C-6 | ecosystem: Environmental > Terrestrial > Plant litter >...
GTCGCTTACCTTGTCGGCTTCCACGATCACGCGCAGCTCGCGGCCGGCTTGGATGGCGTAAGCCTTCTCCACGCCATTATACGCCTGGGCCAGGTTTTCCAGCTCCTTGATCCGCTGTAAATATTGCTGCATGATCTCGCGCCGTGCGCCGGGGCGGGCGCCGCTGATGGCGTCGCAGGCCTGTACGATAGGAGAGATCACATATTGCATTTCCATTTCGTCGTGGTGAGCGCCGATGGCGTTCACGATGGCCGGCTGCTCACCATATTTCTCGGCAAGCTTGGCACCCAGCAGGGCGTGGCTCAGTTCCGATTCTTCGTCGGGCACCTTGCCGATGTCATGCAGCAGGCCGGCACGCTTGGCCAACTTGGGGTTGAGGCCCAGCTCGGCAGCCATCACGGCGCAAAGGTTGGCTACCTCGCGGCTGTGCATCAGCAGGTTCTGCCCGTAAGAGGAGCGGAAGCGCATCTTGCCCACGATCCGCACCAGTTCCTTGTGCAGGCCATGGATGCCCAGCTCGATAACGGTACGCTCGCCGATCTCCATCACCTGCTCTTCCAGCTGGCGGCGGGTCTTATCCACCACTTCCTCGATGCGGGCAGGGTGGATGCGGCCGTCGGAAACGAGGCGCTGAAGGCTGAGGCGGGCGATCTCGCGGCGCAGCGGGTCGAAGCAGGAAAGGATAATGGCTTCGGGGGTATCGTCAACGATGAGGTCGACGCCGGTAGCGGCTTCGATGGCGCGGATATTACGTCCTTCACGGCCGATGATCTGTCCCTTGATCTCGTCAGTCTCGAGGTTGAATACGGTAATGGCGTTCTCGATGGCCTGCTCGGCGGCGGTACGCTGTATGGATTGAATGATGATCTTGCGGGCTTCCTTGTTGGCTTTCTGCTTGGCGTCGTCGATGATCTCCTGCTGGATGCCGATGGCGCGGGACTGGGCTTCCTGGCGCAGACCTTCAACCAGCTGGGCCTTGGCTTCCTCGGCGGTGAGGCCGGAGATCTTCTCGAGGCGGCGGAGGTGCTCTTCCTGGTGCTTTTCCAGCTCGGCCTGGCGGCCGTTCACCACTTCGATCTGGCGGTTGAGGTTTTGCTTGATGGCTTCGTTTTCCTTTAGCTGGCGTTCGAGCTGCTCGGTCTTCTGGCTCAGGCCCTGCTCTTTCTGCTTCAAGCGGTTTTCGCCTTCGCCCACCTTGCGGTTGCGGTCCAGCACTTCTCTTTCGTGCTCGGCTTTCAGTTGAACGAAGCGTTCCTTGGCTTCGATCTCTTTTTCTTTCTTCAGGGTTTCGGCGCGGAGCTGGGCTTCCTTGATGAGGGTTTGCGCCTGAAGCTCGGCTTCCTCCACGCGCTTGCGGGTGTCTTTGGCAAAAACGAACTTACCCGCTATGAGCCCTGCCACCAGGGCAACTACGACAACGATGAGGGTAATTATGTTGAGATCCATTGTTCAGGGTTTTAAAATGAAGGTTGATATTGATGTTATAAGTGGTCATACCGCTTTTAAAGGTAGGTGGGCGAAGATACAAAACCGGAAGTATTTTACTCAACAACTCGGCATAAACTGATGAAGGGCAGCCTATATGTGCGAAATTTGGGGCAACTTGCAACAAACCAGATTATGAAAAGCATACTCTTCGCCCTTCTTCTGCCGGTGTGCGCGCTGGCCCAGGGCCCGCAGAACTTCACCCTCAACGGCCACCTTCAGCTCAACCGCCCGGCCGACTGGGTATATCTCCGCTACATTTCCGGCGACCAGCAGGTGATCGACAGCGTTCAACCGAAGGAAGGCAATTTCAGCTTCAAGGGAAACCTCGACGAGCCGACGGTTGCCGTGCTCTCCGTGAAGTCGGCCCCCAGGGCCGGCGAGGACAAGCCCACCCGCGCCGCCGTTCAGCTCTTCCTCGAGCCGACCGCCCAGCGTTTCAATGCCAAGGATTCACTCGAAGGCTTCACCCTCGAAGGATCAAAGGGACAGACCGATTTCGCCTGGCTCGAAGCCTCGCGCAAGATCTACGACGATGACCTCAGCAGCCTCTATGACCGATACATGGCCGCAAAAAAAGACGGCCGTACCGCCGATATGCAAAAGCTCGATGAGCAGATGGAAGACGTACAGAAAAAAATGCAGAGTGAAGTGTACGGCCAGTTCGTGCGGCGCATGCCCAAATCGCCCGTGGCCCTCTATGCGCTGAAGCAGTATGCCGGCTGGGAGATAGACCCCGATGTTGCCGGGCCGCTGTTCAAGACCCTGCCCGCCAGTGTGCAGAAATGGCCGTCGGCGGTGCAGCTGAACGACCGCATCGCCATCGCGCGCAAGACCGCCATCGGACAGTACGCCCTCGATTTTTCGCAGGCCGATACAAGCGGTCATGCCGTGTCGCTGTCCTCGTTCAAGGGCAAGTATGTGCTGGTCGATTTCTGGGCCAGCTGGTGCGGTCCCTGCCGCGCCGAGAACCCCAACGTGGTAAAAGCCTACAACAAATTCAAGGATAAGAACTTTACGATCCTCGGCGTGTCCCTCGACCGGCCCACGGGCCGCGACCGCTGGCTCAAGGCCATCCACGACGACGGCCTGGCCTGGAACCACGTGAGCGATCTCAAGTTCTGGGACAATGAAGTGGCCAAAGCTTACGGCATCCGCGCCATTCCCCAAAACCTCCTCATCGACCCGCAAGGCCGCATCGTAGCCAAGAACCTCAACGGCGAAGAGCTTGATAAGAAGCTCAGCGAGCTCGTAGGACGATAAGTTTTCCGCCTTCGCTGAAGCTACGGCGGACGCTGCAGTAAGTTCACTAAAGAGTCAGGGCCCGTATTTATACGGGCCCTTTTTTATGTAAATAAAATGCAATGAATTGATGGTAAGTGTTGGCCATGTTTAAATCAAGTATCCTTGTTCTTAGGACACCAACTGCCTACTGCTAACTGAAAACTGATAACTATTCCAAGACGCTGTCGATCATTTTCTCGAGCGTTTGCAGTCGGCTGCTGACGTTGTCGAGGTTGACCTGGTTGGAGATGGCCGCATTCTGGTCGGTGGCGAACCAGACCAATACCATGGCGATGTAGTCCTGCATGTCCTTGCCGGCAAAGGTCGTCTTGAACTCGATCAACTTGTCGTTGATGGTCTTGACGGTCTTGCGTACCACCTCTTCGTCCTTGGGTTGGATGCGCACGCGGTAGGTACGGTCGCCGATCAGCAGGTTGAGGGGAATGAGTGTGTCCGACATGGCAATTGCTTTAAGCAGCTTACTGGCTCAGGAAGGAAATATATTTATCGATCTCGCGGATGTATTGATTGATCCGCTTTTCAAATTCTTTTTTATCGTGCTCGTTCATCTCGCCCGACGACACCTTCAATATGTTCAGCTGCTGCTGGAGGGCGGTGACTTTCTGGCCGGCCTGAAGCTCGCGCTGGGTGGCGGTTTGCAGCTCTTCCTTCAGCCGGTCGTTTTCCTTTTGCAGGCGGCCGTACTGCCGCAGCAGCTGTTGCAGCTTTTCGTTGATCGTATTGAATTGCTGGTCTATCGCCATGTCGGCTTATTTCCTGATCTCCGCGTTGAGTTCTTTCTCTAAGGTAGTCATGATCCGGCTCATCCAGCCATCAATTTCCTTGTCGGTCAGGGTTTTTTCGGTGTCGAGGAAGGTCAGGTTGATCGCCATCGATTTCTTGTCGGCGCCGAGCTTTTCGCTCTCGAACACGTCGAAGAGGCGCACGTCGCGGAGCTTGTTCAGGCGCAGCTTGCCGATCTCGCCGCGGATGGCGCCGTATTCCATGGACCTGGGCACTACAAGGGCGAGGTCGCGCTCCACCGCCGGGTATTTCGGGATCTCCTTTACCTGCACCGGCGCGCCAGCGCCCAGCATTAGGGCATCCCAATAAAAATCGGCAAAGAACACGGCTTGCCTTATGTCGAAGGCCGAAGCGCGCGCGGGCTGCACCTTGCCGATCACCACCACGGGGCGGCCGTCAACGGTCAGCTGCAGGCATTGCTGAAGGTCCTTGTGCTCAGCCTCTTCAAAGCCATCGGCCCTGATGCCGAGCGCGGACAGTACGGCCATGGCCACGCCTTTCAGGTAGTAGATGTCCGCGGGTATGGCCTGTCCCTTCCAGTGCTGCGCCGTTACCGCGCCCGTGAGGTAGAGGCAGAGGTGGTTGGTCTCGCCATAATTGCCGGCACCGTTGGTTGAATAGGTTTTGCCGAATTCGAAAAAGCGCAGCTGGCTGTTACGGCGGTTGAGGTTGAAGGCGATCACTTCCAGCGCGGTGTGCAGCATGGAGGGCCGCATGATGTTCAACTCGCTGCTCAGGTTATTGAGCAGGCGCACGGCGGTGGACAGCTCCTCGTCGGTGAAGTAGGCCGAGTTGGTGATCGAGTTGGTCAGGATCTCCGTATAGCCCAGCCCCGTGAGCATGACCGAAATTTTTTCCTTGAGCGACTCGCCGGTATGATTCTCTTCGATCGCGGGCGATATGCTGATGGTGTTGGGTATGTCGATATTATCGAGGCCGTCGATACGCAGCACTTCCTCCACGAGGTCGGCGGGCAGCGATACGTCGGGCTTGTGATAGGGCACGTGCACCTGCAGGGCGTCGGTGCCTTCGCGCACGAGGGTGAAGCCGAGGCTTTGCAGTATCTGCTTCACCGCATCGGGGTGGTAGCTTTTGCCGCTGAGCTTTTTAAGGTAGTGGTAACGCAGCGACACTTCGCGCCTGGGCTGGGGATCGGGGTAGATGTCGATGATGTCGGAAGCCACCGTGCCGCCGCAGATCTCGGTGATGAGCATGGCGGCGCGCTTCAGTATAAATACGGTATTGGATATGTCGATGCCTTTTTCGTAACGCGAGGCCGCGTCGGTGCGCAGGCCGTGGCGGAAGGAAGTCTTGCGGATGGTCACGGGATCAAACCAGGCGCTTTCAAGGAAGACGTTGGTGGTGCCGGCCGATACGCCGCTGTGCAGGCCGCCGAACACGCCGGCGATGGTCATGGGCTTTTCGGCGTCGCAGATCATTAGGTCTTCGGCGTGGAGCTTGCGCTGTTTTTCGTCGAGGGTGATGAAGGGCGTGCCCTCGGGCATGGTCTGTACGATCACCTTATGCTGGCTGATGGTATCGTAGTCGAAAGCGTGAAGGGGCTGGCCGGTCTCGTGCTGGATGAAGTTCGTAATGTCGACGATGTTGTTGATCGGGCGCAGGCCGATGGCCTTTAATTTTTCCTGGAGCCAGCGCGGCGATTCGCCTACGGTGATGCCGGCGATGGAGAGGCCGGAATAGCGGCGGCAGGCCTGCTGGTCCTTCACCTCCACTTCGATGGGCAGGCTGCGGTTGCCCGCGGCGAACTTCACGGATGGCAGCACGGGCTTGATGTCCTTTTTATCGTGGTGGGCGAGGTAGGCGCATACGTCGCGGGCCACGCCCCAGTGGCTCATGGCGTCCATGCGGTTGGGTGTGAGGCCGATCTCGTAGATGATATCGCTGAAGGGTTTGAAATGGTCGGCGGCGCGCTGGCCGGGCGTTGCGGAAGCGGGCAGCACGAGGATGCCGGCATGCGAGCTGCCAAGGCCGATCTCGTCTTCGGCGCAGATCATGCCATAGCTTTCCACGCCGCGGATCTTGGCCACCTTCATGGTCAGGGGCTCGCCGGTAGAGGGGTAGATGGTGGTGCCCACGGGCGCTACGACCACCTTCTGGCCGGCAGCTACGTTGGGTGCGCCGCAAACGATCTGGAGGGGCTCGGCGGCGCCCACATTCACGCGGGTGAGCTTGAGCTTATCGGCATTGGGGTGCTGCTCGGCCTGGAGCACTTCGCCGATGACGAGTCCTTTGAGGCTGCCTTTCACTTCTTCGAAGTTTTCCATTTTCTCTACTTCGAGTCCTACGGACGTGAGGATGGAGGACAGGCGTTCGGGGTCTATCGTTACCGGCAGGTATTCGCTCAGCCAGCGGTATGAGATCGTCATTCGTGTAAAAATTTCTGTGGCGGACAAAGATAGCGGTTTCGCGGGTTCGTCGCCGGGGTGGCCCACCTTCGCCAAGGCTACGGCGGGCGCAGCCCTCCTTCGCTGAAGCTACGGAGGTCGCAGCAGTAGGGGCACTGCGGTGCGGTCAGGATTTACTGCAAAGGATCGGCAGGTATGAGTAAGAGTGAAGTGAGAATGAATTGAAAAGTCTTGATACAGGTAAATACCAACCGCACTTCAGTTCACCCAACTGCGAACTGCCTGCTGCAAACTGCCAACTGAAACTATCCCTCCAAATGGATCGTGAAGATGATCATCCGGGACTGGATGCGGTCGATGACGCGCGAGTAGTTCAGCTGGTCGTTACGGGCGTGGAGGTTGTTGAGGCCATTGCTGATCTTGATCTCGGGCGATACGGTCACGCTCTTGCGGTAGAAGCTGAAGCCGATGCCACCCTCGATGCCGTAGCTGAACTTGCTGATCTTCACCTGGTCGTCGGCCTTTCTTTTCTGAGCGTTCGAGGCCAGGTCCATGTCGATCTTGGCGCCGCCCAGCATGTATACGCGGAAATTGCCGATGCGGTCCGACTTGAATTTAAGGTCGAGGGGAAAGGTGGTGATGATGGATTCCACGCTTTTCTTGGGGCTGTAGCCGTTATCGATGTCGGGAGGATAGGCCCGGTTCAGTTCGTAGAGGATGGGGCGCTCGGTGAAGATGAGGCCGGGGTTGAAGCGCAACTCCCAGCGGGGCGCGAGGTTGAGGGCGGCCACCAGGCGCAGCGAGATGCCGGTGGAATTGCCCGGCTCGGCCACGAGGATCGTATCCTGGCCCAGGAAGGTAGGGTGCTGCTCCAGCTGAAAGCGGGAAGACACCATCGAAAGGGAGAGTCCGAAATAATAAGGCTTCTGGTCCTGCTCTTCGCGGTACAATTCTCTCTGGGCGAAGGAAGACAGGCTGCAGGTGAGGAGAAGGCAGGCGATCAGGCACCGGTTCTTCAGGGCATTGGCTTTCGTCCGCAATAAATACAACATATTCCTAAGCTTAACGGTTTCCATACGGTATCGGCATAGCCGGTTTTCTTTAATATATCGTCGAACCGCTGGCGGTCAGGAAAGGCCTGGGCCGACTGGTTCAGGTATTGATAGGCTTTCTTGTCCTGGCTGAACCAGCGCGCCACCTGCGGGGCGATGAAGCCCATGTAGAGGCGGTACAAGCTGCTGATCCCCGGGATCGTGGGCCGGCTGAACTCGAGCACTACCAGCTGGGCGCCCGGCTTCAGCACGCGCAGGATCTCTTTCAGACCCTGCTCGAGGTGTTCGAAATTGCGCACCCCGAAAGCCACCATCACGCCATCAAACGAATCATCGGGAAAATTTATTGTTTCGCTGTCGCCGAGCACCAGCTCAATCTTCGTTCCGGTTTTTTGCTTTGCCACTTTCTGGCGGCCGATCTCCAGCATTTTTTCGGAAATGTCGATGCCGGTGATGCTCTCGGGCTGAAGGAGGCGGGCGGCCATGATGGCCATGTCGCCGGTGCCGGTGGCTACGTCGAGCAGGCGGGCGGGGCGGTCGGGCAGGAAGCGGCGGATGGCCTTGCGGCGCCAGCCCCGATCGATGCCCGCGCTGAGGAAGCGGTTCATGAAATCATAGCGCGGCGCAATGCGGTCGAACATCTCGCTCACCTGGTCCTTCTTCGAACCCTCGTCAGAAAAAGGCTTGATCTTGTCATGGGCAAATCCCGTCATAAGGCCGCAAAGGTAACAGGTTAGCGGGTGCGAAGAAAGAGAAAGAGGGCGGCTGAAAACTGCAAACGGACAAGGGGCTACCTTTGCACCATGGAGATCATTCACGCCGCTTATCTGATCAGCAGCCCCTCGGTCGACAAATGCCCCGAGCCCGACCGGCCCGAGTATGCCTTTATCGGCCGCAGCAATGTGGGCAAGTCCTCGCTCATCAACATGATCACGGGCAAGAAGGAGCTGGCCAAGATCTCGTCCACACCGGGCAAGACGCAGCTGATCAACCATTTCGACGTGGTATCGGGCAACCAGCAGAAGTGGTGGCTCGTGGACCTTCCCGGTTACGGCTATGCGAAACGCTCGCAGTCGCAGCGCAAGACCTGGGAGAAGATGATCCAGGATTATATCCGCAAGCGGCCCAACCTCGTGAACCTCTTCGTGCTGGTGGACAGCCGCCACGGCCCGCAGGAGAACGATCTGCAATTCATGAACAAGCTGGGTGAGTGGCGCGTGCCCTTTGCGATCGTTTTCACCAAGTCGGACAAAAGCACGCAGCGCGAGACTGCGCGCAATGTAAGCGACGTGCTCGAAGCCCTGCTGCAGACCTGGGAATCGGCGCCGCCGCATTTTGTAACGTCGGCGGAAAAACGGACCGGCGCACGGCAGCTGCTGCAGTTCATCGGCACGCTGAACACGGCCTTTGCGGCGGACAAAAAGCGACGTGTGTAAGTATTATGCGCTATCTTGCAGGCGGTTAGAACCAGGCTATGAAAAGAATTGCAGTTGAAAAAAGTATCGTATTCATTTTGTTTGTGCTCGTCCTGATCATCTTTTCCTTTGCTGAAAGAGATACGCAAAAAATGTTTCGACAATATAATGTTCCCAGCAGCGCCGCTGCGGGCAGCCAGCCGTCCCCGGTTGCCGTTACTCTTTCGCGCTGATCTTCCTGTTTTATATATATGTATTCCCTTATGAACCCGGCAATGTGGGAAAGAGAGCGGTATGTATATGAAGGAATGCGCATGCGCATGTTGGCGACCCGGGTCGCTGCTCCGAAAAGAAAAAAGCGGCCGCGCCGCTTTCAGTTCACCACCTTATTGGCACAGCAGCTGCTGGCGAAGGCTTCGGGTTTGGCTTTGAAGGCAAAGCCCATCCCGAGGATATAGCCCATGGCTTCCTTGAGCGCGTCGTTGCTTTTGAAGTGGGGGTTGGTATTGATGTCGGCATGCACTTCCATCTCCACGTTATAGATGGTAAAGAGGTTGCACAGCTCATAAGCGATCTCGATGCTTTTGCCCACTTCCACGAGCATGCGTTCCTTGATGGAATACTGCAGGCGCGTGCGTTCGTTGTGGATGAACATGAAGCCGCCGTGGCCTTCGCGCAAAAAAACGATGACGGTGGCAAATTCGGTTTCCTGGCCTTTCACCTGCGAGTCGGTACCGATGCAGACCTTCAGCCGGTAGCCGGCTTCGGATTCTTTTTTAATGGCCTGCTCTACCGCATGGTATATCGGCAGCCCGATCGGTTCGCCGTTAAACTTTCTCCAACGCATAAAAAAGAGGTTTTTCCAAATTACGGAGAATATTCCATTTTTCCAGCAGGAGGGCCGGCAGCCAAAATACTTTACTGTTAAGGATTTGCGGCGATGGGCCTGTTCAGGCGTTTGCCGCCGGTGCCTGTTCATCCCTTATCATCAAACGCGCGGATTTATTAATTTCGATTATATATGAAGCTTAATAAGATCGAAGATGTTACGGACAATTGGAAAGATATTATCAAAGAGGAGAGAAAGAAATATAGGTATCAACCGAAGTTGACAGAGATGCTTGACGCGCACAAAGGGCCATTTACAGAAATGACGATCCTCGAGATCGTTCTCTGGAAAGTGAACCGCTATCCCAATGTTACGCCTCCGCTATTGGCCGCAATCGACGATCTGCGATCAAATCCAAGTCTCGAAAAAGGAAGGAAAATTCTTGAAATCGTCCTGGATAAAGAGTTTCGCGGCTTCGACCTGCCGATGGCTTCCACGCTTTTGCGCTTTGCCTGTCCGTCTATTTTCCAGATCATCGACCAGCGCGTTTATCGCTTCATCACACCGGGTGCAGAAAAGCTTTCCCTCCCACACAACCCTGATAGAAAGATCGACCTCTACTTCGAATATTTAAAACGGCTCCACGAGACATGTCATGAGTACAACATCAAGTTCGAGGAAGCCGACAGGATACTTTATCAACTGGATAAAAAATACAACAAGGACATCTCTATACACAAGGCTGTGAAAGAAGAAGAGTAATGTCTCGGTTCCGCGTCAGCTGCTCTCTTTCTCTTTCTCACTTTTTCAAAACGGAAACAGAAAGAGTGTTATAAAAAAAGCCCTTCCGTATTAAGGGAAGGGCTAGGGTTACCAAGGGGGCACGGATTATGGTGCGTTATCAGCCGCTTAGGGCTTCATGATTTTTTCTGTGTATTGCTCGCCGCCCCTGCTGAAACGCAGCAGGTACATGCCGCCGGACAGGCTGCCCGTATTAATACGGTTCATGCCCTGGACCAGCTCACCCTTCAGCAGCGTGCGGCCGCTGTAGTCGAGCAGGGTGTAGGTAAAGCCCGCCGGGCTGTTCACGCCGATCGATCCCGCAACGGCATTGCCTTCGAGCACCGGCCTCGTTTCCGCGCCGCTGCGCAGTCCTACCACATTCGAATAGTAAGAACGGCCATTGTCGAAGCGAACCTGCAGGCGGTAGTAGGTCGTGCCGGAATTCAGGGGCGGGTATTGATACGTGCGCGCATCGCTGCCGATAGAAGCGACCGGCTGGAACGACAAGC
>Ga0247771_1000678_pt1 | contig 10527 bp, 8 predicted proteins | sample UWRJL197509C6_FD_179948 | JGI IMG/M metagenome (GOLD analysis project Ga0247771, IMG submission 179948) | Plant litter microbial communities from Arlington Agricultural Research Station in Wisconsin, United States - UWRJ-L197-509C-6 | ecosystem: Environmental > Terrestrial > Plant litter >...
CTACCACGCCGCGACCGAGACACTTCTCAACGCAAACGGATATTTCCTGTTGCCGCACGAGTACCAGGGTTTGGAGCGCAAATACGTCTATATCGCCGTCGAGAGGGAAGACGGCCGCGAACTTCCCGTCGACGGCGAGCCCGTCTCCCTGGACCACACTCTCATCCACGAGTACCACTCGTTCTTCTTCACGACCCTCGAGGGCCTCGACGCGGACGTGACCGTCATAAACACCAAGGCCAAGACGGTGCTGACTTCCCCCGATGTCCGGAAGCTGCTCGTCGGCGTCATGAACGAAACCACCAACCTCCGCGTCAAAAGCATCCTCCCCGAGCCCATCCGGGAATGGCTGCTATCGATCCTCGTCCTGGACAAGACTGCAAACTGCCTGGTCCGGGACATCGGTCGCCTCCCTGCCGAGGCGAAGCTGAGGGTGGACAATGAGATCAGCCGTGTGGGATGGATCCGCCAAGCGGCGTCGGCGGCGCCGGCCATCGACACCGTGGCCCACCTGCTGACGACGCGCAAGGTCTGCAACTCCAGCGAGGTACCATTTTTCTGCGATGTCATCTACTCGGCGCAGCAGACGGGAGCCCTCGTCTTCCACGACTACCCGCTCGAGCTCCTGGGCGAGGAGTCGGTCGGATCGATTCGCGCTGGCCAGAGCGATGTTGTGCAGCACAATTGGACTGAGGTAGATGGCCTTACGGCTGTTCTGTTTAGGAGATGGGTTCACGACTCGGGCCGGATTGACACGAATTTGTTCTACGACACCCCGGAGCTCATACAGATCCTGTAGGAGGCTCACCACTCGGCAGCCAGGCTGGACCGCTCATGTTCTGCGCGCGGTAATGATAATGATTCTAACGACGGCAGCGGCAGAGACGAAAAGATAAGACTCGGAGATCGGTAGAGTGGTGGGAACGAGCATTGGACACGGCGAAATGGCCTAGGCGAACTAGAATGCTTTCCTATCATATTTGCACCTCACGAAGCGTCAATTTTCTAACGATTACAATGACCTCAGTCCATTATGATCTTCCGCCCGCTATGAACGACCCTCCATGAAGAGCCAACCGGGTTTTGACAGAACTGTGATCCCCGTCGGGGTTGCTGTGGGCGTTTCGCCGAGACGCCTAACTCTTCCTACTCGTATTACTAAAGGTACACCTAAGGGAATGCCCTACTGGCATCATGTGAGAGAGGGGTACCAGTCCTCGCCTCCCCTCGAGAGGCGCTGCGTCCGCGGAACGACGAAGACCTACGGCGGGCGATGAGGCGTACGCCACCACATAGGGGGCCAGTTCCGGGACCGCGCGAAAATAGGCCTGTGGGTCGCAGAGGCAAGCCGCGTCCCAATACCGGAAGCTTGCGAGCCGGGTACATACAGTACATCGAATGGCCTTAGTTGCCAGCAGTGGCCTTGGTCGCCTTGAACGCTAGCGACGTCATGGAAATGGTGGTGGTAACCGCGATCGCTCTGGACGCCAGCAACGCGACGCCTCTGGATAATTAAGACCTATCTCAGTATCCCACCTCACCATGCTGGCACGTCTTGGCTGTTGAGAAGCCCTAGCTCCATCGAACAGCGCACTCCGACTCTACGTAGAATTTCCTAACCATCTTTTTGATAGCGGACTCGAGGGCTTTCGCAGAGAAGGCGCCAAGGCCTGATAGTTTAGACCGATAACGACCGCAGGTTATGTCGAACTCCCAGTACATCGAGGTACCCCCTCATCCAAGCACTGCACTGACCTGCCAGTGCGTCTCTGTATGATTTACTGCGGTTGAGCTGTTGGAAGAGGATGCCGGCCATGGAAGCCGGAGCCAACTTGCTGCAACAGCACAAACCGAGGGCCTCAGGTAGAACGCCATGGAGGGTGTCGAGGGACCTCAAGAACCAAAACCCCCCGGTGGGCAGCCAAGGCTAGGCGACAGTTAGGAGGTACCAGTGCGGCTCTGTTTCAACACCCCCGCCGGAGCCCTAATAACCCTCCAACCTGAAGGTGGTCATCTATCCACTGGAGCGTTGGAGCTTCCCGAGGTCCCGCTAGGCAAATAGCCAAGAGTACGATGAAGTTGGCTCTTTATTTCGGTATGAGCTATCAATGTGACAAGGGGTGCCTTGCAGCGGTGACGTGATAAGGCAGCTAGGAAGTCAGCGGGCAAAGTTTGTCGGCCTCGTCTCCAGATTCGACAGCCAAAAATGCTGTCCTGCTGCTTCCGACACATTCTTGTGTCCTACGATCTAGATGTGCCTCCAACTCTAAGATACCCATTCCCCTAGTGCTTTAAGAAAGCTCGTCCTTATTGGTTAATCTATAAAATAGGATTCCAACCTTCTACAGCTCCTTTGTGTTAGCATTTACTGCATTACGCCTATTGTCTTTCTCTTAGACACTTACGCTATGACCCACTATCTCTTTAGACCCTAGTTAGAACTGTTAAATAGAGCATTACTATAGAACGACTTTACATTAGCTACAGCGTTAGATAACTTGGGGTGCTCCTACAACGCTGTAGAGCTACACAACGCCGGCAATAATGCAACCTACACGCCTTACGTCATGCTTACGCTTGCTATTAGACATGCAGAGATCAAGGAGATCACAGCGATACAAGCAGAGAGTCTAAAGCTTGTAAAAGACGTCGCATAGTCAGCATAGGATGGAAGTTGCCGTTGGAAGCCTGTGCGTATAGGTTCGAGGCTTCTCCAACACTCACTTTCGGATCTGCTGTTGGAACATCCAGTATAACAGGCGGTATCAGCCCCTTGTCGCCACTCCCATTTCATCTGACCAGAGCGAGTCTTGAGTTCATCTCCGTCGATACCCAATCCCCGTCGACTCCAACAATCTCACTCTTCTGCCCATCCACTCAACACTGAATGTTACCGCAAAGGCTGGCAGTATTACTACCGCAGCAAGTGAGTCGATCATCAGTGTGGTCAAGGATCCTGCAGGAGCTGATATTCACGTGTTACTTGATCAAGCTCACTGGCTGTATCCAGATAGTGGGTAGTAGCTGAGCCGGTACTAGATGGTCATACAAGACTGTCGTCCAAGAAAAACAAAGGCTCGTTGCTTTCAAAACAGACACCTCCGAATTCCTTTTACACTGGTATCGCTACCGACACAATGACCGAACTCCACGCTCCGCCCGGGTCTACGCGGCTGCTCAGGCTTCAAGCCCCTCGCAGGTGTCCTGAGACGCCCCTTCAAACGAACTCCCGCTTTCTAGCCCGTCGCAGAGCCACCGACTCACTGCCGCAAAAACGCCGGGATGCCATCCATCGGCGATCCCCTTGTCGCTGACCTCGCGGCGCCGCGCGCGGGCGCCAGCACGGCCGGGTGCCCGGTTCGGCTCGACTGGCGGCTGCCGTCCAACTCCTCGTCGGCGAGCTTGTGGCGCACGCGCCACGAGTGCCCGTAGAACTGGCCGCCGCCGTGGCCCTTCCACGCCTTGGCGCTGCCGCGCCCCGACACCGATAGCAGCCGGCCCACCAGCCCCTCGTCGCCGCCCGGCCGCGCCGCGTGCCGTCGACCCCATAGCACAAAGGCCACGGCCACGGCCGTTACGGCCGCCACGGAGCCGACGATCGGCGCGGCGATCCAGGCGTTGCTCATGGGCCCGGGGGAGGAGGAGGACGACGAGGGGTCGATGCTGGCGGCGGGCGGGGTCGTCATGATGCCCGCCGGGATGGTGGTGACGACGGACAGGACCGTCGAGGTGAGGATGGACATGGGCGCCGAGGTCAGGCCGAAGTCGGCTGTCGTGGAGAGCATGGTGAGGACGGGGGTGGTGGGGAGCGGCGTGAGCGGCGTCAGCGTGGCGGTGCTCGCAGGGGCAACGGTCGCTGGTGGCGGAGACGCTGGGGTGGAGTCAGCAACTGCTTGTACGCCGACGTAGCTGTGGGGAGACTTACCATTCTCGCTCGGCGATACGGTGGGGATCTCGCTCGGCGCTGCGGTGGGGGCCGGGTCGAACTGAGCCTCCACGGCGGCACTGTTGCTGAGGACGGCCGTGTCCATGCCTTCGCGGCGGCTGGGCTCCAGTGCGGAGCTGCCCGCGCGCTTCAGGTAGCAGTTTTTGAAGCCATTGTCCATGCTGGCGTCGAAAGACACGGCGCCGCAGCCGCCCGTGGAAGCGCATCGGTCCATGCAGTCGACGAAGGTGGGCGCAAAGTCTTGCGAGAGGTCGTTCTCCTCAATGATGCTGCCGCAGAACATGTCAAAGTTCCTGCTGCCCGCTTCCGACCGGGCGCCGAGGCTGTCGCAGTTGGAGGTGGCGATGGGGAACTGCGCGACGGCGGCATCGAACCGCCTCGATTCGTCGTCTTTCCGGATGTCGGCCTTGAGATCGCAGGTCCGGCGGTTGAAGACGACACCCTCGCATCGCGGGTGGAAGTTGGCGCAGAGGTCCACGCACTCCAGGAAGCTGTCTGCGTCTTCCGAGCTTATCGTTTCCCCGCGCAGGTTGGACTCGCACTGGAGGGTGAACTCCTGGACGGTGCCGATGGTGGTGCCGTTGCCCTGAGGGCACGGGTTACTCATGGCTAGAGCAAAGAGAGGTGGCTAACAAGTGATACTAGCAAGGCACAAGGTATGTCTCAACGGGAGTGACTGTAGAACGAGCAAAACCGGCAAACCGGACGCTAAGCACAGAGAGGGAAAAGACTGCAGGGATATCCTTGTTGTCAGAACGAAGAGGGCGGGCGAGAAGGAAACGCCCGCGTCCTCGCAGACTATAATAGCATTCGGCCTTCATTTCCGGCCCCTAAACCGCAGACCTCCAAGTCAGTCGCGCCACCCACGACCGGCCGATGCTCGCCTTTCCGTGCCCGGTACCACAGCATATCATCTGGTGCTGGGCTCGGTTAGCGCAGTGAAGCACTGCCCGCGGGAGAGTTGCATGTGCCCGACGTCAAAGGTGGACCGGGAAGATACAGAACATGAGACGAAGCGGTCGGCAGGCCCTGTTGTAATTGCAAGGGTAACGGGCCGACCCTAACACGTGGGAACCAGCAGTGTCAGAGTCCGCAGATCGAAGCCGCCCCCCACAGCGAGGAAGAATCGTGGCGCAATGGAATGGAATGCATGCCTTTTGTCCACAGTGTGCCATGCGGCGTGCGCCACCCATGCAACGCAGATCGCCGGCTATGAGCCCCCGCAGGTCGACGCCAAATGTGCCCTCTTTCGGAAAGAAGGTGGTGGCCAAGTTGCGCTACATACACTGTGACTCTCGGTTAATTTATCCATCTCTCGATGAAACCGCAAGGCGGTTTTCTACACTTTAACCAGCAAGACGTGTCGGACGCCCATGATCCAATCGCATCTCGTTTTCTAGGCTCGCCTGGGTGCGGGGCTCGAAGCGGTTGATGCCCATGGCACCGCCTGGCGTAGATCTTGTGCAGCATGGACCAGATGGGTCGACGGCGTGAGGACGGCCGTGGAGCGGTGCTTGCCAAAGGGAGGCGGCCCCATGGTGGGCTACGCCAGCACGATCGGTTTGATCCACGTGGTGGGTCGCAGAAGGCGTTCTAGAAGCCGTTAGTGCCGTTGCCACGGAAGTCGTTCCATGCTTTGAGCGAGAGCGCTATCTTGTTCGCCGTGTTGGCGAGCTGTCCTAATAGTAAGAATCTACAAAGCTAAAGAGAGCTCTTTATATAATTCTAGTATGCTATATATGCAGTAACGTTAGTAGTAAAAGGTAATTGCCGTGTGTTGACCTAGCGTCACGCAACAACCCCCTGTCGAACCCTTCGAAAAGTTCAACATTATTCGTTCAGTGTCCCTCGGTCACGGAACACAGGTTTACTAAGCCCACGCTCAGGCGCAGCACCTGGTGCCACCCTGTGCTCGCCCTTCTTAGCGCCGGTTTAGTGCCTGTGCAGGCATTGCTGGAAGTTGCAGGCTGCCAAGGGCAAGATTCGCCTAGCACAACATAATAACTACCACCTCGACAGGCAGCCTAGCCGCCCAATCCTGCTGGCCGAATGGTGTCATGGTCTAATCCTGCTTGCCGAATGCTGCCTCGGTGGGAGAGGGGGGCTCCCCGAGCCTTTGCAGTAAGTGTAATCCACTGTAGCGGCCAAACTTTCGCCATCGCTCAATGTCCCGCTGAAAATACTCCTCGGCAACGCGCAACATATTGCCCTGGCGCAGCATTGTCTGCATGCACTGACTCGTCGTGTCTTCTGATTTGGTAACTCGGTCAGCGGCGGCCACGAGGGACGCCATGACCCCGAGTGCAGGGGAATCCTGCTCCCAAGCGTCTACGGCGAAAGTAGTAGTCCCCGCCGAGGGGCCACCGTAGTTGAAGCTCGATAACGTCGACCATTTCGGAACATCTAAATATGTTGTAATGGCTGGCAAAGTAGGCATCGAGCCCGACCGAGTATACGGCGGCCGCTTCATCGGTTCGGATGTCGAATGGTTACGCTCTTGTCCACTGCCTGTCGAACTTGAGCACGGCAGCCGCTCGCTCGAGGAGGCCCCTCAGCATCTCCTGTCGTTGTGTCAGCTTGAATACCTCTGTATAGCTTTCAACGACATCGTCCACTCCGAAGTGATACTCACCTTGAGGTTCTCGTAGCAGACGGCCAGGGGCATCAACGCCGCCGTGAGGGCGTTGCCCCGCTCGCTGAGCTTCTTCCGGTTCTTGGCGCTCCGCGTCATTCTGATCTCTTCCAGACACAGATGCAGCTCCCAGTCGCGCTCCCTGATCTGCCTGTTCAAGCTCTCGACGGCCGCGTACACCTGTCTGATCTCGTCCCGCAGCGACTTGTGGCCCTGCGTAAGGGGTAATGCTTAAGAGGCATGTTATATAAAGGATAACTACTGAAGAGGGAAGGGGGGGGGGCATGTTGGCTATAGAAAGGTGCTAGAGACATTAGCGTACACGCTATGCGATGTTGTAGCGCGTCCCAGCCCTTTTCCTCAAAGACCCCTCCCCTCCTCTTACCTAGAAGATCAGCGTAGGGAGCTAACAGAGGGTGGGTCACCGTTGGTTTTAGAGTTGGCCTTAGTAAGTTCCTCCCTCCCTATCAATCCAGATCCGAGGAACGTTGTCTGACACGCTGCAAACCGACTGACAGAAGGACCATACGGCACTCCTGCATTTTGGGTTGTCCGACAAGCAAGCCCCGGTCGTATCGACCACCCCTGAGTGAAGTGCCCAGCTCTAGGCGTGTCTCTGGCTAGAAATACACAAAGATTGCCGAGTTCGGGACGCCAAATATTCCAAATAGCAACCCTGAATCAACGACCTCTCTCCGACTCTATCGGGTCCAAACGAAGGCCATGGCAGCAATGGCACAGAGCGTCGCCGGAATCATGAACCAGCGACCATATGCGGCGCGTTTTGCCGGGGGCTTCTTAACTGGCGGAAACTTCCAGGGCACTGTGCCGCTGCGTTCGTCAAACGCAACATAGTCCAGTCTGATGGCCCTGGAAACGAGAGCAACGCTGAATTTGTTGAGGATTCGCATTGTGCCAATCAACCCAGGGATGGTGAAGCACTGGATTCTGTGGAGCCAGCTTCTCCATATGATTGTGTCCAAATGCGACCTTGCGATGTTGACCCATACTTTGGACATGCCCATTCGCTCGGCTTGGTACGCGGCAAATGCCTCGGACAACGACTCGGCGTCGGGTTGGGAAGTGCGCTGGAGGAGAGCGTGGAGGTGGTTCGCGAGACTCGCCGCCGACTCGACACCCACAGCGGCACCGGCGCCAATGTTGGGCGTGACCTGCCGTTTGATGTCAGCCACCGAGACTAGCAGCATAGAGTCGCGCAACCGCTTACCTTGTGCGCCGAGTCCCCGACCAATACCAACCGGCTCCAGTGCCACTGCTTTGCCATCCCCGAGTGGATTTGGGTCATCCCGTAAAGCTCCTTCTCTTTCCAAATGTCGCCAAACTTTACGCCCTTGTACAGCGGTACATCGAGGAGGGACTTGGCGAATGCATCGGCGTCCGCTTCCGTATATCGCTTGAACGTTCCGTCGTTCCCGCTCTCGTCCTTACTAACTGGAATCCTGCGAAAGCTGCCAAAGAACGTTTTTGTGGGCGTCGTAAAGACTTGAATGCCGAATCCGTCTTCGCCGTAGTCGTGCCGTTCATGACCAGTCCACGGCATGAGCCCTTCCACGGCACCGCCGTGTCCGTAGATGCCGCTATAACCCGTGTACTCGGGTTCAAAGATCTTGTCGCCCGACAGTCGCTCCAATTCTCGTCGCACGACGCTCCAGATGCCGTCTGCGCCGATGACGATGGAGCCCGTCTCTGAGGTGCCGTCCTCAAACCTAACTGACACACCCGAGGCGGTGGTCTCGACCCCTGTGACTTGTCTGCCTATCTTCACCCTCTCGTCACACTCTGGCAGCGACTCGACTAGCATCTGCAAGTAGTCCTGCCGGTTGAACATGAGACTATCGTACCCGTGACTGCGAGGTATCAACATTATGTCAGCTCAATGCTTCCGGCTGTTGTATGAGAGCGTTGCTTACGACTCTGCCAGAGTGTCGAAAAAGGGAACGTCACGAATTACGTCGCCGTACGAGTCAGTGTGGATAAAATTGCCCAATTTACTCCCAATCTGTTGCGCCTGCTGAAGAATCCCGAGCTGATCGAGTATGCGGACTCCCTGGGGTAGCAAGAGCAGTGCCGCGCCGGTCCGAAACGGGACCGTGTCGCGACGCTCGATGAGCACCCAATCGATGTTAGCTCTCGCGAGCGCATGCGCCATTATCAGCCCCGTCGGGCCACCGCCCACTATGATTGCCTTGAACTTGGCTGTCATGTTTGGGGCGCGAGAAGGATGGAAGGGAGCAAAGCTGGGGATTGAGATGTTGAGTTGGAGACCAGGCGACCAGGGTTATATTGGGGATGGGAGCAAGTGGTGATGCGCTGCTGCCTTGCTGTTCTTGGCCCGAAACAGCCGCAGACCCTAGGCCTCGGGGCTATAATTAGCAGCTCGGCCATTGGAGAAGGCGCTAGCATGTCGCATCCTACGCGTCGCCTAGCGCTGACGAAGTCCGATCTAGAAGCCTGCAATTCCGAGGCGCCGAGTCCAACAGGCCAGCCAACAATAGGCCCCAAGCCGAACACCAGAATTGCGATTTCTTCCGAACCTGAGCAGTCGCCGATTTAGCTTGAGCCAGCCTGAGCCATCCTGAGCACCGCCCGAGCGCAGACTCAGCCGGCCTGAGCAAGGCAGCCCTGTTTTGGGCCAACCCCCGGCTAGAGTTGCTAAAGTTCTGATCAAGGGGTGGAGGTTTCAGGATGCTCCCTGTGGACCTAGTTTTGGGATAGCAGTCTATTGCTACCGTCGCCTTTCCCCTTCGGTCCATTTTTCTTGAATACAGAACCTACGACGTGTCAACGCTTCGTTTAAGAAAAGTAGGAAAAATGCATAGCAGAAAGAGAGCAGCCGATGGAGATGCATTGAGATTATGCCAAAAATCCCCTTAGGAGCCACCACGAGAAGTTACAGATCAAGGAAGACACTGATGAACCTAGAGGCCACGCTGTTCTCGATGGCGACGATGAGAACCAGGAGAATGGTCCGCCTAGCGAGCTGACATTGATCCTTGCCCTTGGACTTCTCGTAGGGGATGCCCAGTTTCTAAGTGGTGAGAAAGACGCTTGTACGCAGCAATCGGGTGGGAGGTCGGCTGAAGGGGCATCGGAGGCCGGCCGGCGATTTAGCAGCACTGTAGACGGTGCGAAAAGACTAGCCACAATGCACGAACTTGCCAGGAGATCGATTTGTGTTGTGCTGGGCGAACCTTGCCCTCGCGGCCCCCAACTTCCAGTGTAGCCTGCAGTAATTGCACTGGCGCTAAGCAGCGCGACCATAGAGTGGCATAGGGTGCAGTGTACCGTGCCAAAAATTTGAAAACTACCCTCCGCCGTGGCCCGTCTTTCCTTGGGCCCCTATCACTCCAGCTCGTAAGGGCGAATAGGTTGCCTAATAGGGGCCGGCACCGGAAGCGGACCACGATCACCTTCCAGCTCGCCTATGCTCCGGAACGCCCACAAGCCGCCAAACGGGTCCGCAGTGATGACCTTGTTGTTCGACAAGTCGACTGTGTCTTCCCCGGGAAGCGCCATAGGGCCAGAGATACCCAGAAGTTGCGTCGCCCGCGTCCGGCAGAGCTTGCAGTACACCGTGTTAGTAAATGTCATATACATACGAATGCACTCGGAGCAGAAGCTGTGATTGCACGGGCGGAGGCTACTAAGTCGTCAGCGCTTGTGTCCGCGTGTCTCAAAGGCCATCGCTCCGGGGATTGTGAGCCCTAACACCAGGATAAGGACTCACATTGAATCGCACAGCATCCGCCGACAGCTCGAGCACGCCACCTTGGAACCCCCCGCAAAACTGCTCCCAACTTTCGTGGGCTCTCCGGCGTCGAGGTCTCCGACACTGCGTAGGTCGGCCAGGTTGACAGCGCCGTCCGCGGCCGCTCCGTCGCCCGAGTTCCAGGTCGCGAAGAAGGGAAACCCGTATTCCTTGTACAGC
>Ga0247771_1000679_pt1 | contig 10517 bp, 8 predicted proteins | sample UWRJL197509C6_FD_179948 | JGI IMG/M metagenome (GOLD analysis project Ga0247771, IMG submission 179948) | Plant litter microbial communities from Arlington Agricultural Research Station in Wisconsin, United States - UWRJ-L197-509C-6 | ecosystem: Environmental > Terrestrial > Plant litter >...
CTGCAAGCGCAGCTCGGTGGGCAGCTCGGGGAAGAGGTGGAAGGCGGCGGAGGCGGAGGCCGCGAGGTGGGTCTGGCCGTCGTGGCTGACGTGGAACTCGAGCCGGAAGAGCCCGGGTTGGTCTTCTCCCCCCGGCGTCATGGTGCCGTCAGGGGCATCCGGGATGGGCGGCCGAGAAAGGGGGTTGATGTGGCTTGGTGGCCAGACGGGCTGGGATGTTGGTTGTGTCGAGTGGTGACGCCGAGAGTTGGGTTCGGGCTCGGCCCGGGTCGTCGACTTGCTTCGGCGGCTTGCGGTTACTTGGGATCCAACCGGAGGGTAAAAGGAGAGCACCATGGACACCGAGGCATATATTTGTAGTTACAAGGTCCTTCTCCAAACGAGTTCTGAGTAATGAATGGATCTTATTGATACTTCATCGTCGGTTCTCAACGAATTGATCCAGTAGCTCTATAACGGCCCATTGCGAACTCTGGGCAGCCCATTCCCTCGGCGTCCACCTAGACCGATCTGTTGCGTGGACAACAGTGCCCATTTCTAACAGGAGCCGCACAACATCCACGTACCCCTTTTCAGCAGCCCAGGAAAGCGGTGTTCGGCCAGACAGATCTGCTCTGTTGATAGAGGCGCCTGCGGCTGACAGTTGTAGCAGAACACCCACGCACCCGTTCGCAGCAGCCCAGGAAAGCGGTGTCCGGCCAGACTGATCTTCTCCGCCGACGTCAACCTTGGCCGTGTGTAACAGGAGCCGCACCACGTCCTCGGCCCCCTCTCCAGCAGCCCAGGAAAGCGGTGTCCGGCCAGACTGATCTTTTCCGTTGATGTCAACCTTGTCCGTTTTTAACAGGAGCCGCACGACGTCCTTGGCCCCCTCTCCGGCAGCCCAGGAAAGCGGTGTCCGGCCAGACTGATCTGGTCCGTTGATATCAGCGTTGCCCGTGCCTAGCAAGAGCTGCACGACAGCCCCATATCCCTCACTCGCCGCCCACGAGAGCGCTGTCCGGCCGTAGGTATCCCCTACGTCAGCATCAGCCTTGCCTGCGCCTAGCAAGAGCTCCATAATCTCGCAGTGTCCGCTCCTCGCTGCCCACATGAGGGCCGTCTGGCCGTGGGCATCCTTTGCGTTGATCTCGGCCTGGCCTGTATCGACCAGTAGTTGTACAACAGCCTTGTATCCGTTCCTCACCGCCCACGAGAGCTCTGTCTGACCGTGTTCGAGATCCTTTGTGTTGATCTCAGCCTTGCCTGTGCTGAGCAAGAGCCGCACAACAGCCTCGCGTCCATTCCTGGCCGCCCGCAAGAGTGCTGTCGCGCCGCGGAAATCCTTTGCGTTGATGCCAGCCTTGCCCGTGTTGAGCAAGAGCTGCACAACATCAACGTGTCCGTACATCGCCGCCCGCAAGAGCGCTGTCCGGTCGTCGGCATCCTTTGCGTTGATCTCAGCTTTGCCTGTGCCGAGCAAAAGCTGCACAATGCCCTCGAGCCCATACGTCGCCGCTATCATGAGCGCCGTCTGGCCGCGGGACTCCTTTGCGTTAACGTCAGCTCCGCCTAGACCTAGCAAGAGATGTACAACGGCCTTGTGTCTATGCCGGGTAGCCACGAGGAGCGGCGTCTGGTCATTCTTATCTTTTGCTTCGACATTGGCCTTGCCTTTGACTAGCAATAGCTGCGCAAAATCCGTATGCCCGTTCTCGGCAGCCCATGAGAGCGGCGTCCGGTGGTAACGATCATCTGTCGTTTCGACATCAGCCTTGCCCGTGTTTAGCAGTTGCCGCCCCACAGCATAGTTTCCGGTCTGGGCCGCCCGAGACAGTGCCGTCACGCCGTCGACAGCCCTTACGTTGATATCAGCTTTGCCAGTGCCAAGCAATAGCCGCACCACGGCGTCGCACCCGCGACCAGCAGCTTCGACGAGCGGCCTCTCGCCGGCTAGACCCTTCGCGTTGATGTCGATTTTCTCTGTGGCGAGCAGCCGCTTGACGATGACGTCGTCGTCGTTTCTAACGGCAGAGCAGAAAAGTGGCCCAATGATATCATCCACCGAACCATCCTGGATTCTTTTCTTCTGCAGGAGGCCGGTAACAACCTCGTTTCCACTGCAAATGGCGTAAGATATCGGTGTTCCTCTGATTTTGTCTGTTGAGTCGACGCTGGCTCCTGCCTTGAGTAACAGTCTGACAACGGCGACGTGTCCATTCAACGCAGCGTATGCCAGCGGTGTCCGATCTTGCTCATCACTTGCATCGACGATAACCCTTTCTGGACGCGACAAGTTGGCGATATGGCTGAAGCGGATTCGAGCACCCCTGATCAATAGTTTCACGACGCCGTCGAAGCCGTTTTCTGAAGCCCAGGAGAGCGCTGAACGACGATGCACGCTGTCCCCAGAATTCAGTTCGATGTTGTCTCCTTTGAGAAGCAGCGCTACCACTCCTTCAAGTCCGAAATAGGAAGCAATCATGAGGGTTGTAAAATCAGGAGGCAACGCCGCGTGTGTGCTCGTCCAATAGATGCGGAACCAAGTCTGGCCACGCCCGGTCTTTGCGTCACAGATGTCCAGGAGCGACTTGACTACTGCTGCTTTTTTGATACCCGACAGTCGAAAGTGGGCAGCCCAGTTTTTGGCAGAGTAGTCGAGGAAGACGTTTTTGTCGAGGTAGTCGGTTGCTTTTTCGAAGTTGCCCGAAAAAGGGCGTGTCTCAAACTCCCGGAAGCGAAGATGCCAAGAACATATCTGCCACAAGACACGGTGAGATTCTCGTAGCGAGAGTGAAGATTTCCATTTCGGCGGCTTCGTCTTGTTTCCAGTGCCCGCAGGGTCGTCCTGAACCAAGAATTCCTTCGCAGTCTGATGCAACAGATATATCTTGGAGGCGATAATGGTTACGAAGAGCCCGCAGAGGTCCCTCACATGCTCGCGGAACCGCTCCTCTGATCTGAGGTCGACGTCTTTGTAAGAACGGTGGCTTTCTCGAAGCGTCATCGCTAGGGCCATCTCTTCGAGTGTCAGGGGCCTTGCTGCTGCAACGACGATATGCAGCAGCTTCTTGGCTTCTTGGGAGTCGCTGCTCCTGGCCAGAATCCTCTCGTATGCTTCGTCGACGGTTCGCGGAAGTCGGGAAGTGGCTTTCTCTATGCCAGTCTTGTCGATGTCGATGTCGTCTTGGACCAGGTCTAGGGTCAAGTAAACCCACAGATACGTCCGGTTAGGAATGCGCAAAAGTCTTTTCAGGAGCAGTTCCGCCTCGTCGGGCCTGAGTCGCAATTTTGCCTGGATGTCGCGAACTCTCGCCCGTATGTAGAGATCGATCTCTCTGGCGATCTTCTCCATCTCCACGTCGCTTTCCCCTTTTAGGTGAATGACGGGAAGGCCCGGAATATTGAGAGGCTGGAAACCCCGTCGGATTTTGCCAAAGGGTCGACTTGTCAGGAGGAACTTCAATTTGAAGTTGTCCTTCGCGCTGAAGAACTTGCACAAGGCCTGGGCCAACTCGGACTGTCCCTGGTCTTCGCACTCGTCGAACGCATCAAGGATGCAGACGATCTCGCCGGCGTTCTCGTTTTGGGAAACCATCACTAGGAGGTCCCAGAGCTCGGTAAACGAGCCGGTGAGGCGTTCTCCATACGCCTCGAACCGCTCGGCAACGCTGTCGGAGAACAGAATTCCCCTCTTTTCGAAAAGTTGATGGAGGATGCAAGAGAGGGCGCTCTTCGCACTCCTCTGATCTTCGAAATCGTCTTTGAAGAAGAAGTAGCAAGTTGTCCTGGATGTCGTAGTCGGAAGCTCATGGTCCACCAGGTACTTTGATAAAACCGATTTTCCGCAACCGGGATCGGCTGACACCCAGAGCATGCTTGATACGTTGTTTTCTCGCCACTCTCGAAAGTCGTCGTGTGCGACGAACCACTCGCATGTGCCTGGTACCCGGTCTGGGTTCCTGTCCTTTCTGACCCGGTACGGCGAGGTATAGAGGGTCTTGAGGATTGCTATTTTCCGGTCTGCTAGGGAACGGCCTTCGGTCCGGCCCACTGCGCGGTGGAGCTGGTCGGGCATATCGCGACGCCTAGGCGGGATCGGAGCGGCTTCATGGTGAGCTGCACAGATCTCCTTCAGCTTTCCCAGAACAACATGGCAGTTTGGATCTCCCTCGCAGAATTTGACCATGTCTGAATGGTTCTCGTTGATGGCGAAGGTGGATGCCGAGTTGGTGTCGTACAGGCCTCGAGTAGCCGACTTTGGAGTCACCAGGACCTCCTCGGGTCCGGTTCTGGCAAACGACCCGTCTGCTTGTTTCTATGGAGTTCAGTCTGTGGTGCAACCCATGAGACGGGCTATACTCACAGCGACCGTCGGGGAGAGCCTCGTCTCATATGCCCAGAAGAGCTCCATACGACCGCGCCTGGCCACATCGAAAAATCGATCATCCAGGGACTCCAAGTAGCCCGAACTTGTCGCCAATCCCCGCACCAGGCCCATGTTGGGTTGGCCGCTGACCATGGCCATCAGAGCCTGCGTCTCCATGCCTCGAGACGGCACGCCAAACAGGACAGCACCGGCCACATGGCGCGCGATTTTCGGCTCTCGGTCAAGGGCTTCTTTGAGGACGATGCCGCCCAGGCTGTGGGCTAGGAAGATGAGCGGTTTCGTCGCCGGCGACGCGAAGTCGGAGGCTTTCAACATCTCGGCAAGAAAGGAAGCGAGGTCGGCGATGGTCTGGAACGAGCTGCGCTCGACCAGCTTCGTATCGTAGCCAAATAGAACGGACCTGATGTTGGGAAAGGCCTTGGGCAGGGCGTCTCTGATCCACATCCAGCCTCTGCTCGAGCTGTCCTTAGGCTGCCACGACCCGAACGGATGGGAAGCGAGCCCGGAAACGGCGATACAGCTGTTCCCGTTAGACCTCGAATCTCAGAGGGGCGAGAACCTACTCGTAGTCGTGCTTCGGCGCTTCTACATCATTCAGGGGCGTCAGGCCGATGAAGTGCGTATCTAGGATGAGTGTACAGTCGAGGCCGTGGCCCTCGAGCTTCCACTCCCCTTGCTGGATCCGTGCTTCAATGACTGACGGTAATTTTGCGAAGTTTAGGGTTGCAATCTTGGTCGGAGGCAGTTCCCACGGGTTGAGGGCCGTAGCCAACGACTGAATGCGAATGTCGTCCGGCTGAACGTCGCCGAACGCCTGAGCCAGCCCATTGCGAATGGCCACTTCGTCCAGGGTGGCAGCACATCCCCGTAGCCGGAAAGTGAAGGCGCTTGGCGAAACCATCTTGTGACGGGCGTGACGATGTCAAGCCATCACAAGGCTGGGAGCGGGGCTCAGCCGGCGGCGTCGAGGACGCGGCGTTGGCGAAAGGTCGGGGGCATAGGACTGTCGTAGTCGTGCTCGACTCTAGGAAGATGTACTCGGAGCTTAATGGCGTATGAGCTGCTCCCACGGTGTCGGCAAGAGTACTCGTAGAAAGGGCCGCGAGAGAGACATTTGATTTGAATCAATCGGGTCGGGTCGTGGTCAAATGTTTAGGCAGGCTCGAGGCTGAAGGTCGTTCTCGGCCAATCCTTTCCAGCCACTCAGGTGACCTGCGGCTGTGAAGTCGATCGCGAGCCGCAGGAGAGGAACGCAAAGACGCCGGCTTCGGTCATCTCTGTGGTTTTGGATGCGGCCTGGGCGTGTTCTTCGGTGAGAGCCCGACAGGGGCCAGGCTGATAAGACGGCTGATGCCATGCGCTCGATGCTATGTCTCTCGAAGGGGCCGGCGACCCTCTCGGATCGGATCGTGGTAGTGTTCTGCAAGACAAGGAACATCCGGCTTTACAGGATGCCCTACGTACATCGCTATGATAGACCCGTTGCGATTGTCATGCGGCCCGACGACTGTTCCACCGAGGTGTGTTTAGAATACCGAGAGGGAATCGCCCAAAGCCACATCGTCTCAGGAAGCGATTCGCAGGGGTATTGCAATAAGGCCATGACTGCCAGTGGCTGGCGGCGGAACCGACTCGCCTCCGCTGTAGACCACTTGTACATAAAGACGAATGATGAAAGCGCCCATAACGCCTGTTATATGTTGACTTACCGTATGAGTTGGGGCACACGTCAACACCCGGCCGGGATGACATCGTCAAGGTTTCGTAGTTTGTACAAACGTACGGGACATGAGTGAAGAGTGGTATCGTCGTGGCCCGTTGTTGAAGGCGCAGTTAGTGTACAGCGGCTCATGGTCTCATCCGGCGCCCGGTTCCCGGCGGCAAGTCTCGCCGCGCGGCCTCTACCGGCTCCTCCGCTGGCCATGGAGTTGAAAGGCCGTCGGCAACGGCGTATCGCCTCCTTCCCTGGGGCCCCGCATGCCTCCCAGCAGCCAGTCGGTCAGGCCCACAAACTTGGCGCCAACGCCCTTCTCCCAGTTGCCGTCCTCGTCGACGTGCTCGATGGTGTGGCTGATGATGCGGCCCTCGTGGTCGAATTCGAAGATGAAGAGGCCGGTGAACTCCTTGCCGCCGTCGCCGTTTCCGTTGCCGCCAAAGTTCAGGCCCCACCGTGTCGACTTCCCTATGGTCCGCCACCGCACCACCAGCTGTTCGCCGACGGCGCCCTGGCGCCTGGGCGCGAAGGTCAGCGGCTGCTTGACCATGCGCTCCGAAAGGATCTCCAGCTGGACGTTCCCGACAATGGGGACCCGGTTCCAGGCTATGGGGGATGTCCAGAGCGCGGCGACGTAGGCCACCCGCCCCGAGACGATGGGAAGATGGGGGTGCGTCGACGGGAAGAGGTGTAGCGATATGTTGGGGCTGAGGATGTCTTGGGGCAGCGGGGACTGGAGAAGCGTCGGAAGCCGGTCTTGTAGGACGCGTAGCGCTGTTCGCGTTGTCAGTACGGACCTCAACGGCGGCGATAGACCAACGCACTCTTCCCCAGCTTGACATTGCGGCCGTTAGGGTCCGGCGGCGGGTTCGGATCGAATCTGGGCGGCCCCGGAAGCTCGGTCCTTGGGGAGCTCGAGCTGAACCAGACCTCAGGGAGGTTCCGCGGATTGGCCTCTTGCAGCGTAGTCAGGGCCTTGACGGCGCTCGGAGGGTTGGTCGGCCGTGAGGGCGTGCCCGCCAGCCATGACCGCAAGCGGCCCAGGGCCGACGGGCTCACGACATTGGATCGCGATCGGACGAGAGGACTGGCAGGGGACATGGAGCCCGGTGTGTCTGTCGCGCCAGAATAGGCATCAATCAGGTGGGAGACATCAAATGCGGGATGTTGGATTGTTCGAGGACGAATGCGGACGGGATGATGTCAGTGACGATTGCAGCTCGCTTCAATGAGGCGCAGGTGAGAATTCAGTGCCTGATAATTGACTGCCACCGGCACTGAACCTGGCCCGTGGATCCCGCTGTGGGGTCACCCTTGGCCGGGTCGTGGGGGCAGTTTGCAGCACACCTCCACTTCAGCTTCTCATTGTTGACTGCAAACTAATAGTATCAACAAGATATTCCGCATTGTTCAACTTGCGACGGCATGTAGCAGGCTACCTGATGTGTCAACTGGTGCAATCCGTCTGGACAGCCGTTTCGTGGACAGGATGAAGCACCTTCGACCAGTGCGGTGGCGGCACTCGTCACCTGATGTCAAGCCGGCATGTGATCTAGTCAGCCCCTGGTGCTTATGGATGATGTTCCTCGGTCCAAGGCAGGCTGATTGCGCTGTACTTGCTTGACTCGGCAGTCCCATAGCACGCGGCAATGTTGTCACGTCTCCAGTACAATAGCATTCTTGCGAGGAGCTGGACGCCTAGGGGCCTATCGGGTGTGATCACGTGGTGATTCAGATGACCTGGACCGGCCAGCGTCGAGTTCTGAGTGGCTGAGCCGGCGTTTGTCTTTTGCCTGCAGAGACTCCCGCCAACGAAACACCGTGACGCAGGAGCCTACGGCCTGACCTTCGCCTTTGACCTGCCGTCCTCAGCATCGCCGCTTGTCTTCGCGAACCTCCACCATCACCGCAACGGCACTGCAAACGCTCCCCTGTACTCCCCGACGCCTCGTTCATCAAACCTCGTCTCTTTCGCCTTTTAACCCCGCCCCGTCTCCCCCGCGGCTTACAAGATGAATCCCGAGTAGTTCGTCTCCCCTCGGCCTCCGCTCCCACTCAGGCACCACCTTTTGCGACGCCGCCACTGACGAGCTGCTCTCCAGAGTCTCCATCTCTCCGCCTGCGGCCGCAGCAGCTATCGAAACGACTCGGGTGGGAATGGCGTCGCCCCAAGCTAATGCGCCCCGGGCGAACAGATACGATTACCTCTTCAAGCTGCTCCTCATCGGCGACTCGGGCGTAGGCAAGTCCTGCCTGCTCTTGCGGTTCGCCGACGACACGTACACCGAGTCGTACATCTCCACGATTGGCGTCGACTTCGTATGGAGCCCTCCCTCCCGCTCCCGTCAACCCCAGCTGACCCGAACGTCAGAAAATCCGGACTATCGAGCTGGACGGGAAGACGGTCAAGCTCCAGATCGTAAGCCTCCCCGGCCCGAGCCGGCACCACGCGGGCCGCTGACCGAGGGAAACAGTGGGATACGGCCGGCCAGGAACGGTTCCGGACCATCACGTCGTCGTACTACCGGGGGGCCCACGGCATCTGCGTCGTCTACGATGTTACGGACATGGACTCGTTCAACAACGTCAAGCAGTGGCTGCAAGAGATTGACCGGTACGCCACCGAAGGCGTCAACAAGCTCCTCGTAGGCAACAAGAGCGATATGGCGGACAAGAAGGTGGTCGAATACACCGTGGCGAAGGTACGGACGCAGATGACGGGTCGCGTCGCCCCGCCGCGCTCGCCCACCAGGCTGCCATTTTCCCTCCCCTTGGACGCAGGCTGCTGACCAGGCGCAACAGGAGTTCGCGGACAGCCTGGGCATCCCCTTCCTGGAAACGTCGGCCAAGAGCGCCAACAACGTCGAACAGGCCTTCCTGACCATGGCCCGCCAGATCAAGGAGCGCATGGGGACGACGGCCACCAACAACACCAAGCCTAGCGTGCAAGTGGGCCAGGGCCAAGGCGTCTCGAGCGGCTCCAACTCGAGCTGCTGCACGTAACGGAGGGGCGGCCGTCGGCATGCGCGTGATGGTTTTGCGATACCAACCGGCGTGGGGCTCGGACGAGATTCGGACGGGGCGACGCTCCGGCTGGGAGCTCGGCAGGGGTCGGACGTGAGGGCATGAACGGGAACCCCGGCAGTTGTCTCTTTACTCTTCCTCGTCCTCGGCTTTTCCCCAACCCGCGCAAGCACACTCTTCGCATTTCCACGCATAGACGTAAATGGTTTTCCAACTTGGATCTCGCCGTTCCGCATTTGCAAGGGAGGACTGTTTTTCTTCCCGGGAGGGAGTCAAGGCGAGGCTGTTACCGTCGCGCGGTTGGAGGGGCGCGGAGACAGGGTGGGCAGCCGACCGATGTGCCTGGGCGTACCACGGCCGCTGCCGAGGGCGAAACGGAGGCGACCGAGTTTGCTCTTACCGCTGCGGCAGGCATGGTTTTCTTCTAGGTCCTTCCGGGCACTACTTGCCCATTCGTAGGGGCGGTGATAACTCTGTGTTTCTAGCGCTGTTGTGCGGCTCCATAAGTGACACGCTGACACTTGTTGGCCCCGAAGCTGGACATCCTATTGCGTGCTGTACACTGTATTCACGGGCAGCGGGGTTTGTTGGGCCCGAGACGGCACCAGGCGCTCATAGATTATGTGGTATTACCAATAAACAGTTTAAGGGAAACTCGACATGACGATGTGGTCTGCGGTGGTCCTGGCCGCTCTACCCCCTTTTCCGCCTCCGAGCCCCAACCCCTGCGCCAGACCCCGGAGGTGCGTTCCCGACGGTATTACTCCTCGCGCCCGACCATGGGCATTTCCAAAAGATTATGCACGGCAAAATGAGACGTATGAATACATAGGAATACCCCACAGCAAAGGCCCCGAAGCCGGAGCCGAGCCCACAAGGCCCCGGAGGAGCCTCCGCGGATGCTCGGCGGGTCGACCTACGCCAGGCCGAGCCACTTGAGGGCCTTGCGGCTGCTGGGCTTGCGCGGGGCGCCGCGGGCGCCGCGGGGCAGGAAGAGGGGCATGAGGCGGCGGGCCTCGGCATCGCAGAGATCCGGGTCGTCGTCGTCGTCGGGCCCGGCGTAGTCGAGGCCGAGCTCCGAGGCGCCGCCGCGACTGCGGTTGCGGGCCGAGCGCGCCGCGAAGCTCCGCGCCGTCCACGCCGTCTTGATCGACGTGCGGGACCGCGCCGACGGCGACGGCGACGGCGGCCGCACCGGCGGCGGCGCCCGCTGCTGCTGCTGCTGCTCGGGCGACCCGCCCGGCGACAGCGGCGGGCTGGACAGCCCCGTGGCCGTCTTCGGGGGCGGAGGGGGCGCGCGCGGCGGCGAGGCGTGCGCCGGCGGGAAGGGGTTCAGCTCCGGCAGCGAGGGGAGGGACTTTCCGGCGGCGGCGGCGGACGGAGGCGGGTGCTCCGGGACGTAGAAGTGCG
>Ga0247771_1000680_pt1 | contig 10492 bp, 6 predicted proteins | sample UWRJL197509C6_FD_179948 | JGI IMG/M metagenome (GOLD analysis project Ga0247771, IMG submission 179948) | Plant litter microbial communities from Arlington Agricultural Research Station in Wisconsin, United States - UWRJ-L197-509C-6 | ecosystem: Environmental > Terrestrial > Plant litter >...
AGCAGCCCGCTGCACGGCCCGATCCACCAGGTCCCGGGCCACAGCTTCCCGCCCCTCGGCCCCGGCCCCTCGATCCACGGCGTCTCCCGCCTGGCCAAGCGTTTCAAGCGCGTCTTCGGCCTCGGCTAGACACAACGTCGACGAGAGAGCGGCCGACCGATCCTGGCAGGACGGCGGACCAGCATCATGACTAGCTATTTCTTGGGACTCTCGAGGGGCGCCTCCCCCAGACATGTCACTTCGTTTCTGCTGTTTGCCATTCCATTGAGAGAAAACACCCTCGCGTGGTCGAGAATGGGGGAAGATGTCTAGTTCAGCTCGTTGAGGAGGACATAGTCACGGCATGTTGCAGCTAGGGACCGGTCGGAATCAGAACAGTTGACCTCTCGCGGCCTCTTTCCTAACCTGGGTACCCGCTTCCCGAATAGTGATATGCGATTGCGACGGTGCTAGAGCTTCGCCATGCGCGGCGCAAGCAAAGTAGTTCCCCTCCCCACCGGTGAGGCCGGCTCAGTCTGTAGCCCCCTGAGGAGAACCTGGCCTAGAGTACATGTGCCGCGGCCGGCGTCGGGTGCCCCTCCCCCATGCTGGGGCGTTCCGGGCCCGTTGTCCAACGTAGGAAACCGTGTATGCAACAAAGGAGTCCGCCGGGGGGGACGAGGCGTCGCTCGCCCTCCCGCCCGGGTGCCGCCGTGTTCGTTTACTCGTCCTCCTCCTCGATGGGGGCCGGGGTGCGCCGCTCGTTGCGGCGGATGGGGCGGCGGCGCTTGGACGACGAGATGTTGCTGGCCGAGTCCTCGGGGAGGATGTCGAACTCGTCGCCGCCCCAGTCCGAGGCGTCGAAGTCGCTGGCCTCGTCGTCGGTGGAGACGCCGCCGCCGGCCCCGCCGGCCCAACCGGGGGCGCCCGAGCCGCCCGACTGGGGCAGCACGTCGATGCTGCGGGCGCTGCCGCCGCGGCGCTGCTGGAGGGCCATGGCTAGGCCGGCGCCGCGCTGGCGCAGGGCGGTACGCACCGTCTCGGCGCGCTGGTGCAGCGTCTCGAAGGCGTCCTCGAGCGCCTCCATGCCCACGTAGATCTCGCGCTCGAGTTCGGCCAGTGCCGCCACCTCCGTCTCCTCGTCGTGCGAGACGGCGGCCCGCGGCGACCCGCCGGCCACGCTGGTGCCGCTGACGAACGAGGCCGGCGTGGTGCCGCGCGACCAGGCGGCCGAGAAGGGCGTGGTGCTGCGCGACGTGCCGATGCCGCCCATCGGCGAGAACAGCCGTGGCCCGGGGCTCATGGTCGGGCCGCGCGACGGCGGCCCGCCGGGAGGGAAGAAGCCGCTGGCGGGCGTCGCGCCGCGCGAGGGGCCGTCGGCAATGGGCGTCGGGACGTCGTCGTCGGCGCCCGACCACAGGAAGCCGTCGAAGCGGCCCGAGATGAGAATCTCCCACTCGGACGGGTTGATGTCCGAGATGGTGTGGAGGAGGTCGTGCATGTGGCGGTTCTTGATGAGGAAGAGGATGGTCTCGGCGTCGCGCGGCGCGGCGAAGAGGCGGTAGAGCCGTTGTATCGCGAGCCCGCTCCGGACGACGAAGTCCTGCCGGGGCTTGCGCATCGGCGTCGGCGCCCTCAGGGCCGGCTGCAGCTCCCTGGAGCCCGTCAGGAGCGCGATGAAGAAGGGCCGGTCCTGCTGGTCGAGCGTGGTGAGGACGGCAAAGGTGAGCGTCTCGTCGTCGATCTCCTGCGGAGGCGGCGCCGGCGCCTGCGCGCAGTTGGCCATCCAGGTGTCGACCGACGCCCGCGTCCGCTTGTTCTGCCGCAGGTAGTGCTCCCGGAGCTCCTCGGCGATGTCGGGGTCCATCTTGACGGGCGACGCCGGCCGCCGGGGCAGCTCGACCGCCTCGACCGACTTGTGGGCGACGTCGGCAAAGTCGAAAGGCGGCCACGACGGTATCTCGATGCGCCCGCTGACCCTCTCCAGCACCTCGCCCCAGCCCAGGCCGCGGTGTGGGCCGTCCGACCTCTCGCAGACGACGCAGGAGCAGCCCTCGGCGGGCAGGTCGCGGGAGAAAACATTCTCCAGACGGTCCAGGAGCCGCCTGGCCACCGTCCTGTGGCCCGTCGCGACGGCTATGGACCCGTGGTTCGAAAGCACGCTGTTGTATTGGTCTAGGAGGTTGAAGAAGGGCGCAAATAAGGTCTGGGGCCCTTGAAGCGGGGGATTGGACGGCCGCGTGCCGTTTTGTCGGGGCAGCACGGCGAGGAAGTTCCTCGGCACGAGACTCGGCAGACCGCCGTGCTGCATCAGGTAGTCGACTCTCGGGGCTTCCTGAATGTTCAGAGTCGGAGGCGGAGGGGGCGGCGGTGGCGGCGGCGGGCCGCTCCCGAAGTCTGTCGCTGGGGTTTGGGTTTGCGAGCGGAAGGCCGCGTCCGAGAAGGGCATCGCCGGCGCTGCTTGCTTGTCGTTGGGCAAGATATGAGGGGGGAACTGGGGTGTCTGCGTGGGCGTCCTAGGCGACGAGTCCTGGGCCGACTCGGGGGACAAGTCGACAATCTCGATGGGGTCCGGCTTGGCCCCTTGTCCTGACCCTCTCCTCCTCGGCGCGCTTCTGCGCCCGCCGACGGACGAGTCTTCTTCCGCAGCCGTCTCGACGTACGGCGCCCGGGTGGCCGGCGTCATGACGTACGTCGCCTGGCTGGAGGTCTTGGACTTTGTGGAAAGCTTGGACTTTTCGTCTTGTCTCGAACCGGGGCGGGAGAACCACGACGTCCTAGATCTCGGCCGCTCCTCGACCGGGTCCTTCTCCCTCCGCCTCGTCGACGACGGCGTGCCGGTGCGCTGGTCTTTGGGGCCGGACAGGCTCGTGTCGGGCGGGCTGGGCGGGCGCCCGTCGGTCCGGGTGTTGCTGCGGGCGCGGGTCGAGGGCTTGCGGCCGCCCGAGTAATCGGCCGACTTGGACCGCTTCATCTCCTCGGGGCCCACGTCGGTCGGCTCGGGGGTGAGCGGGTCGGTGCGGCGGCCGGGGGCGACCGAGACGTCCTCGCGGCTGTGGATGTTCTCCTTGGAGTGGGCCTTGCTGAAGGACGGGTAGGGCACGTTGACGCGCTCCTTGCTGCGGTTCAGCTCGGGCACCACGTCGGCCATCTCGCTGACGGGCGACGCGGGCCGCTCCCGGTCTCTGTCATTGTCTCTGTCCCGGTCCCGCTCCTCCTTGGTCCGGCGTCGTCGGTGGGACGACGACTGGACGTCGCTGTCGGCGACCTTCGTCCTGGAGGACCTCGACGACTTGTGTCGGTGGCGGTGCTCGCGCTCGCCGTCACCTCTGCGCTCGCTCTTGCTGTCGCGGCGGCGCTCCTTGGGCCGCTCGTCGGCTTCGCTGGCCTCGCGGTCGCGTTCCTTGGACGGCATGGCGGGCAACCATGCCAGCCCAGGCAGAACCCGAGACTCAATCGGCTAGGGGCCCAGGCCGAGCCGGCGTCGCTATCGTCGCTGTCGATGTCGGCGGGAGGCGAGAGCGGGCGTCGGGGACGTTTGGGTATCGCAGGATGTCGCCGGCCGTTGATCGCGATGGGAGGTTTAGATGATAAAGCAGAGGTGCGGCCGAGTGTTTAAGGCTGGGGAACAGGTCGAGCGGGAATCACATCGGCTGTGGTGGTGACGAGCGACGCAGCTGAATGTGATTCGACGGGGACTTTTGGCGAGGGAGGTACCGGGTACTTAATAAAATCCCCACTCGGTCGTTTTGCTGGGCAACGGGACAGCGGAAGTGCGTGCAGCTGCAGCGGTCCATGAGGTCCCTACAGGTGACATGGCGCCCCGCCACCGCTGTGGCGTCTTCTGTATTTTTTCTAGATGCCCGTCACCGGCTTGGTACAGTAATCCTCCTCCTCTGTCTTTTCTCCCAGCGAGGTATCAAATGGTCTCGGTCTTTACAGGGCGTCTCTATCGAGAGGGTTTCCGGCCCTCCCTTGCCTCGCTTGTCATTTCCCTGCCTACCTGTAATTTGCAAACACGACCCCATCTCGATGCTTCCGACGGGGGACTGCCCCACCGACCTCCGTCCGCTATACACACCGACATCTCAGATATATCAACGGAGCAACGAGCAAAGTAAACAACGGCGGGAAAACTCTCGACCGCAAACCTGCGTCTCCCGATCCCACCCTGCGGCGCTCGCGGAATGTCTCACATGTGCGGAGCATGTCCCAGCACGTCGAAGAGCTCGACACAGTTCCACGCCATCAGAAGACGGCTCGCGGCGGTCGAGAGCGAGGTACCCGGTACGTCTTGGCGGTCCGTTGGGCACAAATGGCCGCGGACCCCAACTGCCGCTAAGCGCGCAGGTTCCTGGGACGGACCAATCAGCGGCCAACACACTTCGCTGCAGACATCCAACACCACGACAGGGGTACGGCGGGTGGGTGCCGACCGGAATGACGACCGCTTCGACTATATCTCGATGCCGTGGGACGATGTCTTTACTAGCTGCTGCTCTCCCGTATCCGCCCCCACCGTATGCAGGAACTCGACCCCCTTCTCTGCCGTGCCCGGCGCCCGTCTTCTATTCCTATCAAAAAGAAAAATGCGGCACCGACGTCTTCCCTCCCTCTCGGAGACGCTGGGAGAGACGCTGGGAGAAGAGGAGTCACCGCTACGGGCTGTATACAAGCATCCGGAAACGCCCATTACTGGAAAAGCCTAGAGCCGGTCGAGCAGCCCCTGGCTCTCCAGCAGCAGCACGATCTGGTGCACGATGGACCGCACGCTGTGCTGCGAGGCGTCGACGGTCAGCTGCGCCTTGGCCGGCACCTCGTAGGGGTCGTCGACGCCGGTGAAGCCCTTGATCTCGCCGCGGCGGGCGCGGGCGTAGATGCCGCGCTTGTCCGTCTTCTCGGCGTACTCGAGCGGCGTGGCCACGTGCACCAGGTAGAAGTCGCCGTACTTCTCGACCAGCTCGCGGGCGTGCTGGCGGGCCTGCTCGAAGGGCGCGATGGGCGCGGCGATGACGGCGGCGCCGGCCCGCGTCAGCTCCGACGCCACGAAGGCGATGCGCCCGATGTTGCGGTCGCGGTCCTCGCGGCTGAAGCCCAGCTCCGACGACAGCTCGCTGCGCACCGTCTCGCCCAGCAGCATGGACACGGACCGCCCGCCCTGCTGGTTCAGCGTCACCTGCAGCGCCCGCGCGATCTGGTCCTTGCCGCTGTTCTGGTAGCCCGTCAGGAAGACGGTGAAGCCCTGCTGCGACCGCGGCGGGTGCGACTCGCGCAGCACCTTGACCACCTCGGGGTACGAGAACCACTCGGGGATGTCGCGCCCGCTGCGCAGCCGCGCCCGCAGCTCGGTCCCCGAGATGTTGAGCGTGCGAGTCTCCTTGGGGATCTCGTCCACCGGCGCGTACTCGTCCGTGTCGGGCAGGTACGTCATCATCTGGAACGGCACCACCTGGATGCCCAGCTCGTCCTTGTACTTCTCCACGGCGTACTGCGCGTCGTACGGCCCGTAGAAGTCGACGCCCTTGCTGTTCTTGCCCGGCCCCGCGTGGTCGCGCCCCACGATGAAGTGCGTCGCGCCGTGGTTCTTGCGGATGATGGCGTGCCAGATGGCCTCGCGCGGCCCGCCCATGCGCATGGCCAGCGGCAGCAGCCCCAGGACCGCCATGCCGTTGGGGTACCGCGGCAGCAGCGCCTGGTAGACGCGGACGCGCGTGAAGTGGTCGATGTCGCCCGGCTTGGTCAGCCCCACGACGGGGTGGATGAGCACGTTGGCGTGGTGCGAACGCGCCGCCCGCACCGTCAGCTCCCGGTGCGCCCGGTGCATGGGGTTGCGCGTCTGGAAGGCCACCACCTTCGACCAGCCCAGCTTGTCGAAGTGGAGGCGCAGCTCCGCCGGCGTGTCTGTCCCGCGTCAGTCGCCGTCGCCCGGGCCCGAAACCTCGCACCACCCCGGGACGTACATCGAAGGCCGACGAAGTCGTAGTGCTGCAGCCGGTTGATGGCCTCCAGCGAGCCGCCCACGTAGAACTCATTGGCCGTGTTGAAAAGGTAGCGGATCGCCGGGTGCTCCTCGTCGCCGCCGAACACCTCCTTGGCTTCGACAGCCCTGCCAAGCGTCAGCTACGGGTTTACCCTCGGCATGCGGGTGGCGCCGTACTTGTCGGGCTTGTATATGTCCTCGACGGTCAAGATGGCCAGGTTGCGGTCGTCTCGGAAGTCGCGGAGCGTGAAGCGGGCTCCGGGCTTGACCCCCAGCTCCGTGATGCTCTCCTGCGACAGGTCCAACGTGATGGGGATGCTGAAGACCACGCCGTTCGCGAGCCGTTCGGTCTTGACTACGCTGCCCGAGCGCATTAGCCCCGCCTCAGCCGCCCCATGCCGCCTGCCTACCTCAAGTAATCCTTCTCGTTCAGGAAACCTGGCGAGCAGCGCCTGTTAGCTTCCGAGCCACGCCGGCGCCAGAAACGCGGCACACATACCTTCCAGGGGGGAAAAGCCGCCGGTGAGTAGGAGTTCAAGGTCGCAGAGCTGTCGCTCGCTGAGCACGATGGCCGGCAGGGTCTCGGCCTCGGCAGTGAGCTCGGCGTGCCGGGGGGCATCGCGGGCCAGCAGATCCTTGAGGACGCCGCCGTGCGGTGTGTTGGCCATATTTCTAGGTCTACGGCTGGGGGGGCTCGACAATGACGCTGGAAGAGCAGGGCGGTGAGCCGAGGAGGCTCTTCCGGTTCGCAGACGAGAGACAGGGAGACAAGACCGAGGCGGCAGACGCTGGTAGTTTACTTGGGGCCTGGCGACTCGTTACGGGAAACGGGCCGGGACCCGCGTCTATCTATATGGACCCGAGCAAGCCTGGTAAAAGGCGCATCCGAAAGTGTTTGTAAAGAAAAAGCTTCTTTGGGCCGGCCCCCGAATCGGAGCCTCGAGATGTGGCTCTGACCCGCAGAAGAGCTGCCATGGGGTGTGACCTAGCTGCGATGACGTGCTCGGCAACCTCGCATGCGGTCCATCTTGGCACAACTGCGCGTTTGGGGGTGTTCTTCTGTCGGCAACCGCCTTGCCGCTGGGTGCCGGAAGGGTTTTTGCCGGCCGGTCCTCGGTTGAGCAGGACCGGAGGTCGCCGGAGAGGCCCAAGACGGAGTTGGGTGGTTGTCTCCGTCTCGGCAGTCCCTCGTCTTCTCGGCATCGGCCCACGAGACAGCCGAGGCTGGGGCCAGGGCCCCGGACGGCGAGGCTGAATGCCGGCCTCGTGCCCCTCACCATGGCTGGCAGGTCGCAGGGGCCGTACAGCGCTGCGGTGGTGATTGGCTCCGGGGGCAGGCGAACCCTGCCGGAGGGCCGCCCCGTCTAGCGAGAGGAGACGCGGAGACACGCTGAACAGGAGGCTGAGGACCCAAGACTTTTAGCTTGGCTGGGCGGACGAAACATCATTGTCGGCGCTGATGGCGTGGACCGTTGCGGCTTGTGGCGGCGGGGACGGCATCCGCCGGGCGTATTCACTGCGGGGCGGGCCTTTCAGCATCCCGGCGACCTTGGCGATGCGAAGCGGGCGTCGTTGGCAGCGCCCTGAAGGTCGGTGAGTAGGGAGTGGTTCCGATGCAGGGGTATTCTGTACGCTGGTAGCATCGACTCGAACAAGCTCCAGCTCAACTCATCTCAACCATCCAGCTCGCCAGCTTGCCAGCTTGCCCTTCGGTAATGCCGTGGGACTCAACAAGTGGCAAAGACGCCTCCGGGGTGGGGGCCGTCCCCCACGGCGAAAACCGGCCTCCCGACTCGAGGCCACGGCGAAAACTCCGGTAATGGATTACCTAAACCGCGCAAATTGTTCTTCCCTCGTGCGGCGGGGGGGAGGCGGCGTTCGTGGGGTCGCCTCGTGGCGAGGCTGCAGGGCGAGGTTGAGGAGCTGGCAAGCTCCGCGGAGCGGTAGATCCTGAGCGGTCCAGGCCGGATGCGGCGGCGCATTACCACCCACAATGCAACAGAGGCATGCAATGCTGAGGCTGGTGTTGCGCTCCGATAAAGCCATCCACTATGCTGTGGGGTACCGGGGGGTCGGCCATGGGCATGAAGGAATACCGGGAAAATGCACCCGAGCTTGGGGCATTCCGGGGAACCGGCACCGACCGCTCGCAATGTTGTTGTGGTCCAGTCGGGGAGTGGGGAGAAAAGGACGAGCCGCTTCACACCCTGGGGGAGATGTGCGGTCGTGATCCGCACGAAGATCGCGCCGTGAAGCCATCACCAGTCTACTGCGGGTGGGCTGTACTTCGTAGGGTCCTATCTGTAGTAGTTCGGACTGCTTTGAGAAGGAGTTGTTCAGTGATGAGTTGGCCGTCGCCAGAGGAGGTTAGGGAGGGAGCACCCCGGACGGGACTGTTGGCCAATCAGGCGGCCTCGAGCCCGATATACTGACTGCACTGCAATGATGCATCCTTCAGGGCGCCGCAGCCGGCCTGCAGAAACGAGGCCAATGCCCTGCCATCGGCAGCAGATAGCGCCATCCTCCTTCTCAACCGAGTCGACGAACCCGTATCGGGGTGAGAACGGTGCGTCCGCTAGTCCCAGGCGATCTGAGCAGCAGAGCGCCGCTCGTACCTACCGAGATCCGCACAGGCAGGTCCCCCGCTGTGCCGCCGACCGTTATCTCGCCCGAAGCTCCGCCCGTCGGGCCGCCGAACACTTGACTTCTTCTTGGACGGTCGTTCGTCTCCCAGTCTTCGTCGGTATCGTCTCGATCGGCGCTATCTTAGCTTTTGTGCATCGGGTCCGGCGCGCCGCTCCCCTGAGTCCCGGGATTACGGACGACAGACGTCACACCAAGCTCCAAACGAGGCGCTCAGAGGCGTCTGCCGTCATTTCCGCGCCCGATAAGCTCCGGCCCTCCCGGCCGCCGCGATACTGCGCGATTTGACCTCAGGCCGACTTCAACACCCAACTCGGCTTGATCCAGACAAGGCCGGACGATGGGGGACGGCTCACCTTGATGCCGCCACTCGTTTCCACGCCTGGATGTCCCCCGAACCTTCGCCCCGGCACTCAGGCTCGGCGGCATAGCCCACACCGGCCGGCGCTCCGAGGCCCGCCGCTATCCGGCCCGTTCGTCCTGTCCCTCGCATCATGACGGGGGCCGTGGTCCTGCGCGCCTGGAGGGCCGTCGCCCTCCTCGGCTTGATACTATGTCTGGCCCGGCTGTCGTCGGGCGCCGAGACGCAGTACATCTACGGCACCGGAGCCGACGGCGTAACCCGCGAGCTGGAGCTCGACCGCTACCCTTCGCTCTACACGGGCGACTTCGCCGACTGCCTCGGCGGCCAGAGCCTCTTCAACATCACCAAGTTCGACGCCGCCTACTATGCCGACAATATGACGGTCCTCTTCCACCTCGACGGCACCACCAACGTCCGGAACGAATCTCTCATGAGTGCGTATCCCCTCGGCGTTTGCCGCCCTCCTTTCTGCTCTGCTGACGCCACCCCCAGTGGTCATCACCATGGAAGCCTGTAAGTACCGTGAGGGCAGTAAGGGGCGGGCCCTCAGCTAACCGGCCTAGACGGCGAGACGAGGTACACGCAGACGTTTGATCCCTGCTTCGCCAACATGTGGAGGTAAGTGCCCGGGTTCTCGTGCCCGCCGGTTGCCTTGCCGCTCACGCGACGTCTAGCCTCTGCCCTCTCAACGCCAGCGTGCCCATCAACGGGTATGCTCTCTTCGGCATCGGCCAGAAGCAGGTCGGCGATATTCCGTCCATCGCCCTCGATATCCCCGACTTCGACGGCTTCGTACGCATGCAGATCTTTGCCAACTCGAGCCGCACCCAGATCGGCTGCTTCCAGGCCGTCATGACCAACGGCAACAGCTTCGGCCACCCCGAGGCCCTGGCCCCTCTCCTGGCCGGCTTTACCGCCCTCTCCGTCGTGTCTTCCCTCGCCACGGCCGCGTACGGAGTCAGCATCCCGCACATGCGCACCCACTACGCCCACTCCTTCTCGGTGCTCCTGATATTCGAGACGTTCCACACCGTCTTCTTCTCGGGCGCCCTGACCGTCCCGTGGCCCAGCGCGCTGGTGGCCTGGTGGAGCAACTTTGCCTGGTCCGCCGGCCTGATCTACACGTCGTCCATGACGCGCTCCGTCAGCCCGTTCGCCGGCATAAGGGGGAACGCGAGCCAGGTGGGCGGCGCCGGGTCGACCGTCCTCAACAACCAAGGAGGGCTGGCAACTCAGATTTACGGACGCGCGGCGGGCCGAGGGCCGGGCGAGGGTCTCGCCAAGCGCAAATACTACAACGACAGCGATCCCTTCGACTACCGCTGGGGCGGCGATCCGGTCACTCCCGGCATGCCCATGCCTGCTACCTATCCTGGGTTCCGGGGCACCTTGTCCCGCGCGTCAATTCCCCCCGCGGACGCCTTTACCGTGGGGCTCATCTGGCTGCTGGTCGCCGTCGGCCTCCTCGTCCTAGCCTTCGTCGTCGTCAGGGGTGTTCTCGAGTACCTCATCCGGTATACATGGAT
>Ga0247771_1000681_pt1 | contig 10482 bp, 6 predicted proteins | sample UWRJL197509C6_FD_179948 | JGI IMG/M metagenome (GOLD analysis project Ga0247771, IMG submission 179948) | Plant litter microbial communities from Arlington Agricultural Research Station in Wisconsin, United States - UWRJ-L197-509C-6 | ecosystem: Environmental > Terrestrial > Plant litter >...
GAACTTCCAGGTCTACCTCGGCCTCTGCGAGAACCCGTGGTGGCAGCTCCTGATCAAGATGAAGCCGCTGCTCGGCGCGACGAGGACGGCGACGGAGGTCAAGCGGAGAGACGAGATGATCCGCCTGCTGCACGACAAGATGAAGCAGGAAGCGGCCGACCGCTCCAAACTAGAGGACGAGCGGCGCAACGTCCACACCGAGATGATGAGGATCCAGCAGACGCTCGAGAGCGAGCGGGCCTTGGCCCTGGACAAGGAGGAGATATTCAAGCGCCTGCAGCTGCGCGAGGTCGAACTCGAGGACAAGCTCGCCGGGGCCATCGACGACCAGGAGCGGCTGGAGGACCAGCTCGACGACCTGCTCGACGCCAAGAAGAAGGCCGCGGAGGACGTCGAAAAGTACCGCGCCCAGCTGGAACAAGCCGCCGGCCTCATTTCCCGGCTCGAGGAGGAGAAGACGGAACTGGCAGGCCGGGTCGCCGGTCTCGAGGAATCCATCGCCGAGATCTCGCAGCGGCAGTCGGAACGTAGCGAGCAGGAGGCGGCGCTGGAGGACGAGATCAGGATGCTGCAGAGCCAGCTTTCCCTGAAGGACCGCAAGGCTCGCGATCTGGAAGGCAAGCTGCTCCAGGCCGACCAGGACACCGCCGTCCGGCTGGCCGCGGCGCAGAAGGAGCTCCAAGGGATGAAGGCCAAGGAGCAGAGGCTCGCCGCGGAGAACCGCGACGTCCAGCAGCAGCTCGCCAAGCTGTCGCAGACGTCCACCGACTACGAGGATCTCGTCCGGCAAAAGGAAAGCGAGCTGGCCCTCCTGCGCAACGACAACAAAAAGCACGAGACGGAGAAGCGCGGCTTCGAGGAGCAGCGACGGTCTCTGAGCTCGGAGAAGGAAAAGGCGACGGCGCGCCTGCGCGAGCTCCAGGCCGAGGCCGTGGCCCTCAGGTCTCAGCAGTCCCAGCTGCAGCGGGAGGCCGAGGACGCGCAGAAGCTGCTCCAGGCCCGCCTCTCGGAGGACGCCCAGGCCAACCAGAACCGCCAGGTGCTCGAGTCCCAGATCAAAGATCTTAAGGAGGAACTATACAAGGTGCAGATGGACCTCAGCCGGGAGCGCCAGTCCCGAGACGACGTGCTGCTCCTGGGCGACCACAAATTCGAGAAGCTGAAGGAGGAGTACGACCACCTCAACGAGTCCAAGATCATCATCGAAAAGGAGCTGTATGCCCAGCAGGACACCCTGCGGCGGACGAAGGAGGCGCGGGCGACGGCGGAGAAAGAGCGGGACGACGCTCGGCAGGAGATCCGCAGGCTCCGGACCGCCAAGAGCCATGCCGAAGACGCCCGCCACGAGGCTGAAAACTCGGGCGAGCGCCAGGCCGCCCGGGCGGCCAGGGAGAGGGAGGAGAGCCTCCGGAAGGACCTCGACGCCGCGCACGACAGGCTGAAGTGGTTCGAGGCCGAGTGCGGCAAGCTCAACCACCAGATCGAGGAGTTGAATAAGTTGATCCTCTCCTCGGGAGACTTCGGCTTGAAGAACGACCAGGCCAAGGAGAGACTCGAGCGGGAGCTGCACACCGTCAAGAGCCGGCTCACGGCGTCCGAAAACGACAACCGGGCCCTGCTCAACAAGCTGCAGCAGAAGGGCCTGGAGATCGCGCGGTCGAGCTCCCGGGCCAGCGAGGCGTCGCGAGGCCAGGTCCAGGTCCTCCAGCGCGAAAAGGGCCGCGTGGAAGAGCAGAACGCCAAGCTCAACAAGCAGCTGGGCGAGGCCCAGGTCACGATCGCGTCCCTGGAGAAGAAGATGGAGAAGCTCAACCTGAACCTCGAGGACCTGAGCCACGAGGTGGCCCGCGAGGTCAAGAGCAGCCGCAACGCGGAGAAGGCCTCGTCCAACTCGACCGTGCAGCTGGCGGAGGCCAACCGCGCCGTCGAGTCGGAGAGACAGCTGCGGAGCCAGGCCCAGGGAACCGTCCGCAGCCTCCAGGGGAGCCTGGAGTCTCGGGACAGGGAGCTGGCCGAGCTGCGGTCCCAGCTGCTCAACGTGCTCCGCGTCGTCGATCCCGAGGCCGTCCCGGCCGTCCAGGCGGACGCCAGCCACGAGAAGCTCCGCGGCCTCAATTTCGATCTCGTCCGCAAGGTCGAGGACCTGCAGCAGAACCTCCGCGCGCAGACCGCTGCGCGGACGAACGCGGAGTCGCAGCTCGCCGGGCTGCGGGCGCAGCGCCACGACGCCCCGTACCGGAGCCGTCTCGAGGAGATCGACCCTAACGAGGCGCCGTTCGGCACCTCTCCGACGCAGCGGAAGTCCAAGGCGAACGGCCGCCACTACTCGAACGCCTCGACGCCGCCGCGGCGGCTCAACGGCGCCGATGTCGACCACGGGCACGACTCGGTCCGGTCCGATAAGACGGCGGACGTTCTCAGCTTCAACAACCGTATGGACCTCAAGGCCGAGGTCGAGGAGCTGCAGAACCAGCTCCAGCTGGCGCAGATGCAGAACCGCCACCTCCAGAGCCAGATCGAGCGCTCCTCGCCCGCGCGAGAGACGCGCCCCGACGAGACGCCCGCGTTCCGCCGGATGCAAAAGCTCGAGAAGGCTAACGGCCGGCTTCACGAAATGCTGGACGACTCGGCCAAGAAGGTGTCGGCGCTGGAGAAGGCGCTGCGGACCGGCGAGCTTTCGATAAGGGACATCCAGACGCGGTCGCACGAGGAGATCCTCGACCTGCTTAACAGCCAAGAGGAGTCCCGGCGGTCGCTCCTCCACAGCCACAAGGACGCCGTGGCGGAGCTGACGGACGTCAAGGACCACTTCGACAAGCTGCGCCACGACCGGGCCCAGCTCGAGGTCGACCTCCGCGACGCCCGGTCGGAGCTCCAGGAGATGGCGCAGGCCCGGGAGCAGGAGGCGGCCAGCCGGAGCCAGCTCCTGCAGGAGTTCACGGACCTGCAGATCCGCCTGGACGCCGAGACGTCCAAGCTCGGCGACGTGACGGCCAGCCTCCACCTGTACAAGGGCCGGGCCGACGAGTACTTCGGCAAGCTCGAGCAGGCCGAGATGGCGGTACTCAAGGCGTCGCGCGCGGAGCAGTTCGCCAAAACGCAGGCCAGGGAGGCCGAGGACACGTACGCCGAGGTCATGGCGGGGCGGACGACGATGGAGGGCGACGCCGAGGACCTCCGGCGTCGGAACCAGAGCCTGGAGGAGCGTCTCGAGGACCTGTCGACGGACCTGGAGGCGGCGGTGCAGGCCAAGAGGCGGCTGCAGCACGAGCTCGAGGACTACCGCAGCCAACGCGCCATGGACATCGAGGACACGGAGTCGAGCATGGAGCAGACGCGCAAGAAGTACCAGGCCGAGTTCGCCACGCTCACCAAGGAGCTCGACCTGGCGCGGGAGGAGAAGCTGTTCAAGCAGGCCGAGATATCGCGGCTGCGCGAGGAGCTCGACGACCTGCGCTCCAAGTGGGACGACGAGGTGCTCAACAGCTCAACGTGGTCCAAGGAGAAGTCGCGGCTGGAGACGACGCTCTCAGACGTGGCGGCGTCGCGCGACGAGGCAGTCAACGCGCACAACGAGGCGCAGGGCCGCATCGTCAGCCTGCTCTCGCAGGTGCGGGCGCTGCGCGGCTCGGTGGACGAGGTCACGGCGGAGCGCGACGCGCTGGTGCGGGAGAAGCGCGGCATTGAGGCGCGGTTGGACGAGGCCAAGGCCGGTCTCGAAGACCTGGCTCGCGGCGACAGCCCGTCGCTGCGCAACGCGGCCAACCTGGACCGAGAGATCCTGGAGCTCCGGTCGGGGCTCGCGCAGCAGGAGGACATCGCGGCGGCGGCCGTAGAGAAGATGCGGCGCGCCGAGGCGCTGGCGTCGGAGATGCAGAAGGACATCGCGGCCGAGCGCGAGGGCGGCGCGCTGCTGCAGAAAGAGAAGGCGGCGCTCGAGAAGGCCCTCAGCGAGGTGCAGGTCCGGCTCGTCGACCTCGAGACCAAAGGCTACTCGAGCGCGAGCCAGGACATCAAGTTCCTGCACAAGCGTGTGCACGAGGTATGTGCCCATCCCCCTCCCCGCCGGCTTTTCCGCGGGGGACGGCCGGCTGACATGGTTCGCAGCTCGAAACCCAGCTCGAGAAACAGGAGACGGAGCGCAGCAAGTCGCAGCGGTCGGTCCGCAACGTGGACCGCGCCGTCAAGGACCTGCAGGGCCAGGTGGAGCGCAAGGACAAGCAGAACGCGCAGCTGGCCGAGGATGCCACGCGGCTGCGCGACAAGGTGGACAAGCTGCTCAAGACTATCGACGAGCTGCAGGCGTCCGAGTCGAGCAACCAGCTGAGCGCGCGGCGGGCCGAGCGCGAGCTGCGCGAGGAGCGCGAGCGGAGCCTGCGGCTGGAGCGCGAGGTGGAGGGCTGGAAGCTGCGCACCGAGCGCGGCGGCTCGGTGCCGCCGAGCGTGAGCGGGAGCGTCCTGGGCAGCGTGGCCGGCAGCGTCCTGGGCGGCGGCTACGCCGGCAGCGTGCGCCGGACGGGCACGCAGGCCACGTTCCGCTCGGGCCTGGCCGGCTCCGAGACGGCGCACGACGATGCCGGCGCGCCCGACATCCCCAAGCGCAAGAGCAGCATTGGCCGGGCGAGGGCGCCGAGCATGACCAAGGGGTTCCTGTGAGGGTCGACGCCGAGGCGGCCGGGGTGTAATGGATACGGGGCAGGGTACGATAGGAACGGGGCGGCGGCGGCGGAGGGAGGCATGGATATGGGGCGTTTGTCCGAATCACAACTTGACTGATCAGCATAGGGTACTCTGCGACGCGGGGGACGGGGTCCGCATTTTGGCTGTGCGAGGCTGAACAGATGGATACTACTCCGTACCTCAATGATCGATTTACGATGTTAGCATGCCTTGCTGTGGTCTGACATGCCCACATCAGTGGGTCAGGGGCGAAGAAGCTCTGCTTGCCACACCCCTATTCCTCACGACGACCCAAAGCAACGGTTCCCAACCCTTCCGTTCGTGACCCAGTCGCAGACACCCTTGGCAACGGCGGCAGCCGCATCAGCATCGGCCCCGCGGCCCTCGCAGGCCCGCTCGGCGCAGGTCCGCACGTCGTCAGCGAAGCGGCCGTCCACGCCGCAGAGGCAGGACGCGAGGAAAGCGGGCGGGGCGCCCGCGCACCGCGCCCCGGACGCGTTGACGAGGCACCTCACCTGCCGCTGTTAGCGCAGTCTGCGGGTGTGGTGCCGCAGGGAACGTACGCCGCAGCCGGGCACGTCGGCCAGCGAGGTGAAGCAGCTGCCGCTGATGCTGGAGTCGGAGACGGGGGCAGCAACGGCGAGGCCGGCGAGGACGGCGAGGAGGAGGGCGGCGGTGAGCTGCATTTTGGTCGTCTGCGCGCGGGGTGGTCTGGAAGTAATGCGGCGCGATAAGGTGTGTTGGACGGCGGTGAGGTTGGTGGCGGGGGCTGGGTTCGGGATGGTTGGGGACCGTGTGGTGAGGAGAAGGAAAGAAAGGAGCGAGGTTCGGAAAGACTTAGGATAGGCAGGCCGCCGCTGTCATGGGAGCTGCGAGTGATGGTCGGGAGTGACGCATGGCGTTGGTATCTTGGTGGAAGGTCTGATGGGTCACTTGGGAATGGGCGAGCGGGTGGTGGAAGTGTCAGGGAACGGGATGCTGCGGAAGGCTTGGATTGTTTGTAGCAGGAGGGGTAAAATGGGAAGGCAGGAGACTCCCAGGAGGAGTTGGTTTGGTGGAAGAATCTCTGTCGTCTTTGCCCAAATGCGCTCCTTGGCTTCCTTCCGCAACTCGCCCAATACCTTCTCATTCGCCACAGAAGCGCAGCGATCGTTCACCAGGAATACGCTCCCAGACTCTTCTCCTCGCGAAGTGAGACCAGGCGGCACAGGCGCCTGCTTTTCTCTGCCAACATATCTCAACAGGGCGACCCATCTCTTACCGGAGCCTTTCTTTCTTTACGCGTCCTCCGCCAAGACGGCAGCAAAAGCAGTGAGAGAGAGCCTGATTGAGGTGGCACTCTCAGGCAGGGTTGGTGGCTCGAGGTCTGACAAGTCTATCTAACCGAAATTGACGTGGGCGCGGTGATCATGAATCCCTCCTTGCGACTCCATCACAGTACCGCCTAAGTCTTGTCTCGACGGCTGTTCCATCTGCAGACCCGACACGGCACCATTGCTCCCAATCGCGAACCTGACCTTGATCTTGGCCGCCTGCTCGCGGAGTACCGCAAAATTGCCGAGGCCGCCAAGCGCCGTGTGCGTCTGCCTGTCCAGTCCCACCAGCGTCGCCATTGCCGAATCCTTCATTATCTGCAGCCGGGACCGGTGCGTCTGCACGATGGTGGCCAGCAGGAAGGCGGTCACGAGGAACAGTTGGGCTCCTAGCATGATCATGTAACGCCAGTTGACAGAGACGTAGGCCTGCGGCGTGAGAACAGTGCCGTTGACAGTGCCCGAGTTATGGTTAAACATCTGCCGTGTTTCCGTGGTCCGGAGTCTAAATGGTCAGCGGATGAGGTCTCAGAGTACCTTACTGAGAAAGACTGGGATCCAAAACGTGTCAGGGTGACGAGACATACAGATTGGTCAGGCTCTGTGCCGTGTTTCTTGTAACATTCCAGACCCCATCCAGCTGCTCAGCAGGGGTTGGCATTGCCCTACTGAGGAAGTCGCCAAACATGGAAGCGGAGAAAGCCGCAGCAGTGCCTCCGCCGCTAGAAGCCATTATGGCTTTTAGGCTGCTGATGACTGCCGCGTCATACATTTTGATAAAGAGATCGGAAGACACAGTCAATGCCGTCCAGGCGTCCACAAGGAATCGGCCTGCCCTGGGGGCACCGGGTGGCGCTTCCAGCTCGAGCTCGACACCAGCGAATGCTTCGCACATGCCATTATAGACGAAGCATGCGTAAGCGCTTGGGGTCCACTTATAGTTGAGACTGAACGGGACGCTCTTGGCCACGCGTGCATGAGAGGATACCTCGCGAGTCAACGCGACACCTTGCGTCACTTGTGTAGTGAATGTTTTTGTACACCACTGGATCCCGAATTCAAGGAACTTGAGCTGCGAGAGGGCCTCAGTCGAGAAGTTAGAACTCGGAAATTTCGATATGGCGACATCTGAGTAGGCGACAAATTGGTTGATGGCTAGCAGCGAGGTGACGGCGTCTGGAAGGAGTCCTGTTGGATCCGGCATGGGCCCAAGGACTAATGGGAAAAAGGAGGGCGGCTCGGAAACCCCTATCTCCAAGCTGAGCATTGTTGAAAAGGAATCATAGAGCGTGTTGAGCCGTTCTGATGTCGTATTTCGGAGCTGTGCTAGTAGGGTTTCGTTGCCGGTTGCCGTGAGGTTATGAACACCACCACTGCAGAGGGCAAGAGAGCCGTATGGAGGCCACTGGCATTCAGCGGATGAACATAATGGGTTTGTGTGAGGTATTGTCTCGTTTGGTACAGCATGAAGCCCTGAAAATAGGGCTTGCCTCAGGCGATTTGATTCGTAAGGAGCTGGCATGTGAATTAGCAAAGCGGCATGCATCAGCATTGTGGAAGTATACCAAATACGAGGCCGCTACCGTTGTAGCCTGAAATGCTCATTGCTCGCTGTACCAAGGCAGTTCCATTGTTCATCTTGGACAGAATCATGGGGTATTCGATTGCCTGTTGGGTGATGGTTGAGGTGAGAAAGCCACTTAAGGTGACTGTGGCTGCCAGCAACGGCAGTAACCTGTCCGATAGTCAACTCGAATCGGCGTGTCTTTGCTTCAAGGAATTCAAGACTCACCCCTTATACCCTAGGAGAAGCTTCACATTCCCAAAAGTGCCTCGTGCTGCTTGGTCGAAGGTTTGGAAGTCGGTGAGCGGCCTTGCTCTTGGGGCCAAGAACCATGCCCACTTCAGCTGGCTCAGCCCTTGCGCCACGGGGTACATCAATGCCACTCTGGCCACAGTTGCGAAGAAAGCTACGAATGAGTTCAGGGTTACGAGCCCCAGCGGTCGTGCCGGCGGCGAACTGCCATCCGCAAGAGCCAGTTCAACGATGATGACTTTGTTCACCATGTCAACGGGCATTGCTCAAAGAACACCTTTAAGGCAGGAGGCGAGACTTACCCGCAAATGCCACATAGCCGAGAAGCAAAGATAACAGTTCGAGAGTCCATTGGAACCCAAACGTCGGGGGGCTTCGTACCGAGGGACCGTCTTCACTTCTCGAGAGTTGTTGGCCGACCGGAGAAAAAATGGTGGGCTCGGGGATGTCCGCAAAGGCTTTGTCGGGTTCAGTATATGGGGGAAGCAGCGGCGCCGTCGTTAGGGCTGCTACCTCCTCTGCCACTAGATCGTTTGGTTGGTTTATCCCCGCCATTGGAGGCTACTAGGAGCGGCAATGTCAGCCAGGGTCGCTCGTGTCTTTACATCATTGCAACAGTCCAAGAAGGTGGGTAGTGTGAGGATTTGGCACCCATTTAAACTGCATTCGGTGTGCAGCACAGCAAGCACGGAGATTGCCGCATTGCAGGGCTGCCAACGCGGTGTGGCGGTCTGCATGATAGCACTACTTCGTAGTACTCCATAGCACTAGTCTAGTGCGGTCAAGCCCCCGCTGCGCTCTGGGGCTGTGGACGCATTGCTTGTGCAGCCCTTCCCAAGACAAGGCTGGCGCTATCGAAAGTGATTCGGGAGCAATATGTGCGCAGCCTGGCGGCCGCCTGGAACACGCGCGCAGCAAAGGTCCCGCACGCCGAAGGCGCCCAATCGAACGAAAGGGCGTCTGCGCGGGCTCGGAAGCAGCTTAGGCGCTCATAAGGGGGGGTCCGAGGCTCGGACGTCCCCGTCGAAGGGAGGAGGCCAGAGTTTTGTGCTCCACCGGTGATCGGCTTCTGATGTCCAAAAATGGCACCGCTCTTCGCACGTGACGTTTTGGACCTTGCAACGAAGCCCGTGTCCAGGAGCCCCGCGCACGGCAGCTTCAATGTCTGCTTCTAAGAACTAAGATGCACTGCGTAGCACGTCCTCAACCCAGTTCCGATCTCTCTGCCAGCCTGTGTCCTGTCTTTGCCAGTTCGCCTCTGCTCCTGTGAACCGAGTTAGTGCTGCTAAGTCTTTGATACACTTGTCATGACAGATGACGGACCATGCTTGAAGACTTGAGGGGAAACAGTTCCAAAAACTGAAATGGGCCTTAGGAGCAGGCGTAGCAGAAGCGGCAGCACTAGATATTCGACCACTGCGTCAGCCAACCTCAGCTCATACCCTCGTCATACGGGCTCACATACATCAGCGGGGAAGATGCCGATGGAGTCGCACTTGCCCTGGCCCTCCTTTGACTAGAATAGAACATAGTCGTCAGCATGGAAGCGGTGCGGGCCGGTGTACCGGCGGAAAGAAGTTGACGGGAACCAACGCAGTCGTGGCTGGTGCAGTCCTCTGGTTGCGTCTTGCCGTAGCACGTAAACCAGCAGCAGCGGGCCTCACAGTCGTCGGCCCAGGCCGGGACGGGCTTGTGCCAGGGGACGGCCTCCCAGCGGCACCCCTTGGGCTTGGGGTCGTCGTCGGCCGTGTCGCGCTGCACCGCGTGGCCGGCGGCCAGTGCGGCCGCGAGCAGGGGGAAGATGGCGTGGAAGCGCATCGTCGTCGTCTTTGATTGGGTATTTGGTGGGTTGTGGTGTTGAGTTGGGTAGAAGCGCTTGAGTGTAGAAGATGGGTTGTTGGAGGGTGTCGAGAGAGGTGGAATCCAGTGTGGCGAAGAAACGGCTTCTATAGGTACTCTTGGACGAAGGGGTACCGGAAGTCATTCACCGGGGATAGCTCATAGAGGTAGTCACTGATATCTGGGTGGGAATTCATCCCATGAAAGGAAACGAAAAGACATGGTCATGCCCCCTCCGGCTACATCTGACCACCGCTTCACAAAGAATTGAGCAACTGTATCGAAAGACCAGAGACGGAAAGGTGCCGACGCTATGAGACAGCAGTTTCCAACCAATGGTCAGATGGCCATGTAGATCACGTCCAGACGTACTCGAGCCAATGCTAATACTAGCAGGGGAAGGCATTCCCCAGAGAAAACACGTTCCATCGCACAGAGATGTCATTTTGGATCCAAGGCTAACGCGCCAGAGACTGCAGATCTATATGCGGTTCATGCCTGTAAGTCACTGACCAATGTAGGAGACAGCAACGACAATAGCAAGGAGAGCAAACAAATAACGAGCCGAGTATTGCTGCCTATCGGAAGGGTCCTCGAGTTCTTGTCGACGTGCAGGGCGCCCTGGCCCGCGGCCGGGACTGTTCGCCCGCAAGTTGAAATCCCGAACGACACGCCGGGGAGGTTTGTCTCACTCCGAATGCGAGCAATGCCGGCGAGAGAATTCTGACCGCCGAACCTTGTTACTTCCTGGGCGGGAGGAGGGACCGTCTGCCGTAACTATTGCGTACTTACCGGCGCTTCACCTCCTCATCCGACACATCTAGCGATGCCATG
>Ga0247771_1000682_pt1 | contig 10461 bp, 5 predicted proteins | sample UWRJL197509C6_FD_179948 | JGI IMG/M metagenome (GOLD analysis project Ga0247771, IMG submission 179948) | Plant litter microbial communities from Arlington Agricultural Research Station in Wisconsin, United States - UWRJ-L197-509C-6 | ecosystem: Environmental > Terrestrial > Plant litter >...
ACGTATTTCTGCTCTTCGGGCTGCACGTCGTAGCCTTCGATGCGCACCGCTTTCCAGATGCCGCAGGTCGTAAACTTCGGGCCCCAGTCCCAGCCGAAATGAAATTGCGCCTTGCGCACGTAGCAGCGCGGGTTGTCGGGTATCACGTAGGGCAGTTCGGCGGCGGCCATCGAATCGACCGTGTTCTGGGCCGACTTGAAATGGATCAGCAGGGTATTGCCCGATCGCTTGAGCGCCGCCTTCACCGGCACCTTCCATTGGCGGAACATGTTGTTGGCGTTGAGTATCAGCCGGCCGTTGAGGTATACGTCGGCATAGGTATCGAGGCCGTCGAACACCAGCTCCACGTTTTTTTTATCGAATACATTGGCGGGCACCGAAAATGTAGTCCTGTATTCCCAGGCTTCCTTCTCGATCCACTGGAGCTTTTTTTCATTGTCGCGGTAGAAGGGATCGGGTATCAGTTTGTTGGCCAGCAGGTCGGTGTGCACTTCGCCGGGAACCTTTGCCGGATGCCAGGCGGCTTCGTCCTGCTCGTGAAACTGCCAGCCCGAAGAAAGGACCGAGGCGCTGATCTGCGCGTTCAATGATACAGCAGTCAGCACAAAAGCCAGAGCGGCACTGAACCTAAATAAAATATATTTAATCATAATAATATTTACTATTAATTTATATTCCGGCAAGGATCTTCGGATCTTTCAGGTAGGTTTCCATCACCAGCTCGCCGAAGATGGTATTGGCCCAGGCAAACCACTTGCGGGTAAATTTGCCGGCATCGTTCTTATGAAAGGATTCGTGCATGAAGCCGGTGCCGCTGTGCGTGCCCGTCAGCATGCGTATGCATTCTTTTATTTCCCGTTCGCTCACGCTGGTGAGGCCGCGCATGATAATGCCGATCGGCCAGATATAATCCATGCCGGTATGCGGACTCCCGACACCCTCTCCGCTCCTGCCCTTGAAGAAAAACGGATTCGCGTCGGACAGGATCAGCTGCCGCGTATTGCGGTAAACCGGGTCGCTCGTAGCGACGGCATTCAGGTAAGGAAGCGACAGCAGCGAAGGTACATTGGCATCGTCCATGAGGTGATAGCTGCCAAAGCCGTTGACCTCGTACGCATACACCTTTCCGTATTTGGGATGGGCGATAACGGCATGCTGCATCAGCGCGGCGCGCACTTCGGCGGAAAGCGACTGGCAGTCGCGGGCCAGCGCGGCATCATGAAAGACCGCATCCACGATCTCGGCCGCCTGCTGCAGCGAAACCACAGCAAAAAAATTGGAGGGCACCAGAAAAGGAAATACCGTTGCATCGTCGCTGGGGCGGAACATGGAGCAGATAAGGCCCACCGGTTTCGTGGGATAGCCATAGCCGTTCAGCGGCACGCCGTCGGTGGCCCAGAAAGTAGTGCGCTGAAACTGGTAAGGGCCGGGGCCTTCCTTTCTTTGCTGCTGCCGGAAGGTCTGCACGGTCAGACGAACGGCTTCCTTCCAGGACGCGTCAAAAGGGCTCGTGTCGCCGGTCAGCTTCCAGTACCTGTGCGCCAGGCGGATGGGATAGCACAGCGAATCTATTTCCCATTTGCGTTCATGAATGCCCGGCTTCATGTCCGTGAGATCCGTTTTTTTCCATTCGCTTTCCCGGCTGCCATCTTTGTAAAAGGCATTGGCATAAGGATCGAGGTGGATGCACCTCACCTGCCGGTTGATGACGCCGGCAATGAGCTGGCGCAACTTCGGATCGCTTTTCATGAGGGGCAGATAAGGCCATACTTGAGCCGTGCTGTCGCGCAGCCACATGGCATCGATATCGCCCGTGATCACATAGGTATCGGGCCGTCCGCCGGTCATCGTAAAATCAACGGTCGTGTCCAGTGTGTTCGGAAAGCAGTTGCCGAACAGCCAGGCCAGCTCCGTGCCCGGCAAACCCTTGCTGACCCTTGCGATCATGGCTTCCACGGCATCGCTGGTGAAATGCCGGTCGGCCAATGGCGGGCGCTTCGATTCGAATCCTCCGCCTGCGGCCAGCGCAGCGCGCGGACCGATCATCAGGCCCGCCGCAAGTACCGCGGCCGAGCGTATAAATTCCTTGCGTGACGACATATCGTGCAATTTAGCTTGGTGATCTTATCAATTGTTGAGGTCATACTTTACGCAACACTATTTCAATACCGAATAAGGCCGCGTGCCCGGCGCTACGCCCCAGGTTGCCGAAGGCTCGGCGCCCATGGTGATGACCATCTCGCCGCCTTTTGCCAGATCGCTGTACAGGATATACGACCTGTCGTATGAATTCCCATTATATTCTATATGTTGTATATATTTATTTTTATTACTATTATTTTTAATTATGCAGTGAAAAATTTTGCCGCCGCCCAGGTCCATTCTCACCTCGTCCATCACCGGGCTGCCGAAAACAAAAAGGCCGCCGGCGGGGTTCACCTGGTACAGGCCCAGCGCGGAAAGCACATACCAGGCGGACATCTGGCCCACGTCCTCATTACCGCAAAGTCCGTCGGGCCGGTCCGAATACAGGTTGTCCAGTATATACCTGACCTTGTCGGCGGTCTTCGCCGGCTGCCCGACAAAAGAATAGAGGTAGGCAATGTGATGGCTCGGCTCGTTACCGTGCGCATACTGACCGATCAGGCCCGTGATGTCGTCGGAGGCCTCGCGACCCATGTCGCCACGTGCGACAAAGAACGAATCCAGCTTGCGTGTGAAGGCTTTCTCGCCGCCCAGCAAACCGATGAGTCCTTCCACGTCCTGCGGCACGAGCCAGGTATATTGCCAGGCATTGCCCTCCGTAAAATCATCCTTCATGTGTCTCGATACGAAGGGATCGAAGGGCTTGCGCCAGGCATTGGCGGCTACGCGTCCCCGCATGAAGCCGGCTTTCTTATCGAAGTACTGCCGGTAATTGGCCGCGCGGCCGCTGAAATAAGTATAGTCGGCGGTGCGGCCCATGCGCCTGGCCATCTGCGCAATGGCGGCATCGGCAATGGCATATTCCAGTCCCATCGCTACGGACTCCACCATGCTGTCGGCGGGAATGAATCCGTATTTCTTTACATAATGCAATCCCCGCCCGTCCTGCATGGCCGTGGCTTTGACGGCCTCCCAGGCCAGGGCCGTATCGAAGCCGCGAAAGCCTTTGAGGTAAGCGTCGGCAACAACCTGCACCGCGCTGTAACCGGGCATCGTATTCGTTTCATTGCCCATGAGGTGCCACACGGGCAGGCTGCCCTGCTGGCGATAAATGGCCAGCATCGAATTGACCATGTCGTTCACCTTCTGCGGCTGCAGCAGGGTGAAAAGCGGGTGAGCGGCGCGATAGGTATCCCATAGGGAAAAGGTGGTGAGGTTGGTAAAGGAGGCGGCGCGGTAGACGTTCTTGTCGGTGCCGCGGTAGTCGCCGTTGTGATCGTTAAAAATGGACGGTGCGATCAGGGTATGATACAGCGCCGTATAAAAAGTGCGGAGCCGGGCCCTGTCCCCCGTTTTCACCTGCACCTTGTTCAGCTCTTTATTCCACGCTATGGTGGCGGCCGCGGCAACATCGCTGAAATACCAGTCGGGTATTTCCATCCGGATATTTTGCAGCGCGTTCTCCATGCTTACGGGCGATATGCCTACCTTGACCATGATCGTTTCGGCGCCCGTCGTGGCAAATGAAGCGAGGCCCCTGAGCCTTCTGCCGGTGGCGGCATTTCCTTTCCAGGTGGTGCTGTCGTAAACCGTAAAATCCGCGAGCGGCTTGGAAAAAACCGCTGTGAAATAAATGCGCTGATCTACTGCCCATCCTTTGGAGAAACGATAGCCGGCAACGGTAGTATCGTCTATTTTTTTTATAAATGTTTCCGTTGATGCATCCCAACCTATGCCGCTCTCGAGGTCGATGATGATCTTTGCCGCAGCGGAATCGGGAAAGCTGTAGCTGTGGAACCCTACCCTTTCCGTAGCCGTCAGCTCGGCTCTGATACCGTAGCGTTTGAGGCGGACCGAATAATAGCCGGGAACGGCCTTTTCTTCCTTGTGCGAAAAAAGGGAATAGTAGCCACTGGCAGGATCGCCGGGCTTGCCCTTGGCCATAACTACACTGCCCGTCACCGGCATCAGGCAGATATCGCCCAGGTCGCCGATGCCGGTGCCGCTCAGATGCGTATGCGCAAAACCGATGATCGTGGAATCGGAATAGTGATAGCCCGAGCACCAGTCCCAACCCTGCGCATTGTTCACGGGCCCCAGCTGCACCGCGCCGAAGGGAACGCTGGCGCCCAGGAAAACATGACCGTGAAAGCCCGTGCCGATAAAGGGATTTACGTATTGGGTCAGGAGCTGCCGCATGCCGGGGTGATTTCCGGGCTGGGCAAAGGCGGCAAACGCGTGGCAGCAATACAGCACCATCAGCGTACGCAGGAAGAGATGACGGCTTATCCGTTTGAGTTGAATGATCATTGAACACCAGGTTTTACGTTAACGACCGCGCGCAGCTGCGCATCGCGCGCATCGCCGCCTACCAGTATGGAATAGTTGCCGGGGTAGAGCCGCCATTTCCTCTGCGCAAGGTCCCACTTCTGCAGCTCGGCAACGGGAATTCGGAACTCGATGGTTTGCATCCCGTTTTTTTCTATATAAATTCTTTTGAATGACTTCAGCTCTTTCAAAGGCATGCGTCCGATGGCGGGATACTGTATATATACCTGCGCCACCTCATCGCTTCCCATGGCCCCGGTGTTTTTGATGTTCACCGAAAACACAAGCGTATCCTGCAAAGACCTGACGCGGCCCGGCCCGTCAGCCCATGAATAAGCAAAGGAAGTATAGGACAGTCCGAAGCCGAACGGGTACTGCACGGGTCCGTCATAATAGCGGTAGGTCCGGCCCTTCATCCCGTAGTCGTTGTAGGCGGGCAGGTTGCGCAGCGACTGGTAAAAGGTCAGGGGCAGACGGCCGGCGGGCGATACTTTGCCGAAAAGAATATCGGCAAGGGCATTGCCGCCCTGCTCGCCCGGGTACCAGGCCAGCACGATCGCGTCGGCATAGGGCGCGATGGCCGCCACATTCACGGCGCTGCCCGCAGTGACCACCGCAATGACCGGCGTCTTCACCGCCTTGCGCAAGGCCTTCAGGTAAGCGATATGCGCCGCAGGCAGCTCCAGGCTTTGCTTGTCGCCCGCCGACAGAAAGGCATCGCCGTCCTCGCCTTCATATACGGGTGTCAGACCGATAACGGCTATGGTCACATCCGCATTGCCGGCGGCCCAGATGCCGCCGAAGTGCGTCGTATCGTTATCGCTGCAGCCCTGGTCGTACTCTACGCGGGTGCCGGCGCCCACCGCGGCCGTTATGCCTTCCACAAAGTTCACGGCCTTGTCGCTTACGCCATGGTAATTACCCAGCAGGGCATCCAGCGAAGCGGCATTCGGACCCACCACCATCAAGGCGGCATATTTATTTTCTTGCAATGGAAGGATATTGCCTTTGTTCTTCAGCAGCACCATGCTTTGCTGCGCCATCCTGCGCGCCAGCGCGGTGTGGTAACCGTTCGCCACGCTATCGGCGGCATAAGCGCTAAAGGGACCGGATGCGGGCGCATCGAAAAAACCCAGTTTCATTTGTGTGCGGAGAATGGGCGCCAGCGCGCTGTCCAGCTCTTTTTCATCCAGCAGGTTTTGCTGCACGGCCTTCAGCACATCGTCCTGCAGAAGATAGCTGCAATCGAGGTTGACGCCCGCCCTGATGGCCGCGGCCGCAGTGGCTACGCTGTTGGGCAGGGCCTTGTGCCGGAGCCATACGTCTTCGAGGGCCCAGCAGTCCGTCACCACATGTCCTTTGAATTTCCATTCCTGGTGAAGGATATTGTGCAGTAAGGTATTGCCGGTGCAGCAAGGCTCGTCGTTCACGCGGTTGTAGGCGCACATGACCGATTCCACGCCGGCATCCACCAGCTTTTTAAATGCATAGAGATAGGTTTCGCGCAGGTCCTTTTCATCCACTACCGCGTTGAAGGTGTGACGTCCGGCTTCGGGGCCGCTATGCACGGCAAAATGCTTGGCGCAGGCGGAGGTTTTAAGGTGGCGCGGATCGTTGCCCTGCAGGCCTTTGATAAAAGCAACGCCCATGGTGGCGGTAAGGAAAGGATCTTCGCCATAGGTCTCCTGTCCCCGGCCCCAGCGCGGATCGCGGAAGATGTTGATATTGGGCGACCAGAAGGTAAGCCCCATATATTGAAGCCTTCTCCCCTGCGCTACCGCCAGGTTGTATTTTGCCCGCGCTTCGGTGGAGATGACGGAGGCTTCCTCGTACAGCAGCGCATCGTTGAAGCTGGCGGCCGCGCCGATGGCCTGTGGAAATACGGTAGCCCGGCCGGCCCTTGCCACGCCGTGCAGCGCCTCGTTCCACCAGTTGTACGCCGGTATGCCGAGGCGGGGCACGGCCTTGCTGTTGTAGCCCAGCAGGGAGATTTTCTCTTCAAGTGTAAGCTGGTGCAGCAGGTCGCTGACGCGCGCTTCCAGCGGCTGGCCTTCATTCCGGAACACGAGGGGCTGCTGCGACCGGCCGGAAAGGGATGAGAGCGAAAAAGAAAGTATAAAAATTATATATAATAAATAAACATTTTTCATATTATTTGCAATTCAGTTGAACGATGGTGTCCGGTTCGTTGCCGTCGGTACCATCCAGGTAAACAAAAACGCCTTCGGCCTGCTGCCTGTACCGGACGGGCCTGTCCTGCCCGAATAAAAAAGCGGAAACAATCTTTTGCCTGATGCCCGGTATGAAGATAAAAGGCTGTCCGGTGCCTTTGAGCAGGTGAACAAAAAGCCTTTTGTCCTTGGCCGTAACCACGCCCCAGTCCTGGGGCGGCACGGCGGCGCGCGTACCGTAAATGCTTTCGCCGTTGCGCTGCATCCACCGGCCTACGAGGGCCAGCGTATCTGCAAACTCGGGCTGGATCCTGCCGTCGGGCATGGGTCCTACATTCAGCAGGAAGTTGGCGTTGCGGCCGGCGGCGCCCACCAGCAACTGCACGATCTCCTTCACCGATTTATAATTCCGATCGTTGATGTTGAAGCCCCAGCTGTTGTTCATGGTTTCGCAGGTTTCCAGCGGCAGGCTCGTGATGGCCGCGTCCTTGCTGTAGCCCGTTTTATTTTCGCCGGGCAGATCCTTCTCGAATAGTTGGAAATCCTCGCCGCTCAGGGGCGAGCGGTGGTGGTTGTTACCGATCATCACTTCGGGGTGAAGCTTGTGGATCAGCGCATACAGCTCACCGTAATGCCAATCAACATCGGGACGCTCCCAGTGACCGTCAAACCAGACCGCTTTTACGCCGGGATAATTGGAGAGCAGCTCGGTGAGCTGCGTCTTCATAAAGCCGATATAGCTGAGCCAGTCGGTGCCTGCAGGCGCACCGTTCGCGATCGGGCGGCCAAAGCCATAGTCGGCACGGCCCCAATCCAGCAGGGAATAATAAAGATGCAGCTCGATGCCTTCGCGTTGCGCTTCTTCGGCCAGTTCCTTCAATGGGTCTTTAGCGTAGGGCGTGGCATCCACGATATTATAGGGAGACGCCGCCGTTTTGAACATGCTGAAGCCGTCATGATGCCGCGCGGTGATGGTGATGTATTTCATGCCCGCATCTTTAGCCAGGCGCACCCACTCCTTCGCATCGAAACGCTGCGGGTTGAAGAAGCCGGCGAGCCGCCGATAGTTGGCATAAGGAATTTTGCGGTTGAACATCACCCATTCGCCATCGCCCAATGAGCTGTAGATGCCCCAGTGGATGAACAATCCAAACTTCATATCGCGGAACTTTTCCCTCTGGGCCAGGTTGGCCGGAGCGGGCCGGTAGTCCGGCAGGGAAAAGGCATAATCCTGCGCCACCGAAAAAAGCGACAGGAAGCAGCAAAGCAGGCCGGCGATACAAAGCCTGGCAAAGCCTCCGGTATTTCTACGTGTCGTCATCATGCGCATTATTTTTTGTCGGAAGAACCATCTTTTACCTGCACACCGATCTCCGAAACCGATATGCCGTTCCCGTCCGTCACCCCTTCGATCACCAATTTAAAATAACGTGCAGCTATGGATTTGGTCAACGGAACAACCTGCTCCACGCGGTTGGCGCGTATGTTGGAGAACTCGCCGGCCGCGGCCTGCTGCCAGTCGGTGCCGTTGCTGCTCGTGTACCAGGCATAGCGCTCGGCAATGCCCTCGGTTCCCTTGTCCTGCCGCGGCAGGTAGGTAAAGGCGCTGAGCACATGCGTAACATCCATATCGACAACGATGGCCTGTGGCATGAATGCACCGGCGCTGTCCTGCACCGTGCTGAAGACCGTGCGCGGATTCTCGTCTATGGCATCCTCTACCCGGCCGCTCTTCACCGCCGTGCTGTGCGCCACCCAGCCTTTCTTCGACAAGCCGAAAGGCTGCACGGCAACCTCGCTGCCTTGATTGTCCGCCTCGAAGCTCCTTGCTTTCAAGATACCACCTTTTGCAAACAGAAAAGGCGTTTCATAGAGGGCAGACTGCCGCGTGGGCGTACTGCCGTCGAGCGTGTAGCGGATGGCCGCGACCGGAGCTTCCGTAGTTATACGTATAAGCCCGTTACGGTCGCGGAGGATGGTAGGTACGGTAAGATGCGCGGGTTCCCGGAACAGGCTGAAATCGCTCAGGGCCACGCAGGCATGCGCGCCCGTGATGCGCAGCCGAAGCCTCGATGCGGTGATGTTCTGCGGCAGGCGCAGCAAGCGGTTGGAGCCGATGCTGGTAGCGGCCGCCACCTGTTTCCATGCACCGCTCATGAAGGCATCCACGGCAAACGAGGTAATGCGCTGACCCAGCTTGATATTTTCCCGGAGCCGGATCACATTGAAGGTCTGCTTTTGCGCCAGGTCGATCAGCAGCGTCGGATGCAAGACACTGTCGTCCGTGGCCCAGTAGCTGTAACGGTCGTTGTCGGCAAGGAAGAGAGGACCGAAGCCTTTGGTGTTGCCGCCGCGCACGTTGCTGGCGGTGAAGCGCGCACCTGCTGCGAGGTTGACGCTAAATATGTTTTTCAGCAAAGCACCGAAATCGTGCAGGGCCCTTACGTCGTTCGGGTGCAAGCGGCCTTCGCGGTTGGGTGCGATGCCCAAGTCGAGGTCCGCTCCTCTCCCAACGGTCTTGTAATAAAGATCGAGCAAGGCGTAGGGCGATTTTACCTGCTCGTCCTGGGCGGCATGATAGAACCAGCCCGGCCGCAGGGGCACGTCGCATTCCGCGGGCATCCATGTATTACCATTGATAGTGCCTTCCGTACCCAGCCAGTATGTGCTGTAGCCGTTGGCGGGCTGGCGGCCTTCATCGGGGGCCTGCGGCGTGTAAGTGGCCCAGCAGGTTTCGCCGGCATAGCCTTCCTCGTTGCCCACCCAACGCACGTCCGGACCTATATCGCCGAAGATGACGGCGGAGGGCTGCCGGCTGCGGGTGATCGCAAAGGTGGTGTCCCAGCCGTAATAAGTGGTGCGGTCGATATTTCTTTTTTCATTGGCGCCGCCGTAAAATCCATCGCCGCCGTTGGCGCCGTCGTGCCAGGAGATGAACAAGGGACCATAGTTGTCGTACAGTTCCGTCAGCTGACGGCGGTAGAGGCTTACGTAATCGGGCCGGCCGTAGACGGCGCTGTTGCGGTCCCACGGCGAGCAGTACACGCCCAGCTCCATGCCCAGCCGGTTGCAGGCTTCGCGGTATTCCTTCATCATATCGCCTTGGCCGTTTTTCCAGGGGCTGGCGGCGATGCTGTGCGTCGTTGTTTTCGTGGGCCAGAGACAAAGGCCGTCGTGGTGCTTGGCCACTACGATCACGCCCCTGAAGCCGCCGGCTTTGGCCGCAGATACGATCTGCGCGGCATCGAAAGAGGATGGATTGACCAGGGCCGGATCTTCATCGCCATAGCCCCATTCCTTGTCGGTATAGTTATCCACGCCATAATGGATGAGGCAATACATTTCCATCTCGTGCCATTTCAGCTGCGCCGGCGAAGGCACGGGGCCGTAAGGTTTCGGAGCATGCTGGCCGAAGGCGGACCCGGCACACAGGAACAGGCAGGAAAAGACAAGGGACCTAAACATTTTTATAATTAATATAAATTAAATATATAAATAACTTCAGCGGCTGCATTTTCCCAGCAAGCCCTTCATGCGAAAGTAGTGATCCGGCCAGGCATTTCAGGGCATCAGCCGCTGTGCAAGGTTATCGATAAAGTTCAATGCCTGAACCAGCTATCCGGAATATCCTGCGCCGCGCCTCCGTTCCTGCTGTACCGCAGCTTCAGCGTATAGCCACCGCCGCCTTCGATAAAATCAAGCCCGAACGCATGCAGACCCTTCGAAAGCGCCACCTGTCCGCCTTTCTCCTTCGGCGGGTGCAGCCCGTCGTTGTTGACCACTTCCCTGCCGGCAATCGTCAATATGCCGCCGTCGT
>Ga0247771_1000683_pt1 | contig 10459 bp, 13 predicted proteins | sample UWRJL197509C6_FD_179948 | JGI IMG/M metagenome (GOLD analysis project Ga0247771, IMG submission 179948) | Plant litter microbial communities from Arlington Agricultural Research Station in Wisconsin, United States - UWRJ-L197-509C-6 | ecosystem: Environmental > Terrestrial > Plant litter >...
ATTTCTACCATGAGATCCTGGCCCGTAGCCACGTCCCAGAGCTTAACACTGCCGTCCCCGGATGCTGATGCGAGCCGGCGGCCATCAGGTGAGAAGGCGACTGAGAAGATCGACTTGCTATGCCCCTCAAGCGTCATGAGGCCATGGCCCGTAGCTGCGTCCCAGAGCTTGACGGTTCTGTCCTGGGACCCTGATGCAAGCTGGCGGCCACCGGGCGAGAAGGCGACTGAGTAGATTGGTTTGCTATGTCCCTTGAGTGTTATGAGGTCCTGGCCCGTGACGGCATCCCAGAGTTTGACAGTGCCGTCCTCGGATGCTAACGCAAGCTGACGGCTGTTGGGGGAGAAGGCGACTGGGTTGTCCCAGTTGCGGAGCCCCTCAAACGTCGCCCTTCTTCTCACACTGGTTTCGACCATCGTCCCTTTTTCGGCTTCGACAGTTTGCTGCTCAATTTGCGGACGTCCGGATGAGAGGCCGGTCGCCGTTGATGACATGGTCGCCCACGGATTCCGACCTTGTCCAAGTGGGGGAACTGAAGTCATTGGCGAGGCTACAGCCCGGGGATTGGGGGTCTTGCTAGCATGGAGGCTTGGGGTGTTGGTGTTGAATCTTATGCAATAGCGGAGAAGTCAGCCTGACGGCGAGCAGGCTATGGTGGGAAGAGAGAGGGGAGAAGACAAAGAAAAAAAAAAGAGAAATATTGCATACTCTAGCGAGGATGTCCTTGCTACAGCCGACATCTCTCCAAAATTCGTACAGGGCTGGATCCACGCATGTTCCATGGCCTTGCCTGATGTCAGGCGATTTTCGGGCGTCGGTTTCATCAGAACACGGATGAAAGTCTCTGCTCCGCCGCTAACACCATGCTTGGCTAGCTCCTGGGATGGGAACAGGTCGGGCCACATCACGTAGCGGAACAGGGCCGGCATGGAGGAGAAGGTGGCAGTCCTGGTCAGCATGCGGTACGCCATCTCGCCGAGGGACCACATGTCAGCGGCGCGGTGGTCGACCTCGACCTTGCTCCCGGGTTCGTGGGTGAGGAGTTCGGGCGCCATGTAAGGCGGGGTGCCTTTGACCGTTGACAGCATCTCCATGGCTCCCTCGATTCGCTTGCTGATGCCGAAGTCGCTTAGCTTGACCCACCAGCCGCTCTGGGGCGGCTGTGACTTGATCAAAACGTTCTGAGGGCGTCTGTTAGTCAATCTGCAAAGATACCTTTTGAGGGAGGCGCCACCTACCCCTGGTTTGATATCACGGTGGGCGAAGCCCTCGCGGTGCATGTGATGCAGCCCTTCGAGCACCTGAAAAATCACGGGGCGGACATCCGCCTCCGCCATTCGCCCGACTTTGGACATGTGTTGTTGGAGATCCCCTAGAGGGAAATATTCCATAGCGATGAAGAGGCGGTCACCGATTTCGTACCATCCCAGGAGCTTGACGAAGCATTTGGAGTACTGTTGTGGATGCGAGGCCTTAGCACCTCTGTTATCCGATATCGCATCCTCTGTCCCGGTCTCTAGGCACTCACTCGCTTCTGGGAGAACTTGGCAATAGCCTCGAGCTCGGAGACGTAGTCCAGTCGCTTGGCGCTCGAGGTGGATGTAGCGATCACCTTGACGGCGCGCCACTCGTAGGTGCGCTTTCCCTTGACACACCGCTGGAGCCATACCTCGCCGCAGCCACCGCGCCTCAGCAGCTCACTGCTTTTCCAGTACTCGGTGCGCCGGTTGGACCGCGAGTACCCCTCGTCGTCTGACTCATCGTACTGGTGGATCGTGAAGTCCCCGGTAAAGCTCGTCTCCAGCCGGTTGTCTTTGACGAGGTCTGGGATGTTGGACATGACGGCGTAGGCGTTAATACCCCTCGAGAACTATGCTTCTGTACGTCAATCTGGATTCTAGCGCGCCGCTACGGTGTGCGTAGGGCATCGAACTGAGTGTTGATATGAGGTGTCAAGCGCCCTAGCTGGTTGCGCGAAGACAGCATGCTATGGCTCCGGAGAAGGCTGAGGACGTAACGGTCGATATGCCTGATGGCCTGACGGACATCCCACCTCAGCTAGTGACCCAATTGGACATCGGATCCCCGTACCCCGCATCACCCATCTCAGGGACCGGGGCTTCCCAAACCACGGCGTTGGAGATACAGTATCAGGCCTCCGACGGCTGCCAGACAGTTCCGACATCCGTACGGCACACATGGCAGAGATCGGCCTTGCCATCGCTGGCCTCGTTGGGGCTGTCGATGTCTGCTGGAAATGGGGGAAGAAACTTGTCGAGACGTGCCAGGCGTTCAGGTCGGCTGACTCGCGACTTCTCGAGAGCATTGTTCGTCTCGAGGTGCGCTGGTTGCGCATCGAAGACCAACTCCAGACGCTCCGCAAAATGGAGCCGCTACTCGACGAGTGCCACCGCGACGTCCAACAGCGGACCTTGGAGATCCTCCTGGCCAAGCTGAAGGTCGCCGACTCCAAGCTAGCAGGTCTCATCGAGACCGCAGACCTTGCCCCTGGAAGCCAACCGCAGCCGAGGTTCAAGAAGTGGAAGTACTTGATCACCAGGGACGCCCTGTTAGAGTCCATCTCAGAGCTCGAAACCTGGCAGCAGATGTTCGACCCGGGCTGGTTCCTCATGATGCGAATTGCTCGCTCGGAGGTGGACGGCCTGCTCGAGGCTACCGCAAAGCAGCTGGTCGGCTCCTCGCGCAAAGGGCCGTCGGCGAGCCTGCCGGCCGCCCGGTACGTGCGCCGCGCGCTCAACTCCGACATCATCGACACCGACCGCCCTACCATATACCTCCCGATGGAGGGTCTGGTGGCCGGAAGCGTCCGCCCAGTTCCCTTCAGCACCGCCAGCACCGCCTTGCGAGCCGACAATCACCAGGGCGTGCTACTGGACCCAGTCACCTGCACGACGCGAAGCCACGTAAATGCCGTGATCCGCGACATTCGCAACTTCGCCCGGAGCCTGAGCCACGCCGACCCCTTCACTTTTGGACTGTTGGAGTGTAAGGGCATCTTGGAGGAGGAAGAGGGCGACGAGGCGTCAGCAGAAGCGGGAGCAATACCCGCATCCTCCGCGGGCCTTGCCTTTGTCTTCCGCCTCCCCTCAACCCACTCGCATGTCGAGAGCCTGCGGGGCCGCCTGCTAGGCGGGAGGGAGCGCGAACACGACTCTCTGTCGGAGCGCTTCGCCCTTGCGAGGCAAGTGGCGGTGGCCGTCAGCTACGTCCATCTCTACGGCTTCGTGCACAAAAACATCCGACCAGAGACGGTCCTCCTCTGTCACCCTTCCTTTCACGGATACCGACACGGCGAGGGGCCCGGGGGTGCCGGGATAGCTTCCGAGTTCGCTACGCTCGTCGGCTTCGATGTGCTGCGCAACTCCGAGGGCAAAACGTACCGTCTCGGCGACGACGACTGGGAGAAAAACCTGTACCGGCACCCGCAGCGGCAGGGCCGGTCAGTCCAGGTCGACTACGAAATGCGCCACGACATCTACAGCTTGGGCGTCTGCCTGCTCGAGATCGGACTGTGGGTGACCTTCGTCCGCTATTGGGCCGGCTCCGCGGCGCCTTTGCTAGGTCCGGGACTAGGCGTATCGGAGGGCGACGTGAGCGGCCCGGAGCTGCTCATGGATCCGGAGGGGGTTAAGAACCTCTTGCTGCGGTTGGCTAGGGGGCCGTTGCGGCGCAAGATGGGCACGCGGTACGGCAAAGTGGTGGAGACGTGTCTGACATGTCTAGAGAAAGACAACGTCGATTTCGGGGATGAAAAGGAGTCCCAAGACGAGGACGGCGTGGCGGTAGGGGTCCGGTACATCGAAAAGGTGGTTGCGAGGCTGGGTGAGATAACTGTCTAAGAATGCGTCTCCTCAGCCCCGTAGCCCTCACATTACTCTAAGGTATTGACATGATGGTTAGTTGTTTTGCGGATGTCCTCAGAACGCCGCCACGAGAGCCGCGATGCTGATCCGTGCCTGCACGTCCCCAAGGTCCCTCCAAAGTGACACCGGCGCCGCCGCCGTCAGCAGCACCCCTAGCAGCGCCGGCAGCAGGTTAATAAACACCAGGCACGCAAACAGCGCCTTGCGCACGCGCGCGGCGAGCAGCTGGGTGCGCAGCTGCACCGCGTGCGGGCCCGCCGGCACAAAGGCACCCGCCGCAACGGCCCGCGCCGCCGTGTTGTTCGGTTTGGCGAGGCGGTTGGCAACACCCAGGCGCCTTGGGGCCCTCCCACATGTCCAGGGAGGTGCGCTTCAGGGTGAGTTCGTCGCCGACTGTGGTGTAATTAGGCCTGCCCTCCCATGATGATCTTGGTCGTGCTTGGGTTGCTCGAGGTAGCGAGGAATCACGTAGTGGTGACGTTGACGGACGTGTACCCGACGCCGTACACCGTACACCGTGGCTTTGCACAGGAAGGCCGAGATGCTGGAGCCGCGGCCGCCGGTTAGGAACTTAGGGTCGGAGCTCAGCTTGGGGTCGAGAACCCGACGTTCACTCTGATTGATGCGCACTGCGGCGGCGAAATTATAACGGCTGGGCATGAAGACAGTACTCGTCCTGAAGCAACCTACACATACTCGCAGCGAATGGATGGGAGCATGCGAGGATTGATCGAGGCACTCACGTACCTACCTAGTAGTAGGTACCTAGGTGAAGGTTGATGTGCCGATCTCTTTCCAGACCATTGGTTGTGATCCAGATGCGGTTAGCTGACCCTGCATGCCGCCCCAGCCCCCCATCGCGTGATTTTCAGGCTCGAGTCTCGCATCTAGACGCCCGATAGCCTCTCACCGCCTCTGACAGGCTTTGGTCTATGTGACTACAACCTTATCATCAACCAGCACGAACAAATACCACCCAACGAAGACATTTGACGGGCCGTCCGGCTGGTGGATAGCATGGCATCCCTGCATCCCGAGCTCAGAGCTGCTCTCGCCAGGCTCACTGCGGACCTATCTGAGCTGACGCGAGCGCTTGAGAATAGCAGTCTACACCAACCCAAAGATGGAGCTCCGTTCGCAGATGTTCCTCCCGCAGATATTTCGCCCCCTCGCAGAAAGCGCCGGGATGTTCGATCGGAACGTCTCGCTAGCTTGGCGAAATACGGGGATGGCGCAGAGTCCGAGGAAAGTGACGAAGAGTTCCCCCTCGCCGAACAAAGGGAGAAGATCCTTAGGGAAACGCTACCCGACGAGCACCTCATGAAAGAACTGCGAGACGCGTTTCTGTTGGGCATCCTTGATGAACGCCCCGAGGCAGAGAGAACGCAGCCCCGAAAGTTTGCGGTTCGGGGAGCTAAGGTCGGGAAACGAACCGGCAAGCGAGGATCGGACGAAGACCAGGATTCACTGCAGCTTGGCGACTGGTTCAACGGTGCAACAATCCAGGTCGACAACGGATCTTCTCGCAACCCCCGGAGGCTCGTGACGGTTCTCACTTCTGAGCCGTGGATTCTGGAGTCCGCAGGACCTCAAGACCCGATCAACACGACCAAATCTCTTGGGAGATCCGAAACCGCGGTGCGCCGAGAAATAGTCAAGAGAATCCGCGAGATTTGGCCAAAAACCCTGGGTGACGCGCCGATACCTGCAGATAGCGTTAGCGGAGGGTCCCCGGGCTCTGACGGCGCCACCGACAAAGAGAGCAGCAAGCACAAGAATAATGGCAAGGCGGGAGAGGACAACGATGACGACGACGAAGACGACGACCAAGAGTTCGTTGACGACGAAAACGCCTTCTGGGAACTCGATGCGCTACCTGAGAGGATTCTTGGAACACACTACACCGTGACACCCCCCAAGCAAGGCGAGGAGGCGAAGCCACCCACAGATCTGGGAACCCTCGGGCCGCCGCGCATCGACATGTTGCCAGCACAGGGCAGACTATGGTAACACTCTTTTCAGCACTTTTTTTTCGTTGCGGTCTGCAACATCGCGACATCGTACAACCGCTGATCGAGGCAATCGCCATTCAGGGAGATTTCGATTCCCCGGCATGATTCGGTGCTATCATTTGGGGCCCTCGCCTTCATCATGTCTATATTCTACAATGACAGGCTAAGAGATTCGCAGGTTATTTTTGTCGCCAGATTTATCGAAAGATACGCGAAGCCCGACCTGTCGTCCAGCATGTGGGGATTGAGGCCGCCACACAACGACTGGAGATTCAGCATTCAGTTCTACCTGCGCGGGTGTGACGCCGTACTACCAGAGCGAGCGGCGGCGCCCTCTACCGAGAGCGAAAAGCCGAGAAAGAAGACAGAAGACGGCCTGTGGCTTCACCGAGAAACGGGGTTCATCCAGGGCCCGGCGGGAAAGTCGGCAACCTTCACCGAGAGCCGAGCCTGTCTCAGCCTCCACGGATATGAGTTTGGATTCCCTAAATCGACCTATACCATCATGGTCCTGTCCGACGAGCCGAGCCACTGGATCTGGGAGAGGTTCGATGTGGACGCCTCCGAATGGCAACTTTACGGCTTGAAACCCTGCGTGGCAGATCCTGCCGTGGGCCACTTCCTCGCGACAATTTGCAAAGCTGTTTCGCGTTGGGAGCAACTTTGGAACACAGCACTGGATCAACTCGACGAAGTACTGCATGTTCGGGTCCGTCTATTGCGCTTCTCTTCATCCCCGTTCTCCCACTACTGGTACTCGTACACCAGTTCCAGCTATTTATTCTTTCCCATCTAACCCCATCTATACCAAATTGTGACGCTGACCTTCAAGCATGATTAGCTGAGCGATACGCTCGACCAGAGCGTTATTAAGGAGCTGATGTTTGATGATTCCTTCACGAGGTCTGAGCTCTACTTCAAAACCTTGCAACTTCTCCGTACCTTTTCGGAATGGACGAGCGACAGTCTGGCGAGCATAGACCACCTCCGTATGTTTTTCTTGCCATTTTTGAAGGATCCTACGGCCACGGGGTTCGTTAGCGAAAGCGACGACGACGATGAAGAGGAAGAAGAACGACACGGCACAAATAATCCTCATGACGGAGGTGGAACGTCGAATGCTGCTGGATCGCAGACCGGTTCCGATACCTTGGGTGGACTAACCTCCGAGGACTTGAACACGATGGAGAAGAACTGGGCCGCCACAAGCGGATTTCTCAAAGCTGCAGAGGCGCGACTCCAAGAGCGCATTAGTAGAAAGACGGAGGAGGTCAAAAGCTTGAGGGACGGTGTGAGTTCTAGTCCCTTTGCCCCATTGACGCAAAAGACCTATCCCGGAGGACTGACAGAACGAATACCCAGCTTTTCAATGCCACGTCACTTCGGGAAGCTACCAGGGGGCTCATGCTCAACCAGTACATCCTGGTCTTCACCATCATGACGATCTTCTACCTACCTCTGAGCTTCGTTGCGGTACGTCGGCCGCCGTCCGACTGCGAGAGACAAAGCTTGCTCGTGTTGCTGACCATATTCTCGTTCCCCGTGGTAGACGCTGTTCGGGATGCACCTTTTCGACTATGAGGACGCCGCCACGACTCAAAGAGCTTTCTACATCACCACGGCCGTCGCTTCCGTCCTCACCTACGCCGTCTCCGGCGTGCTGCTTTGGCGCATATCTCCGGGGCACAGCAAGGACCAACTCCGCCGCCTGTTCCGGCGCGAACCCAAGCCCCAAAGCCCTCCTCCGCTTCCCACATCTCCAAAGAACACGAGGGACGACGAGAAGCAAAAGAGAGGCAGGCCCCCGTCCAGAAAAGCGCCAAATAATTCACGTGGCCATGCTCCCTCGGCCACGTCGCGGCCTGGAGATCGACGTCATAGTACCGCGCGGAGCCGGAGGGAGTCGCGGCGGAACAATCCCAGCTCGCCCAGCTTCTCCGCTCGCCGGAGACGGACTCGGTCCGAGGTAGATTTGGAAGCTGGTGAGAGCTCGACGGTAACGGGGGTGCGGACGAGATTGTCACATAGACGTAGGGAAGTGAACGAGGACGTAGATCCCCGAGGTAGGTAGTTCGGGTACCTCCTCTTGGACCCGCCCTACCGACATCTGAAGGTACCATCTACTACACTAAGATTGCCCAATGCAAATACCTTAGCCTACTTTTCTGTTCCTCATATGCCTCCCTCATGTGCCTCAGGGAGCCTCTGACTGACCGAGGTTCGCCGAACAGGGAGGCGCCAATTCTTTCAAACGCTCCCGGGAATCGGGGGGACGGAGTGACAAGGAGCCCACATACAACGCCAAAGTCCATCGAGCAGAAGAGGGGATAAACTGACACACCGCCGCGGAATCCTTCGAAATCTTGGTCGAAGAAGCAATGAGTCCACAAAAGAGACGTCCACTGAGGTGCATCCTCGTCGTCGCACCAGGTGCTTTACCCCGATATCGTCCGACTGGACCTTCACTGGAGGGAAATGGAGCCGCGGCGCTCTCTCCAGCTCTGGTCCGCCGTAGTCCCCGAGCTCTGCTTCGCTGACGCTTTTCGAAGTTGTAGAAGATGTCGATTGAGGCGCCGGATATGTTCATCTCGCTATGTGCTCTGATCCAAATACCGCAGTCCATCGACACCCACGACCACGTCGGCGCGGCGCCCGCGGCCCTTGCAGAGGCGTAGTACGGTCCGTCACGGATCCACAGCAACTCCCAGTGCATATGTGCTCCAAACAGACCGGTCATGTCCTCCCACCCCGTGGCTTGTCGGATCGACTCGGCGATACCTTGGAACGCAACTCTCGGCGATACCTTGGAACGCAACTCGGCGATTGCTTGGGGACAGTCAACGACAGCCGAGAGTATTCCTGCACGGTACTAGCCCACACTAGATAGATGACGGTGTTCCAGTCTCGCGTCGGCCTCGGCGACGGCCGCAGGCTGTCGAAGAAGAGGCCCACGGTCCTCTCGTTGCCGAACTCGAGCCCGAACTCGTCCTCAAGGCACTCCCGGCACTCCCAGGCCAGGTAGGAGCCGAACTTGAGCGTGCGCAGCGCCAGCAGCCGCTCCTGCAACACCCACCCGCGCGTCTCGAGCGCCCACGCCTTGGACGGTTCCAGCGTCATCCACAGCGGGCAGACCTCGACGGCCTCACCGGCGTTGGTTTCGAACAGCCGGCAGAAGCTGTGCCGGAGCGGGTCGCGCAGGCCGAACAGGCCCCCGGAGCTGTCCACCGCGCCGCGCGCCGCGATGGCGACGAATCAACCCTGGTAGACGCCTCGCATCCGCGCTGCCTCGGGGGCCCAGTCCTCCGGGGAGTCTTGGATGCGCTGCTCGCCCCATAGCACCCAGTCTCATCTCGGTCTTATATATTTCCGCACTGGGCATACATACCATGCTTCTTAGGTAGGTATTCCACACCGTTTGGATTTAGCCTGTCCAGAACATACAAGAGCCAAGGTATCCGTCCAATCACTATGAATGAGTTACAGCGGTTGACCCGGTTTACAGCTAGATATTACCGCAAGATGGCAAAGGCCCAAAATAACTCAACATGGCAAGCATCTTCAGCAATCGCCTAAGTATTAATCCTTAGGACTGATTGAAATGCCGCCACTGCCATAGACCGTCTGTTAGCTGCCGTCTAGCTCCTAGGTTGTCTTACCAAGCGATGCGCCGGCACGCTTCGGGGGGCGGGAAAGGGGATATAAGGCCTGCTGGCCCCCTGCGCAGAGGCACCTAAGTACCATGCGTGGTAAATCCTGGAAATCGACGCTCCAAGCTACCCAGTAGTCTCTCGGCCAATCACACTCTTCAACGCTGGTCACCATGCGCCTCTCCATCGTCGCGACGGCCCTGTCGCTCGTAACCGGTATCCTAGCCGACACTATCATAAACATGCCTCCCCCTCCACCCGGCTCAGCATGTGCAGTCGGCGCAGCCACGTACCGGAAGCCGAAATCGAAGCCGAGGCCCGAAGAAGACACAGCCCCCGCCATCGTCGAAACCCAAAAAAGGAGCCTTGGCATCACCAGCCTGCCCAGACAGTGGGCTCGGGACCTACTTGGCTCTCTGGACGGGTACGACAGGAACCTGCTCGGGTGCGCCTGTGTCCATCCTGGACGGGAAAAACCTTTTGGCTTCTTCAAGAAGTACCAGTGCCCCGAAGGAGATCACGGACGCGGGGCTAGTTGGGCCTCATGTTCTTTAGAAGAAGACGGGTCTAAGGTAATATGCCTTGAAAGCCGAATGTAATCAGAGTAACAGTCGTGATACTGATGTGTTTCCAATAGTGCGTCTTTCCGGGCCAGAACAGGGAGAGAGCGCTGTCGCTCTTTACAGATGAGATTTGCGACGAGCATTTCCCAGGCACAGTAGGCTTGTGCGTAAAGGTTAACGCTTAGGTAACTTTAGAAGATAGTCGCTGCTACTAAGGTCTCTATTTTCTTGGCTCTTTTATTGCCGTAATAGGACGCTTGTTTGTCCGACTTGAGTTACCTCCGCCTTTGATACTTAATACTTAGGTAGTCATCATCCGGATGGGCAGAACGGTTCCAGCTAACCTGCCACTG
>Ga0247771_1000684_pt1 | contig 10459 bp, 4 predicted proteins | sample UWRJL197509C6_FD_179948 | JGI IMG/M metagenome (GOLD analysis project Ga0247771, IMG submission 179948) | Plant litter microbial communities from Arlington Agricultural Research Station in Wisconsin, United States - UWRJ-L197-509C-6 | ecosystem: Environmental > Terrestrial > Plant litter >...
CGAGGAGGCGGTTGGTATTGCGTTCCATGATGGTGAGGCTGTTGCGGATGCCGGGAATGTCCTCGGTCTTTTTGATGACGCGCTCGAGCGGTCCCTTTATCAAGGTCAGCGGGGTGCGGATCTCGTGGGCGATGTTGGTGAAGAACTTCATCTTCGCTTCATAAATTTCCTTTTCCTTTTCAAAATGGAGGTGGTCCATCTTGCGCTGGTTCTCGTTGCGTATGTAGCGGTGATAGCTGCGCGTCAGCAATACGAGCAGTCCGATCACCAGGAGGGCGTACACGGTATAGGCCAGCGTCGATTTCCACCAGGGCGGGAGTATGGTGATGCTCAGCTCCGCCTGCTTCGGGTTCCACACGCCGCTGCTGTTGGCCGTCTTCAGCCTGAATACGTAATGGCCCGGCGCCAGGTCGGTGAAGTAAACCTTGCGGTTCTTTTCGAGGTAGGTCCACTTCTGGTCCACGCCTTCCATTTTGTAGGCATAGCCGTTCATCTGCGGAGCGGTAAAGCTCAGCGTGGCGAAGTCGATGCTGAAGGAAGACTGGTTGTAGGGCAGCTCGACGGACTGCGTATAGACGATGGATTGGGGGAGGCTTCCTTTTGCACGGATGGGCAGCTCGCGGTTGTTGACCTGGAAGCCGGTAAAATATACGGGTGCGAGAAAGCGGTCGGGCATGAGCTCCTGCGGATTGAAGCGGATCATGCCTTTGACGCTGCCGAAGTAGAGGCGGCCCTGGTCGTCGCGGAAGCCGGAGTTGTAGTTGAACTGGTCGTTCAGGAGTCCGTTGGCGCTGGTAAAGACCTTGACCGCGCCGCTGCCGCCGTCGAGCTGCACGAGGCCTTGGGAGGTCGTGATCCAGAGCCATCCTTTTTCATCTTCAAGAATCTTGAATACGTAATCGCTCGGCAGGCCGTTGCGCGTGGTGAAGCGCCGCAGCTTTTTGCGGTCGGCGGAGAGGCGGCACACGCCGCCGCCTTCGGTTGCGATCCAGAGGTTGCCGCGGCTGTCCTCGAAGAGCGAGTTCACCATGTTATTGCTGAGGCTTTCCTTGTTGCGCGGGTTGTACTGGTAGTTGCCGCCTGCGCCGGTGGCGGGGTTGAAGAACTTTATGCCGTCGGAGATGGTGGCGGTCCACCACACGCCGCTGCGGTCTTCGATGATGTCGTAGGTATAGCCGTTGAGCTGGGGCACGGGCAGGAAGCTGTCGGATGAGGGCTGGTAGCGGAAGACGCCGGCCGTGGTGCCCAACAGTATCTGTCCCGAGCGGGTCTGGTAGATGGAAAAAACAAAATTGCTTCTGAGGTTGCCGGGGCGGTCGCCGGCATCGTAGTGGCGGAGCACGCGGCCGGTGCGTATGTCGAGTATGTCGAGGCCATGCTCGAAGGTGCCGACCCACAGCTCGTCGTTCACGGCCAGCAGTCCGTGTATATTATAATAGGAGAGGCTGCCCTTGCGGCCCGTGGGCATGAAGTGGGTGATGGCGCCCTTTGCGTCGATCTTGTTGAGGCCAGCGTCTTCGGTGCCTACCCAGAGGTTGCCGTATTTATCTTTTACGATCTCGCGCACGGCGTTGCCGCTGATGGTGTTGCGGCTGTAGTCGGGAAAATATTTACGGAAGACGGCGTGGTTCTGCGCGTAGTAGTTGACGCCGCCGAAGAAGGTGCCGGCCCACAGTCCGCCTTCCTTGTCGCGGCAGAGGGTGTAGACGGCGTTGTCGGAGATGGTGTAGGGGTTGTGGTAATTTTTTTTGAGGTTGACGGTATGGCCGGTGGCTTCGTTATAAACAAAGAGGCCCGACTCGGTGGCGATCCAGTATTCGTCGTTCTGGTAGTGGAGGATGTCGCGCACGAAGATGCCCGTCCCGTCGCTGTTCTGGCTGATGATGGTCTTTGGCGTTTGGGTGGCGCAGTCGAAGGAGAGGAGGCCGTGGGCGGCGGTGCCGATGAAGAGGCGGTCGCTGCCGGCATAGATCTTTTCGATCCAGCGGGTGGTGGCGCCGGTGCCGCGCAGCACGTCGACGGGGGTGAAGCTGTCGTGGGCGGGGTCGTACTTCTCGAGCAGGCCGTCGGCGGTAGCGACCCAGAAGGTGCCGTCGGAGGTGGTGCACATGGAGGTGGCCCAGAAATACTTGCCGACGTCGTAGTTGCGGACCCTGTTCTCTTTTTCGCGGTACTGCACCAGCAGGCCTTCGGCGATGTACCAGAGGTTGCCGCGGCTGTCGGTAAAAATTTCCTTGATGCTTTTATTGCCGGATGAGCTTATGTGGGTGAAGCTTTCGGTGCGGGGGTGATACTCGTAGAGGCCGCGCTGGGTGCCGGCGAAGAGGCGGCCGCTGGGGTCGAGGTGAAGGTAGCGGATATAGTTGTTGCCGAGGGTGGTGCTGTCGTCCTCGTCGTGGCGGAAGACCTTGAAGGAGGTGCCGTCGAAGCGGTTGAGTCCGTCCTTGGTGCCGAGCCAGAGAAAGCCCTGGGCGTCCTGGGCGCTGCACATCACGGTATTGTGGGAGAGGCCGTTCTCTACCTGGTAATGCCGGAAATAATAGTCGTGCTGGGCCTGGGCGATCAGCGCAAGGGAGAGGGAAAGCAGGGCACTCAGGAGTCTCTTGGTCACAGCGTTATCGTTTTCTGTTCAATACAATATAAGCAATTGCGTCCAGTTGGGCGGCCTGCGGCGGGCGTGCTGCCGATGAGCTGCAAGTTTGAGACGTTCTGCTAAAATTATGAGACAAATGAAAGATGCGCACTCGAAATTTACGCGGAATTTTAGTCGGAGAATCGAACCGTCGACTCCTGATCTAAAACGATTGCCTGCTTGAAGAGAACTGCATACATAAGCCATTGGGGCACGGCCGGGCTTACCGCCTCGCGCCGCTCCGCTCAAAAGCTTTGCTACGGCCTCGCTTCGCTCGGCCATTCTTTCACTCAGCCTGTCGTTCAACCGTATTTATACTTAGTTTCATTTCCGGCGGCCCCGCACATACGAAACGGCCGGCCGCCCCGCCCGGATTTTATAACGCTTTATAATGATTGCTATGATGTATTTTCTACCGAGAAACAAAGACCTGCGGCCTGAGCCCCGCCGCCTGCTTGTACGGGCTTCGTCCATCCTTTTATTTTTCCTGGCCTTTGCGCTGGGCGCGTTTGCACAGGACCGCACCATTACGGGGCGCGTCGTGTCGGGCAGCGACAGCCAGCCGCTCGTCGGCGTGTCGGTAACGGTGCGCGGGCAGAACCGCACGGCCACCACCGATGCCAACGGCTCCTACTCGATCTCGGCCGCTACCGGCGCCACGCTCGTCTTCACCTCCGTGGGCTTTACCGCGCAGGAGCAGACCGTAGGCGTGGACAACACGGTGAACGTAACGCTGGTCAGCAGCACCGCCGCCCTCAATGAGGTGGTGGTGATCGGTTACCAGTCCGTTCGCCGCCGCGACCTTACCGGCGCTACCGGCATCGTGAACATGACCAATGTCAGCAAGATCACGTCGCAGTCCGTAGGCGAAGCGATCCAGGGCACCGTGCCCGGCGTAACGGTCCGCAACGGCGGCGCGCCCGGCTCCAACCCCACGATCGAGATCCGCGGCGTATCCAACTTCGGCAACACCTCGCCGCTCTATGTTATCGACGGCATGCTTGCCGATGCCAACACGACCGTCAACCCCGCCGATGTTGCAACGATACAGGTATTGAAAGATGCCTCGGCCGCGGCCATCTACGGCTCGCGCGCGGGCAACGGCGTCATCATCATCACCACCAAGAAAGGACGCGAAGGCGCCGCCAAGGTAAGCGCCTCGGCCCGCTACAGCATCCAGCAGATCCCGCACCGCTGGGACGTGATGGACGCTCCGCAATTCCTGAAAACCATCCAGCAGCAGTACCAGAACTCGGGCGCTACCCTGCCCACGGGCATTGCCGCGCAGCTGACCAACAACACCATCAACACCGACTGGCAGGACGTAATCTATCGCACCGGCCAGGTACAGGATTATAATGTCGGCATGTCGGGCGGCTCGCAAACGGCTAACTTCCTCGTGTCTGCCGGCTACTACAAGAATAAGGGCGTGCTTATCGCCAATGATTTCGACAGGGCCTCGCTGCGCATCAATTCCGAATTCAGGAAGGGCCGCGTGACCTTCGCCGAAAATGCCTACCTCAGCAACAGCAACGGCAAGAACCCCGGCGGCGGCGTAAATGCTTTTTACGAAGCGCCGCTCTCGCTGCCGATCATCGGCGTGCAGGGACCTCAATACCTCGGCATCCCCGCCAACCCGATGGGCTTCGGCATGGGTACCTCCGATGTTCCTTCGTATGCGACCAACTACGTAGCCAATGCGGCCCTCGATCGCCAGACCTATAATTTCGCCAAGCTCGTAGGCAATGCCTCGGTCGACTTCCGCATCTTCAACTGGCTGTCGTACCGCTTCAATGCCGGCGCCGAAGTAAGCTTCGATACCTATAAGGAGATCCGCGATACGGGTATCTGGCGCTATGCCAACCAGCCGCCGAACACGAGCATCAGCGAAAGCCGCCAGCGCTTCACCAACTTCCTGCTCGAGCATACCCTCAATTTCAACAAGACCTTTGGCAAGCACGCCATCAGCGCCGTCGTAGGCTTCTCGCGCACCGAGCAAAAGCGCGAGGTGACCAGCGGTGGCCGCGTGAACCTGCTGACCACCAACGGTACCGTATTCACGACCATCAGCTCGGCCACGGGCGTACTGTCGGCCTCTGGCGGAACGCCGCTCTTCTGGCGCGCGCACGGCTACCTCGGACGCATCAACTATACCTATAACGATAAATACCTGCTGACGCTCACCGGCCGCATCGACCAGGACTCGCGCTTCGGTTCCGATTACCGCACGGGACGATTCCCCTCCGTGGCCGCCGCCTGGCGCCTGAGCCACGAGAGCTTCTTCAAGGTGGACTGGATCAACGACCTGAAGGTGCGCGCCTCCTACGGCAAGCTGGGCTTCAGCGATGTGCTGGGCTCCTGGGATTACCTCGCCGTGGTGAACGTATTTCCCCGTGCCGTCTACGGCATCAACCAGAACGTGCTCACCGGCGTATACCAATCGCTCATCACCAACCCCGATATTCACTGGGAGAGCCGCACGCAAAAGAATGCCGGCTTCGACGCCAGCGTGCTGAACAACCGCCTCTCCATATCGATGGATGTGTATAATGCGCTGTCGGAAGACGTGCTGGTGTTCCTGCCCCTGGCCAACTACCTCGGCGGCAGCGGCAACCCCGCCGTTAACGCAGCCACCATCCGCAACACGGGCATCGAGTTCTCCGCTACCTACCGCAGCCGCAATACCACGAACGCTTCGGCCATCCATTGGGACGTGTCGGGCAATTTCACGACGATCAAGAACCGCGTGCTTGAAGTGGGCAACCGCGGCGTGGATGCTTCGGGCACCAAGGTGGACTATATCGAGTCGGGCAATTTCATCCGCGCGCAGGTGGGTCATTCCATCGGCCAGTGGTATGTGATCAAGACCGACGGCATCTTCCACAGCCAGCAGGAGATCGATACGTATGTAAATAAGAACGGCACCAAGATCCAGGGCAATGCCAAGCCCGGCGACGTGCGCTACGTGGATGCCAACGGCGACGGCACGATCAACAACGACGACCGCCAGTATGCCGGCTCGCCCTGGCCTACGCTGCAGACCGGCGCCCAGTTCAACGCTACCTATAAGCAGTTCGGCCTGAACATACAGCTGGTAGGCATTTTCGGCAACAAGATCTACAACGACATCCGCCGCCAGCTCGATTCGTACCAGCTCGCCAACTTCCGCGGCGACGTCGATCCCTGGTCTACGTCGAACCCCAACGGCAAGGACCCGCGCCTGGCCGTAGACCAGTCGAGCGATCCCACGGTATCGTTCAACAACATGGCCCAGACCGACCGCTGGCTCGAGAGCGGCTCGTACGTAAGGATCCGGAACGTGGAGCTGTCGTACACGTTGCCCCGCAACCTGCTGAGCCAGATCAACTTTTCGAGCGCCCGCCTGTACGTGAGCGGCCAGAACCTGGCTACCTTTACGAAGTATAAAGGCCTCGACCCCGACGTGCAGGGCACCAGCATCATCTCGCGCGGCTATGATGCCGGCAACTGGCCTTCCAGCCGCATCATCTCCGTAGGCATCCAGGCCGATTTCTAATAAAGAAAAAATAATTATATGAAAAATATATATAAAATATTAATATCGGCTGCGCTGCTCTCCACGGGCTGCAAAAAAAGCGAGCTGAATATACCCAACCCCAACCAGGCCACCACCGAGCAGTTCTGGCTCACGGCTTCCGATGCCCAGCAGGGCGTGAACGCCATCTACAGCACCTACCACCGCATAGGCTTCGCGCGGTGGATGCACTTCATGACGATCATACGCGCCGACGAAGGCTTCAGCACCAGCCCCGCCCCGTGGATCCGCAACTACTACGACCTGTTCATCTACGAGAATTATAACGACGGACTGATCACCAGCCTGTGGCAGGATTGCTATATCGGCATCAACCGCTCCAACCAGGTGCTCGACAACGTGCCCAACATCACGATGGACAATACCACCAAGGGCCAGCTCCTGGCCGAGGCCAAGTTCATGCGCGGACTGTTCTACTACACGCTGGGCCTGCACTACGGCAACGTGCCCATCCTCCTCCATACCTCGAAGCCGACGGACTATCCGCCCACTTCCACGCAGGAGCAGGTGTACAACCAGGCCGCACAGGACTTTACCGATGCCGCCGCCGCACTGCCCGCAACCTACGATGCCAACAACAAGGGCAGGGCTACCAAGGGCGCCGCTTACGGACTGCTCGGCAAGGTATACATGCAGCAGCGTAAATACCAGCAGGCCAAGGATGCGCTGCAATGGCTGGTGGAAGGCCCCGGCGCCGGCATCTACAACCTGGTGCCCAACTACCGCGACAACTTTATCGAGACCAGCGAGAATAATGCAGAGTCGGTGTTCGAGTTTCAGAATGCGGCCAACCCCATCGATGCCTTCGACAACGATGCAGGCGACGGCGATCCGAACCACACACCCGACAAGCTGAACTACGGCACGTCCATCCCGCCCTTCTTCGCACCGCGCCCCATCGGCTTTACCGACGGACAGGCCGGCCGCTGGGTGGTATCGGAGATGCTTAAGGAGAACCAGTCCAACGGCCAGCGCGACCCGCGCATCGCCGCGACCTTCCTCTACGATTCCACTGACGTGCGCGGACCGAACTTTACGCAGGTGTACGGACAGACATGGGCTTCGCTCAACTATTCGAACGACAATACCGACCCGATCGGCGTGGCTACCAACCGCACGGTTTACTGGCGCAAGTTCCTGGACGACGCGACGATGAACGGCGAAGTGTTCCACTCGGGCAATAACTACCGCTACCTCCGCTATGCCGACGTGCTGCTGATGTATGCCGAAGCGCTCAATGGCCTCAACCAGACCTCGCTTGCTTATCCCTACGTGGACCGCGTACGCCAGCGTGCCGGACTGCGCACACTCACCGCGGCCATGCCGGGCCTGAGCCAGCAGCAATTCCTGGCGCAGCTGAAGCACGAGCGCATCACCGAGCTTTCGGGTGAAGGACACCGCTGGGAAGACCTGGTGCGCTGGGGCGACCTCGGTCCCGCACTGGCTTCGAGGGACAGGGCCTTTGCCAATTTTGTCGTCGGCAAGAACGAGCTGCTGCCCATACCGCAGTTCGACCTCGACATCAACCCGAACCTCAGGCAAAACCCAGGCTATTAAGAAGTATCAAGCAGAACTCCAGTTATATAACCCGCTCTATGCGAGAAAGAGAGCGTAGAGCGGGCTTAACTAATGGAACAGTGAAAAGTTAATGTTGTCTCGCCTTTACCGAGGCTACGGCGGACGCAGCAGTTGGTCCGCCTTTAACGAGGCTGCGGCGGACGCAGAAATTGGTTAGTTTAATTTAAATTGAGCAGATGTACTCCAGGTCAAAGTTTTCGTGGTTAATGGTCCTGCTGGCAGTGACCATTTCGTGTGGCAAGAAAAGTAACAGCGGCGGTACCGGCGGCGGAGGCACGGGCCCGACACCCCCGCCTACAACCCAGAATACGTTCACCAACCCGCTGCTATCCTCCGGTCCCGACCCCTGGATTATTAAAAAAGATAATTATTATTATTATACACATACACAGGGTAACCGCATTGCCGTATGGAAAACCGCCAAGGTCTCCGACCTTAAGAACATCAACCCGCAAACCATCTGGTCGGCGCCGGTCAACGGCGTCAACTCCCGCAACGTGTGGGCCCCCGAGCTGCACTATCTCGACGGCAAGTGGTATGCTTACTACACCGCCGGCTCCGGCGACCTGAGCACGCAGCGCCTCTTCGTGCTCGAGAACGGCAACGCCGATCCGCTGGCCGGCACCTGGACCGACCGTGGCCGCCTCTTCGACCCCGCCGCTGACTTCTTTGCCATCGACGGTACGATCCTCAGCTATAATGGCAAGAACTACCTTATCTGGAGCGGACAGGCCAATGCCCTCGACAATACGCAAAGGCTCTACATCGCCCGCATGACCAATCCCTGGACGCTGGAAACGGCCCGCACGCTCATCTCCTCACCGCAGTACGGATGGGAAATGATGGGTGCGCCCCCCGCCGTGAACGAAGGTCCCGAGATCCTGAAGAATGCGGCCGGCCGAGTGTTCCTCATCTACTCGGCCAGCGGCTGCTGGACCGACGATTATTCCCTCGGCATGATGACCCTGCGCGACGGCGGCGACCCGCTCGTGGCCGCCGACTGGACCAAGAACCCCACGCCGGTATTTACAAAAAATACGGGTGGCGGCGCCTTCGGCCCCGGTCACAATGCCTTCTTTAAATCCGCCGACGGCACCGAAGACTGGATCATCTACCACGCCAACCCGCTGAGCGGCCAGGGCTGCGGCGACAACCGCAACCCGCGCATCCAGAAGTTTACCTGGAACGGCGACGGCACGCCCAATTTCGGATCGCCGGTAAGCATCAATGCCGCTATTACAAAACCTTCCGGTGAATAAAGCCTGATCGCCACCGGCCGCTCAACCGAATGCTTTTGCTAAAAAGGATAACATACCTGCTTGCTTTCTGCTTCCTACTGTCGAGCGCCGGCGCGCAGGATCATTTCACCAATCCGCTGTTGCCCTCCGGCGCCGATCCCTGGGTGATCCAGAAGGACGGCTATTATTATTTCACGCACACCACGGGACGCAACATCGTTCTCTACAAAACCAAAAGCCTCGCCGGACTGAAGACCGCACAGAAAAAAACCGTGTGGCAGCCGCCCGCCAACACCGCCTACTCCAAACAGATCTGGGCGCCCGAGCTCCACTACATCGACGGCCACTGGTATTTTTATTTTGCCGCCGACGACGGCAGCAACGAGAACCACCGCCTCTACGTACTGGAAAACCGATCGGCCGACCCGATGAAGGGCAAGTGGATCCTCAAGGGACGCATCGCCGCCGCTACCGATAAATGGGCCATCGACGGCTCGGTATTTTCCTACAGGAACGGCTGGTACATGATCTGGTCGGGATGGGAGGGCAATGCCAACGGCGAGCAGGATATCTATATCGCCAAAATGAAAAATCCCTGGACCATCGACGGCGAGCGCGTGCGCATCTCGAGCCCCACGCTCGACTGGGAAACGCACGGCGATCTTCACGACGCATATAATCCACCGCACGTATCGGTGAACGAAGGCCCCGAAGCCCTGCAGCACGACGACCGCCTTTTTATCGTTTACTCTGCAAGCGGCTGCTGGACCGACTTCTACGGCCTCGGCCTGCTTTCCTTTACCGGCACCGATAACCTGCTCGATTCCGCGGCCTGGAAAAAATCCGGGCAGCCCGTATTTACCGGGTCGGCCGAAAACGGTGTTTTCGCGCCGGGCCATAATTCTTTTTTCCGCTCGCCCGACGGCCGCGAGGACTGGATCCTCTACCATGCCAACGATGCGGCGGGACAGGGTTGCGGCGGACACCGCACGCCGCGGGCGCAGGCCTTTATGTGGGACAGCAACGGCCTGCCCGTGTTCGGCGCGCCGGTGAAGGCGGGCGAACCGTTGCGCGTGCCTTCGGCAGATGCGCGGGCCGTGCGGCAAAAGCAGGCGGCCGCTTCGAATTAAACAAAATATTTTATATTATTTATTATGCGTATAAATAAGATCTTTCTCCTTCTCGCCCTGACCTTTTCCGTTGCCGCCTCCGCGCAAAAGCAAAAGGTAAAAGTAAAAACCACGGGTGCGGCCGCAACGGCGCCCGCAATGGGCCGGCAGTGGTCGCAGGAAAAGGCCGCGCAGTGGTATGCGCAGCATAAGTGGATCAACGGCGCCAACTTCCTGCCCAGCAATGCCATCAACCAGCTGGAGATGTGGCAGGCCGAGACCTTCGACCCCGTGACCCTGGACCGCGAACTGGGCTGGGCCGAAAACA
>Ga0247771_1000685_pt1 | contig 10442 bp, 14 predicted proteins | sample UWRJL197509C6_FD_179948 | JGI IMG/M metagenome (GOLD analysis project Ga0247771, IMG submission 179948) | Plant litter microbial communities from Arlington Agricultural Research Station in Wisconsin, United States - UWRJ-L197-509C-6 | ecosystem: Environmental > Terrestrial > Plant litter >...
GGGGGGGGAGGGGGGGGGGGGGGGGGGGGGGGGGGGGGGGGGGGGGGGGGATTAGGGATCGACCCCCAAGGGGGCATGCGGCTGCGGCCGGGAGGGCACGAGCGAAGATGACTTGCTCTAGGTAGCGAGGGATTGCATACGCGGCGGGTTGGGTCGTTGTCAGGCATACAGTCAGATACCAGCCGAGTTAATGTGTTCACGGACGAAGCGCATCACCTTCACCAGGTCGAGATCTGGATGGGCTTCAAGTGAAACAGGTACCGGTACGCCGTGCCTGTCAGCGGAACCCAAAAGACACATGATCTCACGCTTTCATTCTCTAACGAGTCTAGGTGGGCTATCCGCGTACCACCAGAGGGAGAGGCTCGTCCGCCCCCTTGACCGCCCTCTCCCGAGGGCAGAGACCCGCCGGCCGCCGGCCTCGCCATGTCGCATTAGACCAGCTCTCGTCGTCTCCCGGCACGCACGCATTTGCCGTGGTATTTCCTTTTTGTGTCCGTTTCCGCTTTCTGGCAGGGCAAGGGAAAAGCTGCCCTCCCGTCTCTTGGCTCCTGCTTGTGTTCCAAAGCAGGAGCGTAACCGCGAAGTGTGCCCCAACGCCATGCTGAAAAGAATTCGCCCGGAAAAGGGCGACTGCAAATTGGAATGTCTTCCGTCCAGTGTTGTCCGTCCCCTTCGGCGAGGGCCGTGACTGCCACCTGGTGTCCGTGCTAGACAGACACCCCCCTCAAGTTCTCGCGTTTCGCCCCCTTGCTCGGGAAGCCGTTGCTCACGGCGCCGTTGCCATCTGTCTTTGCGGTTCTCGTGGGAGGAACGGCGGAAGACTACCAGCGCCAGGCGTGGTCAGCAAGGTCTTGCTCAACTCTTTCGAGTCCAGTCCGGGCAGCTCACACTCTCTCGAGCAAGCAAGCAGGGCCCATCGAAACCGTGTCTCCCCCCGGCCGTCGTCTCGCCGCCAGCCGCGCAGCAGAGGCGAGGCTGGCAAGGCCCTCACGCCCCAACCATGCCCGGGCCGTAGTTCTGCTGCCGGACCGGGCCGGCGGCGGAAGTGGGAAACTGAGCAGGGCCGGGGTTCTGCAGCGCGTCAGCCAGGGAGTTCTCCAGGCCACAAGACAGCACGTTAAGCACCTTCTTGCGCCGCTTGCCGGGGCCTTCGCCCTCGGCAGTAGAGTAGCCGGCATCCCCGTTCGCGTCGTCGTCTGGGAAGCCTTCGCCGTAGCCCTCGAAGCTGCTGTCCCCGTAGCTACGCTTCTTGATGCTGCGCTGCGGTCTCACCTGCGATGCATCGGAGGCCGCCCCGGGCTGTTGTCCCTTGGGACGTTGGAGGCTCGAGAGGGGAGGCGTTGAGGTATCGGATCGCAGCGGGGTCGGCGCGGTGGTGGGGAGGGCGGGCGTCACGGCGGCCGGCGTGCCCTTGGCTTTCTTCTCCTTGGAACCCCCTTCCAATAAAATCTTGAAGCCCTTGTTCCACGAATCGTCGAACTGGCCGAGCGGGCCCTTGGCAAAGGTCAAGGCAGCGCCGAGATCTGCCGTGCTCTCGTCGGAGAGACCGCGCCAGACTTCCTTTGTCTTGACCTTGGTGGCGTACCAGCTGTCCTCGGGCTCGAAGATCAGGTTGCGGAAGCCGGCGGGGTCCGCCCACTCGCGCTTTGCCCCGTCGAATTTGCCGGCGATGGCCGTCTTCCCGTCCTTGCCCGAGACGTATCCTCGATAGGAAGCACGGACCTTTGTCGGCTTCAGCTTCTCGGAGCCGTCGGCGACGTAGCGGCCAACACTGGTGGCAACGTCAATCAGTCCGAACTGGACGAACAGGTCGTCCGTCAGCCGAGGGAATTGCGGCTTGTGCTCTGCAGCCCACGGTTAGCCCTCTCCCGAGACGACTAGCACGCTCGGCCGCTGGGGCCGACAAGAACGCGGCGGGGCGGACCGCCGCCACGACGGACGGGCGGGGCGACGGAGAGGGGCCAGGGGAGCCTTACTGCGCCTGCAGAGCAGGTACGGCTCTCCGACATCCAAGTGAAGATCAGCGATGCTGAGGCTCCCGTCGTCCACGTGAAGCTTCTTCTGCTCTCGGTCCCCGACGTCGTCGTCGGCGCGCTTGCGCTTCTGCGGCGAGTCGTCGGTCGCGCCGGCGTCGTGGCCCATGCCGTTGACGCTGTGCGCCGGCGTCGGGAGGGTCGACGTGATGGAGGCCATCGACGTGTTGACGCTCGACATGGGATCGGTGCTGTTCGGAGACAACTGCGAGGGGCTCTGCGGGGTCTGCGGATGGAAGGACATGGCTGGCGGTTGCTCGGCCGAGGAGCGAGGCGCCGGTGAGGGAAAAGGCGGCCCAGGCGTGTCGCGGGGCGGGGCGGCGGCCGAGACGTCGCAAAAGGCCCGTCAACGCCTCTGCTCCTTGTCGGAAGCGACGTCGGGCGCTTCTTTCGATGTCGTCGATGGGGCCGCGGTCGCGATGGGGCGGTTGGCAGGCGGCCGAGGGCGTTTGCGGGTGGCGCGGGAAGCCCGCCGGCCCGGCAGTCGCTGTGGCTCGTCGCGGCGAGCCTACATGCGCCGTCGGGGGCCTGCGCCGGCCTAAAAAGTGCGTATTGCGGTTCGGAGAGCGAGCGCGGCGATGGCGACGACGATTTCGGTCGAGGATCGCGGGTGGCGGGCGGGCGGCCGTCGTCGGGTTTGTTGGTTGTTTGGGGGGAAGCGGAGTGAGAAAAGAGGTTCGTGATGCCGGGGGCCAGTAGAGGGCGACTTTGCATTTGGGCGGGCAGCGCAGGCAGGGAGGGCGCTGGGCCGCGGCGGGCGGGCGGGCGGAGACAGTGCCTCGACCCGCTGTGACACAGTACGGAGTCTCGGAGTCAGGTCCCTTTCTCCTCCTCGCCTAACGGCCAATCGGACTGCCCTTCACTTCCTGCCCAGATCGTCGCCCTTTCATTGTCTCGCCCTCCGCAATTCTGATTGAATCTCTGGGGACTGCAGATGCGACCTACCAACGCTCCGCACCGTCCGCGCTCGACATCTCACGTGAGGGCAGGGCCGACACCGAAGCAGCGGTCCACCGTCGAGGCGCTCGCACCGGAATGATTGCCAGTGTAAGGACCACAGCGACGCTGCCCGGGATAAATTAAAAGACGGAGCCGTCATCCGATGCCTTTGCTCTCGATCCTCACGCGCCCACATCACCAGCCGACCAGGCAACGGGGCGGGACCATCTCTAAGCGAAACAGGCACGTTCAATTTGGACGTCAGCCGGAACCGCCGACGCCACACCTGCTCCTGTGGCTGCAATGCAAAGCCACAGCTGTTCAGAGACGGGGGTCCTTTCACACCGTTCCTGCGGATATATGTCCCCAACGCCAGCCATGCTCGAAACAAAAGAGATGTCATGCCCAGTCTTCGCGCATCGTGTCGTCTCAGAGGATCTCTTCCTCATCGTCCGTAGAATGCGGCAGCGGCACCATGCCTGGTACTAGGGGAGGCGTCGGCGCGGCCATGGCGGCGTCGCCGTCCGGATCTCCCTGCCCCGTCCCGGCCGGAGGAAGGGCGGCGGGCAGATCCCCTTCTTCGCGCTCCTCGTCCTCCGACTCCATCTCCTCGTCCTCCCACGCTTCGGCCTCCACGTCCGTCCTGGCCTTCTTGCTGTCCGCCCTGGCGGCCGCGGAGTTGATGTCCCCCCACCCGCGCTTCCGGTCGTCGATGTTCCTGGCCTGGCCCCTGCTCCGCGCAACCTTGAGCGCCGTGCGCTCCATAACCTGCTCTGCCCGGTCCTGGCTCTTGTCCAGTCGCCGCCGTGCCTTGGCGCTCAGGGTCGCCTTGCGCCCGCTCTTCTTCTTGCTCACGCCCGCCGCCGCGCGCAAGGCCAGGACCGAGGGCCGGTGCGAGCCCGAGTCGGACGGCGGCCGCGCCTTCTTTAGCGACTTGTCCGTGTCGATGCCGGGCGACGTGGCCCGACGGGCCGCGCGCGAGTGTTTCGATGGGGCTGTCGCGGAGCTAGAGTCAGCGGCGAACGCAGGGAAGGAGCAATTGGACTTAGTCTGCTCACCACGTTTCGCCATGGCGAAGGCGCCGAGGACGAGAAAAGATCGCGTTCCGGTAGGGACTTAAGCTTTGGTCGTCGGGGTTTCGCGATATGGAGATCGGATCTGGTTCCGGTGGGAGACTTTTTTTGCCCCCCCACGCCGTCCCTTCCAGGTTTGGTGCGAGGTTCGGATGTGGCCCGTGCACAGAGCAGGAACCCCGGGCTGGATGGAACGACATCCGAACGCTCGTGCCGGCACGACGCGTTGACATCCGAATGATGGCTGCTGCACGAAGCGCGAGGCACTCTACCCGCGTCTCTTGAGGATAGCCAGCAGCCTTCACGCCCCCTCTTCCGCTTGATCCCCGAGAACGACGTGTCTCGTAAGGCCGTTCGCCGACAACCGGCGCATCGTGTTGCCGGCTGCCGTGGGGACCCTGGGGCAGGCTCGGGTCCACAACCTCAGCCTTGCTGAGGGTCCGGCAAATGCGTCCCCGATCGTGTTTCGGGGGTACACTGGGGAGGACTGCAGGAAGAATGCAACCATAGATTTCGCGGCTCTCAGATCCAGATCTCCGGTCAAGCACGGCCAATGGCACCTCATGTCGGATGCTTACAGTACATCACCTTCGATGCCTGCCGACCGGCCCACGCTCCAAGGAGCTCACGACAGTTGAGCATCGAACGCAGTCCCTTGCTCTCAAGGAAGGCTCAGTACCTGTATACTGCGCGGAGTACGGACTGCGCCCTCAAAAGGAAATGCCCACCACCTTCTCAACTCCAGCTAATTCTGCCAGGCAAATTAGACGAGCCTACACCCAAGACGACCACTCTGTATCAAGCAACTTCCTATTACCAGCTTATTGAAACAAACTTTCTAGGCCATCTCTAGAGTTCTAGGTCATCTACAAAGTTCTAGGTCATCTACAAAGTTCTAGGTCATCTACAAAGTTCTAGGTCATCTACAAAGTTCTAGGTCATCTACAAAGTTCTAGGTCATTACAGAGTTATAGGTCATCTACAGAATTATAGGTCATCTACAGCGCATTAGGTCGTTTATAAACCGCCTGTGGGTGCCCTGTTCTTAAAAGGCTGTGAGGGAAACCTTTGAAGGCGTTCCCCCTGTAGACGCCGGGGGTTCCCCTGAAGTCGCAAGGCCGAGCGCCCTGCTCCTTTTCCCCACCTCGCTTCGGTATCCCTGCCTTGGGACTTGCTTCAGAATGCACGGAGCCCAGCACGGCGTGCCATGGCCGCGGGAGACGCATGTGAAGAATTCAACGCTTCTCTCTCCGGCCCCCTACGTATCAAGGAAGAGTTGGAGAAACAATGGATGGTTGAAGGTTTGTCGCGAGCCCACACGAACCCGAGTCATGCCTGTCGGTGCCTAATGACCCAAGGACGGCGAGGAAGGCCCCCGAAACGCTGGTCCTTGGGGCTATTGCCTGCCAAGACGCCTTCTATCCGTGAGTTGGGCCGAAGACGACGAAGAGGATCCAGTTCTCGCGCGGCAGGCCCGGCTCCACTGCGCTTATGGGCGATCGAGGGCGAGTTGTTACCAAACGGATATCCTTTTTGTTGCAGGCAGGATGTATCGTAAGCCAGGCAGCTTTCCCGGGCATGGAAAGCGTCAGCGAGAAAGAGAGTGACGATCGAGGCTGATAAAGACGGGGACAGCGTATTGCCCCGTCCCAACACGTAGTGCACTTCGCGTTCGAGTCCAAGCCCCTGGTGGCACTCGGGAGGCCTCACATCCACTGACGGCCCGTCACCCATCATGTCAACACATCTCTCGATCGGTTCGGAGGGCAGTTCGGCAGGCCAGGGGGAAGATTAACAAGGCCTCTCCCTGTCGGCCCACGTATTGTTTGTGGCGAACTATCAGAGCGCGTCGGTGCGTGTGGATCGCTTGACCGCCCGGCCGTGATGGGGGAGGTCACCAGCTGCGACTCCAGCACAAACTCGCCCCGGGTGGCCCGAGTCAGGCAGTATTTCAATGCGGCGCTTCGCCCGGGGCTCTGTACTCTCTGTCAGCCGAGTCGACCTTCTCTAGCAACCTTGTGGCAGCTGCAACGCTCGACCAACGCTCGCCTTCGCTCTCCTCGACGGCCAGCGGAGCAGCAACGATCTCCGACGTCAACCCTGGGCTCTACCGCGTCGCGCCGACGAGATGGGGGAAAAGGTACTCGTCGTCATCGAGACGAAAGAAAAGCCTAAGAAGTAGGCCAAGCCTGACCCGCCGCCAGGTTATTGCCGCCGGCGAGGCCCAAATCGCCAGGCACCGGTACGACGCCGCCGCCGCGTTCTCCCAACCCCTTTTGACGTCTTTCGACTTACCTTTTGACCCCAGGACCAACGATGCCGATGCCATTCCGAGCCGATGATGCCAAGTACTGTGAGACTGTCGACAAGCGGCGAGGGGTCTTCTGGGGCAACACCTCTGCGATTCGTCAGCGAGAGGAAGGTCCACGTATGGGAGGGGGGTGGACCGACCGGCGTCACCTTTCTTCATCCTTCACCACTTCAATTCGCTTTCAACACAGGCTGCTCCGAGGCAGGAGAAGGAGATTTCAGGTTTCACTATAGATGGGAATCACCTGTTATAAGGGAGCTTCGGGTCGGCGCTTCAGCTTCACCCCTGCAAGGCGCCACGCCACGGGCCCGAGGCTAGTCAAAATGGCAGATGCCGGACTCGATCGCTTCATGCATGACCGCTGCTGTCAGTGGCGTACAGGATTGTTCGTTCAGGCCAATAGGAAGAGACCAGCAAAGACTCGCATTTCCGTTCCCGCGTGGCAGCCTTTCGCCGGTTCTCGGGCATGGAAAGCTCCCGGCTTCGCCGGCTGGAAGTCGGGCACGAGCGCCTGGATACCCAATACCTACGCAGCACACCGTACATGGCCTAGAGCACGCCCCTCGTTGGTACATGGCGGCTGTGTCATCTGCTTGTCTTACTCGAACGGGCTGGGCCTATCTAGGGCCTCGCCAGTGGCTGTCATTGGGCAGGCTTGCGAGGTAAGGTGAAAAGGTAGGCATCTGTACGGCGTGGCCGTGACCGGACAAATGCTGGTAGGGGCTTGAACAAGAGATAGTCCATGGCGTTACATATCCAGCAGAGCTCTGCAGCCCGCGGTCTCATCACCTTCCCGGGCCTGCTGATGCTGGTCCTGGCTGGGTACGTTGGACAAGAGAGCGGGCTCGGCCCCGTTGCAAAGTGGCCGAAGCCAGGCGGCCCACATGGAGGGAGGGATCATGGCGGAGCAGAACCTCTACTGGCCGGACTCCCGGTGTCCTTCGAAGGAGACCAGACGTGCTTCCAGAGCCTTACCCCCCGTGGCTATTGGGCAGAGATGCCCACAGAAGGCAGCATGCCCGGTTTCTCGCGAATTGCGGACGCGGGCGTTGATACGCCGCGGGCCAGCTTTTCAAATAACTGTCTTTTTTCGCTCACGCATTGTCGGAATTCACTTGAACTTCTCCGCGAGGCAGGTCAAACATGGCGCAGGACAGTACTCATCCCGCCAACGACGTCGAAAGGGGTGACTCGCCGGTTCCCCCCGAGGGCAGCTGTAAGAAGAGACCCCCCCTTTCTCATTCCTTCCGCGAGCCGGTCGACTAGATCGGTTGCACAAGGCTGCGGATCGAGTCTTCCAGCAAAACACACAAGGAGAGCGAGACAGTCTAACGTCTGCCACAGCGGTGCCCCGTGCCGCCCGACCCGAGACGCCGTTTTGTATGTCCCGAGCCCGAGACAAGGTCTGGCAAGCAGAAACTGAGAGAGCAAAGGTAACAAGGTCGGTTTTGAGGGCCTTGCCGCCCTCAAAACGATGGACCGTCGCTATGCCATGTACGACGCCTTCGAAAAGGAGGTTTCCAGGGTCCTCGAGTCCCTCGCCTGGCGCATCCGGAAACAGCGGGATGCCCTCCTGGCGCTGGAGCAGACCCAGGCAGAAGCCCGGTCTTCGGCGCCGGCCGCAAGCAAGGGGATGCCCGAGTTCAACTACGACCGGGCGTCGAAGAAGCTACTGAAGAAAATGGAACGGAAACTGGACCGATACTGCAAGTCCCTTGGACCCCGGTTCCGCCCTTAAAGCACCAATGCGGCGAAGGGCAACAGCTAACTCACACGGCTTGTTGCAGATGACATCTTCATCAAAGCCAACGCCGTCCTTTCGTACGAGCCCCCCAGCAAGGCAATACTTGCCCAGATCGGGGAGTGGAAATCGAGCCGCTTCCGCGACGTGGACCCGTCGGGGGACGACCTAGACCCGTACAGCCATCGCAAGCTTGGCCGACAGCTGAGCAAGCTCGACACTATCGTCATGGAGTGGGCGACGCCCACCTGCCAGTCCGCTCTGGTGAGACCGAACGCGAGAGGCGGACCGTACGGTGTGGGCCGTGGAGGCTGACGCCGTCGCAGAAGTTTTGCCGTCTGGGCCGGAGCAGCGCGGACGGCCTGGTCGTGACCACGTACAGCGAGAGCGGCGCCGTCAACCTCTCCCGGTTCCTGACGTTGCTGCTCTTCTCTCTCTTTCTCCTCCTGCCCATCGCCGTCATCGGATACCGGGCGGTGGGCCACGCGGTGGGCATCGCGCTCGTGCTGGTCTTCTACTTGTTGTCGTGCGTCATCTCCCAGGTCGTGGACCGCAGGGCCGAGGTCCAGCTGTTTCTGATCTTTGCGTACGGGGCGATCCTCTCGACGCTGCTGCAGGGACTGTTCGATGGCTCCTAAAGCACAGGGCGGAGCAAACACGCGAGTACCTCTGACCTCGGGCCCGAGGCGGAGAGGAGTTGGGCCTGTCGTGGCGTGGAGGACAAAAAGGGGGATAGTTCGAACAACAGGAGCTTTGCAGCTGCTTTGGTCTGAAAGATGGATCTCAGACGAGGAAGTGGGAGACGGAGGGTCGGAGCTCAACGCTCCCAACACGGCTCAGGCCTCTCACCCATCAGGGGTAGTACCTAGGTAGGTAGGGGCGCGACATACCCTATCCTCCTAAGAATGGAGTGCTCGGGCGGCCTCCTCCCAGAGGCAGCAGTGGGCAGAGGATGGGTGGACCCATCATGGGCATCAGGACCAGCTTTGATAGGCGAGATGAACATGCTGAAATTAAACCGGAACAGTTGAGATGAGTGGGCCCCAGTACTCCTACAGCCTTCTGCAGCCTTCTGGGGCTCTGTGGTCCGCCTCGTTCGGCGGACACGCCCTGCCACCAGCCGCCGGTCCTGAAACGGGGGCAACGACCGGCGACCACCATTGCTTTTACCTCTGCCAGCCGGCACTCGCTAGACGGTGTTTTCAGCGATTGGGGGTCTCCCAAAGACGTGTCCTCTCGTGTGCCGTGAAGGCATTAGGCAGACCGGATCTTAGTGCGGGTTAACCGAGGGACATCCGGCATACCTACCGCCGTAGTATGGGCGTGTGGATAGGTGCGCTTTCCCGTTTGAAAGCACCGCGGCATGTGGCTGGCGGCCTATAGTCCCAGGCATCCATCAGCAAGGTGAAGCATCCCGGATGTCTCTCCCAGGTCGGTCGAAACAAGAGCGGGTCCGTAACTCCCAGTGGGTGAGCAGCCAACTAGAAGCCGGCGGAGACCCGTGAGGAGGTACGAGCCGTAAGAAAGTCACAGGTAAAGGTGCATTGGTATGCATGTAGCTCGTGTTCTTGCCCGGAGCTTCCTCCGAGGACCAACTAGGACTCCATGATCGGGTCCTGGAACGATAGTGTACTTCCGCACGCCACGCGATCTGGAAAAATCGAGGGACACTCGCTCCCTGCCTTGCAGGCGAGACTATTGCTGCGATAGTTCAAACCCATTGTCGCCCAAGGAGCAGGGGGCTCCGCGACGGGGTAACCGTCCCGACATTGCAACGCCATCCACAGGCATCCCAGCAACCCAAGCCCCCTCCTTGGCCCCATTCTCGTTCGATGAGCAAAGCTTTAGGGATCGGCAGTCAGCAAGCCGCCCTGAACGCGGTGTGCGCGCTAGCGTATCCCGGCGCGAGGGTAGCAAGGCTGGCATCGACTTACCGTGGCCCCGAAGTCCGATCACGACACAACCAGTCAACCTGGACGAAGCCTGGGTAGGTTTGGGAGTCGCCACCCCGGCCCAGGAGCGTCTTCTCTCCCTAGTTTCGTTTCAGGCTTGCCCGGCCGTGTGCCATCACGGGGCGCTCTGCCCTTGGCGTGCGCGATACGGGCTCAACTCCCCCGGAACGTGTGAGCCGGCCGATGCTTCGAGGAGTCTCCTGGAGGGTGAAATCCCGTCCCCCCCCTGACGTGCTAACGCGCAGCAGGTTGTTCCGCCCAACCTTGGCGATACCAGCTTACCGGACTTCCCTCCGAGCACGGTTCCACCGGCCAGTCCCCGTGTTGTGGCGGCGGCGGGCTCAACACGACTGAGACAGGCTTCCAACCAGATACCGGAAGGGTTTGTGG
>Ga0247771_1000686_pt1 | contig 10437 bp, 16 predicted proteins | sample UWRJL197509C6_FD_179948 | JGI IMG/M metagenome (GOLD analysis project Ga0247771, IMG submission 179948) | Plant litter microbial communities from Arlington Agricultural Research Station in Wisconsin, United States - UWRJ-L197-509C-6 | ecosystem: Environmental > Terrestrial > Plant litter >...
GCAAACGATGAGGGGCGCGGCCGGCCTGGTTCTCCACGGCGACCACCCCGCGCTGCTGAGGGACAAAGTCAGCACGCCGGGCGGTTGCACCATCGGGGGGTTGTTAGTGCTGGAGGAAGGTCGCGTGAGAGGCACCGTCGCCCGGGCTGTGCGAGAGGCTACCGTGGTGGCGAGTCAACTGGGCAAGGGCGTCCAAGGTGTCAATGGTACGAGGTTTGGGCCCGGGTTCGAGTAGGCCGGCGGCTAGCCTTGCCGGACTGGGCTTTCATGGTTGGCAGGCTCTTGCAGATAGCGGTTAGGTTTAGGACAATAGACAAAAGCGCTACTCATCGGAGGCACGGCGGAGACGAGTCTCCGCTCCGCGGATCAAGTGGTATTTTGGGGGTCATTCCTCTTGAAATAGTTGTACACTATGCATTTACACACACTCTCTCCAAGACCCGGGCAACGTCATGGGAATCATGATCCGATCCACGTCCCCCATGGCCGCCGCAGTCTCAGCGCGCCCGGGGTACCACCGGTAGCCTCCTCAATCAATCATTGCCTCGTTGTCGACGTCCTCAACCCGCGCCTTCTTGCTAGTGGGCTCGTCGTCGGGCTCGCCGTGTTGGTCCCCAAGCTTCCGCTTCGGCTTTAATGCTTGCTCATGGTGCTTGGCCTGTCGATCGAAGGCGCTCAGCAATCGGGCGTACTCCATCTCGACGGCGCCAAGCGTCTCCTCGAGCTTCTGAATCCGCTCCTCACGGTCAAGCTGGCCCAAGGTCTCCTTGTTGCGGCGGTACAGCCGCTGCTTCACGAGCAGCTTCCAAAGCTTATACTCGTGATCCTCCGCATTGGTGGTGGTAACCGCTTTCTTTACCTCGATCCGGGGCTGAACGGCGGCGGGCAGCCGGGACATGAGCTGCATCTCTACAAGGCGATGGAATTGCCGGGGCGCAATCTTCGCCTTGATTCTGAGTGTCTCTAAGGACGTTGCATCGACAATGTTCTTCGGCGCCGGTCCGCTCTTGGGGATGACGACCGCCGTGTTCAGCTCGAGGTCCCGGAATTCGGGGATGCCAAGGAGGAAGGCTCGGTCCGTTAGATCGCGGACGTCGTCAAAGGCTTCGTTGGGATCCTCCACCGTAATCTCCGTCGTCTGGGGGCTGTCGAGGTATTGCTTGAATATGGTGCTGTAGAGCCGACCACCGTTGCCCTTGCCCTGGAAAGGGGGAAGGATGATGAATTGCGAGATGCGCGACCGGGTAGGTAAGTCTGACAGCGAGAAGTTGCTTGAAGGAAGCGTGAGTTCCTTGGCTGCGGACCCGCTGTCCGTGGTCGACGGCTTGTAGAAGAAGAACCGATAGACGGTCGCGTAGCCAGCAAACTCGTATGGGGAGGTGTTGGAACCCGGGGCCTGTCGCTTTCGGTACAGGAAGAAAACCGTCCACCGGTCCGCGCCGTCGGAGTCCTCTGTGCTGATGAAGGTGCCTCCCTCGATGAACAAAGGCACCAAGATCTGGATCCTTTTGATCAACTGCTTGACGGCCAGATCCACAAGGCTCCCCTTCCAGACTTCGTAGGTGCCATCAGCCGCCTCAAAGGTCTTGACCAGCTCACCGGGGGGAGACCAGTCGATGGGCGTCGCCTTCACGGCCTGCTCGAAATCTTTGGTCCGCTGGAATGCAACTTGATGGTGTGTTAGTCCTGTATCTTTCTCTTAGGCGGGACTAGCCTCACCTTCGGGCAGGGAGTTCTCGAGAAGAGCGTTGATGTCGCTAGGCTCGGTGTCTCCGATGGATCGAAATTTCTTGGCGTACGAGACGTGGAGATGGGGTCGCATATCGGTGGCATTGTATTTCAGGTTGATGGTGAGGCCCTTGTACCCGAATATGCGCTCGTCGTCGCCGAAGATGGAGTATGTGAACCTCGGGTTGAAGTTGGGAGCGATCGGCCGGATGTCACCAGCAGGTGAGGGCTTGACCAGGCCGATTTCCAACGCATCATTCGCGTCAGACCACCCTATGCGAAATTAGTCAGTAACATACTGGCAAGCGGCGAGTTCTGGGCCAAGACGAACAAGTATCGTCTACGTTCTCCATTCTGTCGTGGGATCGACTGCGAGGGATGGAGGTGCCAAGTGGTTTGTCGGCTTTGCGCCGGGTCAACTAGGGCGAGAGGAAGATGGGAGGAAATGGGGGAGAATGCGCGCAGATTTGTCAATAACGGGACTCAGGTCTGCGTTGTCCCACAATGCAGGTTGTTTGGATACGGTACGTGCGGCCTGGGTTGTCTGGTTGAGGGACCACATCAAGTCGCGTCTGTCCGTCGCATCGCGTTTGCGATCTAATCGCTCCTAATTGATGCCGCACGGACCATCACGCAACATCCAAGACCCTTCTCCAAACCCCTGTAATGACGCCAAGAAGCCGCCGCAAGCAGACGGCAGCAGCTCACCAGCTTTTTGGAGCTACAGGCTGAACTGTCGCGGCGACCTGACGACGACATCTCCATCCTCCTTCACTCCTGTTGCCCAAGGCATTGAGCAGCCCCGGCTCCTCGCAACCTGCGTCTGCGGCTACGAAGTTGTCCAAATCCCGTCCCAATGGTTCGGTAACCGCAGCCTCCTTGTCGCTCGATATACCGGCCGGCATCCAAGATGGGCGGGCTCCTACTTCTCCTTGTCCTGTGTGTAAGTATTATCTATCTGCCGAGCAGACCGTCTCGCGAAGGAGCACTAACACGCCTTGGACCAGGTGGTGATGGGCGTGGCGTATGTTCTACCTCATAATATTCCGTTCCATCCTTGACCTCCGTGGCGCGAGCGGAACCAGACTGACGACATGTTCATGGCAGCTCCTTTCTTGCCGGCATCCTCCCATTATCGATTTCGCTCTCGCAGTCCCAGCTGCGACTGTTATCGAGTATCGGCGTCGGCATACTAGTAGGAACATCGCTCATTGTCATCATACCGGAGGGGATCGAGGCGATCGCAACCACCGGCATGTCAACGCATGTGCATGGCGCTAGAAGTGCTCATGCTATACCGCAGCTCGGCGCCTCCTGGGAGGCTGCAGAGGTGACGGGTTATTCACGCCGAGATCCCTCGAGGGCTGCTGGGAACGTGAAGCGGACGGCGCGTCCATCCGAATTCGACGACGTCCTTGCCGGTTCCCTCCATCAAGCACGAAGGGAAGAAGTGGTCAGTGTGACGAGAGACGACGCAGAGACCGAGGAGCCGCCTCCGTCGGCACACGGGGACAAGAGCCGCGCCGAGGGGGCCGAGGGCTTGCCCACGTTCTTCATCGGATTCTCGTTGATGCTGGGGTTTGTCCTTATGTTCTTGATCGACAGGCTACCCCGTCACGCCGCCGACGAGCTTCGGGCTGCGCCGGCTACAAGACATATATCGCTGGACAATCTGGGGTCGTCCAGCGGTCCCAGTGAAGAAGAGTCGCAAAGCTTCCTCGGCTCTTTGGCGCCCACGCCCAGGCAGTCCAGGAGCTTGGCCACAACGACCGGCCTGGTAATTCACGCGGCCGCCGACGGCATCGCAATGGGGGCTTCTGCCACCACATCCAACATGAAGCTGGGACTCATCATCTTCGTGGCCATCATGATACACAAGGCCCCGGCGGCATTCGGTCTCACGGCGGTGCTCCTGAAGCAGGGTCTGTCCAAACGCGCCGCCCGCGGCCACCTGATTGTGTTCAGCCTCGCCGCCCCCGTCGGCGCCCTGACGACATATACCATTGTCTCGCTGCTGGGTGGAAGCAGCATGGAAGGCGAGAGCGGCCAGTGGTGGACGGGCATGCTCTTATTATTCTCCGCAGGGACGTTTTTGTAAGTGTTCACCCCGAACAGGAGCCTTGTTTCCCCCTTGTGTGGACTGACCCAGCTTCAAGGTATGTGGCAATGCATGCCATGCAAGAGGAACACGGCGGCAGTCAAGGCCACGAGCGCCATCCGAGTCTAAACGGCTACAGTGACAACAACAGTGCGGCTCAGAAGAAAGACTCCCGGCCACAGATGAGGGACACCGTCGCGACGGTGGTGGGAATGCTTTTGCCGCTGCTCACGCAGTTTAGCCACCATCACTGAGATGGGATGTCGTTTACGATGGGGTTTGCCCGACGTCGAGGGGCTTCACGACGGCACCAGCAGCGAGTCTGCAAAGCCGGGCCACAGCGCTGTATGAATACATCGAGCATATACCAGGAGTTTGGGGTCTGGAGACGACGTTGTTTGGCAAGGGCGTTGAGTGGACTTGCTAAGTTTACACAGCAATCCAAAACACTGTGTATCATGTACATGATGTGCTTCAGGCTCTCCCCGACGGCTCGCCGCGGCTGGCGGGAGCTGCTCAGCAGAGGCTCTAAAACGGGCCGGGGCCGTTTAGCCTCAATGCCTCCCGTCGTGGTTCAAGGCTGTCGATCTGGTTCGCGATCGCCGACACGTGGTCTCATTTCGCGTCGAGGCCGTTAGCGAACGGTAGCGACGGTAGCACCGGCTGGAGTAGCACGGGGAGCACACGGGGCTGCCGCTCGCCCTTTAGCTGGCTCGGAGAATAGTCGCCAGCTCCGTGCAATACCGGTCTCACGAAACGGTGTATTCGCCCTGTCTGGAACCTGACAGCTTGATCCGCACGAGCAAGCTCTGAGATGTCTTTGCTGCAGCCAGCCGCGGCTCGCAAGGCACCCGTCCGTACCCCTGTTTCCCCTCTCGGTGCATTCCCCCTTCGGAGGGGACGTCGACGACGGATGGGCCGACCATGGCGGCAAGGACGGGAGCGGCAGACGGCGGGAGACCGAAAAGGCGCAAGCACGAACTCGGTTCGGTGGTGTGTCTGGGGCGGTCGATGGTGGGGTGGATCTGAGGCAACCCTCCCCCGCCGTCCAGGACCGTGCCGTCCTTGCGTCGGCGCCATGGTCACGGAGGGCGGCAGCAAGGGCGGCACGCGCTACGCAGGGCATCGAGGCTTTGCCACTAGTCTGCGATGCGTCTTTGCTTTTTGCTTCTGCTTTTCAGCCGTGGCTGCTTCTTCAGAGGCCGTCAGAGGGTCTCGCGCGTCCGGGATCCCCGGACGGATCAGTGTTCGGAGGGAGGTCATCCCCGACGGGGTCTCTGATATATTCATGGGCGGCAAAGCAGGGCATGCTATAGTAAATGACGGGTGGTGGGTCGAGTTATGCTGACCGGGACATGGCCACTTGCAGCGCGGAGCGCGCCTCCCGGTCAAATGTCGAGGTTGGGTGCGCCGGATGCTCTCCGTCTCGAAGACGCGAGGCGTGGCCGGTCCTCCACGGGGGGCGGGGAGGGGAGGAATGCGACAGCAGCCCGAAGCCTGCCATCGTGAAACGAACGAGAGCTCCTCGCGTCGTTGGTCGAACGGGCCGCCGACTTTGGGCGTTGAACGAGATGTGGGTGGGGATGGTCAGGCTTAGCCGCTGGACCCTGATACCGCATACCACCCCAGGCTGGAATAGTCCTCCACATGCGGCGTAGCTGTATTCTGGGCGGACTCCTGGTATCCTCCTAACACGCGCTGAGACCTCGCCGTATTCCGAATCCCTTGCGAGGGCTCCGTGTTCCTTCGGCGAGGCCTGCCAGCAGCGCCACGCTACCGAGCTGCTTGTGTTAGCCGGCAAACGGGAACTCCGCAGGTACCTGTAGGTAGGAACAGGGCATGTGGGTAGGGTACCCACCGGGTTGAGGCCGGCAGGTGAATGTCAGGTCGCAGTGCTTCAATCCGACGTCGAGGCCCCGAAGGAAGCATCGCCGCTGGCCGTCGAGGCTGCAACTGGAACAAGCGCCGCCGTCGTGGCACCACTTGCCCCTCCTCCTCCCGGAGACCCGACGAGAGGGCGCCGGAGACGGCACCCAAGACCAAAGACGCCGGCGCGCCGCAACAGGGCAAGCACTGGCAGGCTCGCGGACTCGAAACGCAGGTACGGAGTACAGCGGACGAGTTCGTGCCTCTTAGTGACCACCCTGCGTCGGGGCGGGCGGCGCACGCACGCTCTGGGCTTCGGTGGCTGCGTTGGGGTCTCAGTTGTCCGCGGCTCGTCCATTCGTCCATTCGCCGGCGGGGCCTTTTATTACGGCACCTCCCCTGCCCCCGACCGCTGCCTCCACCACCCTCGGACGCAGTTCTGTGCAGGGCCGTCTGGTCTTTTCAGCCCTCTGGAGGAACGCGGAACCGCCCTCTGCCCATTTCCCCCCTCACCGAAGCGGCTGTCCACCGCCAGTCCCCCCCGAGGCCACCGTCCGGATTGCTCGCGATCAAGCGAAGAGCGCGCCTGGGTCCAGCATGTCCACGACATCCCGTCGCTCCTAGCAAGCACTTTAGTCGCAGCGCAGGCGGCCCCGTTTCGCCCTCCCGCCCAGAACCGTTTCGCTCCACCTCCTCCGCCTCCGCCCGCCACCGACTTCCCCCATCTCCGGACTTCAACGACGGCGCTTGACACCGGCGTCTTTTCCGCACCCACGCCCTCGTCGCAATTGTTCAGATCACTGCTTCCTTCAGTACATGGCTAGCCGTAGCTTGGCGGCTGTGTCTGGGACTCGGTAGAACTCGAGAGTGGAAGCCCTTGTCGAGGTCAGCCTGCCCCGTCAGTGACCCGTCGTCCGCGGTCCGCATCAAGAACCTCCTCTCCTCTTCACGTCTCAGCGGCACGGAACCTAGAAGCTGGCATTTGCTGACCCGGATCGCTCCTGCAGCCAGAACACCAAAGCGAACCAGCACCCTCCCTGGTTCTCGTCTCGCCAACCTCGTACGCGCGAGGCTTACTCCCGCCGCCCAGAGCAATACGAAACGTTCCTACTCTCCCTACCCCACAGCGGCCATGGCGGGATATCACCGTCCCCTGAGCTTCTCCGACAGGAGAGGCGGCGCCTTCACTGGCGAGGACCTAACGCTGAACACGACGACAATGAAGATGCCGCACCCGCGCCCGCCTCGAGGGCCGCCGACGCCGAGCATGAGCACACCGGCCGACGGCTTTGACCAGGCGCTCCCGGGATCACCGCCGCCCCCGCCGACCCCCGCCGCGTCGCCAGGACCGGGCGACAGCCAGCTCGACTGGAGCAACGCCTCGGACCAGGAAGACTTCTTCCTGTCCCAGTGTCGCCAGCACTTTAAGAACTGCACCGGGCCTCAGAGGACGCGTATTCTCGCCGACCTTCTCAATCTCTGCACCAGCCAGCAGCTCAGCTTCGTCCACCAGTTTGTCAGCCCTTTGCTGAAGAAGGACCCCTTCACCACCCTGCCGGACGAACTCTGCCTCAGGGTAAGCATCTCGGCTCCGTTTCCCCTCCGTGTCGTTGCTGACCGCGCGCTACCAGATCCTCTCCTTCATCGATGACCCCAAGGTCCTGGCTCGGGCCTCGCAGGTCTCCACGAGATGGAGGGACCTGTTGAGCGACGACATGACGTGGAAGAATCTCTGTGTCAAGCACGACTACGGCCGGAGGTTCTCAGAAACCAACCAAGTCGTGGCTCCGTACCAGCCGCCCCGCCCGTCCGCGTTTCCGCTCGTCGTGTCGGACAGCGACTTTGCGAACCACAGCTTCCCCGGGGCTCTACCGCAGGCCTCGGTGCATATGTCGGGTTCTCGCAGCTTCGACAGCTCGGGAGCATCGAGTTCGAGCTCTCGCCCGAAACTCAAGTCGTATAAGTCGCATTTCAAGCAGCGGTATCTAGTCGACGCCGCGTGGAAGGCCGGAGGCCGCAAGATCGCCAAGAACATCACCCAGGACGGAGGCGTCGTGACTAGTCTTCACCTGACGCCCAAGTACATCATCGTGGCTCTTGATAATGCGAAGATCCACGTCTTCGATACCGATGGCAACGGCCAGAAGACTCTTCAGGGTCATGTCATGGGCGTCTGGGCCATGGTCCCGTGGGAGGATATCCTAGTCAGCGGCGGATGCGACCGCGACGTCCGGGTGTGGAATCTGCTCACTGGGTATGCCAACCCCTTTCCTTCCACCCTCCCTCTCCCCCTTCTCCTTCGCATAATTGGTGGCTCACACGATGCAGCAATTGCTTGCACACTCTCCGCGGCCACATATCTACCGTCAGGTGTCTTAAGATGTCGGATTCCAACACCGCCATCTCAGGATCCCGGGATACCACCCTGAGGGTCTGGGACATACGATCCGGTCTTTGCCGCAAGGTTCTTGTTGGCCACCAAGCCAGCGTGCGATGCCTAGAGATCAAGGGCGATATCGTGGTTTCCGGCAGCTACGACACTACGGCCAAGGTGTGGAGCATCTCCGAGGGGCGCTGTCTTCACACACTTCAAGGGCACTACAGCCAGATTTATGCCATCGCCTTTGACGGTACACGGGTGGCAACGGGCAGTCTCGACACCAACGTCCGGATATGGAACGCTCTCACGGGGTACGTTGGCAACCCCGCCGCAGCGGGACGGGACGGGTCAGAGACTGACAAGCAACAGGGAGTGCCAAACAGTTTTACAGGGACACACGTCTCTAGTAGGACAGCTGCAAATGCGGGGCGACACCCTCGTGACCGGCGGGTCAGACGGATCCGTGCGGGTGTGGTCCCTATCCAAGTTCTGCGCCATCCACAGGCTGGCCGCCCACGACAACAGCGTCACGAGCCTGCAGTTCGACGACACCCGCGTTGTCAGCGGCGGGAGCGACGGCCGTGTCAAAGTGTGGGACTTGAAAACCGGCCACCTCGTCCGCGAGCTTATTGCCCAAGGCGAAGCCGTCTGGCGCGTCGCCTTCGAAGACGAAAAGTGTGTGGCCATGGCGCTACGAAATGGACGGACAGTAATGGAGGTGAGTGGTGTACCTTGGCTGTATCATCGCTGTTTCTAACCCCCGCTAGGTATGGTCGTTCTCGCCTCCGGAGGAACTGTTCGTCGAACGGCCCGCACTTGGTCAGCGGCCTATGGCAGCCTCGGACCGGCCGATGAGCGCTCTGGCGTTGGAGTACAGGCGGACGTCTGGTCTGATCCCCGGCATGCTCCGGAGAGATTCGTCCAGCCAGGATGTCGACATGCCAGACGCTGGGCCGTCCACCGCACCCCTTCAACAGGGTAACACAACATTTTTCCATGACGACTAGGCGACAGTGGACATCATACCGGCTTCGAAGTGCGGGTGTATCGGATATAGAGGCGCCTCCACTGGATTAGCGGCGGCACCAGGTCTTGCGTAACAACGGTGGTCAGGTCACCACACGGCTGGGCATTTGCTAGCGAGAGACAAGCTGGGTTCAAAACAAGACCGGTGGCATCGATTCATCGAGGCAGCATGCGTGCATACGGTCTCTGGCGTTGGGAACAACCCTGAACGAAGAAGCATGAAGGGCATGTTGGAGTTCACATGGCCACGGCATCGTACGGAACATGGGATGCACCGTCTGGATGGGGAATGCTGTAGAGGTATCGACATCCAGATGTGGCCCAAGTCCTATCGAGCACGGTCGTCACCCATCCATCTGTAGGAGATACATGTCTAGTACATCTAATGCTATCGACAAGTATGGTTGCCGAATCATTGGCGAGACCCGATGTGAGACAACAGGAAACACTCGAGAACAAGACTGGTTTTCGGCTGGACTCTCGCGTCTCGTAATGTGCTACTGGGGACAACTGAATGGGAACTACCAGGTACTAGACGGCGTTCTCACCTAAGAAGTAGGTAGCTTAGAGATAGGTAGCTTAGGAGGTTTGGCCGTCCATCATGGCTATCACGTGATTCAAGCGCTAAGTCCAAAGCAGGACTAGCGCTGTCCAACAAGCCAGAGCTCCAACGGCCAAATCAACCTCCCAACCAAATGTTGCCGATCTAGAGCACTCTTCAACGGCGGCCGCCAACTTCGCCCGACTCTCAAGGTCATCACCAATCCCGAGTCCTCGAACGCCGCCATGTTCTCGCGAGCACTCAGAGTAGGCCGAACGGCCGCACCTTTGCACCTTCGTGGCCCGGTTACCTCGATTGCGGCGCGCAGAGCTGTCACGACGGATGCTGCGTCAGCTCATGTGGACAAAAGCGCCATTCCCCAGGTCAGTCTGGAACGTTGACTCGGCACGGCAAGATGCCAATTGACGACTACTGCCACTTCCCGTGGTGGTTTGGGCCTCGATTGAGTCTTCCTGCCGACTGGGATCGCTGCTGACGCCAATCAGTCCGACGATGAGCCATTTACCGTCAACCTGAGCGACGAGAGCTTCGAGACCTACGAGCTCGACCCGCCACCCTACACGCTGGAAACGACGAAGAAGGAGCTGAAGCAGATATACCGCGACATGGTCGTCGTCCGGTGGGTGTCCTCTGGCGGCAGCCGGAGCTTGAGCTCGGAAGCTGACGGCCGTTAGCCAAATGGAGATGGCCGCGGACAAACTCTACAAGGAGAAGAAGATTCGAGGTTTCTGCCATCTCTCCACGGGTCAAGAAGCAGTCGCCGTCGGCATCGAGCAC
>Ga0247771_1000687_pt1 | contig 10435 bp, 8 predicted proteins | sample UWRJL197509C6_FD_179948 | JGI IMG/M metagenome (GOLD analysis project Ga0247771, IMG submission 179948) | Plant litter microbial communities from Arlington Agricultural Research Station in Wisconsin, United States - UWRJ-L197-509C-6 | ecosystem: Environmental > Terrestrial > Plant litter >...
TGTTGCCGTTGTGTCCATGGGCTCTTTCCCACTCCCACCTTGTGGGCAGCTGCCCGAATTCATGGAGGTACGAATGGAAGTTACTGAAAGGCCTGGGAGCCCCCCAACCTCGAGCCTCGCTCCGATTCTACACCCCCAGCTCCAATCTCTTCTCCATCAACCATCGTTTGTGGCCCAACTCCTCTTCACTTCCAGGTTCCTTGGTACTCAGCCCACTTTGGACGACCCGCCGCGCACTACTCCTCTTGCTCAGCCCAAGCCCCATCGTTTTCGTTCGGCCGTTGTCAAGATGAGGCTTATTCTAGCTCTCCTCGGTTTGGCCGCGTCGGCGTCGGCTGCGGCTACGACGTATTCGCTCAAAGTCATCGCCCCCGGCAGGCAGACGGACGGCGAGACGCTGCACGCTTCCCGAATGGGCTTTCTTACTGGTCTCGAGAAGCCTTCGACGCACTGCCCTCAGGGAATGGGGGAGATTGGCGCCTGCAGCAACGGCACGGAAACCTTGGTCCGCGGCCAGATGAGGTCCATGGCGGTGAGTTCTACAACCCCTTGTCTCGCTGTAAAGCCCGGGGCTGACGGCAGTACAGGTCAATGTCGCTGGCGGCCAGGCCATCTACATCGCCGAGAACGGAGCCGTTTCGTACACACCACCTCACTCGGGAAACAAGGGCAAAAACCCCATCGTCGGCGGCTGGTACAGCAAGAAGATGAAGTCCAACTGCGCCAATCCCGTCACCGTTGTCGATTGGATCGAGCCCGGCCCCAAGGACCGCACTCGTACCGGCGGCCTTGTCATGTGCCCCGTCAAGTTTCCGAACTCGACGGCCAAGTACAAGCTGTACGCCAACACGCGCGCTTTCGACCAGAAGGACTGCAAGGCCATCGTGGGCATCCAGGAAGTAGCCAACGAGGCTTCCTTTGGGGCCTGGGCGTACTGGTAGGCTGTGGTGAAGGAGGAAGCTGAGAAGTGGACTGCGTAGTCTTACAACGAGGAGTGTAGATTGGTCTCCTAACATGAATCAAACAACATTCTCATCGTTTCTCGAAACGTGTTTCTGACAATGCTCTCGGCAATGGACGACTCGGTGGGCAAGAGTGACGAAATACCTATGGAGTAGGTCCGATCATGCTGGCGAGGCTGAGCGATCCCCGCACAGCCACCACCACTCTCCCCCTTCCACCCCTGCTCCCACCCCTGTGACAACGGCGTCTACCCCTCACCCCGCACAGGGAGACATTGGGAAACCGAGGTCATGGGACTGGTTTCGCCGGAGCTTCACATCTCGACACTACCCCTTCCTCCGCTGAGCTTCAATTCATCTGCCTCTCTCTCCCCCTGCAACTTTTCCGTCGCGAGCTCAGTTCTCCCACAGAAGAAGTTGGACAACCGGACTACCTCGACCTTGGGAAGCCCGAGACCTCGAGCACACCATCGACCAACGCCTCGCATGGCTCACATTTCCAAGGGCAAGATGCATATCGCCGTGCGCCTCAAAGGGGATGTCACCCCGGAGCCCGTGGACGAGGCCGACTCTGTCGACCACAACAAGTTCCACGTCCATCCGCCACAGACGCCCGACTGGAACAACCTCAAGGTTCTCCACCGCAACACGCTCCCGCCTCGAAGTTATTTCTACCTCTACGACAAGGAGGAAGACGCCCTGGTCGGAGACGTCACCAAATCCCGCTGCCAGCAGCTCTCGGGCAAAGATTGGAAGCTCAACGTCTCCCCTTCGCCCTTCAAGGGCCCGACGGCCTTCTACGAACGCGATTACGACGTGTCCGAGTGGAGGGACGCCTTTGTGCCGGGCATGTGGCAGTGCCAGGGCTTCGGGAGAGGGCCGCAGTACACCAACCTCGACTTTCCGTGGCCGGCCGATCCGCCCCACGTTCCGCTGGACGACAACGAGTGTGGCCGTTACGTGACGACGTTCCACGTGTCCAAGAAGTTTGCCAACTCGCAGCTCCGCCTCCGGTTCGAGGGCGTCGACTCGGCCTTTTCCGTCTGGGTCAACGGAAAGGAGATTGGCTACTCTCAGGGCGCGAGAAACCCGAGCGAGTTCGACGTCACAGACGCTGTCGAGGTGGGCTGGGACAACACGCTGGCCGTAGAGGTGTATCAGCGCTGTGACGGCACCTATCTTGAAGATCAGGTTCGTTCCCACGATGTATCCCGTCGACACGGGCCCCGCTGACGCGAAACAGGACCAATGGTGGCTCAGTGGCATATTCCGAGATGTCTATCTTCACTCCTTCCCTAAGACCTCCATTGTCGACTTCCACGTGCAGACGCTGTTCACGGATAATGACAATACTCGGTCAACGCTGTCCGTCGACGTCCGGCTAAATAACGACGCCGAAGTGCAACTCAAGCTCCTCGACGACAGGGGCAAGACGATCGTCACGACGACCAGGGAGTCGCGGGGAAAGTCGGTCGTTTTCAACAGCGAGATCCAGAAGCCACACCTGTGGACAGCCGAGACACCGTACTTGTACACCCTAGTACTCTCGCTAGACCACGAGCTGTTCCTCCGCCAAAGAGTTGGGTTCCGACACACGGGCCTCATCGACGGTGTTTTCTGCGTCAATGGCCAGCCCATCAAGATCCGAGGAGTGAATCGGCATGAGCACCACCCGGATTCCGGAAGGGCCGTCCCCCTCCCCTGGCTCAAGCAAGACCTGCTCCTCATGAAGACGCACAACGTAAACGCAATTCGCACGTCTCATTACATAAACGATCCAAGACTTTATGAGCTGGCTAACGAGCTCGGCCTCTGGATCCTGGACGAGGCCGACCTGGAGTGCCACGGGCTGGGGGTGATTGGCGGCAACCCGGCGAGCTGGGCTAGCGACAATCCCGACTTCCACGACGCGTACGTCGACCGGGCCGTGCAGATGGTGACGCGTGACAGGAACCAACCTTCTGTCATCATGTGGTCCCTGGGTAACGAGTCCTTCTACGGAAGAAACCACCAGGCAATGTACGACGCCATCAAGGCGCTCGACCAGACAAGGCTGGTGCACTACGAGGCCGACTACTGGGCACAGACAGCCGACATCTTCAGCCGCATGTACACGTCTCAGGAAGAGATCATCAAGTTTGCACAGGAGCCGACCTGGGACAAACCGCTGGTCATGTGCGAGTACGTCCACGCCATGGGCAACGGCCCTGGCGGCGTCAAGGAATACGTCGAGGCCTTCTACCTGTATCCTCGCCTCATGGGCGGTTTTGTGTGGGAATGGGCGAATCATGTAAGTTGCGGAGTGAGCAACAACCCCCACGGTGCTCTGCTAACGGAATAGGGGCTGCGGACGACGAACCAAGACGGCGAGGAGTATATGGCCTACGGTGGAGACTTCTTTGACGACCCCAACGACGGCCACTTCGTCTTCGACGGCCTCTGCTTTGCCAACCACACGCCGACGCCGGGGCTCACCGAATACAAAAAGGTCATCGAGCCGGTCCAGACCCTCGGCCTCCACCGCGACCGAGTTACCATCATCAACCGCTACGACATTACGGACCTCGACCACCTGAAATGTACATGGCGCATCGTGACCGACGGAGATGTGATTGAGGGCGGCGAGGTCAAGCTACCCAAGGGTAAGATCCTCAACCCAACCTATTGTCACTAGTCCTAACGAGATGCCAGGTATCAAGCCGCATACAACGTCCACCTTCCCCGTCGACATTCTCCACCATCGCATCTCGGGCGAGGCCCACCTCATCCTCTCCTTCACGCTGCGCGAGTCCACCAACTGGGCTGCGGCAGGTCACGAAGTTGCCTTTGGCCAGCTGCAGCTTCAGCCGCCGTCCTCCTCACTGGTCCACTACCGCAGCTTGGCCGTCCCCGACGACCTCCGGCCGCTGGTTCATCTCTCTACGCCGAGCAAGCTCGCCATCCGCGGCCAAGGCGGCAGCGCTTGGGTGTTTGACCTCGCCCTTGGCACACTCTCTTCGTGGGTCAAAGACGACGTCAACCTGCTCAGCGAGCCTCTTTCCTTCGCCCTCTACCGCGCCCTGACCGACAACGACCGCGGCGGCCGCTTCGGACAAGAGTGGCGCGCCCGCCGCATGCACCAGATTCGCACGCACCCGCTCACCACAAAGTGGGGATCACGCCGCGAAAGCGGCATTGCCGAGGTCGTAGCGACAACGCGCGTCGCCGCGCCGGTCCTGAACTGGTCCGTGGTCTGCACCACGACCTTCCGCTTCTCCGGCCGCGACGTACACATCCACGTGCACGCCAAGCCGCAGGGTGAGCTCCTCCCAGGCACTTTCGCGCGTTTTGGGATCCGCCTGGGCCTCGCGGGCGCCGAGCGCGCAAAGTGGTTTGGCCGGGGCCCTGGGGAAGGCTATGTGGACAAGAAGGCCTCCCAGAAGATGGGCAACTGGGAGGAGACGATTGACGGCCTCTTCGTCGACTACGAATACCCCCAGGATGGCGGAAACCGGACGGACGTACGTTGGGTGGAATTTCTCGGCAAGGTCCCGAAGCCTGAGGGCCAGAACGACGAGAACGGGGATGCGAAGAAGCAGACAAGGCTGCTGCGTGCGCGCTTTGGCAACCTGGACGGGGCGAGCTTCCAGGCGCTGCACTACGGCACCGAGGACCTGGACGAGACGGAGCACCCGTACGAGCTGTACAAGCGGAAGCGGAAGGACACCGTCGTCCACCTCGACTGGGCGCACCACGGAATAGGGACGGGCAGCTGCGGACCCGCGACGCTGCCGCAGTACGAGCTGAGGACGGACCAGGAGTTTGACTACGAGATCTTGCTGGATTGAGACTATTGAAGGCTCGAGACGGCGTGGCGGGCATCAAGGGTAAACACAGAATGTCGACGTCTGTTGGCAGTTTGCAATGTGTAAAGTAGGTACTTAAAACTGTGAAGCATCCGTACATATTACCTCGCCTGACACTGATGACCCTTGAAGGAACGTGGCTCGAGCAGGACCAAATTGCCGGTAGCGAGGTAGCGCCGGCTCCTTTTCTCTCTTTCTCTCCCTCCCTCTCTCTCTCGGATGGCCAGCCTTTCAACGAAACCAGCACACCGATAAGCAAGCCCGAAAGGGTTCTCGTACTTCTGAGTTACTGTACAAGGTAGAATACAGGAGCCATAGCCCTCCCCGAAAAAGCGCTTGTCCACGCCGACGGCTCGCCCTCGTCACTCGGGGCAGAAAGTGATCCACGCCTCCAACGCCGCTGCTCGTCTAACAGTACAAAAATCACTCATCCTGCACCATCGCGTCACCGTTTTGAATGTCATCCAGTGTCAGGTCCAGCACCCGAGCGTACTGGACCGTCAGCCTCTGGAGCTCTCGGAATTTGCCTGTGGGTTGTTAGCGTTCCGTCAAGGCTCCGGCAGAGACGACGGGGGCGGCGCGGCTTACCAAGAATCATCACCACGCCTTTCAGGAGGTCCTTGCGATCCCAACCACAGAGCTCGTCGCCCTTGCCGAACCAGCCCTTGCCGACGTCGGTCTCGCGCGTCTGCTTGTCCTGCAGCACACCACCCAGCAGGCCGTTCAGGAGCTCTTCGACCTTGCCCCGCTGGTTCTCGGCGCCGATGCGCTTTGCGTACATGAACAGGTACAGCCGGAACTCGTCTCTCGAGCCGAGCTCCAGCGTCCCCGCAATCCGGTTCTCCAGATGCGCGATGCTGACGGTCGACTCGAAGTCCTCGAACCCGTCCTTAGAGAGCAGGGCCTTGATCAGGCGCTGGAGCGTGTACGCCCGGCCCTTGAGGAGGAACTCGTTCGTCGTGTGGCGTTCCAGGAAGGGGATGATGCCCGCCGAGACGGTCGCCCCCTCGCCCTCCTTCAGCGCCGGCGTGATGGGACCCACGGCCGTCGACTGAAGAGCGCTCACCGAGCTGTCGTTGCTGTTCCAGTACTGGCTGCCGACGGCCCACCACGACTCCGAGAGTCGCTGCCAGCTGTAGAGGCCGGGGGAGTAGTAGTACCCATCCCCGTTACTCAGCGTGACGACGATATGGCCGTTCGTGTTGAGATGTGCAGACGTGACACCAGGGCCGGGCGTTGCGGTGTGTTGGTTCAAGGAATGTATGGCGACTTCTAGGATTGGCGACAGCGAAACTGGTGGATGTGGTGATGACATGGTCTTGATGTTCCATACGTGGGCGATCCCGACCGCGGTGATGGAGAGCAGGTAGTGATCGCGGCACTCGAGGATCACGGCCTGGGATTCCAGCGTCAAGGCGTTGATCAGCCGCCTTCCGGCAGGTGTCCAGACGTAGATGCAACCGTCCTCCGAGGCGGCGGCCCAGAAATGTTTGTTGCCCGTGACAAGGATGACGGACCGCGGGAGGAAGTCCTGCCATAGGAGCGCGCCCCGCTTGGAAAGGGTTATGTGGGATGGGTCTCGAGGTTGTGAGGGGTTCCGCGCCTCGAAGACGAGATTCTCCGGAATCTTAGATGCCTCCTCGAGGGTGGTGTCGGCCTGCAACACGCCCTTCTCCAGCGGTCTGAGGATGTGTGATCGGATCTTTGGCACGGCCAGTCTGACCTGCGAGAAGCTGATCGACGAGTTGAGCACCGCCGGTCGAAGGAACTCGGGCGTCGCAACCGCACCCTCAACCGGGGGCTGGAGCGTCGCGGGCTCGACGCCGTCGACGCCGTTGACCATGACAGGTGTCGGGCCCGTGGCACTGCGCTTTGGTGCCTGTTCTTCCTCGTCTCCCCCCTCAAGGGCCGCCGCCTTCCTCTTGTTGCCCAGCAGCAGAGACGCGATGCCTCCTCTCGGCAGCCCGTCGAAGGGCTTGGAGAGGTCGAGAATCGCCTGTGGGAGGTCGTTTTGGGCCGCCTTTGTAGAGCCCGTGCCGACGAGCTGTGACTGTGGGAGGGATGACTGGCCCGTACCCGAGGACGAGACGAGCAAGGGTGCTACCCGCTTCTTGCCGTCCTTTGTGATTGTCACGCGAGACTTCAGCGTGGCAATCCTTTCTGCCCGCTTGTCTTCGCTCTCTTCGGTAGGCTTGTCCTCACTCGGCTTGTCCTCGCTCGGCTCCGGTTTCCCGTTGGTTTCGGCAGCTTTGGCCGCCGGCTTGACGCCGTTGGTGGCCGGCGGCGGCTCCTTGGCTTCGGGCTGCGCGTCACCCATTAGGGCGCCCATCCGCGATTCCGCTCCTCGCAGCTCGCCCGCTTTGCTGTGGTTCTCGAGGTTGAGACCGTCCACGTCCTCGGCGATGCCCATACCCTTTCGGGACGCGCCGTACTTCTGCAACGCCTTATCGTTCTCTTCCGCCTTCGCCACCCATCCGAGTTCGCTGTCCTCAAATTTGACGGCGATGATGCTGCCGTCGAGGCTAGCCGCGAAGAGCGCCTGTCCGTCGGGAGTCCACGCCAGGTCGGATATCGACTTCGAGGCGAGGTCCTGCAGGATAACCAGGGGCCGGGACGTGTTTGTGTTCCATATGCTCAGCGTCTTGTCTTGGCCTGCCGAGGCGATGACCGTGACGAGGTTGCTGGGAGCGTGGCCGTTGGTCTGCGCCTCGGTAGGCTTCCTCGTGTGGAACAAGCGCGGAGAGAACATGCAGACTTCCGTCGGGCCTTCGTGGCCGATCAGGTTGATCTCGCTATCCCAGCGCGTGCGCTCGATGATGGCGACGGAGCTGACGGGCCCGTTTACCGCATTGGCCGCCGCGATGTGGTTGCCGTCGGGAGACCAGGAACATCTTCGGAAGTACGTCGTCAGCGGCGAGCTCTTGAAGGGGCCGCTGATGGTCGTCTCCAGCACGAAGTTGTTAACCATGTCGTGCTGGGTCGCATTGGGCGCCGGTGGGGTGAACCGAAAGATCTTGATGGTCCTGTCGTCGCTCGCCGTGGCAAAGTACTTGTTTGCAGGGTCGAAGGTGATACCCTTGACGTGGCTCTGGTGGGCAGCCAACGTCTTCAGCTTCTCGAACGTGTGTCCCGACCACACCACGACCTTGGAATCCAGGCCCACCGATACCAGCAGCGACGAGTCGTACGACCAGGCAAGATCCTGGACATCGTTGTCATGGCCAACGAGGCGCTTGTAGGTCTTCCAGTTCTCGACCGGCGGCGGCTCGTTTGTTCCTAAACGACGTCAGCAAGCCTGCCCGCGCCCCTTCCGCGACCGAGGGCCGTACCGAACGACGCAGCGTGCGACGGTGGGTTGGAATCTAGCTGGTATATGCATATGATCTTGTCGTCGGCGCCCGAGGCGAGGTAGCGCCCGTTGGGAGAGAACCGGACAGAGTGGATGGTGCCGAGATGGTGGCTCATATGACAGAGCTGCCGCGGCTTCGAGTAGCTGGCGTCGTTGGAGTTGTAGATGGACTCGGTCGACCACACACGGACGTGGCCATCTGCGCATACTTCGTCAGCCGCCATCACGGGACTGGGGGCTACGGGCGCTGCCTACCACCACCGGCGGTTGCCAGTCGAGAGCCGTCGGGGGAGACATGGCAGCTGTAGATCTCGAAGTCTTTCTGTTCACCTGTACCGTTGTCGAGTTAGCTGCGGCGGAGGCGTGGTCTCGGGCGTGCCGCTCACCGTTATGGCTCAGCCAGGCGGGCTTGATGAGATGCATGATGTGTGGGCGGCGTCCGCTGCCCAATCCATTCGCGTGCGAGTCGGTTGGGAGACTGTGTGGCAGTTTCGTCGAGTCGCGAAATTCGTCGCGCGAGCATTCAAGCAATCGCGACGGCGGGTCAAAGTGCTGACAACCCCTGGAGGTCCTAAGCGGGGGGCCTGATTGGCCAAGGCGGATCAACCAGACATGCTGAAGTTGCCCGCCGCCCCAGCGGCTCAGATCGTCCCGGAGTGCTTCTGCTAAAAGATCGAGGACATGGCCGGCCTGGCAGCCGACTACCGAACTGTAGGGATTTGTAGCCCCGGTTGGCCCGTCGAAGCCAGTTGCCAGAGCCGCAGCGCACCGTAGGGATCGGGAATTAGGGGTTGGAGTCTCCGATCTTGAGCGCTTGCTCCCCGGGGGGGCTGCCAGGCCCCGTCATCTCACGCAGCTCAGCACGCTGAAGAACTCGAGCATGAGCTCCCAACCTGAGCCTCGACCTTTAAAGCGCTGCCAGGCTTCACGACACCAATGGGGAGATGGCGGCGATGGAAAGATTCATGAGGTGCTGCGAGGCGCATTCCTTATCGTGCCCTGGGATGGCGGTGAATGGAGGCGCGAGAGAGCAGAAGCAATGACAGACGGGCAACACTCATCACATTCTCTGAAAGCTCAGCTATACGGATTCCATTCACATACCCACAGCCAGCAGCATCAGATACATACACTGTGATGCCCAAGAAACCCCTTCCCAGCCCCAACTACCTTACCTAGGAAACCATCCGCCCGTCATAATCAGGTATCCAGCCAAGGAGAAACGGCAAATCATCACTACACGAGTCCAAGAAGGCATCCGGTAGAAGAGCGCGTGGTCAAGAGAAGCGTGACAGGATGGCAAGACGCATCATTTGGCCGTCTTGGCCTTCGTCTTGGCCTTGGTGTCCTGGCCCGATGTTAGCATGTTGCGCCGGAACGGTCGGATGCATCTGCGTCCACGATAACATGGGGATTCGGGGAACACAGGAACGCCACGCAGTGTGGTGCCTAAGACGCGACGGGGCAACTCGGGGAGTGTGTGGCGGTGGGAATGCTCTCGCATCGATGCGGTGGCAGGGGGCGGTCAAACAACCAGGCTTACCTTCTCTGCCTTGGCAGTCTTCGCCTCCGTCTTCTTCACCGCCTTCTTGACGGTAGCCTTGGCCTGGTACAGGAGTTAGCTACGGGCTCTGGCGCGGTAAGGGTGGATGGGGTTGGCCCGTAGGAGCCTCGCGGCAGGAACGCGAGGCGCTATCGGGCGCGCCGTCGCCGTCCGGGGAGACGCGTGTCGCGTACCTTGGTGGCGGTCGTGGGCTCCTTCTTGGTGACGGCCTTCTTCTTGGTGACACCGGTGGGCTTGGCGCCCTTGACGGCGGGGACCTTCTTCGTCTTGGCCTTGGTCGTCTTCTTGCGCGTGATGGCGGGCGCCGTGTCGACGGTGGGGAAGATGCGCGGCTTGGAGTTGCCGGTGGCGGAGCGTGTCCCTTCGCGAGGCATAATGGCGACGGTGTCTGGCGGTCTTGAAACGACGGCTAATTAGTATGCGATCGATGGATGGCAGTCCCGGGCGATGAAAATCAGTTGCGCGAGGACGCGCTCCCGACATGGCGGCGATGCGACTCCGCATGCGACCGCGCAACAACAATGCGCCACGGCTCATATTGCATACCTGGCGACTGGATTTATGTAAAAGTGACAGTAGGCTCGGTCAAATACGTGGTAATCGACGTCGCGACGATAAAACGGATCGATTTGGCCGAGGTGGTGGAGATGGGCGGGTGTGAAGGGGGAGAAAAGAGGAGGGAGATTGAGGAGGGACGTCGTCGGAGGAGAGTCGC